>ENA-OPWC01000044-OPWC01000044.1-human-gut-metagenome-genome-assembly--contig:-NODE-44-length-99235-cov-4.545533_pt1 | contig 99235 bp, 87 predicted proteins | sample MGYA00241504_ERZ502000 | MGnify/ENA primary metagenome ERZ502000 (study PRJEB25962, sample SAMEA2042005) | human gut metagenome | biome: human gut; feature: human-associated habitat; material: faeces...
GGCGATACCATAATTCCTCATTCCTCACTCCTCATTCTACAAACGCCGCTTTCTTCATAAAAAATCTCTTGCAATTTAAGCGATACTGTGTTATACTAACAAGGTATGTTTAAAAATGCAATGAAATATGGAGGAATAATTTTGGGTAAGCTTGAAGATGAGATCAAACGCCGCCGTACTTTTGCGATAATTTCCCACCCTGACGCAGGTAAAACAACTCTTACGGAAAAATTTCTGCTCTATGGTGGTGCAATAGCTCAGGCAGGTGCTGTAAAAGGTAAAAAGAACTCCCGCCATGCTGTTTCAGACTGGATGGAAATAGAAAAACAAAGAGGTATCTCTGTTACTTCTTCTGTTATGCAGTTTCAGTATAAAAATTATTGTATAAATATCCTGGATACTCCTGGACATCAGGACTTCTCTGAGGATACCTACCGTACTCTTATGGCTGCAGACTCAGCCGTAATGGTAATAGACGCTTCAAAGGGTGTGGAAAATCAGACCAGAAAGCTTTTCAAGGTCTGCGTTATGCGCCATATCCCTATATTTACTTTCGTAAATAAAATGGATCGTGAGTCCAGAAATCCTTTCGATCTTATGGAGCAGATAGAGTCTGAACTTGGTATCCAGACCTATCCTGTGAACTGGCCTATCGGCTCAGGCAAAGAGTTTAAGGGCGTTTATGACAGAGATAAAAAGCATATAATCTCTTTTGAGGCAAGCGGTGGACAGCATCAGGTGGCAGCTACAGAAGTCGACCTCTCCGACCCGTCACTTGACAGCCTTATCGGCGAGGATCTCCACTCAACTCTCTGCGATGATATCGAGCTTCTCGATGGCGCAAGCTATGAGTTTGATATCGAAAAGGTGAGAAAGGGTGAGCTTTCGCCTGTGTTCTTTGGCTCTGCTCTTACAAACTTCGGCGTCGAGCCGTTTTTGGAAAACTTCCTCGAAATGACAACTTCTCCTACTCCGAGAAATTCCTCTGCCGGTATCATAGATCCGTTCGACCCTGAGTTCTCGGCTTTCGTGTTCAAAATTCAGGCGAATATGAACAAGGCTCACCGTGACCGTATCACTTTCCTGCGTATCTGCTCAGGCAAGTTCGATAAGGATATGGAAGTTCTCCACGTTCAGGGCAATAAAAAGCTCAGACTTTCTCAGCCTCAGCAGATAATGGCTCAGGAAAGAGAGATAATCGACGAAGCCTATGCAGGAGATATAATCGGTGTGTTTGACCCAGGTATCTTCGCTATCGGTGATACGATTTGCTCGCCAAAGAAAAAGTTCGAGTTCGAGTCTATCCCGACCTTTGCACCTGAGCATTTTATGAGAGTCCGTCAGAAGGATACCCTCAAAAGAAAGCAGTTCGTAAAGGGTACAACACAGATCGCACAAGAGGGTGCGATACAGATATTCCATGAGCCTGACAGTGGTATGGAAGAAGTTATCGTGGGCGTTGTGGGCGTTCTTCAGCTTGAAGTTTTTGAATACAGAATGAAAAATGAGTACAACGTTGACCTCTTCAAAGAGGGTCTGCCTTATTCTTATATCCGCTGGATAGATAACAAGGATATCGACCCTAAGACGTTGAAGCTTTCAAGTGACACAAAGCTTGTCAAGGACTTCCGTGACAACTATCTGCTTCTTTTCACAAGCGAGTGGAATATCCGCTGGGCGCTTGAAAGAAACGAGGGTCTTGAGCTTTCAGAATTTAACAGAGGCGACCTGCAATAATACAATATTGCTAAATACCCTTTTCTAAAAAGTGATAAACTGACCAAAGTGTGTGCTTTGGTCAGTTTTTTTCTTGACTTTTTATTTGATATATGTTATATATTAAGTAGGTATATGTATGAAATATTAAGTAGGTATATGTATGAAAACTATTTTTGTGGGGTGATATGTATGATAAAAAAGATAAGTGCGGCGGCAATTGCGGTCATTATGTCAGCGAGCATGATGTTCACTACAGTTTCGGCAGACGCTTCCTATGTTCTTGATAAGGACGCAGGAGAAGACTTCGTCAATTTCATAGACGGCAAGCTGCCTGATATTTTAAAGAGTATGGACAGTGTTGCAGACGGCGATAAGACCTACTTCGACTATGGCTCATGGTTCATGGATCTGGATTTTGACGGTGTGCCTGAGTTTATAATAGGCGGTGAAATGGCTGACGGCGACAGACATTATTCTATTCTTACCAAGGACGGCAAGGAGATAAAGATAGATGACACTGTTGCAGACGGACAGTATTTTCCGGGATTTATGGGCTTTGATTATATGCCTTACAGAGATCTTTATACAGGGGAGGTATCTTATTTTTCAAGTAACGATAAGATAAAAACTATGACCTTTGACCCTGAAAAAGGCGTTACTGAAAAGGAGCTTTGCTCGGAAGAATACGATTTGGAAACTGACAGCACTGTTTACAAAACAGACGGCAAAGAGGTCAGCGAGAGCGAGTATTATAACTATAAGTCCACCCTCAGTAGATTTATCCCTCTTGAAGTGGAAAATACAGAGCTGACATCAGATGAAACTGCACAGGCTGACGCTGATAAGCTTCTGGAAATGTATAACGAGTATAACTGCGTTGTCATGACGGCGGAGAACAAAAAGGACGATATGGTAAGCGTAATAGTCGAGATGCTCGATCTTCTTAAAGAGATAATGGCTGACGCTCCTTATGAAATTGCTAGTGATGTTGATTGGAGCTATAACAGTTGGTTTGAGGATTTAAACTTTGACGGCGTTCCTGACTTTGTTATCGGCGGTATTGCAGACCTCTTAGATGAAGGTACTGCTTTAAGGCTTTATGACGTTATCGGTATGGGCAATGCAGGCTTTTTGGCGGATACCAATGTGTCGAACGACCATGGCGACGGTGAGAACGGCTTCGGCTTCAAGCCTTATGTAAACAAGCAGACTGGCGAAAAAACATACCTCTCAGAGGATAGATATGCAGAGGACGGCAAGGAGCATTACGCAGTGAGAAAGCTTTTTGGCTGTCTTGGTGAATGTCTCACCGCTGATGTCTGCACCGCAGAATATGACAGCAAAAAAGGCGTGACTTCATACACCATCGAGGGAAAGGAAGCCACATCAGAGGAATTTCAGGCGTATCTTGCAAAGCTTAACAGCGACTATGATGAGCTTTCTGTAACAATAAGCACCATGGGCGAAAACAAAGTCCCTAATAATGAAGGCACCCTTGCAGAGTCATATGACGAGTATAAGCTTGGGGACGTTGTGGGCGGAGCAAGCTTTACATATGTAGAAAAGAAGAACACTTCAAATGATATTTCTAACCCTGACAAAACAGCAGGCTCTCAGGCTTCAAAGAATTATAATACCGATTCGTCAACAAATCCGTCAACAGGTGCGGCGGCAGGCGTTACAGCCGCAATAATAGCCGCTGGAGCAGGTTTGGCGATATGTGCAAAGCGTAAAAAGAAATAGTCTTTTCAGCCTGATATATGCTGAGGTGAACAGCGTTCACCCGTATATTGGCATATTATCTGTGTGCTGAATATTTTATCACCGTACCCTCTCGTGGTGCGGTGATTTTTTTTTGCATAAGCCGTCCTTTGTCCGCATAACTTGTACAAAGGACAAAAACTAGGAGGGCGGATTTATGTTCAGAAGATTGCAGAATATTTTGTGCTGTGTGGTGATAGCAGGCTTTGCGGCAGTGTGCTGGTATGGCAAAAACAACGGTGAAGCCGTCATGACAGGTGGGGCGGTGAAAACGACCATGGATAAGCCTGTGGTGGTCATCGACCCAGGTCACGGCGGTATGGACGGAGGCTGTGTATCCGTTGACGGCACGCCTGAAAAGGGGATAAACCTTGCGGTGGCGGAAAGCCTCCGTGACGGTCTGAAGCTTCTCGGCTATGATGTTGTTTGCACCCGTGAAAGCGATATCTCTATCTATGACAAAGGCACAGAGGGGCTTGGGGAGCAGAAAAAGTCCGATATGAAAAACCGCCTTGCCATATTCTCGAAATATTCCGATGGCATATCAGTTTCCATACACCAAAATCAGTTTACCGACAGCCGCTACAGCGGTGCGCAGATGTTCTATTCTAAAGACAATGCCGAGGGTGAAAAGCTTGCGGGAGTGATGCAAAAGCAGTTCGTTTCCCTTTTACAGCCTGACAATACCAGAGAAACTAAGCCGGTAGGCGACGAGCTTTATCTACTTAATAATACCAAAAATCCTGCGGTTATGATAGAGTGCGGTTTTCTTTCAAACCCTGAGGAGGCTCAGAAATTGGAGAATGAGGACTATCAGCGTCAGGTGGCGTTTACAGTGCTGACAGGTATCAGCGAATACAGGCTAATGCAGAAATAGTCCATTGGTGCGGCGGCAGTGAGAAAACACTGTCCGTCGTTTTTTGTTTGTAAAACGTTACATAAATTGGCTATTTCAACTTCCGTGTTGATAAATGTAAACTTTTTCAGAAAGCATGTTGTAATATATGACAATTTGGGATAAGGCTGTAGACAAATGGGACGATTGGCAAGCTGCACAGCATATAGCTAAGAAATATGATGATGATGGATATCTTCGCCAAAAAATAAATAGCATAAACCCATTGACATAAGTTTCTGTTTGTGCTATAATAAATAACAGTAAAAAACATATATAAGTTCAGAGTACTTAGGTGCTCTGAACTTATTTTTTTTGCGAAATTCAGTAAAAAATAAAAGGAGGACCTTAAAATGAGTAAAAAGGAAACATGGATAATTGGAGAATGCAGCTCTGATGGAGAAGGAGTCTGCATAAAGCAAATAACAGGAACGCTGAAACAGGTTAAAAGCGTTCTTATGCAAGATTCAAAAGAAGACAGAGATAACATTGGTGCATTCGACTATGGCATTACCACTGAGGAAGAAATTGAAGAACACACTAAGGACGGCGAGGTGTATAAGCTTTATGCTTATTCAGTATTTTCAGATTGCCACATAGACTATACGGCAATCAAAGCTTCTGCCTGCAAACCAATTGAGTTGTGATTCTATGCTGGAGTATAGGGCTGTGGGCTTGTGTAATCCCGTGTATGCGTTATTAAGCGATGAATACATAAATACTATAGATAAGGTGCAAGAACCGCTTAGAAGCCGTCTCACAGGGCTTATACAAGCAGATAAATGTTTTAGTGTGAGCTATTATGACGATAGCTTTAATAAGCGAAGAATCATCGTGTATAGTTACGGCGGGCAGAAACGTGCAGGATATTTTTGTAATGGTATCCCAATAAGTCACACAGAAAATCTTGAGCAATTCGTCACAGAAATGCTCATGGTAAATCAGGAAACCGACGTTTTTATAAAAATTGCGTAAAAAAAGCTCAGCATATTTTTGCTGAGCTTTTTTCAATCACTCAAAAAAATTTTGGTTTTTTTGGGGTTTTACTTTTAATTTTTGGGTTTTATTTTTTCACTTTAAAATGGTAGGAAAGTCTAAATCAAAAACCGCACTAAATAAAAGTTTAGTGCGGTTTTGGGCGCCTAAATGCTATAATGTTTATTTTGACGTCAAAATGGACATTATAGCTCAAACTGCGTATATAGGCGTTTTCTTGAACGTTTTTATACTATAATTTAATGGAATTAAGCTTTTGAGTTTTTATAGATAATAAAATCAAAAATTTTTTCTCACTTATTTATTTTCAAAAGTGTAAAACACATACTTAAGTAAGCGTATCAAGGTCTCTTTTAAAAAGATACTTTTAACTTTCTTGTTGCGAGCTTATGATTATTTATAGTTCAAATCAAAACAACTTAAAAATTTAGTGCGGTTAGATGAAGAAAAGGCACACACATAATTCATGTGTGTGCCTTTCAGCTTATAATTCGGTTATCTTATATCTCTCATCATAATCTCTTTTCCCAAGATGTTGGCCACATTTATTGCAATATGGCTCCCAATTTGATACACGGGATCTACAGTTTGGGCAAAACCACATTGTGTCTTTTTGTCCGTTGCTAAATGTAGTTATTTTATAATAAGGAGATAATGGTATATCTCTCTTAAGCCCACTGTCCTCGTGATTCAGAATTGCCTCATCTCTTTCCTCTTGTGTCTGATACAGCTGGTCTGTTAGTTCTTTGATCTTTTCACAATTTCGCTCTATTTGAGATCTCATTTTGATGTTTTCGGTTATATATGGCTTAATAATATCAGAAACTTTAACTCCCAAATCATGAGCAAGAACATCCTCATATGCTATGCCGATATCTTTTATATTTCTCAAATACAAAAGATATACCTGCTTCCCGTTTATGTTTTGAGAAGACAAACCGATTTGCTCTTTTTGCATGTCATTCATCATATCCGCTAACAGCTTTTTTAATGGGCTGAGATCATAATTCATAATTTCATCAGCCGTGGCAGAACGGATCAAGCCAAAAATGGCACTAAACTCCCCTTCAACCTCAAACGGGTAAAAGTTTTCTTCCAATTTGCTTAACATAATGCAAAGTTCTTCTCGGGAAAGAGCTTCATCTAAGGGCTTCTCTAAAGCGATAATATCTATCATTGCATATTCCTCCTTTTTTTACAAAAAAAGAGTCCAAAGTACTTATTACTCTGAACTCTTATATGTTTGTTATACACTAATTATATCATGTTCGCAACTTTTTGTCAAGCATCTCAATAGCTTGAATCAGGCAAATTCCACCTCAGCTTTTGGGCAATCAGAGAAAGCGTCAGCTGCTATGCTCCTCACCTCTGAATTTATTCTTATTTGTTTAATTTCCCCACAGCCGGCAAACATCTTGCTACCAATAGAAAGCTTACAATTCCAAGAAACGCATAATAAGCGACTGCAATTTCGAAATGCTGTTTTGTCAATGCGGGTTATATGCTTTCTGAGATTAAGGGACTTTAACCCGGCACCGTCAAAAGCGTGGCTGCCAACCTTATATATATTTGAAAAGTTCATGATTACAAGTGTCTTGCAATTCATAAATGTTTTTGGCGGGATTTCATCATAATTGGTGTTCCATTCAAGGGATATCAAATGTCTGCAATCATAAAAAACTCCCTCCCCCATTTTATTTATAGAGCTAGGAATAGCAAGGGTTTGTAGGCCGGTACGTCCAAAAGCAAATTCTCTTATAAATTCTACATTTTTTAAATTGACCCAATATAGGTTTGAACAATCATAAAAGGCGTACTGCCAAATCCTTTTCACATTTTTGCCCATTATGACGGTACTTAGTCCTTTTCTTCCTCTAAAAGCTGCAACTCCGATTTCTGTTACCTTATAGCCCTCTACTTCATCTGGAATGATTGCATCCTTAATTTTTTTATATGGACGCACACCGCTTAAAGAACAAGTATTATCATCGTGAAGTATATATGTGTAATTTTCGTCGTGTATTATTTTGTTATCGACAATTATTAAACCATTTGCTAGTCTCATATCAAAATTTAAAGCTCCTTTTCTTTGCTTCTCTCCCCTTTTATAGATTATTATACCACACATAAGAAACCATAGCAAGCCACCGATTTGTCCTCTGCCTATAGTTAAAAATCGGGTTGACACACTCTTTTTATGTGTTATAATAATAGTACGAGGTGAATATTATGACCACAAATCAACAGTTTCCTGAATACATAGAGAATTTTATAAACCACATCAAAATAGTAGAAAACAAATCAGAAAAAACGATAGACGCATATCGTGTTGATTTAGTGTGTTTTCTGCGTTTTTTAAAAATACACCATAATGATGTCGATCCTAATAAAATTGAATGGCTAAACATTCCGGTGAAAGATGTACCTTTTGACTACATAAAACAATTTACTATCCAAGACGCTTACCGTTATATGAGTTGGCTTGATGATAACCGCCACAACTCTGCAAAAACACGTTCTCGTAAAACATCTTCTCTTAAACATTTTTATTCTTATTTATCAAATAAAGTTCACTTGCTCGAAAATAATCCAATTGAGGCATTAGAGCTTCCCCGCCAGGTGAAAACATTACCAAAATATCTTTCAGTAGATCAAGCTAAGAAATTGCTTTCAAGTATAAACACAAAAACGTATGAAAGGGACTTTTGCATAATAACCCTATTTTTGAATTGTGGGATGCGTCTATCCGAGCTTAATAAAATTAATATGGAAGATATAAGCCTTGATAGCAAGACGGTAAGGTTGCACGGAAAAGGGCGTAAAGAAAGAATCGTTGATCTTAATGCCGCTTGTATATCTGCACTTGACCAGTACATTCCTACCAGAAAGTCTATAGATAATTGTGATGCTCTTTTTTATTCAGGAAAACATAATCGTCTATCGACAAGAAGAATACAAGAGATAGTCGAAAAGTGTCTTAAAGCAGCAGGCTTAGGCAATTTAGGCATAACTCCACATAAATTAAGGCATACAGCAGCTACCCTGCTGTATAATAATGGCGTAGATACTTTAGTTCTTAAAGAGCTTTTAGGACACGAAAGCATAGCTACGACTCAGATATATACTCATCTTGGCAATGGCGTGCTAAAGAAAGCAGTTGAAATGAATCCGCTAAATGAAAATACCAAGAAAAACAACAATGAGGATAATAATTGATAATTTTTGCTTATAAGAACAAAAAAAATACCCTGCAGCTTTTCAGTTGCAGGGCTTTTTCTTAAGCTTATGACTGGTTTCAACAAGCCTCTGACAGCTCGTCTCCTCCCAACCTATCAATCTACAAACGTAGATTGCCTTTGAGGTCTGAAGAAATAGGTAGCCGCCAGTGGAGCGGAAAAATTCTTTGCACTTTGTGTGCCGTATAGGTTGTACCGAAAACAGCATTTATATGTGCTGTGCAGTAAGGTACCTACCCCCAAATGAGCTTAAAATAACAAGCATATTTCCCTTTGTCAGAAAGAAAAAAATATGCTGTTAAAAGCGACAAAGATGAAGCAGCATTTAGCTTCTATCTTTGTCTTTTTGTAATCACGTATTATATAACTTGGAACTTACCAAACAGCATTTTGCTTGCGTAAGCTCTATCGTTATATATGCCGTGATGGAGGGTTAAAACGTAGTATTTACTACATTTTATGTTCTCTGTTCTCGCCAGGGCTTTGCATGACTCTTTTTTTTGAGAGAAATTCCCCGCAACGCTCTTGAAGATGTTTCAGCCTTTCTCATATGATATGAGTTTGATGACTGTTTTTCTTTCTTCTTTGAAGCAATTGCAGTTTTCTGCGCAGGAAGAGCTTCTTCTCTCTTTCTTAGGGTTACAAGCGAAATGATGCTTGCAAACCCGAAAATAAGGGTCAAAACAAACAATAAATCATCAAGATTTATGTTTATTTTCATTTCATCCAAACCAGTGTGAGGGTTTTCCTCGCTTGGCTCAGGTGTTGGCTCTGGATCTGGTGTTCCCGGTTCATCTGGTTCCTCATACCACGATTGTGGTGTTTCAGGAACAGGTGTCGGCTCTGGAGCAGGTGTTGGTACCGGTGTTGGTACTGGCTCCGGTGTCGGCTCCGGTTCTGGAGTTGGCTCAGGAGTTGGTTCCGGCTCTGGTGTCGGCTCCGGCTCTGGTGTCGGTTCCGGCTCTGGTGTCGGCTCCGGCTCTGGAGTTGGCTCATCATCTGGTGGAATTATGATATCAGTCTTGTTTGTTACCTCGTTAGGTAACGAGCCCACTGATGTCTCATCCACTGTTGCATCGTTCGGAATAATGGTGGTGGTTCCATCATCTGTTGTGACGAATAGATTTCCCTGCTCGTCCTTGGCGATAGCATCACCAATTTCTTCTTCAGACACAACGGTAGGTTCCATTGTATCTACATTGGAAGAGTCGTTTTCGTCATCAGCATAAGCTGATATTGAAAACGTTGAAACGATTGTTGTTGCAACTATTGCAGTTGCAATTTTTTTGATAAAATTTGAGAACATAATTCTGTTCCTCCTTATAAAAAGTTTAAATTTGCTTCGACAGAAGCATATTGTGAGTTTCATCGAATGACAAGTTCGATGGCCGCTTTTCAGAGGCTTACCCTGTTTAGGGCAATAAAAAAGCCCTCCAAGTTATAGTACTGTTTACCACTCATAAACTCTATAACTTAAAAGACAATTTTACTACTTATATAATATCATAATCGTCCCTAATTGTCAAGACCTTTTTCAAAAAAGTTCATTGATTTCCTTGACAAAAATAAAGATATGTGTTATAATGAACACAATAAGCAAACAGTTGGTAAAACATAATGGCGTGACTAACCAGATATGTCATCTGTCTGCTTGTTTATCTGTTCCTTCTTTTGTGCATCGAACAGAAGCATTTTGTGAGTTAAATGCAACGGGACATAGCTATTACGGCTGTGTCCCGTTGTCTGTTTGTAAAATAACCACTTAATCAAAAAAAAGAGCCCCGCAATAGGCGAAGGCTCTTTTTTTTGATATAAGGAAAACTATCGTTGAAATGTGAAATTTGTCATTGGCTGAATGAAGCTTATCTGCCCATTGTCTTTCCCATAGCTTTTGTTCTGACTACTAGAATTGTTATAAGAAGTTCCTTTGGAAGCGTTGCCATATGAGTTACCATACGCCGCAGAACTATTATTTCCTGCATTATATGACCGCTGCTGATTGTTATATGTGGTGTTTGCTGGCTGGCTTGAGTTTTGCACCGGTTGCTGATGATTATTTGTATGCCCATTGCCATAAGATCTGTTTGCATTGTTTGCATTGGCTGGTTGCTGATAATAATTATTCTTATACGAATTATTTGCGTTATTCCCTTGAGGAAGAGCTTTTTGTTCGTATTTCTGCTTTATTTCGTTAATGTTGACGTGCATGCTGTCAGCAAGAGAAGCAACTATCTCCTGAGTCTGACATATATACGGAATCATATTTCTAAACGTCATATAGGCATTTATTTCGCTTTCAACCATAAGAAAGAATTCTTTCACATCATCAGCACTCATACTTATAACGACCTTGTGTTCAGGCTTGTTACCCCAGCGTGGAGCTATAAGCCCCTTTTGAATAGACTCGCCTGGCCCAGATTCCGCAACGAAACAAAGTGGATATTTGTCACCTATAAATACGCTTAGTTTTCTTGCAAGTGCCTTCCCGTCTGGCCTTGATTTCTGCGAAGCGGCCAAAGCAGCGGTCGAAACTCCGCCTTGATAAAGAGTCATTATTCCTGGTTTGCCAGCCTTTTTTTCTTGTGCAAGCTTTCCATATATACAACCCGTCATGATATCATGAGACATTCTCAAAAAAGCGGCAAAGTCAAGGTAGATATCTATTACATCTTGAGCTCTATGCCCTTTGTTTTGGTTCATATCATATGACATGAACTTAAGCTGTACTTTTTCAATAGGAAAAGCCACTCTTAGAGCCTCCACAAAAACATTTCTTCCGTCTTTCCTTATGATCTGATTAGGATTTTGCTGTCTTCTACTCATTACTTTCACCTCTCTAAAAACGTTTGTTTACTATACATAGTATATCACAATACAATATATTTGTCAAGTTATTTCGCAATATTTTATATTTTCATTCTTGATTTTTTCGTCAAGTTTTTTGTCGTTACATATAGATATTAGTGCTAATATAATCATTTATAATAAATAATCATTAAGTTTTCTGATATTTATTTATCTGCTATTATATAAATAATCGTCAAGTTTTTATATCAAAACTGGAGCAAGCCTGCCTCCTCTTAAAAACTGTCGCAAACAAAAAAAGCTCCTATTGCTTAAGCAAGCGATAGGAGCTTTTTGCTTCTAAGAAAGTCCTCTATTCATTTATATAAAACCAAATCTTGTTTTCAGTTAGAAGATCGGCCGTATAGTCAGTATTTTCATCTAGTGAAAACGTCTTTTTCTCCATGTCAGAGAGTGTGCCGTCTTCGTTGAGGGTGAAGCCTGCTATTGTCATGTGGCACTTTATTTTTTCGTCATCAGTCTGTCTGAATATTATGTATCTGTTTGCTTTGTCATAATCATCTGCATATGGGTTAGCGCTGTCATCATCAAGAAAATCAGAATCATAGCCGAAATCTGTAAGAAGCAAGGAATCACTTACTCCAAGTCTTATTGGCAGGAGGTTCACGTCCTCGCCGTTTTCGATCTGATCTTGGATAAGTTCAGTATAACCACTATATTTCAGGCCGTCATAAGAATCGCCATAGTCAAATGAATACGCAGCAGCTTCGGCAGGGATATCCTCAAATACATAGAATCCGCTGTAGCATGACTGATCCTTTATCTCATAGCTTTTCAGTTCTTCACCGTTTTTGTCATATATGTGAAATGCAGTAGGCGTGTAGTTATATGTAGGATAAAAAATGCCGTTGCTGTCTTTGCTTTCGCCGTTCAGACTGACTATAAGATTGCCGTCCACATTAAATATAGGGTGTTTGTTGAATAATATTTCCTTTGTATCGCTCCTTGCATATACAGCATATCCGTTAGAATCAGTCATCTGATCGCTTACTTCAACATTTTCACCATTGTATGTGCATTTGTCACCGAGGAATTCAAATCCTGCTTCTGTAAGCTGCAAGCTAGGATATTCATCATTCCAATAATCCCTATTATACGAAGTTGTAAAAAAGGCATTGCCCACATAAGGGCTTCCGACGTTCAATGCACGAAGTAGATTTGACGGCTGGTTGGTGTCAAGTTCAGTATTGAGCAGCCATTCTTGCTCATTCGTAGATGCTTCTTCAACAGCCCCACCACTACTATTTTTACCCTCTTGCGAAATTGAATTAACATCAGATTTACTCACAGCTCCGCTTTTTGAATCGTTAGAATTGATCTGATCATTTCCACTATTGCCGCAGGAAACCAATCCGGAAAAGCTTCCGCACAAAAACATCGTAGCAGCTATTGCTGCAATAATAGATTTTTTCTTCTTTTGATTATTCATTTTTTTATCCTCCTATTATTTATCGTAAATAACATCACATTGTTATTCTACTTTTGAATTTTTTTGCTAATTGGCGACTTCCTTTTGTTGAGCCAATTTGCAAGTATAGCTAATCCGACATTAACAAGTACAATGACAACTACAATAACTTTAGCTGATGTTTTATTGAGTGCTGATGTGAAATGCCCTACGTATGGCACATGAAAATATACTTTGCCAATAAGATCATCTTCATATACATACTTTGCGTCTTCTGTTTTGTTGGCATCTCCCTTTGTTATAATGTAAGAATCATGTTTTTCTTTTACTCTGTGAGTAACTGTCGTATTATCATCAAGCCGAAATCCTATTATATCTCCGTCTTTAAGAGAAGAAAATGCTACTTTTTTTGTATATGCAACATCTCCTATCTTAAATGTTGGAACCATAGAACCTGATTTTATGACATAAGGTTTGAAACCAATTATCAGCGGAACAACAAAAATAATTATCAATATAATTGCAATTACAACTTCTATGTTTTGAAAGACATCTATTATTTTACTCGCTTTCTTTTTGTTCATTTTCCTGCTCCTTTTTGTTTTGTTTTTCTTTGTTAGTGTCTCTTATAATCAATATGTAAATAACAATATCAAATATAATAAGCGAAAATGCTATTATCTTTCCCATAACACTCATGAGAAAAATCTGAATATAACCTACTAAAGGAACTTTACCCTCTGTTCTTCCTATAACATTATTGTAATAAACAGGAGCAACATCTTTTGTGGCGTTTAAATCTCCTTTGGTCACAAAGCTACCAATTTCTTCGTTCTTTTCTACTACTCTATGCGTAGCACAAGTTTCTGGCGTAAGATAAAATGCAAGAATATCTCCTACCTCGATATCTTTGGGATCTACTTTTGTATCTACAAAAACCATATATCCTTTCTTTATCTCTGGATACATAGAGTCAGATAGCACCGCAAAAGAAGTGTAACCGAATAATTTGGGAACAAGCACTATTCCACAGAAAACAACAGCTAAAATCATTTGTATGCTTACAAATCCATTGAAATATTTTTTTAAAATCTTTTTTATCATTGTTAATTCCTCCTAAGCACTATTATATCACACTTTTTATTTTTGCACTGGGCTTTTTTTGAACAAAAAAACATTTTTCATGTTCGTGTGATATAATATATATTGTACAATTAGATCATTTCAAAAACGTTTAAAAACTCCCTGTTTAGGTATAGGGTGAACATAAGGAGGACTTAAAATGTTACCAATCGGATACAGAATATGGGCTGAAGACAAAATGATTTATCCTGTTAAATTTTCAATGTTCGTAAACAATAATAAAGGAACGATTTTCACACGAGCAGATCGTGAAAATGTAAAAAGCAATATATATATGGCAATTACTCCTTTTGTTGCGGTTAACGGATATGTATTTATGGAAGATATTGTAACAAACGGAGATGTAACGGGCATTGTCTCACAAAGCAATGACGACGGTGCTTACGTTGTCACATTTAACGAAAGCAATGGAATGATATATTTAAAGGATCTCGGTAAGCTTAAAATACTTGGAAATAAGTACGAGAATCCAGATCTAATTTCCCTTTGCATATGTCCGTCAGAAAGAACGGAAAGCCAGCCTGTCATAGAAGATATTGCGGCAGCAGATGATGAAGCTGTTATTCTGGATACTGATGTAGTAATGGCGGACTCTGCTGATTTTTTGGATAACGAGCCAATACTGACAGAAGACGAATTACAGACAGCTCTTGAGGATGAAAAAAGTGACGAAGAAATAGACCTAGGAGCTGAAACAGAAGAAAAAATTTCAAGTGAAGAAAATATAGAAGCCGAAAACCCTGATGAAGAAATAAAAACTTCTGAAGAAGTTGAGCAAAATCCATCTATCTCAACTCAGAACATAGACACACAAGTATATCTTGCCGTCTACGCAAAAAAAGCTGAAAATAAGCTGGCATATGCCTATATAATAAAAAATGGGCAAAACATCATAAGAAGCTTCAACCGATTTCTTGATAATGCAGACTATATACATGGTTCTATTTTAGGAATCAAAGATGTTCTTTCACACCTTTCATCTGAAAAAAATACAGATGTGTATACAAATACAAAAGTAGTTGTAACAGCTTTTGAAAAAGGCATGTTGGAAAAGTGGCATAATGACGGCTGGGCAAAAGAGGATGGTACAGTTATAAATTTCAAAGACGACTGGATAGATATTTATAACCTGGCAAAAAGCAAGAATATAAAATGGCATATATCACATTACGACGATGGTAATGATGATTTTGCCGAACAAAGCAATATTGCAAAGAATAAATATTTTGATTCAATATGAATCAAAAAGAGATCACGTAGCGATACGTGATCTCTTTTTGTTCTAATACGATCCCATAAGGCCGCCTATGATAAGGCACCAAAAAAGAGCAATGGAAGCTCCTAGACCAGTTATCAAGTATATAGCATTTCTGGCCAATCTCAGCCTGCTATATATTACGGCTTGATGATTTCTTTCCGCTCTTTCCTCGGCGATTTTCTTTCTCCTTTCTTCATATTCTACCGCTTCTTCCACTTCGTTCGAAGTGAATCTTACGAAATATAAAGGATCTCTTTTTTCATTTTTCATGTTATTTTCCTCCTTTTTTGCAATAAAAAAGTGCAAAGTTTCATTACGAAACTCTGCACTTAAAAAAACAATATTTCATGTATTTATAATAACATAAATACAGTCTAAAGTCAATACTTTTTTCTAGATTTGTTACTTAACAGATATATTAAGGGAAACTTCCCCGTCATCATTAAAGGAAAGCTTAAGCGTTTTTATATATTTATTGTAGAAATTATTTATTTCTTCATCGGAAGCATCAATCCACGCCTCTTTAAAGACTCGTTTTGCAAGTTCCTTAGCATTCAGGCTCAACAAATTGGGCAAATATTTTTTTAGTATATCTAAAAGAACAACCTTCTTTAAATCCTCAATATTTCCTGAGCAAAAATCGTCTATTGAACAATAATATATCTGACGCTGTTCAAGAGCGTCTTTTATTGCCTGCCCACATTTCATATATTCATACATTACAAGAAATTTTGCATCTGGCAAAGACGAAATAAGGCCCCAATAATCAGAGTCGCTGGACACAATTATAAAAGATGTAACACCGTGCTGATAATAATTTTGGCAAACACCTGCCGTCATTTTTATGTCCACTAATGACTTCTGTCCTGTTACTCTTTCAACCTCTATATGTTCTACCGATATATTAGTGAATTTATGCAGCCAATCCCAACCACACGTTGTATGGGCGTCATCATATAATACTATCTTTTCAATTTTAGAAAGCTCATTCTGATTAAGATTTTTGATTGTTCCATATAGCTTATATACATCTGAGTTTTCACAATCAACGGCAACGATGATTTTTTCGCTTTTTCTTATGAAATCATATATACTGTTTTTGGTTTCTTCATGTGCGTCCGTAAGCCTGCTATCATAAGCAAAATGGTCATCATGCATTGCATAAAGATAATTTAAGAATCGAATATCAGTAAATAATAAGCTACCGCAATCTCTTGGTTCCCAATAAATATATTGTTGAAATGGATACCAAGAGATATATTCCATATATTTTGCAAACTCATTTTTAAAGGTATTCTCTTTGCTTATATGCGGGATTTCAAAAAGCGACTTTATATATGACCAATTTATCCAAGAGGGGAAAAGTCCAGAGCATTTTTCAATATTATCATTAATGAGCTTTGATATATCGTATACATATGACTGAGCCCGATAATTTGCTTTAACAATTTCTATTCCCCATTGTTCTAGCTGTTTTATATTATCCTGATCAAACCATTCAAGCTTATTAATATTTTTCAAATTAAAACAGATTTCATTATCTGTTTTTTTGAATTTAAGCATAAGAGCCGTTCTTAATTTACATAGATATCTTATAACTGTTGCTTCTTTGTTTTTGTGAAGCTCGTTAAGCAGATCTTTTTCTTCACCATAGCAATTCATAAGAATATTCCACCTTGTTCCTATGAGATAGGCTACTGTTGCACATATATCTTTTTTTGCTACTTGCACAAAAAAATCACTCCTTATCTGTTTATATAAAGAAGCCCCCTGTGTATGACCAAGAAGCTCCTCTATTCATTATAACATGTTTAACCTGCAAAATCAACCAACATCACTTTACAGTTGTGTCTATTCCGTTTACGGAAACTTCAGGATCATCAAGATTTATAATAATACACTTGCGCCCATTCATAACCTGTGTCTTTACTTTATCTATAGCACTATTTGCTACATTTACTGTTATGCTTGGGGCAGAAAGCTTCGTCTTATTTGTCACAAGGCTATAAGCAGCCAGCGAACCACCCTCCCCTACTGCTCCGTCAAAAACCTTTGGAAGATGTTCAAGCTTTTCTTCACTTACTCCTGCTTCCCAAAGAATGTTTTTCATTATATTTACATCAATCTTAGGAACTTCAGTATCCATTGAATTTTGTGCTACGAAATCTTCTATTTTACTGTTTATGGCCGTTACAGTATCATAATCAATCTCATCACCAATTACATTTGATACGATAGCGTTAAAAGTCTCTTTTTCATTTTCTGCCGACATTACAAATTCACAACCGAGAACTTCATTTACCATTGAAACATTAGGCTTCTTAGCAGATTTTGAGTAGCAAAGAACTCCATTTATATCTGATGCCCTATCATTAAACAAAGGAAACAGAAAGCCGTCTGTTGGCATTTTTACAACTCTGTCCATGCGAGCATTCTTGACTACCTCTTTGGTTTCATCATCAAGGATAAGTCCATCTATGCGAAGTTCTACAGGGCATATAGCCGTGATTATAAACTTATAATCAACGTCAGTGCCTTGTTCTTCATCAATATCGCCCATAGAATTTTTATGCAGAACTGAATATACGCAGCTTGCCGAAATTATGCTGTATGTAGATACATATTCAAGATGTTCAACAATATGATTAATAAACATATCTGTTGTTTCATCATCTATAAAGCAGTTGTCAACTACCTTATACAGCAGGCCTTGTGTGCCGCCCTCAAGATATGCGTCTTTGGGGAACGAGTATTCTCTCAACTGTTTGCCCAAAGAACCACTTAGCGTTTTCTTTAATGTTGCAATTATAAGCTCAGATGTTTCCGCTGGAATAGTATTATACATATCGACTCTCTTATTTATGATGTTCTTTTCTGAGTCAACTGAAGCCACAACTACTTTATTAATAGTAAAAAAGCCACAGTCATCATTAAAATTCTTTTTGATCTCATTTAATTCTTTTTTGTTCATCAGATTCAAACCTCCAAATAATAATATATTTTCAGAACAAATCGTTCTCATATATATAATACCACATTTTAAAAAAGCGAGGACGTTTTTTCCTTACAATCCTCGCTTTTTTGATTATTTAATCTACGGTCGTCATTATCTCCTGAACAGAAGGAATACTACCCGCAGTGAGCTCCAAAAGTTCACTTTCTTTTAAATCAAGTGTTGCGTGCTTTGTGAGGGCTTTTTGTATAAGATTATCTACAAAACGGCCATTACCCACATTCTTTCGCCCCGCAAATTGCTTGCATAAATGTTTTACCTTTTCGATTGCTTCTTCATTAATTGTCATTCCTATATTATGTATTTTAAGCTCAAATATATCATATAATTCTTCCTCAGAATAATCATTAAAGTTAAAAACGTAAGATATTCGAGAAGCTATACCTGAGTTTGAGTCCTTAAACTGTTTCATTTCAAGCGTGTAACCAGCAAACATAACTACGAGATCATCTTTGTGATCCATCATGGCCTTTATGATAATAGCAATTGCTTCTGCTCCCGCCTGCCCACAGCTTATAGCGAGAGAATAAGCCTCGTCAATGAATAAAACACCGCCTAATGCATTCATGATGACCTTATTGGTCTTTATTCCTGTTTGATTAGCATATGCTCCTATAAGGTCTTTAGATGTAACTTCTACTACCTTGTTTTCTCGTATATATCCCAGGTCAAATAAAAGTTTTGACACTGTTCTTGCTATCATAGTTTTACCTACACCAGGATTGCCTAAAAACATCATATGCAAATTGAAATCAGGTAATTTTGCTCCAGCCGCAATCAATTTGGAACGTATCTGCAAATATTTTGCAAGCTCTGATATCTGGCTTTTTACATTTTTCATTCCTATGATCTGTGCAAACGCTTTCTCTAATGTTTTAGGGTCATACTTATCCGGAGGAAGTTTGAGCTCATCTTGCCTTATTCCATATTGAAGCATATAGCTGGCAAGTTCCTCATTGCTAAACGGAAAATATCTTCTGTTATTTTTTAAAAATGTCAAAGCTGCGGACTTAAAATCTGCAGTAAACTGATTTTTATGAGTGGAAGGCAGCATTTTTTCATATATATCCACAATTTCATCATTAGAAAGATCCGGGAAGACTACCTTTTTATCAAATAAATATGAGGTTTTTGCATTAAGAGATATGAAACTCCTGTATTCATCTTCTGTCCCGACGAAGACAATATATGCCGCTGCAGGAGCCGTAATGATACGCTGCATGATATCTTCATAATATTTCTGTTGTTGACTTGCATCATCAGAAAAATCCTCTAGATTAAATAAATGCGTTATAGCAGCTTGGAGATCAGATATAACATAAAATACCCTCTCTTTTATTTCTTTTGGGCACATTCCAAAAGAAACGATATACGGACTCGGTTCATCAAGTTTTCCGGCATTATATAAATACTGAACGTATTTTTCAATAAAATCTTCTCTCTTGGTTCCTGAATTGCCTAAGAAAAAGCCTTTGAAGCCATGCACATTGTTTGAAAATGTAGGATAAACAGCGTTAAGTATATCCTCTGCATTTACATATTGATTAACAAAAGAGATGTCATTGATTGAAACAGAAGGAGCTGCCATAGGAACATCTTCAACAAAAGCCTTTTTTTCGCTTTCATTGAGCTCATTGGCGCACATAGGTGGTTCCTCGGCAATCGATGCTAATTCTTTCACATCTAAATTCTGACCTTCCACAGAGCTTACAAAATCATTGCTGTCAATATATTCCGAAGTTTCCTTCTTTAGCTCGATATTTCCGCCTATCGCAGTGTCAATCTCCTTATCACTTGTGGCATGAACAATCTCCGTTTCACCTGTCTCATTCTTATTCTCATAGAGTGCCTTATTTGGTTCTTCAAGCGCAGCACTATCTTTAGATTGAAGCGACTCATTATTAGACAAGCTTTCAGTAGAGGACGAATGAGCAGGCATTGGCTTTGCCTCAGCAGGCGTCATAACGTCATCGCTGCTTATTTGCCGTTGTTCAAAGAGATGTGCCCGCCTATTTTTTCTGTTTTTTCGTTTGCTTTTGTTATACTTAGAATTGTCTTGACGGGAGGCATCAATCAAATTAGCCAATAAGGTAGCTTGTTCAGCGTCCATCTTGTGTATCTCAGCGAAAGAAGTTTCACTCTGCTTTTGACGAGTTCCACAATTCATGCAAAAGATGTTATCATCCGATATAATTTGTCCGCAGCCTTCACATTTGTGACTCATTTTATCATTCCTTTCTCACATTTTTGCGTAAAGCTACAATACTTTACACAATCATAATTTTGTATAGGTTGCAATTTGTACTGTAAAGCAATATATCTTTACAATATGAGCAAAACAGCCAAAATTCGCACTTTTACCGTATCATTATTCGCAACAGTGTGTAAAGCAATTAAGCTTTATACTCTATTTTGCCGCTATAAAAATGAATACTCCAAATAGAGTAAGCATAAACGCACATATTGAGGCGAAAAATATTATTTTTCCTCGTTTGCTAAGCCCGTACAGGTGATAGTCAAGCTGATTTTTTTGATTAGCTTCCTTATCAGGGACATCTGTCTGGAAGCCTTCTTTTCTTCCTTCTTGTTCATTTTCTTTCATCTTTTGATTAACGCAAGATACTCCCACTTCAAACACAACTAAGCGGAGAGAAAATGCGTTCCTCCTTCCTGTTAAATATTCTTTACAAGCTTCTAAAAGCTTAAGTTTCTTGCAGCTGATATTTTCTTTGTTAACATTCTCATTGCTGAGAATGCGAACGTTGGAAAAGCCAGGAGCTCGTCTTCTGAAGATGAAATACTCATTACGAGTGTGTTTCACCTTATCAAACAATCTGTAGTCTTATGCCGCAACCGCCTTTGGCTATTTCTCCAGTTAAGTTTCTGCCTGACTTAATTATATCACACTTGGGACATCTAAATGGCTATAATATTCAAAATTTTGCGATTTCGCTAGAAAAATTTTTGGGGTTTTAAAAAAACACTGATTCTGTTTACACTTTGTAATTAAATTGTAATAATATCAAGGGATTTGGTATCAAGATAGTAACTATGTAATCATTTTGATACCGTTACTTTCATATTTTTTCATTGAGTATAAACATGTCTCCTACTTCTGCAGGTTAACTTTTTGTGCAATACAAACAAATCTGTTTATATTGCACAAAAAAGTTCTAAAAATTGTTGTTACCATTTTGTATTTTGACATTTGTAGCTTATTATGCTAAAATGTATATGTGAAATTGTATCTCAAACCAAAGGAGTTATTCATCATGTCCCCAAATGAACCTATAACACCGCTCTGCAACCTTAAATATTTCGGGCCGGGAGAAACAGAAAAATATCAGTTTTATAAAATCCCCAAAATATTGCTGACGGAACCCATTTTTCGAGAAAACCTTGATGCCACAGCCATGATATTATATGGTATCATGTTGTCGTTTACTGAACTTAGTCAAAAAAACGGTTGGATCGACGAAAATAATCACATTTACATCATCTTTCCCGTAGACAAAGTTGTTGAAGAGTTTGGCATTTCAAAAAAAACCGCCATTAGAATCTTGAAATCGCTAGAAAATGTCGGCCTGATTGAAAGAAAAAGCCGGAATGACTTCAATCGGACTAAAATTACTTACGTTAAAGATTTTACATCTTATGCTACATGGTCTTTTTCTAATGTGCCTAGTACTCGAAGTGTTAATTTCGAAGGTGTAAATCCTACACCTTCGAATGGTTATAAAAATACACCTTCGAGAGAGGCAAAAATTACACCTTCCAACGGTGAAACCTCTACACTTTCCAATGACGCAAAACTCACTCTTTCGAATGAACCAAATTCTTCACCTTCTCTTATAGATATATCTAATAAATATAAAAACGATAGTTATATGAATAATCAACATACAACAACTTTAGCTACTGGCGATAAAGAAGCTAGAGTAGATTCCATCATAGCACACATAAAAGAAGAACTTGATGTTGATGATTGCATACAGTATGCACTATTGAAAGGCAATAGAGATCAAGCCCAGGTCTGCCAATCTGTTTTCTCTCAGATAAAGAAGATTTTTACTTCCAATAAAAAATTCTATATGATTTCAGGGGAACAAGTACCCGCTATAACGTTGAGAGAAAAAATCTTGCAAATGGACGCAACTGCATTCGAAAATATTGTTAACATTATCATCGAAAAGGCATCTACGATCAACAATTTTCACGCATATATCCTTAGTTTAATAAACACTACCGTCGAAATATCTGACCTAAAATATACTGCCGAATGTGCAGCCGCACAAAACGATATTAACTCAGCTCTAATTTAGAACGGTCTATCTTTAATAGACTACGTTCATTCTTAATGAATTCAAAAATATCGACTGATGTGTTTATTATAACAGCAATAGATAAAACAGAAACAATGCTGATTTTCTCTAGCATAAAAATTGCATTTGGAATTACAGAAATGGTATACAAGCTTAGAATACCATATATAAAAATTTTCTTATATCCTTTGTTTATAGCATTTCTTGTCGCAATTCCAGGATTGATATTCCGAAGAAACACATTTTTTGCAGCCAAAACATAAGATGTGTGATCATTGTCTTTGCTTATTTTTTGAAAAACCAAAGAGAATAAAAAAATCAGAATTGCATAAACGAGTGAATAGATCCATACATTTGCGTTTATCTTATTTATAACACTCTTATATTTATTATTATCAAGCCACTGAGCAATTAACCCAGTTGCCGAAAAAACGTAGAGCGCAAAAATGCAAGGCATAATGCCAGCTATATGTAATTTTATTGGAAAATAGGTAATATCACTATCATATTTACTTTTTTCTTTTCTTGAAGCAAATATGATCGGCAATCTATATTCTACCTTACAATAAAATACCGACAAAAGGAAAATAGCTAAAACAGTTATCACGTATACAAGTGTTTGCTGTGTGGATAGTTCTCCCGAGTTCAAAGATATCCTGATTTTTGAATAAATGGAAGGTAACGAAGCAAGAACATTTACATAAATAAGAATCGACAAGCCATTGCCTATTCCCTGCTCTTCTATCTTTTCTCCCGCCCATATATCTATTATAGAGCCCAAAGTCTGGCATATTGCAACAACTATATACACTCTAATAGAGTTATCTATAAGTATAGAATATTCTTTGTTAAGAAAAAAAGTCATAATTAACGAACTTATAAAAGCGACTAAGACGCCTATTATCATAAGTATTTTTTTTGCAACGTTTTGGCTTGCTGCGGATTGCTGAATCTTTCGTAGAGGAGAAATAAAAAACGCCAAGATCTGAAAGATTATCGTGGCGGATATATAAGAAGAAACGCCTATTGCTCCAAAAGTAAAATTACTAAAAGCTCCGCCACTAAACAAATTTGTAAAATCAAAAAAAGTATACGTTGAAGCACTTTGCATTAGCTCTGCGTCTACCCACGGAACAGGAATATGAGCCACAAGGCGTACCAATAAAATTATTCCTAGTGTATATATAAATTTATATGATATTGCTTTTTTCATAAAATTAAATCTATCCAATTAGCGTAAATAAGTTCAATAAAATAGACAACCAAAAATGTTACAATAGTAATCATTAATGAGAAAAAGACATATTTAATATACTGCATTGGATTTGGCAGATGCAAATATGCCCCTAAAGCCTCTTTTTTAGACCTCGCTATTTTCTTGCTGTGAGTTAATGTCTTCATTTGTATCATTTTTTATACTCTTATCATCGTCAGCTTTTATGTTTTTTGCCGCTCCACTGTAATAAAACATACCATAGTCAGGAAGATAGTAATAACCATTTGGCATATCGCTTGTTGGAGCTATAACAAAATAGACATCTTCCATTTCAGCATACAAAGTGCTTTCATAAACATCCTTTGCAACAAACAGGTGGCTATCTGCCTTAATAGATATTGTTCTATATTTTGTGCCTTCGTAATAGCTAAATTTATAGATGCCGTCTTGAGTGAGATTTTTTAAATAGCCGTCGGATGTTAGCATATTTTCAGTAAAATCTTTTCCGTTTATGGTGGTTATCTTTACATTGTCGTTATTTGAGTGTCCCGTTGGGATTTGCTCATCCAAATACGAAGTTATCGGAGAAAGGCTATTAATATCATCACCAAAAGTTACTATGGTAGGACTCTTAATATCTTCAGTATTATCAATAACAGAAAAATTTGTGCCCACTGTGTAGCCGTAATCCTCAAGCCTTACAAACTGAAATTTATTGGGTCTTTCATTTGTATTTTTTATTATAAGCTGATCTTCAGCTGTAAGCTCTGGTATAGCCTTTTCCATATCCGATAACAGCCAATAGTGCAATGTGCTGAATGAATCATCATCAGTGTTGACAGCTCCTACTTTTAGCCCACTATAACACTTCTTGTCATCGTTCTTCAAAATATAATACCCGTCTTCGGCGGCAGATAAATCGTAAGACGGGATTTTACCGTCCTTTGTTAAATATGTATTTTCGTCCTTGCCACAGCCAGACAAAAAAATGCTTCCACATAGAATGAAAGAGAGTGCTATAGCACCCGCCTTTTTTAATATAAGCATTTTCCCATTCCTTTCTTCAATTAAATAGTAACATCCCCCCCCACCTCTATAGGTGGGGGTGTTCTTGCTTCGGTTTGATAAATCATCTATATATATTATACCATATGATATAATATATATAGATATCTCAAGGAGAAATTTAAGCCGTGAAAATAATTATTTGTTTAGATAATCATAATGGTTATATGTTTAATAACAGAAGACTTAGCTCAGACAAATGCATAACTGACGACATTGAAAAATTTGCAAAAACCAGTAGAGTCATTGTTACACCTTATAGTCACAAGCTCTTTTCAGAAAGATCTAATGTTATAGTAAATAATGATCCACTTGCTGTCGCAAGTAATAATGATTACTGTTTTGTGGAAGACTCAGATATAAATAAATGCCTAAGCAAAGTCACTGAAATAATAATGTTTAAGTGGAATCGGGATTATCCTTACGATAAAACCTTATCAATGAACTTGGACAATTGGAAACTCGTTTCACACGCTGATTTTGCTGGAAATTCGCACGAAAAAATAAGCAAAGATGTATTTTTAAGAAAGGACGAATGAGTTTGTATCAGAAAATTTTATCGCTATTATTAACTGTTTCCGTATTATTTTTTAGTGGTTGCAATGCCATAGACAATCAATCCAAACAAAATGATAGTTTAGCAACCACTACATATTCAGAAACAAGTATTACTACTGCACCTACTGAAAAAACGGAAAAGGTTACAAGTTCCGAAACCACTACATACAAAACAACGACGACTGTTACAACTACAACAACAGCCGCCGAAATCAATAAATTTGTTTTATCTGAAATACCTACATTTTCTGATAAAGCATACATCGCAGTTAACAATAATATTCCGTATTTCACAAAAGAAGAAATGTCCTCTGCAGAATCTTTTGAAGAATACTCCAAGCTTGACAAATATGGCCGCTGCGGTGTTGCAATAGCGTGCGTAGGGCAAGATCTTATGCCAACTGAGGAAAGGGGATCTATCGGCTCCGTGAAGCCGTCAGGGTGGCATACTGTAAAATATGCAGGAGTTGACGGAAAATACTTATATAACAGATGCCATTTAATTGGATATCAACTCACTGCTGAAAATGCCAATGAAAAAAATCTGATAACAGGCACTCGTTATCTTAATATAGAAGGAATGCTTCCTTTTGAAAATATGACAGCAGATTATATAAAAGAAACTAACAATCATGTGCTGTATAGAGTTACCCCTATTTTTGACGAAGACGATCTTCTATGCCGTGGAGTACTTATGGAAGGGTACTCAATTGAAGATAAGGGAGAAGGCATCTGTTTCTGTATATATGCCTATAACGCTCAACCTGGGATAAGTATTGAGTATAAAACGGGAGACAGCAGCGGGCCTGATTTTGAAGAAACAACAACTACTCAAAAGAAAAACACGGTAGCAGAAAACCTGCAAAGCGAAAAAGAAACAGAGAAAGCCATAGGCTCAGTATATATTCTCAACATAAGCACGAAAAAGTTTCATCGTGCTGACTGCTCTGCTGTAAAACAAATGAAGGAACAAAATAAGCAAGAGTTTAAGGGGACGAGAGATGAGCTTATATCTCAAGGCTATGAACCATGCAAAAAGTGTTCACCATAACAAAAAAAGAAGAGTTCTGAACGATGTCGTTCGGAACTCTTCTTGTTATTCAGAAAGCTTGTATTTTATTTCTTCTTTTGAATAATCTTTTTTTAATAAGTCGATAAATTCACGGTCACTATTTAACGATTCATATTTTTTTGCATCATATAATACGAATTTTGAAAAGTTTGACGCTTTCACGAAAGTTTTATAATATTCTGAAAGATAGTGTGTCACAAAAGATGTCAAGGAAAATTTGTTCCATGCAAAGCCCAAATTTGGAAACTTAGTATAAGTGATGTCTGGGATCAATTCCACAATAATGCAGCCGTCATATGGTTGCTTAATAGCAGAGAGAACATTTACTACACTACATTTTATCTCTTGAGTTATTTGGTCATCATCTGGCAGCATCGTGTAATGGCAATGATCTAATCTAAAGAAACTATTTAATTTTAGCGATGTTGCACGTCCGACTCTCTCTAGAATTGAATCATTATCCTGATGATATTGCCAAAGCCACTTCTTTATATCGAAAGAATTCACAATTGAATGTTTTGCCAAAATGTCTTCGATGATTACCTCATAAGGATTCATATTATTCTTTTTAAAAAAAATACTGTCACGCAATGTGATATGTGGATATTTGCAAATGTATTGCGTTGTGTTTGCATCTATAATATAGCAAAGTAGTTCACTGTTTGTAATACCGTATTTGTCAAGAAAATCAGCACAATTACGCAATAAATTATCATATATTGATATGCAGCTCGTATAAGGGTAGTCTTTTGAGTTTATTTCTTTTTCTACAATTTCATTGAGCATATTTGCTTCGGACTCATCAATCATTGGTAGATGACGAATAACCTTATCACAAATATAATAGTTATTTCTATTTAAAGGCGCACGTTTTTTAAATAATTGCACGGGAATAGCTCCAAACTGATCTATAAGATCCTGCTCGTTGAAAATTGCATTAGGATTTTGGCTTAGGTGCCTACAGATAGGATAAATAGCTGCAAGAGATTCTGACAGTGTTTTTTTATGGAAAGAGTAATATGATATGACATACACCGAATCCGCATTAAAAAGGAGCTCTTTGGCAATATAATAAAACATATTAGACGATGTTATGTTAAAGTGTTCTATTTTTTCTTTGTTGTATTCGAAAAAGCCAATAACACTTACTGGCAAGTCCATATTATCAAGTTGGTCAATAAGCCACATTTTAAACTCGTTCCAGATGCAGTTATTTCCCTTGAGTTGCAAACGCACAAACTGATTTTTCCCATTTTGCACGCACACATATTTAAGAGCCTCTTTAAGATCACGATTATTTATAGTCACGTTAAATGTTGTATTGACAAACGTGCAAAAATCCTTTTGCCAATTGGCCTCGTTATAATTTGCATTAGGAAAACATTTTAAAGCAATTTCCCTAATAGCTGCTTGCGTATTTGTATTAATTCCACGAAAAAGCAGGTTGCATCGTATAACATATCCTTTGTCTTTGAGATATCCTTCAAGTTTTGAAATATCTAAATATACAAACTGCTTTTTTACATCTTTTATAAATTTATCATAGGTTTTATTTTCGTCAATTTTATTACAATAATCCAATATAAGATCATCAAGTTCTTCCTCAAAACGATTATGTTTCAGAATTGGCGAATAAATTAAAAGATCAAGTTTGTAAATTCCAAATAGCCCCGATTCAGGAATAGCTTTAAGCACATTGCAAAGATGACTCCACTGCTCATCGTTAATGGATTTAGATAATTCATTTCGTCGAATGCACCCATACCGGTTATTTGCGTAAACTTCTAATTCGGCATCTGCTTTTTGAATCAAGTCTATTGCTCTTTTATTCCTAGTTGAACCACAAAAAATAAATTCCTGAGAGTTAAGCTCCTGTAAAAATGTTTGAATGTGGGGGCGCTCTGACATATATATTCCTCCTTCGCATTTGCAAAATGTACTTTTTTCATGTTAAGTATAACATATGTCAGGAATTTTGTCAACCTTTAGAAGTTTATGGAAGTCAAAATAATGTTTAATGTACCCAAAAACCCCAAAAATCAAAAAAACCAAAAATTTTTTTGCAAAAGAAAAACCAAAAAAACCAAAAATTTTTTCTAGCAAAATCGAAATTTTTTGAACATTATAGCCGTTAAAACTCAAAACTTTTGAGTTTTTTATTTCTTTATAATTTCTTTCATTTCCTCCAATTCTATCTCATTTAGCTCTATGGCCAATAATACTTTTCGTTTATTATCTATTATGATCACCTTGTCATACTGTAAGTTGGAACGAAGCGTGAGATATTCTATATCTTCCTTTGGAGTGCCATAATAATCATCTAGTCCATATATAAAGTATTCTTTTTCTTTATCTGGATAAAGCCGCATACTGCCGTTTTTTATAAATGAGTCTCCTATTTTTACGGCTTTTTTATACTGAAATTCAGCAAAATGGTTCCACATATACTCATTTCCGGTATTCAGAAAGTTGAATGCAAATACATCTACATCACTTGTAAACCTTGCACCGTCTTCAAATGCTGCGTCTACTTTATTTATAAAATCGAGATTTCCGCTTATTGTTATTTCGTCAGGACGGATCTCCACATAATTATCTTCGTCAACTTCAACATACCAGTTCAGGGGTCTATAATATTTGGCCATTGCAATAGTTTCGTAAAGATTAAAACTAAAAGGAATATAGCATACATTTTTTGCATTTGCTATTTCTGTGTAACAGGATTCGCCAAGTTCCTTTTTTAATATATGAAAAAAGGCTGTCAATTGAACAATTCTAGCATTATCATCTTTATTATAGCCATATTTGTTTACATTTATTATTTTCTTTTGAATTTTTGTTGTTAATGATTTATCTTTTACGCTCTTCATTCTTTCGCACTCCTCTCAAATAATATTATATCACAAAAAAGAGTTCCCACATAAAGCAGGAACTCTTTCTATTACCTTATTTTCAGCGCACGTTTTAAAACATATGCCATTTTCGAAGGCAAATCATCAAGATTGGATATATCGACAAAACGATCTTCTCCGTAAATCTTGGCAATTGACTCCTTATCCTCATCGATTGCCGCAGCAAAGAATGATATGCCATATGCAGATGCACTTTTTATAATTCCCTGGATATCTTTGTAGGCGGTTATTCCGGAATACCCATAATCACATGGACTTCCGTCAGAAATAATAAAAATTATCTTCTTTTCCTCTCGCCTATCCTTTAGCTTGTTTACCGCATAAAGCAGAGCAGCTCCGTCCCGGGTGCCGCAATGTGCGTTTCCAGCTGCAAGTGTATATATCTCGTCCTCAGAACCATCAAATTCGCAAAAACGATATATGTCCATTGTTGGATAAGAACTTGAATGCCCAAAAACCATTGTCGGAATTTTGAGCTCGTTACAGAAGTTTTTTATTATAGCTGCTGCCCTTAAAGCGGATTCGAGCTTGTATCCATACATACTACCACTCTGGTCTATAATGACAGTACAGCTTAAACTGATTTTTTCTGGCTTTTTAATTCTGTCAAAAGGTTTTGAAGAATCTTTTTGGTAGTGTGGGATGCTTATTCGGCTTCCACAATGCTGCCCGTGATATACAGCCCCTTTTATTTTCTTTTCAAAAATCGGTTTAACTTTCTGTGCCATTTTCTTGCCGATACGCTCCAATGAATATGTATTATTCATTTTGACGTATGCTTCTTTACAAGATGCAGGTGAAAAGTCATGCAAACGATATGTTACTTTTGCATGCGGACCGTCCATTATGCAACTGTTGATCATCTGCTCGTCGGCTTGCCTAGCTTCATTTCTTGCCTGTTCCGTTACCCTATCTTGGGCGACGTTTTGCTTGGTTGCCGATATGTCCTGCTCGGCTTTTTGTTCGGCTTTTTGTTTATCCTCCTCTTTTTCAGCCTCAACTTCTTTAAGTTCCATACTCAATGTTTTGAGTATGGAATTATAGTCTGCGACATTATCAGAAATGTCATTTTCAGACTGGTTATTATCACTTGACGAAGAATTGTCATTGGATTCCTGCTTACTTCCCTGCTCATTGGCAGAAGAAGCTGACTTCCCTTCTGTAGTGTCCGAATTATCGCCTTCAGACTTATTGTCCGTCGAACCGGATGAGCTATCAGAAGATTTTTCGCTGTCTTCTTGTACGCTACCCTGTTCGCTTGCAGAGGAAGCTGACTTCCCCTCTGTAGTGTCCGGATTATAGCCTTCAGACTTATTGTCCGTCGAACCGGAAGAGCTATCAGAAGATTTTTCACCGTCTTCTTGCTCGCTGCCCTGTTCGCTTACAGAGGAAGCTGAAGTTTCTTCTGCATCTGAACTCTCGGGGTTAGACTTGTTGGATGTGCTTTTTTGCTTAGCAGCAAGGAGCTGGGTGATTTTTCGATTCAGCGAATTTTCGCTAGAATCGCTGGAGTCTTTGCTCTGCGAAATATCAATAGCCTGTCCTCTCTGATTTGCTGCGCCCATTGAGTCTGCCAGCATTTCCAAAGCTTTCATCATTTTAGTGTATGCTTCATCAGTAATATTGACAAGTTCTTCTTTAATAACATCCCACATATCTACATAAAGTGTAAGGCTTTTATCAAGTCTTACATATGAATTATCCTCAGTTACACAGCTAGTAATTGAGGGAAGAAACTCACAGAACTTTTTCACAAGAGGCTCAGTAAAAGTGCTATTATCTTGAACCTTTATGAGGCCAAATTTTGCATAAGACAACATCATAAGCTGCCAGATGCTGAAGTTTGAGCGACCATCTTCCATGACCCTTTCAATTGTTGGAAATTCCTCATATTGAAAATCTCGAAGTTCGTATAAGGACGCTACAAAGTCTCCTTTGAATGATTTCATAAGTTTTTCTTCATTGTATCCGTCTTCTATTATATTATTAAAATCGTGAAATGCTGTCATAAACTGCTTTCGGTTGTGTACCGAAATGTTTAAATACGCTTCTACTTCTTTTAAATTTTCATTAAAATCAGGGGAAACGCCTGCTTTTATTGGACGCTGCCATTTCCACTGATCAGCGGTAATTGCCTTTTGAAAGTTTGCCATGTCATTAAAATTGGTAAAAAGCAAATGACCTATCTCGTGAAGTACGAGTCCTTTGCCAAGAAGCCACTTTTTTTCTGTAGTGTTTTTCTTTCCTATTGGATTTTTATCCAAATAGGAGTTGCCGAAATTCACATAAATATTTGATTCTGATGTTGCATACGCTACAGCATCATTTTTTTTATCATAATTTGCGGTAACTTTTATTGTTTTTCTCGTTTTGAAAGGGATTGTGTCAAATAAATATTGTGACACATTTGTTAATGCGGTCGAAACAGCCCTTGACTTAAACAGAACGCTCTCCGTTATTTTTTTTCCCTCTGCCCTTATCTTATCACTTATTTCCTTTACGGAATGTCCGTACATAATTTTTTCCTCCTTATATCATTAATATATATAAAAAATGAGTCCAGAGATTAAACTCTAGACTCATAATTCATTGTTTACACCTTTATTATACCATATAAGCAGGCATATGTCAAGGCTTTAGCGCTTTCTTTTTCTTGTCTTTTTGAATGCGCTGTTGTCAAGTGCGTCGATGAAGAATTTGACGTCATCAGAATCACTGGCTGCCTTGTTGATGACATCTTCTATACAAGATTCATAAGGATCGTTCCTAATAGAATCTGCCGCCCATGCTATTAGGCTTCTTTCACCAATTTCACCGTCTCCGACAAGCTGTTCCTTCTGAAGTTTCTTCAAATGGCCAACAAATCGGACCATTTCTGTGACCTGTTCCTTATTGGTATTGCCAGAACGAGCCATTACTCGTTCAACCAACTCTGGTTCGGCTGGAAGATTTATTCTGTACTCCTTGCGACATCTGTCACGCAGAGCCTGATTCAGACTTCCAGTTCCTTCGTAACCATAGTTGGTTGTGAAGATTACGATGTTATCCGGATGTCTCCGGATAATCTCACCGTTTGGCAGTGTGATCACTCCTTCTTCAAGGAGACTATTAAGCAATCCAAGTTCTCCTGGATTGTTAACAAGAGTTGGCTCCTGTATTTCAACAACCCAACCCTTTTGCGCCGCTTCGACTATTGGTGAATGGACAAACGCAAACTGCTGGTTTGCATTGTTTGAAATCGGAAGAACCGTGTTTATCCATTTTTCTGTTGCCATGTAAACAAATTCTTCCATTGAAATCAACTGGCCGTCCACCACAACGCAGCCATCTTTTTCAATGGCTGTTTTACCAGTCATTTCGTTATAATACCCAACTGCATCGAACTGCAGATCTGAGAGAGTAGGCAGGCCTGATTTTTCACAAAGCTCATTTATTGAGCTTGCGCAATTTGCAGTATTTGGCTGCGTGGATATCAATAAGTCAAACTTATCTGTATCCGGGCCAAGTCCCTGTCTAACAAAAGGAAGTCCGCACAGATGTGCTACCATTGCAGCTGTCGTGGATTTACCAGTACCAGCCGGGCCTGTAAGCATAAAAGTTCTTGCCGGCAAGATATCTTCTGATGTCTCTTTACAGCATTTAGCTATACTTTTAGCCTCTTTTGAGACTATGATAGAATCCGATGGAGTATTTGCTTTGAGCATTTCCTGCTCAATTTTGTCGAATTCTCTGTTTGGATTTATAATATATGAGACAGGTTCCGATTCCGAAGTTTCTGCCGTTTCGGTTGTTTTATTTTTTATTTTTAATACCATTGGTTCTCCTTCAGATGAAGTTATTTGCAGAACCTGCTCTGGGTCCAACATCTCCAACGGAGATGTGGCGTCCTTCAGACTCGGATAATCGTGAAGGCAAAGAGGATCCACTAGCCTCCTATATACATTATCAGAGATAATGTATATAGCCTTCTTCATGTTCTCATCTGGTGTGACAAGATTTATCTGCCAATGTTCAGCAAAAATATCATAATTCTCGCTGTATTCGCTGTCAGCCATACACTCAGCGTGAACTATAAGACTGCACGCCTTATAGCCATGCTTTGCTGGTATATACGGTTCGTGATTTTCAGGGTTGGAATCCGGCGTGAAACACGCCTTCATCTTATTGCTTTGCTTATCCATATACACGGAGATTACTCCGTTATGCGTTGGACTATGATATTCCGACGCAAAGAACTCATCACCTTCGCAGGTAAAAGCGTTTCCTGCCTGCACTGAATCTATTGCGGCGATATATCTGCCCGCAATAGAGCACTGTGACGTCTGATTATATCTAGACGTCAGGCTCTTGTCTGTTCCTCTCATTTGCAATCCTGAGAGATAAGTGAGTGAGGCATTGTTGAACCCTAAAAGTTTTGAAATATAATTTTCCATTTTATTTTTCCTCCTTAATTATAAACCGAGAGAAGCCAGAAAAGTGGCGACATCCTCAGTTCCATATATTTTATTTGTCTCGTTTGTGTTTTCTTTGCATATATCCGCAAATGATGCCTCTTTATCAGTCGTAGGTATTGTTTCCACTTCTGTCTTCACAATCTGTGGTTGCTGAGGACGTTCCTTGTCCGTAGCTGCATCCTGTTTCGGTTGGGTTGAGACTCTCTTGATACTGCCAATATCTATTGACAAATCAAGATATGTTGAACCTTTTATGTCTCTGGTTCCCACTTCAGAAAGAGCTCCTATGAAGCTTATCATCGAGCCCTTTTGAATTTTAAGTTTTGCAACTAAGTTGCAAATGCTTTGTCCCAGGAATTTCAGGTCTGCCCAACAAGGCTTCTCGGCCTGTCCATCCCAAAAATTTATAGCGGCACTTGTGCGAGCAAAGGTGCCTGCTTCGTTCCGCCACAAATCCTTTCCAATGCAAGCATTTGTCACAAATACCTGCATCATTGGGTCTGAAAGACCATGGCTTGGTTCAATATACAAAAGATTAACCCTTATTATGGGTTTCCCATTGTAAAGCTCAATCGAAGATATTGAGCCTGCTGCGTTCACAGCGGTCGGGTGTTTATCATTATTATACCATGTGCGAATCTTGTCCGCAACATTTGCATTAGCAAATGCGGTGAGAACTATGCTCTTTTCTAGCTTTTCACCGTCTTCTTTCTTTCCTGCATACATATTACCTATAAGGTACATCTGTATGCCTCCTGTTTGTGTTTTTTTAATCTCCTTGCTTGTAAGAAGATTATTCCCTATAAAAAATTTCATTTAATTCCTCCTTTATTAAAAAAAAAAGTCCAGAGAATTCATAAATGAAAACTCTAGACTTAAAAGTAATATAATTTCTACAAGTTTATTATAACACATAGGTGATGTTTTGTCAATAGCTAAGGCCTAAAAATCAGAAAACATTATTTCAATAACGCAAAGTTATATACATTTCCGTCTTTAGATCTGTTGCCTATTATAAACCAGTTGTTCTGCTTTTTATCGGAAGTAAGCTTTACAAACTGATCTCCCTTAGCGGAATAAACAATACTATCTTTTCCTGTTTTTGTATTGAATGCGTGAAGCTCAGTATTGTCATTACTGCTGTAAATAATAAAGTCACCATTCAAAGTAACAGTAGGCGTTTTTGAACTTGTATCTTTTGTATAAGGGGTGTCGATAGTCTTTTCCTCTTTTGTACTTTTGTTTATGTAGTGAAGCTTTTGGTCTGAACAAGCATAGGCAACATATTCAGAGTTAAAATCATTTGCAAAATCAAGCACTTTGGTTTTTTCAGGAATTTCATAAAGCTCAAAATCACTGTTTGAAACATATTTCTTATTATCTTTTTCTATACAAGCATAATCGTCACATGCAATAGTATGATCTCCTACATATTCGCAAAGGCTTGCATTTTCAAGCTTTTGACCGGTCTTGGCGTTCATTATATAATCAGAGCCATTCAAAAAGACATTATTCTCGTAACATCCCACGCCTTCTCCAATTATACTTTGTGTTACAGTACCCTTAACGTATGGGGTATAGCAGGTGTTGTACATATAATGCTCTGACGCAATATAATCTTCTGGTTCAAGATAAAGATTTTCAGCGTCAAATTGCAGCCAAATAAGTCCGCTATTCGGAGATACTCCGTCATCATAAAATTCTTCATCATTAGATCCACCAAGTTTGAACATAAAAGTGCCATTATACGCATATGCAGCATCATCTATCCATATCTTGTCACTTTCTACATCATAAAGGGTCTCAGTATAGCCTATCTCAGCGGAAGATAAAAGTATATTTCCGTCTTCATCAATGACTACATAAATGTCAGCACCTAAAATTCCTTTGATATTGGTTTTGCAGAGATACTTGTCGCCACACACTATTACATTATAGAAAATGTTTGAAGCGTTTTCTACAGTAGGTGTTTCAAAGCCATTTTCCTGACAGATAGTACCTGTGGCTGTAAGAATTTTTGAATTGCCATTTTGAAGATCAATAGACATAAAGCCTTCGCCGCTGGCATATATAACAAGCTTAGAATTTCTGTTGTAATCATAATTATAGTTGTCTATAAATTCCGAGCCGTCAGGGGCTTTGGATTCCCATGTTACAGAGCCGTCATCAGTATTTATTGCCCTTACTCTTGTGCTTGAAAGGCAAATAAGATCTTTGCCGTTTCCTGACATGAAAGCCTCAAAAACATCTCCCGTATCAGGAAGTTCTAAAGCATAGTCGCAGCCATAGCGAAGATACATTATATTTTTATCATTTTCTGGTGTTGTTGAATCTGAACTCTCTCTATAACTTGCTGCGTTATATGTATAATCACTAAAAGACGAAAGATCATCTCGTGAATCCTCAGGAAATATTTTGTAATCATCAAGATCATAATATTTCCCGTAGTGTATGGCACCGCTTTTGTCGTCGCTTACCTGCGCATAAATATCCATTATTGATTTAAAATCACCTTTCTGTATCTCATATTCAGGCGTTTTTGATAAAGCAGTTGTGTCAGACTTTTCATCGCCTTTATCCTGTGATTGTGATGATGAAGCGCTTTTCTCTCCTTTAGAAGAAGTATTCCCCGAACTTCCGCAAGCCGCAAAAGAACAAGTCATGCAGCCACACAGAGCAAGTGCCATAAGTTTCGCTGTTATTTCTTTCATTTTCATAATCTTTTCCTGCTTTCTACTATAATTATAGTTGCTAATTTTCGTGGTTAAGGTACTTGTCAGCGGTTGCGACGCCCTGCTCGAGTTCTTCGCTCAGCTTGTCATCAAATTTAGGACTAAATTTAACTGCTACATACGCATCAACAGTAGGGCCATTGGGACCTAGTGTTATTTTCGTGTCCTTGTTGAGATATAACGTTGCCGGGGAAGCCAGACTCACCGGTTTAATATAATTAAAAGACAAAAATTTATCTTGTTCTTCATTATATAGCGTAACTGTGTATGTCTTGTTTATTCCTTTTATACCGTGTTCGGAACAGGAATAAACCATTCCCTCAAAAGTAAGCAATCTATCATAAGCACCGATATTTTTATATCCTAATATCTTAATGCCGAAGAACAGCTGTATCAAAAGAAATGCTATTCCGCCCCATAATGTTAGCCAACCCTTTGTAATACAAAAAAACTCTATACCAAATGATGCGGCCAGAATAGCGATATTTACGGTGATATATTTCTTAATCACTGTAGGAAATTTATTATATTCAATCTTTTCGGGCGAACCTAGTTCTTCATCTGGTATAACTATATAATCTTCATCCTCTGAAGACGTATTATGAAGAGTCTTATGAGAAGTTCTATAAGACTCAAGTTCATCCAATGACATTTTTGAAAATTCTGAATTATTTTTATCTTTCATTTTTTCGCCTACTTATCTTTTTTTGCTTTTGGAAAGGAAAAAGCAAGTTTCCCGTCTTTCAGAGATAAATAAGCATCAAATGTAGTTCCCTTTTTGCTCTTTAAGCCTTTTATTAATCTTGTCTTTTTTCCTTTAAGCAAATTCACTTTATCTGCATCTGTTAAATTTATGCCATTTTTATAATTATCCCACAAAGCAAAATCGCATCCATCTTTATACTTGCTGCATAGCCAGCCCGACTTACTAATCTTCATTTGTGAGTTGCACACAGGACATTTGTAATCCGTCTCAAAACTTATGCCTATTTTATGGTCATCTTTCAAAATAAGAAATGCTTTATAAAAAGAACCGTCTTTCTTTTTTCGTAAAAAAGTCCTTTCGGTCTTTCTTTTTGTAATTAAATCAATAATATCTTTATCATTCAGAGTTATGTCAAAAAAAGAATAGCTTAATCCGAATTTGCACGATTGAGGATCATCTTTCTTATATCCAGTACAGATATATCCGAACTTAGTTTTTCTAACCTTTTTCCCGCAAAAAGGGCAATTATAGTTTTGGGAGGTTTCTGCATCGTCCAGAGATATCTGTTGGCTACTGCTTTTTATTTCTTCTACCCATTTGGTGGTCGCTTCTTTTATATCATTTAAAAAAGCCTCTGTGTTTTCTTCACCATTTGATATATTATATAGTCTATGTTCCCATTTTGCTGTAAGGGTTACGGACTTTATATCTTCAACTGGCAATATTTTTATAAGATTGATTCCCTTTTGTGTAGGAACAAAATACGTTTTTTTCTTTTCGGAAGAACGTTCAATATAGTTCCTTCTTACTAGCGTTTCGACAATTGCTGCCATTGTAGCACCTGTTCCTAAACCTGGATGTTCAGCCTCAGCCATATACTGTTTAATTTCTTCATCTTTGACCTTTTTACCAGCTGTAGACATGGCAACTATAATAGTTGCATCATTATATCTTTGAGGAGATTTGGTTTTTCCCTCCTGTGTTTCATATTTGCCCGCTACCTTATCATTTACCTGGAGTTGAGGCAAAACATCATTTTCTTCTTTATCTTCGGATTCATCTTCCATTGCGTCCACGATAAGCCATTGAGGATCTTTGATCACTAATCCCGTAGTTTTAAATTTATAATTATTTACCTGTGTTATGATCGTAGTTTTTTCACAAGCAGCAGGCTTATAAATGGTTCGTATAACAGATTTAGCAATAAGATCATATACTTTTTCTTGCTCTGCTGAAAGGTTTTCCGGTTGCTTATCTGTTGTGACGATCGCCGTGTGAGATTTTACCTTTTTAGAATTAAAATGTCGTTTAGTATAGTTTCGCTGAGCCTTTGGAACATTATTTATCCATTTTGAGTAAGCACTATTGTATTTACACAACATATCTAGTGATTTATCTACATTTACAGTTTCAGCGTCATTAAGAACCGATGATTCTGTTCTAGGATAAGTAGTATATCCGCCCATATACAGTGCTTGTACGATATCTAGAACTTTTTGAGCTGAAAATCCAAACTTTTTTGCCGCATCTACTTGAAGACTAGGCAGATTATATAACAGAGGCACTTCTTTTGTGGTTGGCATCTGATCGTATTCTGTAATAGTAGCTACAGGACATTTTTTATTTAAAATATGCAACAGTTCATTCGCTTTTGATTTATCTGAAAACGGTTCTTCTAATTGCAACTTCCCTTTGTATTTATCTCCTGCCTGAGTTGTAAAGTCCCCCACAATGTTCCAAAATGGCTTTGAAATAAAGTTTTTAATTTCAAGTTCTCTTGTAACGATCATATTAAGAACAGCGGTTTGTACTCTTCCTATTGATATAACGGATCCACTGCTGTATTTTAAGGTCATTGCAGCAGTTAAATTTGAACCTACAGTCCAATCTGCAATTGCCCTCATTCGCCCAGCACTTTCTTTGTTTTTGGTGGATTCAGCCGATTTGAGAGAAGCCATGCTTTTCTGTAAGCCTGCTGTTGTGAGTTCACTCTGAATAAGTCTCTTATACGGAACGTTCACACCAAGATACTCATATATATATCCAAATATGGCCTCACCTTCTCTATCATCATCGGTTGCATTAATGATATATTCGGACCGTTCAAATAACTGTTTTAATAATTTAAGCTGTGCCACACAATAGGGATTTGGCTCGTCCAGAACTCTCATTTTGGCTGGGTCAATTTTTCGTTTGATCATTGTTTCGTATTTATCCGGGAAGAAAGGCAGCGGCATATTACGCCATTGCTTATAATCGGGGTTATAATCTTGAGCTTGCTTAAGCTGAATCAAATGACCGGAAGCCCAGGAAATCGCATATTTTTGCTGTTGATATGTAATATATAGTACGCCTTTTTTAGTTAGAGCTTTTTTGGCTGTTTCTTCATATTGCTTATAATTATCCTTATTTATAACGACGCCATTATAATCAATATGATCAAGGCAAGCTGCTATAGCATATGCAACATCAAATTTTTCAGCCATTATTGTTATCATTTATTTCTCCTTTGCATCAGAACGGCCAGAATCCAAGGCTATCCATTACTTTTATAAAAATGGCGGCGACTGCAATAAAACCGACGGCAACACCTGCAACTCGTATAATAACTTTTGAGGTTCCACCTTTTTTAATATCTCTATCATAGTCGATGGGTAATATATCTTCATAGTATCCGTCGTAATCGCTCTCTTTTATTTTTGATAGATCTTGCTCAAGCTTATATGCATCTATTTCTTCATAATTCCTTATCCTTTTCCTGCGTTTGTTCGATACCTCTATCTTTTTTCTTCCGTCGTCCGCTTCAGCAGGTATATCTTCTAAAACATCAGGGCTTGGTTTCTCTTTTTCCACCTTCTCATCTGCGTAATCTAATTCGGATATGGCAGTTTCAATGCTTTTATTGCGTTCCCTTTTTCTGGTCCTGTGGAGCTGTGGCTCTTCGGCATTTTCAACAGGCATCTCATCTGTTTGTTCTCTAGTTGTCTCAGCAGCGGGCTCAACCGGTTTCGTGGTTGACTGACTCACAGTTTCTTCATCAAATAAGTTATTAGGAGAAGCTGCCTGCTGTTTATCAGCAGATGTTGCCTCAGAATCCGGGAAAAAGATTGATTCATCAATATCAAATTCATTATCTGAAGAAAAAAAATCATCTTCAGAGATGTCGTCAAATGGATCTATAGAGGCCTGAGGTTTTGAATCTTTTGAAATATTATTTATATTATCAGTTATGTTTTTACTGCCACAATTGACGCAAAATTTTGCACCTGGAATAATTTCTTTGCCACAGTTAATACAATATCTTTTTTTCACGTTTATCACCTATTACAGAAATATATTAATCAAGAAAAAAACAATCATAAGGCCGTGTATTACAGCATATACATAATTTTGTGTAAGTGTGGCTTTATCATTTTTCTTTTCTCGTTTGATTGTCAAGAGCATTTTTACTATATGATATGCAGATAGAGCAATAAGTGCATATCCGACGGGCGGATAAAAACTATGTGCTTTATAGAAGTAGGCATATACTACTATTTCTATGATTATTGCGCTTAGTGCGCTTCTCTTGTTTTCGACTATCTTTGAGTGGTCTGAAATATGATTTAATCGCTTGTTAAGTTTATTGGCAAATTCCTGCGTCATATAAATTCCTTTCTGCTATTATAGGCTGATCATAGTGCCTAATACGATTTATCGTCTGAAAAATTTTGCGATAGTACCACGTTTTGCTCTTTTTAATTGTTCTTCTTTGATTTCCTCCTCTGTTATAACAGGAGTTTTATTATTAGCCTCATCTGCAAAGGTAACATATGCATTAGTAGGAATTAAATTTAGTTGAACAACGCCTATTTGTTTTCGGTTATAGTCAAGGAGATATCCTTGCTGTTCACTTGTAGCTTTATCAACCTTATCTTTTGCTGCTTTTGACTCTGTTTGTGGAAGCTTTTGAGCCAATATAACATAGGCGGCGATCTTAGCTTTGTTTAGCTCATCAAGAGAAGCAACATAAAATAGAATACTGTTATCCTTTGTAAGCTTAGAGGTTATATCGGTAGAGATTCTTAATATCAAACTATTTAAGGACTCATCTTGAAACACAAATATTCTTGCCATTTCTCCTGGAAAGCTTATTGTAAGATAATTTTTGCCTTCTGATAATATCGCTTTAGGATAGTCACTTACTATACTGTTGCAAAATCTCTGATATAGGTCCAAAAGTTTAACGTCTTTTATTTGCATCGCCAATCCTCCAAAGAAGATTTGTTTGTGGCAATATCCACTTGTTCATCATCTTCTTTATAATGTTTCTTAGGTGTTACTTTCTTAGGGAGTCTATCTGGCACGTCATTTGAAATTGCCATAACAGTTTTTACATCTTCATCAGGCATAATTTCACCAGGTTCATCTTCTGAAGACGAATTAAAAAAATCGTCTTCAGAAATATCAAAGTCATCTTCTATATCATCGCCATCGCTAAATGTCTTTGTCTGAGGAATGTCCAATAAATCAGCAGATAAAACATTGTTTTGATCTATGGCTTGAGGTTTGTTACAAGGGCTATCGTTAACATTGCTTTCGCTATCAGCGGACAATTCTTTGTCTGTTGCGCCGTCTGGCATAGATAAAATTTTCTTTATAATGACGATTGTAAGAATAATCACTCCAATTGAAACAATGGGGAAAACGATCCATTTGATAACGCCGCTTATGGTTTTTATTTCGTGTTTAAAGTTGGCTATCCAGTTCATCGAAAAAATAACCTTCGCTTGTATCTCTTCCGGATACACACTAAAGTTATCGTAGATTTTGTTGTTATCGCCCTTGGTTTTTACATACCCATCTTCTTTATCCATGACTCTATGTACGATCAGCTTATCTTCTTTTTGGAAAACAATTATATCATCTTTTTGTACATCTGAAATATCGCATTTTTTCACAATTGCAATGGAGTCGGTAAGCAAAGCTGGCTCCATAGAACCTGTTTTTATGTAAATAGGCTTTATTCCTAATACATATGCATTGTTCGGATCATTTCTGTTTACAAAAGCGCTGTATCCCGCAAAAGCAAGCAACGTAAGTGCTGCTATTAAAATAACATTTGTAATTATGCTTAGTATTTTATCTTTAGACTTACTCATTTTTTCACCTCATATACTTAATTATATCATATAATCCGATATTTTGTTAAAATGAGAATTTTGATCTATATCTTTTTCGTATGAGTTCGTTTAAAAGCAATTACAAGTCTAGCATCATAAAATGAATAATCACAAGTTTGTAAAAATAAAACGCTATTTCCACATCCAAGAGGTGTGCCAGAAACAAAGGTTGAACAATTGGCTATTTCCTGAAGATATTGTTCTTTTTCTTGTAAGGAGTCAAATGTCACCTGCACTGAATATGTGCGAGATTTAAACAAGTATATGGAAAAAGGCTTGTAATAATAAAAATATTTTCCGTCATATATTGTAACAAACTCGTTTTGAAAGAAAAAATCCTGTTCCTTGTATTTTTCTAGTCCGCCAAACATCTTTCCAGAAGAATAATGGTGTCCGTATATGAGCGAAACATTTCTAAATCCGTCACAATCTTTGTCGAGAAAAGGAGCTCCATTTTGTTCGACTTCCTTGTATTCGTTGTGTGAAAGATAATAGCTGTTATTATTACACTGCATAACAGGAAAATAACCTACATTCGGAATATTGATCCAACCGGCAATGTCTCTATTGAAATTGCTCACATTTTTAAAATCCTCGATCATATTTTTTTCAAGAGTTGCCTCGTCCATATTCCTAACATCAATAGTTTCATAAGTAAACTCATTATTTGATGAATTTTTGGCCCCGCTATTATCATCGTTACTGCTGTTTTTACTTTTGGTTTCAGAATATATTCTTCTATGATAGGTGTTGTACATTATATCTGTTGCGTTTGAACATACAGACATAAATGATAGAATCACTAAAATAGCTGCAATAAAAAGAGGTATAATTTTCTTAGACATGATTTATTTCCTCTGAAAATTAATCAAAGGCTCAGAAATATGCTGCTGAGCCTTTGATTAGGTTATTTATCTTTCGTTTTTTTCTTTGCCTTTATGATTTCATAGGCTACATAACCCATGGCAATAATTACTCCTGCACCTATTATATAAGCGGCATAATTCGAATCATTTTCTTCTTTAACGCCGGTTTGAACGTTTTCGTGTGTTCTGACAGTGGTCGTAACTGTGGCAGGTGGCATTTCTGGAATACTTTCCACTGGTGGTGTGCTTTCGTCAGAAGCAGCATCTGCTTTAGTTTTAAATATCCATTTTTCTCTGTAATTGGCTCCCTGATATGTATTATCCGCATACTTATCAAATTCCCAATCGATTGAAATTGTATCGGAATCGCCTGCTTTTAACGTCACCCAGTCACTTACTGGGTTAACTATTTCCGAACATTTGCCCTCAAATATAATGGTGTCTTCAGTTGATATTTTTAGATTTAAGACATCAAGAAGCATTATGGCTTGCTCATCCTCAGTGATCATATTGACCACATCTGTTAATGCATACTGCATATCTTGATTGGACGTATTCTTGACCAAAATAGATGCGTGCATTTTATCACCTGGATTTATATTGCCGTTGAAATAGAACACCTCAGAACTGCGATCCATAGACAACGGATATTCTATATTTGTATCATAGTTTATGGAGATGTCCAGGTTTTGTTCTTCTGCAAATGCGTTGATACTTAACATTGCCACACTAGCAGCTATTGTAGTTATGCCACATACAAGTGACTTTATGATTCTATTTGGCATAATACCCTCATCCTTTCTTGACTATGACAACGCTTTGTCTTTGGCATCTGAAATTTGAGAATTACTCTTATCATTTCCGCCTCGACTAATAGTGATTTTATTACCACTTGCATCTTCGTCTTCCTTTGGAACAACTGTCATGGGAACATCGGCAGAGGAATAAACTTTTTCAACCTTTGTGATTACATCCCAATCGCTGCTTTCAGTATTGCGATACTGCATAGCTTCGACTATTACATCAACGGTAATGTCAGCCCCTTGATACTGGTTTGAAGCGTCTTTGAGTAAAGAAAAAGAATATGAATATTCCTTTTCTACTGGTGAGTCAACCGTATCGTCCTTCGCAGCAACAACACTAAATCCGTCTTCTTTTTCAGCATTTGGGCCGAACCCCTCAAAAGAGTCTGAAAAATAAGTGTATTTAACCGCCGTAATATATGCCTCTTGAGGCTTATCAACATCACTGTCAAATTCAGATATGTCTGAATATGACTTGCCTTCAGAGGAAATATAGGTTTTATCCGATAGCTCGGCATCACTATTATAAAGAGCGAGATATCTTGCGTCGAGTAACTTCGTAGAACTTCCCTGCTCATCACAAGTGAGAATTATGGTCTGTCTTGTTTTAACCGATTTGTTGCCCAAATTGGATACAACATATTTTACATCATGCGTTGTTCCAGAATGAGCATCAGGCGATATTGTAGGATCGTTGTCTCCCGGGTTAACGTTACCGGCATTGGTAAAAGTAATCGGAGAAACATCAATTTTAACAGTACCTGCTTTTGCGGCCGCATCACTTTCTGTTTCGTCCGTAAAAAGAGCTAGGGCGGAGCCAACGATAAGAGTGGCAGCCAAAGATTATCCTTAACAGGAAGCGTCGCAAAAAGTATAGCCATCGCACCGAAACCATATATCGGTATGAGCGGTCCATGAAGGAAACCACGATTTACGAATTTATGCTCTCTGATTGACACATAACTTGTCTCCCATATCCAGCCCAAAAAGCAATATGCGAAAAAATTATTCTTTGAATTTCAGATCATACACTATTACGGATAGGGTCTTTCGGTCTTTATTAGAAGAATAACTAAGAATAGAGTTATTGTGAGCCTCACTATAACTCTTTATTTGCTCATCAAAATTTGAAACAAATAAATCATATGTGTTTTCATCTTCAAATTGATAGAAATGAAGAGATGTTCGAGGAGTATACGCCGCAATCTCCTGACTTAGATAAGTCATCATTTGAGTAGAAGACATCGATAGAACCAAATTTCCATTTCGATATGAATTCATAAAATCAATTGACGTGCATGCAGGGCTTAGCCCTAGCAACTCATCACTCATATAACTCATTTTACTCATCGACATAAAGTAATCATTTGTATTCTGAGTAAAATAGAAGTTGTCAAGTTTATCTTCATATGACTTTTGCTGTTTGGTGAGCCCCTCTTTGTATTCTTCTCTGGTTAGTTCGTTAAGAGATATGTCAAGATTATACCAATTATTTTCAATTTTAACGACATTCCAGCAGCAATAATTATTGAAATCAAAGTCAACGGTATACCTGTTACCGCTAGAATATGTATACTTATCAATATCACTTAATGAATCATAGTAATACCCGCCGTGGCTCAACAACGCATCTTCATCCGTATTTATAGGCTGTCCGATCTTTATTGCACAATCCAAGCCTACATAACGGCCATACAAGTTAAAAAGCTTTGTTGAAGAGAACATATCCAGCGAATCATCAGCGACAGTGGAATCACTGTTGGACGATAAACAATTAAGGTTTCTAATAAGAGATAAAGCGACTTGTTCAACGTTATATTCTGTACCAGACTTTTTTGAAGTTAGTGCAGTATCTTGTTCTGAAACGTTAATTTTCAAATACATATTTTGCAGTCTGTCCAAAACCTTTGAATATTTACTTGTATACTCATTTTTACTCATTGAATATGATAAATATACTTTATTGACATAGCCACTATCATCCAGATTATATGAATATTTGCTGGCAAGCTGAAATAATATAGGGTCATCTAGATTGATAATCGCCATTATTTGAAACAATTCTTCAGAAGAAATGGGCTTAGTAAGCAAAACTTCGCTTTCAAAATTGTTAGCAGCGTTTTTTATATCATTATAATCAGTATACGATCGTTGGTTGAGCTTTCTTATATAATAAGACGAAAGCTCTTCTTTTGATACTAAAGTGGTTGATGATGGAAGTTCGCTTGTGTCATAAGTAGGAATGGTATTATCCGTACTAGGGTCTATTTGAGCTTGAGGTAAATTTTGCTGATTGAGCTCACCATTTTCAGCAACTTTCTTTACTACGCCTTGAGAACAACTTGAAGCACTACATATAACAATCAAGGATATTATGAAAGAAATCATTTTTTTACTTTTCATTGTTGTTCCTCCTCGCCTGTATTCTCATCAGTAATGGTGTTAGCGGTCTCTTTATTGAAAGATATCTTTTGCCCATTAATTATCTTATCGGTTTTCTTTTCTATATACTCCTGTACTTCACTGGAAATTTGCTGATTAAGAGTTTGTTTTTCGTTTTCTGTATTCTGAATGTTATTGCTGTCATTTATCATTTCGAGATACGTCTGTACTCTTTCGCAAGTATACGAGTATGTGTTTGAACCATTATTGCAAACAAGTGTTATTTTGTTCACATCGCCATCATTAATTTCACTAGCAGGAAAATTAACGCTCATTGTGTATGCACTGTCCATAGCCGTATAGCAGTTGTTCTGCCATGTATACTCATATGAAGTCGCATCGGTAGAAATTGCAACTCCGCTTATAGGTGTGTTAGTGAAAAATAGTCCTTTCGACTGAAAACTAAATTCTACCGGATCTATTTTCATGGCATCTTGTTCCGTTATTCGCCATTTGCCGTATAGGACCATACGAGGGCTTGAAAGCACGTTGTTTGTATCTTTGTATCCTTTTATACTTGTATATTTTTCAATTGAATTTGCAGCATTTTCGGCATATTCTTGCTTGGCAAGCATATATGTGCATTCTTTAAAAAGAGCATAACTGTCCTTATACTCTTCAAATGAGGCAAAAGTTTTCTGTGCTTCTTCATAATTACCATTTGTATATTGAATCAGTGCATTTTTGTAACTGCACTGAATATACATATCTTCCGAATCTTTATACTGATAGGTCTTAAGAAAACTAAAATCCTTTACTGCAGTATCATAATCTTCGAGATTATATGCTCCCATGCCTTCCTCATATATATCATCAGCAAGTTCGACCAATCTATCGTGTGCGGTTTCAAAATTTGCGTTTCCCGCCTCGTATAAATTATCTATTGCATCATAAACATTGCCGTCGGAGTATAATTGCTCAGCAATTTCGCAGGAACACTTATAATAATAGTTAACGGACTTCTTATATGTTGATAGTGATTTGAATTCAGACTTTGCTTTTTCAAAATCACTTTCATTATAATCAGATATAGCCTTTTGATAATCAGCCTCATTTATCAGATCATCAATTTTTATTTTTTGGGAGAAATAAGATTTATAATCCTTCAAATCCGAAAAACATTTTTTTGCTTTATCATAATCTCCACTTTTTAAAGCCATTTGCCCTTCGCAATAATGAGCATAAACAAACGCCCCTTTATAATTTCCTAACTGTGTAAAAGCGTTATAAGCCTGCTCGTAGTTTTCTGAAGATAACATAGCTCCAGCCTTTTGGAATTTTTGACTTGGGATTAATGACAAAGAAGCGTAACTGAATATTGCAAGAACAGCTAAACAAGCCGCACAGATTTTTATTATGCGTTTTTTTAAATCGTGAATAAATTGCTCATGTGCCGTGCTATTATTGAGCTTTTCTACAGAACTATGTTGTTTTTCTGCTACTCTGTCCCAAAAAGGTTTATTGAAAGTCCATTTCTCAAGCTTTTCAATACGAACCAATTTAGTGAGCCTCATAAGGTTATGCTTTCGCAATGTTTTTTCTACATTAAAATAGTAATATGTTTTTCCGTTCTTCTCTTCATATTCCGAGTCTGTTGGATCAAAGTACTTCTTAGGATATCCCTTGTGCCTTTTCTTGCTTTTTGATGATTTATCAAAAGAGTCTCCTATTATATCATCTTTAACATCCTCGACTACTGAGGATAACCTAATTTCTTCCCTATTTTCTTCAAAGTCGTAAGGTTCCTGCAACTGATGAAAGTGTATATTGAGGTCCTCTCTAGGCTCAAGCTTTTCTTTTGGGGTGTCTGCAAGATAAGCAAGCTGTTCACTATCATAATTTGCCCTTAATGTTTCGAGGTTTTTATTAAACTGTCCCATGTTTTTATTTATCACCTATTTCTTGTCTTGTTAATAGCTTTTTCAACATTAGAAATATCCTTTTTACTGACCTTGAACTCATATTCATAGTTATTATCTGTTATTCTTACGGAGGCTTTGAATAAAGATGCGTTTGCTTCTACAACTCTTATGTCTTGCTTTCTTATAATAATAGTGATTGGCATTTCGGTGCTTGACGCTGATAAAGCAAGCATGCCTTTTTCAGTACATAGAAGCACACCACTTCTATTATTTATTTGAGCATTTCCTTGCAAATCAAAATAGTTAAAAGAGCATTGAAAAGCATCATAGCACTCTATTTCATCAATTTTTATATTATTCTGAATAGCAAGTTGTTTGAAAGCAAAGCCCCACGTTGCATCGTCCTTGCTTATCTGAAATTTTTTTTGCAACATAGCGTCTGATAACATTTTTTATTCTCCTTATGTCTTATATATATTATAATACCACAAAAATAAGCAAAAGAAACGCCACGCAAATTTTGCGCAGCGTTTCTTCTTATGCTTTTATTTTTCTCTTTCTCAGCTTTATCTGAAATTTATCGTTTTCATAATACAGTTCCGCTGTATATGGTAAATTTTCAGAAAGTCGGCCGTAAAGGAGCTCATCAACAAAAAGTGCTGATATTTCATTTTGGACAATATTCTTGATTCCACGAGCTCCGCTCTTTGTGTTGACCTCTTTTACAAGGCGTTCAGTTGCTGAGTCATTAACCTTGAACAAAACATTATGCTCTGCCAGATTATCACTTATTGTTTTAAGTTCCTTGTGTGCAATAAGCTTTGCAGTATCGGAGTTGATCTCATTGAATATAACAACATCACTAAGACGCCCCCTAAATTCCGGTGGAAAGCATTGTTCAACGGCCTGCATTATGGCATCGTTTTTGGATTCAATGGATGTAGCTGCTGTGCCGAATCCCAATTTTGATGTTTTTTCTTCCTTGTGGGCTCCGCAATTTGACGTCATTATGAGAATAGCATTCTTGAAATCAACTTTGTGTCCTTGAGAATCCGTCATAACACCATAATCCATAGTCTGAAGCAAAGCATTATATATCTTTGGGTGCGCTTTTTCAATCTCATCCAGAAGGAGAACACAGGATGGGCTTTCTCTTACTGCATTCGTAAGCAAACCGCCGTCCTCATAGCCGACATATCCCGCTGGAGAACCAAATAGCTTGGCTATAGAGTGTTCTTCAGTGTATTCGGACATATCAAATCTCAATAGCTTGAGTCCAAGATGAGATGCTATAGCCTTGGATACCTCTGTTTTGCCTACTCCTGTTGGGCCGACAAACAAGAAGCTGCCTATTGGCGCTTCATGCTTTATGATACCAGACTTAACAAGCTTTATTCTGTTTGTAACGGTCTGAATAGCCTTATCTTGTCCAAAAACCTGCTTTTTGATTTCTGAAGTGCAGTTTTTAAGCAATGTTTTTTCATCGATAACGTCCGATACAATATTACATGTGCTGCTCAGTGTGAGTTTTATATCGTCCACGGTTACATTTGCTTTCTTGGCTATCTTCGACTTAGCTCCAGCTTCATCAATTAAATCAATAGCTTTATCCGGCAGATACCTATCGTGAATAAACTTTATTGACATATCCACTGCTTCTTCTACAACGCCTTCGTCATAAATAACATTATGAAAGCCAGCATATTTGTCTATCAGCCCATTAAGAATGGAAATTGCATCTTCCCTGCTTGGTTCATTGATTGCAACCTTCTGAAAACGTCTGGACAAAGCCTTGTCCTTTTCAAAATATTTTCTATACTCATCAGATGTAGTTGCACCGATAAATTTAACAGAAGAATCTGTAAGATATGGCTTTAGAATATTTGCCACATCAACAGTTGAGTCCTGAGTTTTACCCGCACCAACTATCATATGAATTTCGTCAATGTATATGATAGCCTTCTGCTTGCTGACATCTTCCATTATCTGCTTGAGCCTTTCTTCCATATCCCCTCTGAAGCGTGCTCCAGCCAGCAGTTCTGCTATTTCTAGAGAATAAACGGTGTATCCTTTCAGGCAATCAGGTACATTGCCCTCTGAAATGAGGCAAGCCAGCTCTTTAACAATTGCTGTTTTGCCAACACCAGGAGGTCCAACGTGAATTGGATTTGATTTATCCATTCTGGACAATATTTCTATCGTCCGAGATAACTCTTCTTTTCGGCCTATCAAAGGCTTGCTTCTTTGCGTACTTAATTTGCACAATATGGACGTTCCTTCGGACTTTGAAACATCGCCTATAACATCTCTACTCTCTATATGTTCAATCAGATCAATCAATTTAATGTCTTCATCGAGTTCTTTCACAATTTGAGCGGCAAGAGAATCGTCGTCCAATTTAAGACATTCTTTAAGAAAATCTCTACAAGTGGAGTCTTCGTAATTCTTTGTCATATTAGCCGCTATTGTTATCATATCAGATGAGAGCATGCCTGGTTCTGGTGAATCAGGAATTTCATCAAGATAGGCTCTGAGAATTTCGCAACTCTCGTCAATTACGTTAGGTCCATTTCCTATAGTTGTTATAGGCAGAAGCATATTATAAATAAATTCTTCTGGTGTTATAAACTTTGTGCTTTTCATCACTTTGCTCATTATTTGAGAATACAGTTTTGTCTGCAAAGTTTTATTCCCCCTTTTCTATTGTCATTTTAAAATCTTTAAAATTGTTTTTTTGTGCAAAATCCATAGCCAATTGTACCCTGGTACTGGCTATGTCTTTGTAGTACGATCCCACTACTGCTTTTCCGTCAGCTTGTGCTTTGTTTGCTATGTTTATAGCTTCATTTTTCGTTTTCTGAAAAATCTTCACCAGTATAAAAATAACTGCGTCATAATAGGTTGTATCATCGTTAAACATAATAACGTTATACTTAGCAGGCATTTTCACATTCAGTCTATCAAGCACGTCTGTGCCACATTTTCTCTTTTCCATATAATAACATTCCTTTCTTTGAAAAGATAAAAAGTGCAGAGTACTCGGTTCGAATACTCTGCACTAAAAAATACTTTTTTACGCATTTATTATATCATATCTGACACAGCTTGTCAAGTGATGATATGAAAATGGTCTATATCAGGAAGGAGATTAAGGCTACTTCCAATGTCCCATGCCATTGCTATAGAGCCAATATCGTCCACTCCTGTGACTGTCCCACACGTCCCTGCGGGAACGCCCTGTGGATCATCCATATCCTCATCGAGACAAATTCTTGTCCCTTCCGTATACAGTTTCTTTATTATTTTAACTTCATCGCTGTTCATTATAATTTCCTCCTTATACATATAAATATTTGTCTACAATTTCTTTTGCTGCTTTTATAAGCGCAGACTGTGAAACCTCCTCTGTATCTACAACTAGGATGTCTCCAATATGCTCCTCAGCCTGATAGAGTTCAAAATGAATTTCTATCCACTCTGAACGGCCGTTATTGTCTTTGGTAGCAAAAACGTTGTGCGCATTATCGAGCCAATAGTTTGCAGTATATGTATCATCCTTTAAAATCTCCTCCAGCTCGCCTAAAATGCTGTTTACAAGCTGATATTTTATTTTTTGTATATCCGCAAAATCATTATACATTGTTATTATCCTCCTCTTTATGTGACATCCCACCACTTATAGAAGCGGGGGCGTTCTTGCTTCAGTGGGAATAAATTTTATATAAATTCCACATCGCAAGGAATATGTTTGCCTATTCTTTTTATCTTGCCATTTACTTTAATCTCCTTTAGACAATTACACCCTCTAAAAGCATAATCCCCAATTACATTCTGGGGAACCAAATCAAACCGATGAAGCTTAAAGCAAGCGTCGAAGGCATTATCTCCTATCTGTTTTACTTGAGAGTCATCTCCTATAGACAACACCTTTTTAAGAGATTGACAATCGTAAAAAGCTCGACTAGTTATTCTATCGAACGGCACGCTCCTATCAAAGATTAAAGTTTCAAGAGCATCGCAGCAAGAAAAACAGCTTGTTCCAATTTTCTTTATTTTATCAGTTATAACAAGGCTGTCAATTCCTGAGCCTAAGAAAGCTCGGTCCCCCGCTTCCTCGAAAGTAAATGGTATACAGACGAAATTTCTGCAGCGATAAAACGCCTCATATCCAACCACTCTGCAACTCTGAAGATTTAACAGTGATTTAAGCTGCACACAAAGTCCAAATGCTGCGCCACTTATCTTATCAAGCTGAGTGCTGTTTGGAAATGCTATCACACTCAAAGATTTGCAACCATAAAAGGATCTTTTCTGTATTTCCTTTATGCTGCTTGGCAAGCAACACATCTCAAGATTTGGACAATTGAGGAAAGTGTTTGCATTTATAGAATTTATTTTTGCTTGGATATCCACTCTTTTAAAAAGACGTCTTACGAAAGCTCTCTCAGCAATTGCTTCTACACGATGCCCGTTGATTTTTTCAGGTATTATCAGCTCTTGTGGAGCGTGTTTTCCTGGTAAAAAACCAATTATGGTGCAGCCGTTTGTTTCATTGTTAATGGTTATGTTAAACAAATTTTATTCCTCCCTTTTATTATATATAAATAAAAAAGAGTCCAAAGCACTTTACGTACTCTGAACTCTTATATCACATTTGTCATGATTTTATTGTATCATACTCACCATGCTTTGTCAAGCAAAATTTTCAGATTATGATATAATAAATATAGAGAAAGAGGTGTGTCTGTGAATACTATAAGAAGCATATTAAAAAGCGAAAACAAATATAAAGACATAGATAATAGTGAATTTAAAAAGATTTCTGCTGATTTTAAAAAGAAGCTCAGTTCAAAAGAATGTACATATCATAAATTATTGCCAGACGCATTTGCTCTTGTTAAAGAAGCGGCTAAAAGGGCTCTTGGATTAAATATATATAAAACGCAATTGCTTTGTGGAATAAAACTCAGTAAAGGCTACATCGCTGAGATGAAAACAGGAGAAGGCAAGACACTGGCGGCGGTAGCACCGGCATATCTATACGCACTTTTAGGAAAATGCCATATAGTAACCGTAAACGACTATCTAGCCAAGACAAACAGTGAACAGATGTCTAAGGTTTTCTCGCTATTAGGGCTTACAACGGGGTGCATAACAGCTGGGCTTGCCCCATATGAACGGAAAAGGCAATATGATTGTGATATTATATATGGAACAAATCAGGAATTTTGTTTTGATTATTTAAGAGATAACTTAAGAGTTGCAAAAGATAAAATACAAACATCTCTTGATTATGCTATCATAGACGAAATAGACTCCATATTGATAGATGATGCACGAACTCCACTTATTATTTCTTCTGAAAAAGAATTGAATAATGAAATGCTTTTGAAAGCAGATAAATTTGTAAAGACATTAAGTGAAGGCAAAAAGATAAGAAAAAAGCTCATCTATAAGGCCTTGAACACAACAAGTTCTCTGGATATGTTATATACAGGAGACTATGTTATCAATAGAAATAATAACACTATATTTCTTACCGAAAAAGGTATAATTAAAGCTGAGGAGTACTTCGACCTTGATTACTATGCGAGTGAAGAAAACATACCGCTTATAGGAGCCATATCAAACGCTTTGAGAGCTAATTATATGTTTGAAAAAGATAAAGACTATGTAGTATCTATAGATACGGTTGATATTGTAGATCCCTCCACTGGACGAATAATGATAGGCCGAAAATATAGCGACGGACTTCACCAGGCTCTGGAAGCAAAAGAAAATGTAAAAATAACCCCTATAACATATAACAAAGCAGTTACGTCCTACAAAAACTACTTTTCTTTATATAAAAAAATATGTGGCATGACAGGAACGGCCACAACTGAAAAGAAGGAATTCAAGAAGATATATGGTTTGAAAGTTACTAAGATACCTACATACAAAAAGAGCGTTCGAAAAGACTTAAAAGACCGATGCTTTGTGACAAAAGAAGATAAATACAAAGCCATTATAGACGATATAAAGAACGTTCATAGCAAAGGTCAACCTATTCTGGTTGGTACTTCATCAGTACAGGAGTCAGAACAATTGAGTGAATTGCTCACTTATAATAAAATAGAACACAATGTATTAAACGCAAAGAACAATGAAAACGAAGCAACGATCATTGCACGAGCCGGAAGGCTCAATGCTGTTACTATTGCAACTAATATGGCTGGCCGTGGAACTGACATAATACTAGGTGGAAACCCTAACGAGATGTCTCAAAAAGAGTGGCAAAATGAGCATTCTAAAGTAGTTGAACTTGGAGGTTTATGCATAATTGCAAGTGAAAGAAACTTTGCCCGCCGGATAGATAATCAGCTCATTGGACGTGCAGGGAGACAAGGAGATCCTGGAGTTACCTGTTTCTACGTGTCTGCAGAAGATTATTTAGTTGGAATGTATAACAAGGACAAATCGCAAAAATTAATATCAAAGAAGAAACTTTTCTTCCCTTCTTCTGCAATTAAGCATATAGTAAAAATAACGCAAAAGCAATGTCAAGATCTTTACTATGAACAGCGAAAATTCACAACTCAATTTGATGATGTGGACGTTCACGAAAGAGAATACATCTATAGCCTGCGAGAAAATGTAATATATTCAGAAGAACCATATAAATATATCGATTTCTTCATGCGTAAAGCAGTAAAATTTTTAATGGAAAGTTATACCGTAGAGGATATTTTAAATTATGCATTAGAAGAATGGCAAATCTCCATAAAAAAAGAAGATCTTTTAGAAAAGGCAAAGCCTTCCGAAAGCAAATTGATATCCCTTATAAAGGATAAATATTCTGAAAATCTGGTCACTCCCCTCAATGACGAACATTTTGAGCAACCAGAGTTTGAAAGACGGATAATCTTGCAGTATATTGATGAGGAATGGATAGAGTATCTTAACGCAATAGCAAGAATAGCTGACATTGTAACGCTAAGCGCATATGGGGCCACTAAGCCTATTGAGATATACAAAGAAAAAACGGCAGAACTCCATACATTATTATTATATAATATATCTTTAAACATTGTAAAACACCTTATGCAGATGAAAACTCATAATAGAGAGATTCACTTGGATGTGCTCAAAAATGCTAACATTAAAATTATATGAGATTCAGATGTTCAAAAAAAATCGCCTCGTTTCCACACAAGAAACGAAGCGATTTTTTAACTTTCTGGAGGGATTTTTAATTCTTTTTGTGAAATCTCCGTAGCACTTGTTTTTTTCGTTGCTGGACTCGCAACCTGAGGAGCTGTTATATGTGAAGACTGTTTTGTGGTGGTCTCTGATGTTTTCTTCGTAGACTGCTCAGTGGTGCCTTTCGAAGAAATGGCATTGCTCATTATATCATCTTTATCGTTCTTACGAAGCGTGTAGGTTACTGTTTCTCCTGACTTTAATGTTGATACCACCATTTCATCATTATTATCGTCTAAAATGACTTTTGTTGTCCCAACAGTAGTTGTTCCAGTGTTTTTTGATGATATTGTAGCGTTGATTGGGGCTTCATTTATTGAATCATTATATTCTTCACCAGTAGTTAGCTTAGCAATTATAAAAACAACGAGCAATAGCACTACATATCTAATAATTATATTTAAAGGTATTCTTTTTAAGACTTTCATTTATATCTTCCCTGCTTTCTTTACTTTATTACAATATCATTGAACAATTTTTTATAGAAAAGAATTATATCGTTGGAATGATACTTGAGGCAACACGCTGCAAGCAAAAATGATAAAGCAAGCGTCTCCCCTATAAAATCGTGTTTTCCAGACTTTAAATGAAGTAAACACATGCTTTTTTTACTGAAAGGTGCGAATAAAGGACACCCTCTTCGAGTAAGACAGTCATAAAATAGATGACTATATAAGCCTGCTAACATACCAACATATAGCATAACATAGTTTGTATTGCCATTAAACCACATATAATAAGGAACAATCAATATCAGAGAGAGTACCAAATTAAAGAGTAACGTGTGAGTTACTTTTCTGTGGCGTAATGCTTTGCATAAAAACAAAGAAATGCCAAACATTAACAATATAATAAAACATACGGTTGATGGGCCGGATATGATATGCTTATAATACAAATACAATGTGATTAAGCTAAGCAAAGTAAATGACGGAAGCAATAATTTTTTCTGTGTTATAGTTCTCATCATCTTAAACTTCTGCGATATCTTACTATGCAAAGCATCTACGTCAGCTATTTGAGATGTTAATATACTTCCTATGGAAGATAGCAGGATAGCCTTTATAGTTGTGATTTCGTCGGAGTTAAATGGTGGAATAAGTATAGCTGCTGTCACCGCCGTGATTACTCCTACTTTTATATGTGTTTTGCAAAACATTGTTTGTTACCTTTTATTATCATCTATCTCTTCAAAAAAGTCTTCGAGTTCGCTGTTACTATCATACAGCTCTTGCGATGAATATCTATAATAGTTGTGTCCCCCTATACATTTTGCCGGTGCTTTAACGCCAACATCTTTTTGTATGGAAGCATTTGAATTTATTAGAAATTCCATTATATTGTCTTTTTTGGGTTTCTTGCCATCTTGATTAATCGTAGGCTGATTTGCTTTCAAATTACTTACGGTTTCTTCTTCACTTTGCTTATTTGAGGAACAAGCAGAGTTCTCCAAGGTTTCACTCTGCTTATTAATTTGCGGGGAGGTACTCTTTATATTCGAGAAAAGTTCACGTAGTTTTGCTTCTACAGATTTTTTATCCCTGTCCTTTAGAATATTCTTTTCTTGCTTTACAGGCTTGATTGGGACCTGCGTTGTACTTTCCTGGGCATTTTCAGTAGCCTTACTTAAGGTCAGATCATCATGTGATTCGCATATTTGTTTATCTGATGCTAACAGGTCTGCTTTATTACTTTTTGATGGTTCCGAGACAGTTGCTTTGTTTAACATAAGCTGCATAACGTCATCGTTTGCAAGATTTTTCACTTGATTATCTGGCCTGTTTTTAATGGCATTATCAACGACGGTCGGAGCGCTTTCATATGAGACAATCGCTTGCATCATGCTTTTATCATGCAACCTGGAAATCTGTTCGTCTATAATCTGTTCTGTCGTTTCGTCAAAACATGACAAGTCCAAGTCTTCAAAAGCTTTCACATGTTTACTATTTTCTGAAAAAACTTTACCATCTATCCCTTCATGTGATAAAACTTCTTTTAAATATATATCTTTATTTTGACTCGTAAGAGACTCTACTATCTCTTGAAAGAGCAAAATGGCTGAATTATCTACGATGATAGGCTTAGAGAGGCTACTGATAATGGACCATTTGTAATTTTCATAATTACAAAAGTTAGCAGAAAAATCTATGCTGTATAATGGCACAGATGCATCAAAATATACAGGCATACTTGGTCTAGCAGCGATAGACCAAGTATATTGAACGTTTTGCAACCAATACAACGGCTTAAACGGCAACTTGCAATTCTTATTGAGTAGAACTTCTTCAGATATATCATTATATCGAATTGTGATACCTGGTGCATATTGTTCATCGGAAAATGAATCAGACTTTAAAATGCTAGTTCCTAAAAGTGGCTGCTTATATCTAGCTTTTATTTTGCCTCGAGCTAAGATCTTATTGTTTAAAATGGCCATATATCTAAAATAGCCATGTATAGGTATTATACATTCAGGATTGGCGGCTGAAATAAACATAAGAAGATCACTTGTATTTCCGTGTCCGCTACAATGCGTAATATGAGAAGTATTATCGACACACAAACAGCCATTCTGTTCCAATTTACTTTTGAGAGACCCAATCGCCTGTTCATTACCTGGAATTATACTTGCGGAAAAAACAACTACATCGTTAGTTCCGAGCATAGTAGGGGCATTATAATTTGAGCACAATTTATATAGTCCCGAATTTCCCTCCCCTTGCCCGCCTGTGGTGACAATAACAACCTCATTGTCGGGATACATATACACGTCATTTATATCTTCAATTAGGAACGGAATATCGTGTAATAGATTGAGTTTGCGTGCTACGCTAATAACATCTTGCATTGATTTGCCATAGAAAAACACTTTTCTGTTATATCGCAAAGCTAAATCCAGTATAATGTTCATTCGCTGCACGTTTGAAGAAAATAAAGAAAAGACCAGCCTTTCATTTGAATAAGTCCGGAATATATCATCAAGTCCGTGCTTAACGATTTCTGTTGACCTAGAGTGTCCTGGTTTGGCCGCATTTGTAGTTTCAATGAACAACGCATCAAGCCCAGCTTCTCCGATTTGTCGGATCCTCTTCAAATCTGTTGGTGGCTCATCAGAATTAAGCAAGTCGATCTTAAAGTCTCCTGAAAATAATAACTTTTCATCTTTTGTTTTAATATATACAGCATACGCCTGAGGAATAGAGTGATTAACGTGAATAAACTCAAAAGTTACCTCACCGACATCAAATGGTTGCCCGGCTAATTGGGGAATAAGATGGGTTGTACGAGAAAGCTTAAAGCGTTTCTTTATAAGCTCCAATGTAAAAGGCGAGCTGTAAATCGGAACCCTTGGAAACCTTGCGTTAAAAACGCCAATACCACCTATATGATCATCGTGCCCATGAGTAATGATAAGAGCCTTTATCTCATCTGCTCTTTGTTGCAAGCAACTCATATCGGGATATACAGTGTTGCCTTCACACAACCCTGCGCCGCAGTCAATTATATAAAGCCCAGTTGCCATTTCTAAAACGGTCATATTGCGACCTATTTCTCCTATTCCTCCTAGAAAATCGACTTTATACATCTTCTTACAAATTCTCCTTTAACCCGTATTTGTTTTTGAGATCATTCAGCATTGCTTCGTATTGTTCTGTCTGATAATCCTCTTTTGCATTTGTGTACCACGCATCTTCCGAATACGAAGAAAAAAAGATTATATAGACTCCTGTTTGTTCGTATATAAGGCCGACATCTCCATTTTTACGTGTGTTTTCTTTTGGAAATAGCCATTTTGAGACTCCTTCTGATACGTTAGAAGAGGCAATATTTTCTTTTAATCCGTTGGTGTTTTTGGTGTTGTAGTCTTGATTATAACGCTCAGCATAACTTTCAAATATGCTTTGTGAAAGCGTTTTTTGACCTTTTATATCATCGTATATGGACTTTGCTTTGTTTTTTACAGCATCTCTATCTTCTTCTGTAACGCCAGCAGCAGAATTGCTTGGACTATATCCTAGAAATATTTGATTGTACGTCGCCGTAACAGCAGTATCTTTTTGCCGATTCAAAAAATATAAAATATAGTAGTTTTCTGATTTATCATCGTGTATAATGCACATGTTGCCATATTCTCTCTTATTATCGAACAACCAGTCTCTATAAACGGAGTTTGCATCTTTGTATAAAACATTACTATACAAAGAATAATCTGCATTTGTTCCGATTTGTTTTTTTACGTTTTCTGAAGCATAATCGTGTGCAAACTGTTCTAAATCGCTTGCAGATGTGGTCTCATCATAGATCTTCTTTGCATCGGACCCCGCTCTCTCTTTGGCTTCACTAAGAATATCTTCTTCAAGGGTATTACTTGCATCGTGACCATTTTTCGCAAATTCTTTAGAAACTTCATTCATGTAATCAGTGGTGCTTATTATAATGCATCGATAAGAAACAAGGTCGTAATTTTTTTTATTATTATAATAATAGTTGCATATATTGGTTTTGCCAAGATCCACTTGATTATAAAGATAATTCTTATATTTCATAGCCTTTCCTTGCAAAATGATAGCGGATTTCAAATCGTTAAAGCCTGCTCCGTCCAGATATACTTGACTTACATATTGGTCCAATGAGCAGGAAGCAGCTGTAGCTTTTTCTGAAAGCTGTGACTTTACATTTTCAACGTATGCGTCAAGTTCTTTATCAGATACGTGAAAGCTAGTGTTTTCGGCTTCAGCCGCACAAAGAGCGGCATTTTCCACAAGGTCATTGTTAGCTTGCTTAATAAAGAAGTTTTCCCAAGTGTCGCCCTGGTCGCTATGCGTTTGCTTAGAAAAATCGACATCGGGTTGTAGTTTAAGGTAGTCCAGTATAGCATAATCTTCTTGAATAAAATTTTGCACATAGTTTTGGTAAAAATATTGAAAATCTATTTTGCTATATGTTATGCCGGCTATCTCTTTATATTTCCCGTTGATCGACTTATATGTTTTATATTGATTATAGAATAGTCCAATGATTGATAATAAGAAAAATAATGCTATTAATATTGTAATTAATGTGTTTTTTCGGCTAGTTTTCAAAACAAACATTCCCTTCTATTTATAATTATACCATATAAATAGAAAAAAGGGACGCCATTAACGTCCCTTTTGATTGTTATTAAGCAGACTATAACGTTAGGAAGCCGTGATAACTGCGGTCTTTGTATCTGTAAATACAGTATCCCAAGTGGAATCTTGTGTGTTTCTGTACTGCATTGCCTGAACTTCTATATCCGCCTTTATATCAGCCAACTGATATTCGTTAGTTGTCTCAAGAGCAAGTGAAAGGGCATACTTATAGTCCTGTGAATTTGAGGTTATACCCGATTCCACTTCTGCCGCATCGCCTGTACCATTGAGGGAAGCTCCGTTTACGACATAGCGAACAGCGATGATTTTACCGCCTGTATAATTTGCTGAAGGGATATACTCCTCGCTTCCTTCAATCAAAACATACTTTTGAGAAAGCTCCTTTTTATCTTCATAAAGAGCAAGAACATTTGCATCAAGAACCGTATTGTTTTTTGATACACTAAGTGTGATGATGTTTCTCGTCACAACGCTCTTGTTACCCGTGTTTGTGACTGAAAATGTGAAGTCGTGCGGTGTTCCCTCTCGAGAACCGTCGGGCACATCTGGATCCTCATCTCCAGGGTTAACGTTGCCTGAATTCTCTATTTCGAGATCTGTAACATCAATTGTCACACTTCCCGCTTTTGCAGACGCCTTTGTTTCTCCTGTGTCTGAAAAGAATGCAAGGCCCATACTGCCGACAATGGCAACCGCCATAAGTCCTGCAACTCCAGCACAAATAAGCTTACTTTTCTTTTTCATATCAATCGTCCTCCTATGCATTACTTATTTTTTCGTTATAAATAAGCTTCTATAATTATATATACCACGAATATTTTCTAATAGCAATATCCGAAAAAAATATGTTATAATATAAATAGAGAGTTTGGGAAAGGAAAATTTGCAGAAAATGAAAAGATTAGTTTTAATGATAGCACTTATTGCTACTATTCTAAGTTGTCCTTCTTGCAACAAACAACCTACTGCTATGAGTAAATCAGAAATAGAGCAAGATATTTCTGATGGAATAGCTCAGAACTTTAAATATGATAAAATTTCAGACATTTCATTTAAACAAGTTGAAACTTCAAGCGAAGAGATGGAGATACTCAAGAAAAAATATCAATCCCAAGTCGAGTATGCAACATATGAATGTACGGCTACACTTGAAAATCTGGACATGATAGCAAATGTATCATACCGCATGCTTGTTGCCTATAATGCAGGTAAGTGGGAAATGCTATCTTGTAAAGAGGATAACAAAGATGGTTGGTCGTATGTTGCGAAAAAATATCCAGACGAAAGACAAATTCTTAAAGATATCTCTACATATACTTTTGGAGAGTTCGATGCTAATTATATAAGTAATGATAAAAATACTACCATAAAAATAGTTAATCAGTCATATGACAAAACAGTGTCTCGAGAAACGGAAGAATTACTTATAACAATAAACACCTCTTTTGGACAATGCCAAATGCACGCAAAGATTATATATTATTATCTTAATGGAGTGTGGACGATTGGCGACTTTATTTGCGATGATGAGTCCCAATGGAGTATAATATATAATAAAGGTTGTGAGCTAAGTGCTGTTTCTGAAAAGAAAGTCATTGACTTTTTAACAAATAAAAATCAGTTTTTAACATACACAACAAGCATATCATACGTAGATGCTACAAAATTATCATTTATATATAATAAAGTATCGGACAGCAGCGTAACAAATGTTTATGATTTTAGTGCTGCTTATGATGATTTTGGCACAGCAACTTATGAGGTAGATATAAAATATGATTGGCAAACGTATGAGTGGAGCGAGCCGCAGGTTTCTGTCAGCCTTAAAAGTGCAGACTTTACCGATATTATTGGAAAGGTATTTGCAAGCAAAGATAAAAATACCTCATTTATAATCAAGGATATTCGTCCAATTTCTGAAAACGAGCAAATTCAATATAAAGATAAAAAATTAAGTGCTGCAACTATTGTTATGTCTGGTCAATATAAAAGAGGCGAAAGCACTGAAGAATGCACAATATTCCTGGATATTCCGCTCCGAGATAATGATTGGAATGGCTTTGTTCCAGAAAAAGAATTTGATATTGTGTTTAAGACAAATGATAAGTCAATTGTTATAAACAGCGAAAAGCTCCTGCAGCAAGATTAACAGAAAGGAGAAACGCATTTTTCTCACCACTTAATTTTGTTTGAAGTGGGAGTATCTTGTGTTAACTAAAAGATGAAAGATAAAATATATAAGATAAATATGCTCGTTTCAGCAGGCATTTTGTTAGTAGCTATTATTTTGGCGAGCTTTAAAGTGCCTTTATTACATATAAACAATGAAAAACAGGTGTCTTATACCCAGCTAGTTGAACTTGTTGAGGCACACCAGCTGACTAAAATATCAATTGTTGATAACGTAGCTAAATCATACACGCCCACATCCAAAGATAAGGCGGAATACATTACATATCTCATTGATGATCAGTCACTTTTAATGGAAAAACTGAAAAGCAGTGATGTAACAGTCACCACTGCTCCTGCACAAAATAATAGCGTAAAATACTATTTACTGGGTTCCGTATTTCTGGCATTACTTATAATATTTATAGTTGTTTTATGTTCAAGAGTTGCATCAAATGGAATACGCAATAAGGTCGAGATGTATATAGATAACTTCCGTGAAATGTATGTGAAGAGGGGCGAACAACTAGCCACAGTGACAAGTGAACTACCAGCAACTAGGGCGATAGAAGTTGATAATGTTCTTTTGACAAATCATAAAATACAAAATGATAAGTTGCCTGAACTTGATAGCAATATAGAAGAAGACCTAAGTGCTGATGAGGACTACGATGAAATTATTGATGCGAATGAAATAGCGGATATAGCTGGAATGACGGGCGATGCTGAAACAGAGGACGAGAGCGACTTTCCTTCAATGGAGTTTGATGAGGCTCAAGAAGAGGCGGCAAACGGAGGAGATAAAATGGACATAGAACAGGTTGCTAATAAGGAGACTCAAGTTGAGGGTTCCAAAGATGCTTATAAATTCAAAGAGAAAAAGAAAACAATGAAAGCCGTGAAAAACAATGATGCAGCAAAGGGATTGCAAGAGACCTTTTTAAATTTGGGAAAGGATAGGATAAAATAATGTGTATATTAAACAGAAAATATGAAACAACATTTGCTATAAGCAATAAGTATTTTATTGATGTTGCAGAAAACGAGACATCTGGCGTTGATTTATTCTTATATACGTCCGAAACTGGGGATTTTAAGCTTAACTGCAAGCACTTTGATGAAGATATTCTAAACTGTTACGAAGCCATTCCTCAGTATATAAAGGAAAATTACGAGAAAATGGCAAAGGCATACTATAGGCACCCCTTTATAATAAATAAAGGATATAGCTATGGTGGAGAATTAACCGAAAAAACTCTTGGCAGTAAGTTGATACCGGTTTACAAAGGAATGTCAAATGACCTGAATATTTCAGTATCTGAGTTTACCAGGGAAAGCGATAGAACATTCCGAAATTATTTTATAGAAGATCCTGAACATAAGATAAGATATCTGGCAGACAGTCTTGTATCCGCTCCCGGTGAATTCGAACCAATGGCACAAGTAGTATCGCAGCAAAGCACAAACTGGAAAGAAAACTTTTATACTAACGTGGTAAATGCCGTTAGAAAGGAATTGCAAGGAATCAAGGAAACGATAGAAGAAGTGGACTTTGACGAGATCTCTTATACCGCATACAGTTATATTGACCAAACGTACAGTATTCAAACCACAGTTGGCGAAGAAATGCAATTTGAAAAATATAATAATTACAAAGAAATGTACTACGCTCTTGCGGATAAGATAGAACAATCTTTGAATGGTGCTGGGCAGTATCAGACGAGTCCCAAGGGAATGATACGTTTTCACATCAATAATTGTCGCCGTTATCTCGCTGATGCCAAAGATATGTTATTTGTAGCCGAAATGGGCACTATTAAAGGCCTTCTAATATCGATTTGTGGCGGTACAGAGGCAATAGATCTGCAGCAGACCATTCCTCAAGAAAAATGTTTTGATTCATTCTCTAAAAAGTACAAAACTATAACGGGAATCGAATTTCTATAAAAACGCCTCAATACAATAACGCAATTCATCCCGCCACCTATAGAGACGGGGGATGAATTGCGAAGTTTTGTTATAATTAAAGCAAAAAAAATTGCCACCGTCGTGGCAATTTTTATCCCAACAATTTTCAAGAAACTCAGTTTGATACTGGAGGTTATCTTTATTACATTTATATTATAGCAGAAATTTTAGAGCCGTATAACTTTGAAGTTCACTTGTTTTGTTAATTTTTTGTTAAGGTGGCAAAATGGATATGTATTTATATGATAAATTTGTGCAAGATAGCAAAATCAACGCACCGGATATGGAAATTCAAAAAGAAAGTCAAAGGCTATCAAAAGGAAACCAACTTATATATGATAATAAGAAAAAACTTCACGAAACAGGCCCAGGGAGTCCTCTTAGTCAATTATTCATTATAGCAGCGTCTTCAATCGCAAATTTCGTAATATTTCCGGTTATTTATTTGTTGTTCCCTGCTTTTGCTGTAATAATCATTTTCTTTATTGAAGCGCTGGCAGTAGGTTGTTCATTTCCACTTGCAAACTTTTTGAAATTTCGTAATAGCCCACTTGTAAATAAAAGCTTATACAATAAATTGTTTATTGGAGGCACTAATACAAGATGTTATAATTATGTTTGTACCATGGATTACAATGCTGTAATGGATCTTGACGATGATAATAATGTTTGCCCAACTTATAAGTATTATATGATTTTTATTAGCACCGAGAACTATGATTTGACAAAAAGCCATTTTATTGAGCTGACACAAGAAGAATATAATATGTTTTGCTCTTATGAATTTAATATGGCATCTGTAGCAGTATGTGATAATGATGTTGTTGATGTGCTTTTTTATTTAAGAAAGGAGAATGGGGAAATTGCATCGCCTACAAAAATATCCGAAGAATGATTTTGATGCCCTTTTCATTCAAATAAAATGGGATCTTGAAAAGCTAAATATAAAAGAACTAGCTCGCACAATTAACTTTCAAAAGTTTTTGCAGTGCCAAAAAATTTTTCGCCATAAATTAAGCGTGATGAAAATCGATCCACGATTTTCAGATAGATCTTGGTATGAGAATAACTATGATGATTTAGCGTTAATACCATATAAGGTGTCGTGCTCTTCCGAAGAAAATAATGAAAGATTAATAAGAGTTGAAAGTCATTCCCTTGAAAATTTAATTTTTAAAAGTAATATATCTCTTGAGATGTACCGCACTCTAAAAAACAATGAAGAAATCTACTTTATTGTTTACAATGGAAATGTAATTGATTTCTTGCCTATTCCAGATGATAGCGATATTGCCGATTATGATAGGTATAACTTTGTTAAAAATCTCGCAGGTGAGCAAATGAGGCTATTAAGAATATTATATTCTCAAATTGAAAAGGACGTGGATTCTAACTGGCCACAATATGATAATGACAAAGAGACTTTGCTGAAAAATGCTATTGTTTATCAAAACAAGCTATATGATTATGCTAGTGATAATACTGTTTCTTTACTTACGGAGAATGACATAGAACGCTTCTTCAAAGTAGTATCTCAAGATATCGATGACTCGTTGCTTCTTCCTTTAAATATAAAACTGGTAACTGCATTTGGTAAAGTCTCTTTGGAAATAACTCATTTGCAAAATGAGGATATCAAATACAAAGTAAGAATCAAAAAAGCATTTGTAAATGTTTTTAAAAACGTTGATCAGATAGTGTTTTGCTTTAAGGAGTTTGAAGTTTGTCGCATTATTCCCTTATATTTGTGATATTGTATTTTCTAATTTGCTTATGATATAATCATACTAAAGAACAATTACTCAAATCATGCGAAGAGGAGGAACATATTTATGAAAAAATCGTTTTTTATGTGTACTGCTGCTGTAATTTTGGCAATAAGCACATCTTTTTCGGCCGCTGCAGCCTCTGCGGGAACAATGAAAGTTGGCCAGTATCCGAGTGCAGATGATCTTGCCAAGGTTGGAATAAGTTCAGGCACGGATACCATTTCTGTGTCTCTTATCGGAAATAACAGCACATACAATTATATTATCCCTATTGGTGAGGAAACTTCTATCGGCGATCTTCCACAGGATATTTATAAAATTAAGGTCAATGACTATAGTTTCTTTAAACATGGCAATATATACGCTTCGAATATGTTGGGATGTTCAATGGACGAAAACGGCGTTTTAACGGTTTCAGACGAGGATTGCACTGTTGATCTTACATTTGATGTTAGTACCTCAGACTGGAGAGGGTATGCTGATTCTGAACATTTTATCGTTTCAGCCAAATAAGATGTATAATAATCAAAAGAGCTACTGTTTTTCAGTAGCTCTTTTGATTATTGTTATTTTTCACTTTGGACTGCAGGGCAATCTATCCAAAAAGCAATTCCACCATCGACCTTTTGAACGCCGTACTCTATTTTTTGAGAAATACACAAAGCCTTAACTATCGCAAGCCCTATGCCTGTGCTGTTTGTTTCTCTATTACGAGATTGATCACATTTATAAAATCTATCCCATATGTGACTAATTTCTTCATCTGATATACTTTCACAATCATTATATATCTTAATACGTACTTTATTATCACAGTCCTTACATCCTATGATTACACGGCCACCAGATAAACAATATTTAAAAGCATTTGTACAAAGATTTTGTATTATCGTTTTTACGACATCGGGATTTATATATATTGTCGTTCCGGCAATGCACTCATTATGTACTTGTAAATTTCTTTTTTTTGCAAGAACTGCTAGACGTGATAATTCACTGTTTATTAAACTCGAAATATCACAGTCCTTGGAGTCCCCGCTTTCTGTTATCATATTTTCTGACTTTATTAAACTGATCATAGATATAAGTAGATTGTTAGTGTTTTCACATTCTCGAAGAATAATTTCACAATACTCTTGATTTTTATCTGGATCAATTCCCATTTGAATTGCCTCTGTCGCTGCTGAAATTACAGAAATAGGCGTTTTTAACTCGTGTGAAACATCTGAGATAAACGTTTTTTGAGCCTCATCATTTCTGCTCAGCCTGTCGCTTATAGTATTTATGCTCTCATAAATACTATTCAATTCTCTAATTGCCGACGGTTTAAACTTTACATACTCTCTTTTTGCAAATCCCTCAAATCCCGCTCTTATTTTATTTGATTTGTGATAAACAAATCTGGAAAAGATCAAGAGTATAAGAATATTTATTATTTGCATAGCCACAAATGCAAGCAGCGAATATGCGTTTGCGATTTTCAAAACATATTGAGGTGACATTATAGGCGTTTGAACTATTAAATACAGCGTGTCTGAGAGTGGTTTAAGTATAATATAACTATCGGTTTGAGAAAAAGCGATTCCATTCATAGCATTATATTCTTTATCATCACTTGTAATAAGAATTTTGTTTTTATTATTTATAAGCTCGTCAAAATACCCCTTTATATCCCAGCCTTCTACCAGTGTTTTACTATTTCTGTTTGTGACATTTGAATAAATTGCGGTTCTCTTTGATGTATCTATTATTTCAACTGAGTAGTTCCCGGGGAAATCTTCGAGTATCGAGTCTGTATCTTCGTAGTTTTTTTCGTTTACAGCGTTTGCAAAGTCACTAAGGTCCCTTTTTACCTGCTTGGTGTAGTTTGAACCAAGGTTTGATTGACCAAACCAGTTAATAATTATCAGGTTAAATAAAAGTGTTAAGAATAGCACTATATATATAATCGCCCATAATGGGATCTTTTTTTTCTTATTATTCAATTTTATACCCCACTCCCCTAATATTATGAATGATACTGCCCGAATATGCAAGCTTGGACCTTATATTTGATATATAATTACCGATAATACGAGGAGGCACATATTCTCCGTCAATACTTATCTTTTTTGAAAGTTCCTCAATTGTGAGCACTTCTCCTGGAGTTAACATAAGCAATCTTAAAACCTTAAATTCAGTAGGAGTTAGATTAGCCTCAATACCCTTGTCATATACCGTATAACTAAGCGTATTGAGTTTTATATCTTTGTATATAAGCTCATAAACTTCTGAATTTCTTTTTTGCTCAAGATAAAGTTGCCTTTCAACTCTTTTTAAAAGCACTTTGAGTGAAAATGGTTTTGCAATATAATCATCAGCTCCATTATCAAAGCCCGATAACTGACAATCCTCTGTATCACGAGCTGTCATAATAATCACTGGAATATTTTCATTGTCTTCTTTGACTATTTTGCACAGGCTGATCCCGTCAACATAGGGCATCATAACATCAAATAAACATATGTCGATCTTATCTTTATTATCCTCATAAATTTTTAACGCAACTTTGCCATCAGTGGCGGTTAAAACGGAGTAACCTTCTTTTTTAAACAATCCTTCTAAGACCGTCAGCATAGGTTTCTCGTCATCTGCAACGAGTATTTTATACATGATTTTCAAAACCTCTCTTAGCTAAGTGAATTATCTTATCATTTTTATTATATCATTTTTATTCAAAATAAGAAAGCCCTCACACAAATGGTGAAGGCTTTCTTTTAGAGTTTTACAATTTGACCAATATCAACATACGCTATATATGTACCTTTAACCTTGTAGCCATAATCCTCTAATGCAAGTTTATACGTTGTAAGCTGTGCTTCATGTAACTTATTATGTGCTAGTATTTCATCACTTGTTTTAGTTACAAAATGATCGGTTTTATAGTCAATAATATACCAATCTGTTCCTACTCGGTATAAAAGATCAATGACACAATTTATAAGCGTTTTATCCGGAGATATATAAGAAAAATGTATTTCTCGCTTGATTTCATCAGCAAACACTACAGATTTCCACTCCTGCGTATTAAACAATCTTAATAATTGGCTTGTTGATACAAGTTTTTGATCTTCTTTTGTCAGCTTTCGTGTCTTAACCATGCGCTCCAATTCTTCATATATGGCTCCATGGACATTTACCCCGACTGTTTTACTGATCTCTACAAGCCTCATGAATTTGTGAAAAGCTGTGCCTTTTTGTAGGGCTGAATTATCTTCACTTAATGTTGGCAGGTTAAACTGTGCAACGGTCTGTAAACTATCAAGTTGACTACTACTTATGCATACGGGTTCTGCTGAAGGATTTCGGTCCCCGATAGTTACCTCTACATAGTTAGCCGATATTTTAAATTGAGAAAGAAATTCATCTTTACTAATACCATTATTACTTAAAATGTAGCCATCAATGTTCTGAGGCTGCGTATAGGTGATTTCCCACTCGCCACTTAAATTAGTTTTTAAACGTCCACGATCATCAATAACAGCCGCTAAAATCCATTCGATGTATGAGTTCGAAGCGGATAAACCGCAAAGGCTTGGTTCCTTGGCTGCTATGATAAGCTTATTTTTCGCTCTTGTCATAGCGACATAAAGAAGTCTCATTTCTTCTTCCTTGCTTCTTTTAGACACCATATAATCTGCGGCATCTTTGAGAATACAACGTCCCTTTTCTAATGTATCTAGCTTAAAATATAGAACACCTAACCCTGCTTTGGAATCTACAATGATAGCATCTTTTCTTTTTACACCAAATTTTTTCCCTGCAAAAGGAACGATTACGATTGGATACTCTAAGCCTTTTGATTTGTGGATCGTCGTTACTACAACTCGGTTTGGTTCTTGTTCCGTATTACCTTCTGCAATAACCACTCCTGCATTTTTTAAGCAATGAATTTGATTGAGCAATCCATAAACCTTTTGTGAGCTATTCTTTTCGTAGTTTTCGACAAACTTAACAAACTCGTCAAGATTCGCTAAAGCCTGCTGTCCACTTATAAATGTTGCGACATAATCTTTTAAGCATAGCTCACTTATTATTTGTCTTACTAACTCGGAAAGTGGCATATTATACTGTTTTTTCTCATATCCTTCAAGAATGTCAAAGAACAGCCTGCATTTATTACCAAGCTCCGTGTTGTATCCACTTAGCTCTTGCATGTTGTCATATAAACTTCTATCAGGAGAGCACTTGCGTATATTGAGTAGGTCTGTATCATCTAGTCCTAACAAACGATTGTGGATCACCGAAGCTATCCGTATATCATCTTTTTGATTAGATATGAGACATAAAACGTCTATAAGCAATGATATTTCCATAGTATCTAACAAAGAACCAGACTTTTCGATGACAAACGGAATCTTGTTTGCCGTAAATATTTCGGTCACTACCGCAGATATTCCGACAAGGTTGCGAACCAAAATAGCTATATCGCTATACTTGACAGGACGAATATTCTTACCATCCATAATTGTACCTTGCATAGCTTTTTTTACCTGCGCTACTAGGTTAAAAACCTCTATCTTCTTTTCACTTATATCGGGATATGCTTCAAAAACGTGTTGTTGAATGAGGTTTATCTCAGTCGAAACGGACTCCGATTGCTGATCTGTTCCAGCAATTAACCTATCAGATTGATTATAAGATAACTCCGCAGAATTGCTACTGATTGCAGTAAAAACATCATTTGTACAATCTAGTATGTTTTTCTTTGAACGAAAGTTTTGACTTAGTGAAATTACCTTTCCATTTCCTTTTCTATAGCTGTTTCTGCGTTGATTGAATAGTGCTGGCTCAGATGATCGGAAACCATAGATTGATTGCTTAACGTCGCCAACGCAGAAAAGATTTTCAGGATATGAGACTTTTTCTATGATAGTCTCCTGAATAGGAGATGTGTCCTGGTATTCGTCTACAAAGACACGTTTGTAGTAGTCTTTATAATGCTGTGATATTTGATTGTCACTGAGCATCTTGATTGCGTACATTTCAAGGTCATGAAAATCTATCAATGCATTCTCAAGTTTTAATCTTTCATACCGCTCGTGGATATTGCCAATGATGTTCACCAGACCCTCTACAAGGGGCTGTACGGCGTGCATCCTTTGTACCTGGTCGTCCATATCAAGTCCCTTAAAAACCTTATCAAAAAGGCTTTTGGCTTCTTTACGAACGGCTTTGATCTCATCTGAAAATTCAGACTGAGGAAAGCGAATAGTTTCTCCATACTGTGGAATGAACGAAGATGTTTTGCTAAGATTGCCCTCAAGAACCGCTTCCCATATACTATTTAATGCATCTATGTCGTTGCTCAAGCCAGCCACAACCTTAGAAAATTTGTCATCACGAAGCTGTGCCTGCTTTGCTAAATCTAGTGCTTTGGAAGTGAACTGTGATATCTCGTCCACACTATCCATTAAGTAGTCTAAAACCATATCTGGCATAGTAGAATAAGAATTCACTGCTCGATTTGCCCATTCATCAAGATTTGGGCATGTGCCATAGATTCTATCCATAACTTTAATGATTTCTGCTTTTGGATCGGCTTCGCTGAAAATTGATAAATACTGTTCAACCTCCCTAAAACCAGGCTCATTATATTCATTTTCAAAAATTTCTTCTGCTGCCGCCCACTTAAGTGGATATGCCGTAGCGTCATCGGCTATTTTAACCGACGGGTCAAGACCAAAACGGACGGCATATCTTTTGATAATATCATAGCAGAAGCTGTGTACTGTTTGAATCGATGCTCGATTTAAGTTTGTTAAAGCATCATATGCTGCTTTTCTTTCCTCGGGCAATGATGTTTTATCATAGAGAGCTGAGAACAGCTTGTTCTTTATTCTTTCTTTCATCTCCGCAGCTGCATTATTGGAAAATGTCATTATCAACATTTGGTCAATGGTGACAGTCCTTGACAGAAGCAATTTGACAACCTTTTCAGTCAGCACAGCGGTCTTTCCCGTTCCTGCGCTGGCCGATACAATTACTGCTCCAGTAGAATTAAGCACCTCTTCCTGTGATTTTGTCCATGCCATACTTATTACCTCCTCTTTTTTAAAATAAAAAAAGTAAAAAAAGAGCAGAGGGCATTAAACTCTCTACTCTTTTCATTCTTCTTTACAAACTCAGTATATCACAATTCGCAAAATATGTCAAGTGTCTATTTCACGAAATGAATCTTTGCGACTATCGAAGTGACATAATGTTTTGTATTCACAATAGGTACAAGCGTTTTTCCCTTTATACCTATATGGCTTTGCTTCGGTTACGCCACTACATATTTGCTGAGTTATGTCTAATGCAGCTTCTGTTGCGGCATTTATGAGATCATCGAAATTATCAATAACATCAGAGCGAGCGGATATTTGACCTTTTTGCGTGATGTCTACAGAAATAACATTCGATTTGCTTGGGTCTTCTGCAAGACTTATGTCATTTGCTGTGAGTATTGTTCTATCTGCTCGTGTTGGGCCAGATAACTTATACAGTGACAGCTCGTCGTTAGAAGCATCTTTATCTATCGTGCTTTTGCGAACGCTTTCATAATAGATTCCAGAAATGTTGTCATTTCCGAAAGTGGACGCATATAATGGCAGTTGCAATTGTAGCCCGGTTTTTACGAGATTCGAGTCAAAGCGTACAGAGCCAGTTTTGTAGTCAATGATTCTTACTTTGTCATTCCAAACATCAGCTCGGTCTATCTTTCCTGATAACGTCGCACTGAATGAATTATCTGAGATAGGTATTTCAACTTTTTTCTCGATAATTTGCGGCTTGTATCTTCCAGATTGTATCTGCTGCACAACTATCCACGCTGCTCTTTTTATTGCATCAGTTAACACTCTCTTATCATACTCTTTTATGGGAGCACCTAAAACATTTTCGTTGTGTGTCGATATTACCGCTTGTACTATGGCTTCCACTGTTGTTTCGCATTCAATTTGACTTATGTTGTTTATTTCAGCATCCTTTATTTTTAAGACATACTGAGCTAAGACTTCATGATAAAGGTTTCCAACATCCAATGGCGTTTCTTCAAACCTTTTTACCTTTTTGGGGCGAAGGCCATAGTCAACAAAATGTTTAAATGGACATCGTGCAAAGTTTTCAAGCTGCGTAACTGCAAAGGTTTTAAGTCCTTTGTAGCTACCTATGATAGATGTTTTAGAGGCATCAAAAGTGCCAAGATCCTTGACAATATTTTCTACAGCCTCTCTCAAGCGATATGCATAATCGCTATTTTTAAAAGACGCAAAATCCAAATCGAGAGTATTAGATTTAATGCCTGAATACTTGTATTTTGCCAAGTCCCCAATCAAGGTGTAAAATCTTTCGTCATCGTTTTGGGCGGTAACTTGTTCACATTTAAAAATACTGGCCGTATTATTGAGTGATGAAGCCATTGAGGTTGTTTTGCCGTCTGAATCTGTTTCAGCCCAGGAAATATATGTGCGTTCTGCTGAAGATATTAGCGTCAAATAGACGTTTCCAAGATCAATACGGCTAGTGTCTTCGTCAGTTTTTATATCTTTTTCGAGAAGCATGTTCAATGCGTGTCTACTAGCATTGGTAAACAGGCTTTCTTTCCTTTTGGGTGGGAAACTTCCTTCAGAACAACCGATGACATATAATATTTTCTTTTCCATGCCTCTCGCTTTCGCAAGGTCACATACGATTACACTGTTTTTTAACATAGCGTTCTGATTGACATATGTATTGTCAAAAACGAGATTTACAAGACGCATAAACAGCTCAGGCGATGACGTTACCTCACCGTATATATCATTTATATTTCTTATGACTTCAGAGATTGTGTCCCAAGTTTTTTCAATAATTTGAGAGCCAATAATATCGCCGCATTGTCTTAATTCACAAGCTTTTCCATGATAATAATTTGGTATTCCAATCGTGTCAAAACATTGAATGAGCTGTTTGAGGCAAGTGTTAATAGTATCTTCCCTGATAGAATTAACCAATGGATTGAGTTGGTTAAACATTCTTAAAACAATCGGAATAACAACAGATTGCTCTTTTGAACGAAAACGAGCCGAGTTTCCACAAGCAACATCAAAATCATCTCCAAAACGAGTAAAAAAACAAGTAACACTTGCTATATCAGCTGGAGAAAGCCGTAAAAAAGGCATTTGAGCAATTTTAACGATGTTTGTACCGGTGAATTTTCCTTCTTTTGCGATGTCACACACATTTTTCAAAAAGCCATATACAGCAGATTCTTTCAGTGCTTTTCTATTGCTTGTTGTAAAAGGTATGTTCTGACTTTTAAAAACGATGTTCAATTGGGGCAAATATGGTTCAATATTTCCTGTGACTACAATTTCGCTTGGAGAATATCCTTCTGAACTTATATTTTTCTGAATAGATTGAGCTACCTTAAGTAGTTCGGTGTGGACATTAGATGCATACCGTAAATAAACACCGTCTAAAGAGTGCGTTTCATCAAGATTGTTTTTATTAAAGAAACAATCTTGAATTACTTTAAGACCTTGTTTTTTCTTGCACTCATTGTTGTTTGTAAACTCTGCTTTAATAACAGAATTTTTATTCTGAAGAACGTTTTCAATATAGTCGGATATCATAAATGAGGCTGTATAGGCGTATATATCGTTGTAATTTGCTTTATCCCGTATGCCAAGCAATGCAATATATACATTTAACTTTGAAGAAGATGCGCCCCACCAAAGCAGCTCTCGCAACGCATACGGATAATCATCTAAGATATCGACATAAATGTTAGCCGAAAGTTCGTTATAGATACTACCATACCTCATAACATTAACTAAAAGGTCTTCCTTTGTTACTGTTTCAGTTTGTGCAAGATATTGGTTAAACTGGCTGTATACATAAATTAAATCTTTCAGCTTATTGATATCATCAAAGTAGATGTCTTCTTGATGCTTTTCCAAATCAGCAGGAGTTATGGAAAGACATTTAAAGCTGTTTATTGTGTTCAATACGTCTATAAAAACTCCATTATCTTCCCTACTGACCTTTAAATCAAGCATTTTCCCGTCAATAATTATTTTACTGATCAACATAAGCTGTTCCTGTTTGGGTAAAAGCTTGTAGCTCATTCCTGTCTCGGTGGCCAGAAATTCAGCAAGTTCGCTTAAGCCTACACAAGCTCCTTGAATATGCTGTTTTGCCATTTCCATTTGTGCAGACAAAACAGCAGAATCGTTTGTTATGAAAATATTATGCTGTTGTCCTTGCATCTTACGAAACATAGACTGAGTATGTCCAGAGTGCAAGCCGCCCGTTATTGTCGTTAGCATAAGTTTCCTCCTCTCTTTTTTACCATTAAATTTATTATTTATTATACCATTTCAAAAATAAATGGTCAATGATATTTGGAAACAAAAAGAGAGTCCAGAACACACTCTGAACTCTCAATATTATTTCTATACGGATATTATAACATATTTAATGCTCATTGTCAAGAAAAATTACCGCTAAGCTGCTGAAGATATGAGGTTGCTATAGACGCATTATATTGATTTGAAATAACTAATACTATTTTATCCTCACTTTTATTGTATTGAGTTACATATGATTGAATAATAAGAGGATCGTATAGAGATTGCACGGAATATGCATCATACCCTTCAAAATGAATTTGTGAACGTTTATAAACAGCTCCGTCTTTATTCTTTTCATTTTCAAATTCAAATGTTTTCATTTGTGCAGAAGATATATTGAGCGTAAGAGAAGGCATATCTTCACCGGCTATTGAGTATTTATACAATTGCAAATATGCATTATTTTCTGATTCTTTTGAAGAACGAGAAATGAAGCCCGCATAAAAACAAATATTATTACCTATATTTGTTACGTCTGAGTCAAGCCTTCCTATAACCGCATTTGAGTTGTTTGTATATTTTGCTTTCTGAGGAAGCTTAAGTGTTACACCTTTTTTTAGCTCTACTTTATTATTGAGATAGAGACTTGGATCGCTTTCAATATCATTTTGCTCTTTTATATTTTCTTTTACTATACTGGAGATTACATCTACTTGTTTTTTCTGCTGATCACTCCCCGTTCCAAAAACAATGAACGCCTTGCTGTCGCATTTAATGACATATGCTTTTGTATAGGGATTTATAAATTGTTCAGCCCTAAGTAAACTGCCATAGGTAATGGACGGTGTGTATTCTAATAAATCATCCTCTGATACATCATTGTTTTGAGTGTTCCATAGCAAGGAAACTGATCTGAAGTTTTGCAATGCATTATTATATATAAGAGACAACTTCAGCTTATCTCCGAGCTGATTTATCATATCTTTTAAATTATTATATGTATAATCGCACGATAATACAGATATTTGAATGCCATTATATTTTTTATCTTCTGAGTGATTGTTTAAATATAGAACATCGTTTTTTATAGAATAGCTCCAATTGTCTTTATCAGAAGGAAGGGGCGCCGTAAAGTTAAGTCCCTCGATACAACGGAGTGTATAGTCATTGCCGAGACTATCAGTCAGATGCTGGTAGGTCTCTTCTTTAATATCTGAAGCGCTTGATAATTCTCCTAAATTTGAATCACTTTCCCAATTAGCTTCTTTTATAATTCTTTTGTTCTTGTTGTCAAGTAATTTTATTATGTCTGGTCCAAATAAAATTGCAGAAAAGCATATGACTGCAATAAAACCAGCAACAATAAGTGCCATAAGTTGTTTTTTCTTTGATTGCATAATTTTCTCCTTTTCTGTTCGTTATGTTATTTGCAAATATGGTGAAGATATGATATACTATATATATACCATATAAATATAAATAAAGAAAGGGCTCACAAAAAATGACAGTTTTATTTTCTCTGGATGGCAAGCGGACAAAAAAATACGAGAAAGCGTCAAGAATGAAGTCTATACATCAAGTCGTCTATCAAGATACTTGGCTGGTAGATGCAATTGTTCTATTGGCTATTGCTCTTATGATGATTATTATTAATTGTGCAGATCCATCAAGTGCTCTCGCAAATATGAATGTTATAATGCGTATGATACTAATGTTATCTTTTATTGCATTTATACATAATCTTTTTAAATTTATTTATCGTCCAAATTCAACTTACAAAATGATTTGTGAAACTATTAATTTTCCAATCATGATAAGATCTATCCAGCCAATAAATGACGCAACAACGAACTTTCCTTCTCTTGCTGTAAGCTACGATGTTCTGGTGAATAGAAATGATCTTCTTGGCCTTATTGCAAAAGTTGGAGAAAAGTTTATGTTGCTGAGTTTTCTTGAAACTCCAGGTAGTAGTAAAAAAGTGCATATGCTAATGGAATCGGACGAGTTCAAAATGGCGTGCGACAATGTAGGCATCATAGACGATTATGTGGAGCTTATGGTTGCCCGCTTAAAAAAAGACGAAACATACAGCCTATATGGAGAAATAGATCCTCACTTCATAGATGACTCTATCATTGCATATGATAACATAGAGGTGTGATGTTTAGAAAGCCCTACCATAACAAGTTACATCCACCCCCCACCTCTATAGGTGGGGGTGTTCTTGCTTCAGCTGCGATAAAAAAAGCATTCTCTGCTTTGAGAATGCTTTTTTTATAGTTAGCCTGCAAGTCCGTTTTCAACTTATTAATCAAGAGGAATGACCTCATTAAGGTCACTGTTGAATTCCATAAGCTTGTGATGTGCATTTTTTATAAGCCGTAAAGTGGCCCGATAAGACATCTGAACAAGTTCAGCCACACGTTCAATGCTAAGACAGGACCTTTTTTCATTCAGGCCAAAAAAAGCAGAAATCGCCATGCGTTCATTTCCCGCTAGTGTTCTTAAAGCTGCGTCAAGATGGAGATCAGAACATTTTTTAAAAAATTTTGACGCATAAAAACTGCTGCCCTCAACGGCATTATTTTTTTCAGGAGAAAAGTAATTCAAAAGTTCAGCTCCACGTGCAACTTTAAGCTTTTTGAGCCCATATAGATGGAGTTGACGTGCTCGTTCTCTCGTTATATCGTGTCTTGGACCGATTTCGTCAAACGTAAATGGGGATGCGTTTTGCAGTCCATAATAGTCGGTTATAACATCGGCAGCACGAGGAGAGAGCGATTCCAATGCCGACGCTAGTTTTGAAGAGATTTCTTCTTTTTCGAGTGATGAATAAATGTCGAACTCGTCATCTGGAATGACATCTTCAAGACAACGATCATCGTCACCTATGGGACTTGCTAACGAGGAAAAAGAGACCGGAGTATTCAATATGTTTGTAACGCAGTCAATGGTAAGACCAGCTTGCTTGGCTATCATCTCAGGGGTTATTTTTTCAGATTCAAATTCCTGAGAAAGAAGAAGTTCTGCCGCCTTTATTTTTTTGTTTTTTTCAATAAAGTGCGACGGAAAAACAACAGGCGTCGTGGCCTCCGGAGCAGCTCTTGAAATTCTCTGGCGCACCCACCAACCAGCATAGGTGTTTAGTCTGAACCCCTTGTTCGCATCGAATTTATCTATGGCTTTCATAAAACCAATAGTAGCTTCCTGCAAGGCGTCACTATATTCCATAGCTGAATGATATTTCAGCGCAAAGGTCCTTATTATTCCCATATTTGAAGTTATAAGGACATTTCTGGCAAAAACGTCGCCTTGTTGAGCCTGCTTCACAAGTTGCAACTCTTTTTTGGGGTCCAATAATGTGGACGATTCTTGCGATTCAGCATTTTTAGCGCCAATTGAATCTTTTTTGTTTTTCATAAAAAATAACCTCCAAGCTTTTTAATCAAGCAGCCTCGAAAGCTCTGTGAGAATTTGTTGGGCGTTCTCGTCAGTGCTAACGGATGCTATATTATTTTTATAGCTGTAATAAAGAATCAAACTATTATTTGGGTGATTAAAGCCCCAAATATCAATGTTGTGTGAAGAATCCTGGCCATCAATAACCGCATATTCTAGACTCTGCGTATCATTCACACCATCAAGACTATTACTCAACTTTTCAATTTCATCAAAAGTCAATTTTTTGACAAAAGATGATGATTTGATATTGTTTTGACAGAGTAAGGTGATATTTGATAAATTATTGAGTCCACGATAATGATCGTCATCCGTTGTACCGGAAAACGAAAAACTATAGACTTCTCCATTATTAAGTATGAATTCGATCAGACACAAATACGCATTGTTGGAATATGTCTTGTAGTCTCTTTTTACAAACACAGGAGAATCGCTTGAAAAAGAGGCATTAATGCAGTTGACATCATCGTTTATTTTCAGCAAATAAGCGTCCTTGTTTGCTGAAAATAAAAAATTTCTTGTTAATTTGCTTATGGGTTTTGCGAAAACGATATTCCCGAGAAGCATTAAAAGAGTCGTTAAGATAACTAAAATGTCAGATATAATGATTTTTCTCATTAAATCGCACCACGATATTTATTTAGAATTTTCTGAAAATTGTTCTATATTATGATTATAGCGTTTTCAAATGGTTTTGTCAAGTTTTTTTGTAAAAAATAATAAAAATGTCGAAAAAACAAAAGATAATAGTAATTGTTTGTAGCGTGAAAACTTGACAAATCAACTCAAATGTGATACATTTATAATAGGAAGGGAGCAACAAAAAGGAGGCTTGATTATGAACTTTATTCCAAAAATAAAATATGACAAAAATATAGATTCATGTATAGCAGATATATCTAAAACGTTATCGCTCTCTGCAACTATGACTAAGCTGCTATACACTCGTGGCTATATAACTTCAGAAAAAATTGAAGAGTTTTTAAATCCTTCACTAAATAAACTCAACTCTCCATTTCTTTTTGTTCATATGCAAAAGGCTTGTGAACGCATACGTGCAGCTATTGCAAGACACGAATTGATATGTGTCTACGGCGATTATGATGTGGACGGAATGACCGCTTCATCTATCCTTGTATTTGAATTATATAGGTTAGGAGCAAACGTTAAATGCTATATTCCTAGCCGTTTGAAAGAGGGATATGGATTAAATACTGGTGCGATAGAATTTTTAAAGACAAATGGTGTATCACTGATCATAACTGTTGACTGTGGCATCACGGCTGTTCAAGAAGTTGATTATGCAAATAAGACTGGAATAGACGTGATAATTACGGATCATCACGAGCCCTCGGAACAGTTGCCAAACAGCTACGCTGTAATAGATGCAAAGGTCAGCTCTGAATTGTATCCTTTTAGAGACCTATGCGGGGCAGGAGTTGCACTTAAGATAGTTCAAGCACTATCTGGCAATGAGGCTATCATAAGATATCTGGATCTGGCTGCCCTGGGGACCATTGCCGACGTTGTTCCACTCGTCAATGAAAATCGTATCATTACCTCATATGGGCTAAAGTTGATGAATTATCAACTTAGACCCGCATTAGCCTCTCTTGTAGATGGTTGTAATTTGAAAGGGACTAAGATAACGAGTCAAGATATTGCATTTAAGATTGCCCCTATTCTCAATGCGTGTGGCAGATTGAGCGACGCAAATAAAGCAATATCCTTCTTTTCATCGCCGACAATTGAAGCTGCTAAACCATTAGCTGATGAATTTATCGAATTAAACGATAAAAGAAAAGAAATAGAAAATAAGATATTAGAAGAAGCAACTGCTCAGATACAAAAAGACAGTACCAGCAGTACAAGCAATATTCTTATTGTTTCAGGAGAAGATTGGAATATTGGAGTAGTTGGTATCGTCGCCTCTCGGATCACGGAAAATTGGCATAAACCCTCAATTGTTTTATCAAACAACTCGATAACTGGTTTAATGACCGGCTCTGCAAGGAGCATACCAGGAGTGAATATTATTGATATCTTAAACAGATGCAAAAGTCTATTAAGCAAGTGTGGCGGACACTCAGCAGCGGCCGGATTACAGCTCAATGCAAAAAACTATGCCGAATTTAGGGACACATGCACTTCACTATGTGAAAACATTGACCAACAACTTTTTGTTCCTAGTATGAGTTATGATACTGAAATCAGCATAGCGGATGTTACTCCTCAACTCATAAAAGAGTTAGAACGACTTGAGCCCTGTGGCATGTCAAATAGCAGACCGATTTTCTACTTGAAAAATGTAACACTTTCGAAAGAAATTATAATAGGAAGAAACAACGAGCATTACCGGGGCATTATTTCTGCCTCAGATAATACTTACATTGATGCTATTGCTTGGCGTCAGTGCCCACCTATAACACATGAACATTTGGATATACTTTGTCATCCTACATTAAACACCTATAATGGCAACATTACTCCACAGGTGCAAATCGTTGCAACTAACGAAAATGCAGACTATGCCGCAGGTAATAACAGAATTACAGAGACAGCTATATATGGACATGTTGTAAGGGACGAACCCCTTGAAGTGCTGGGTATACCAGACAACAAGATCAAACAGCTTAATGCATCAAATATTTTCACAGTCCGAGATCTTTTGCATTTCGTGCCAAGTCGCTATGTGGACTATAGAACCCCTAAAACAGCAGACACGGTTAGCCATAAAGAAACATGCAGTATGATTGGAACTGTCAGAAAAATATGCATTTACCCCAAAGTTACAAAAGCAATTTGTGTCGATTTAAACGGTGAAAAATTTGATGCAGTATGGTTTTACCAAGATTATGTGGCAAAAAACTTATTCGAGGGAACCCAGTATATCTTTTGTGGGCAAATCAATATTGTCCCTGAAATTCCAGGGCAAACCGCAATCGTTAATACAAGGCAAGTACAAATAATGCCGACTCTTTTTGACAGAAATATTTATAAGTATATGCGTTTGCTTCCCGTTTATCGAAAGGTAAAAGGAATGTCAAACGATTATCTGATGTCATCAATAAAAAAAGCTATCGATGAAACCGCTAATGTTGACTATTTGGATAGAGATATTGTAAATGAATTTGGGCTCATTTCAGAAAAAGACGCATTATTAAGAATGCACTTACCGCATAATGAAATTGATATTGAAAAAGCAAAAAAGCGGCAGACTTTTGATCAGTTATTTAGATTTAATTTTCTCATAAAAGAACAAAATAAGAATACTATTTGTGATACGCCATACAAGATGAAGAGTAAAATGGTTTATGGACTATTGAAAAATCTTCTTCCTTATGAGCTTACAGAGGATCAGGATACGGTAATTTCAGAATTAACCAAGAAAATGAGCAGGGGAAAAAGGGTATCTGCCCTCGTTCAAGGAGATGTTGGTACAGGAAAAACAGTTGTGGCATTCTTCCTTATGTGTCTTGCTCACGAAAATGGTTATCAATCCTGTCTACTTGCTCCAACTGACGTTCTTGCAAAGCAGCATTTTGAAGGGCTACAATCACTTGTAAAAACTCTTGGCATAAATGTTGCTTATTTGTCTGGAAATACTAAGGCAAGAGAAAAGAAAAACATACTTAAGGGTTTGGAAAATGGAGAGATCAATATGGTCATTGGTACGCATGCCATTATTCAAGACTCAGTTATTTTTAAAAATCTTGCAATTGCGGTGATTGATGAGCAGCACAGATTTGGTGTAGATCAACGAAACCAGTTTATGAAACTTAATAATAAGCCTCATATAATTACAATGACTGCAACTCCTATCCCAAGAACAATGTGCATGGCTATATGGGGTGATAGTATGGATGTATTCAACATCAACACAAAGCCTGCTGGCCGTAAAGAAATCATAACAAAGAAAATAAAAACTGACAAACAGGCCAATGATTTTATGCTAAGTGAAATTAAAAAGGGGCATCAATGCTATGTTATTTGCCCTCTGATTGATGAGTCATCCGCTGAAAAGATGGAAGGCGTAACATCTGTTTCACAAGAAGCCGAAAACATAGAGGCTTATTTTAAAAACTATCCTGATATAAATGTAGTTTCCATAAACGGAAAGATGAAAAAGGACGAAATTGAACAGAATATTCAGAAATTCGCAAATAATGAGGCTTCAATACTTGTATCCACTACTATAGTTGAAGTAGGAGTAAATGTTCCAAATGCTACAGTAATGGTCATAAAGAACTCTGAACGTTTTGGCTTAGCTCAAGCACATCAGCTTCGAGGAAGAGTTGGACGAGGTAACGCACAGTCCTACTGTTTGTTGCTTACTCATAAAAACGATCCTAAAGCAGAAATTTTATGTAAAACGAATGACGGCTTTGAAATTTCTAAGCAAGATATGATCTTGCGAGGCACAGGAGATTATCTTGGCACGCAGCAGACGGGCAATAATAGTGATGTAATGCTTATGATTGCTGAACCTGAGTTATATGATAAAATAAACAAACTCAACGAAAAGATATTTAAAAATCCTCAGCTTTACAAGAAATATCACTTTCAATTTTGTAGCGAACAAAAGGATTCCAACAATAACACTTTAGCAAAAAACAAGAGCAAAGCCATTGCTGGCTAATCCCCAAAAAAGAATATGCAAGAAAAACACTTGAAGAAGAATTTGCTGAATTGTTTCAAACGTCAAGTTTGTGGGCAAGAAGCTACTTCGTTTCAATTGTGAGTACTGAAAGTCCTTTCCAGTGACAGATGACTTTTCTTATAATAAGTATCTATTAATATAATTTTATATGATATAATTATATTAATGGCATATGCTATTAATATAATTATTTGAAAGGAGATTACATGGAAAGGCGGGGTATCTATCGAAAAGGCAACGTTGAAATATATATTGAACGAAGTCCTTCAGAGATTTGTGTGATAAAAAAACTCATAGTAAACGGGGTACAAGAAAGACCATACATATTTGGGCATACGAAAGATATAGAACCAAACGTTAAGGCGTGCGGCTGCGGAAACAGAGTTTTTATTCCAAATGAAAGATTTTTCAACTATAAAATGAATGCGCTACGCTACAACTTGCGTCCTGAAGATATGGATGATCTGAAAGCACTTCTCGTAGAAACATTGAGTATAGGATATTGTCCACGTTGCCGATAACAAAAAAGGCTCCACAATAGTGGAGCCTTCAGTCTGTCGCAAAAGTCTACCTTTTAATAAAAAAAGGTAGGCTTTTGTCGTGAAATGTGATATAATATAGTAGGGCGATAAAAATGCTAGAAAAGAAGCCAAGAGATATGAGCCAGCTGGAAATGATAAGCATAGAAGAATTTGTACCAAAGGATCATATGCTGAGGAAGATAAACAAAGCAGTGGATTTTGATAAGATCTATGATTTTGTCGAGAAGTTGTAATGCCTTGACAATGGCAGACCAGGAGTGGATCCTGTTGTGTTGTTTAAAATGGTATTGATACAGCATTTGTATGGTATACCATCTCTACGCAAAACAGCGGAAGAGGTAAAAATGAACATAGCTTATCGTTGGTTCTGCAGCTATCTTTTTAACGGGCAGACACCTCATTTTTCAACACTGGGCAGAAAATATATCTTTTTTGATAAATATTAGTTAATAGTAGCATGACAAAACCCCATATCCAGCTCGGATATGGGGTTTTGATACAGACTGAGCCCCTATTTATACAAATGAGGGGCTTTGTTCCTTATTTTTTTGTCAGCTCATTGTAACATTCGTTACATATCTTCACGCCCTTAAAATCGTGAAACTCTTCTTTATGCTCGTTACAAAAGGCACACGTTTCTTTGTGTTTCTCCAAAATAACCATATCGCCGTCAGTGTATATATCAACACCAACGCCAGTATCAAGTCCATACACTCTTCTTATCTCTTTCGGAATAACAAGCCTTCCGAGTTCATCTATTCTTCTGATTATTCCTGTTGATTTCATTGAATTTCTCTCCTTATAGGTTGTGGCATATGTAGCACAAATTTTCAAACGTTAAATTTCCCCTGATTATAGTGCGAACATAAGAAATATTGGCAATGCCATTTCGCTCACTATGCAATACGTTAGGTATGTATTGCGTATGACTTTGGTAGTGGTTAAGTCAGCTCTATCACCACTAACGTATTCAACTATTTTATGATAAGTTGCTTTTATATATGGAACATTTATAAGCAAAATCAAAGCTTTTACTAGAAACCATATTATAAGAATTTTGCTATACTTAACGTGATTATGGTCATCAAAGCGACAAAAAAGCTCAGTAATTATAAAACAAAAAGAAAAGAGCATAAAGATTAACAAATTGAAATTTATGAATGGCGGTTTTTCCTGCACTGACGTTCTTCCCTTCTAACAGTTACCTATATTATACACCTGAGATGCGCAAAAGTCAACACATTTGATGCAATATATGTCAAAATTTTACGCTGCTTTAATTATCACTTATTCTTTTATTCCATAGTTCAACAGCATCTACACATTTTTCAAAAATATGTGTTTTAGTTTCGCATTTACCACACATAACGTAGTATCTTAAACCACATATATCTGGTTTTGATTTAATTACAGCTTTATTCCCACAAAATGGGCAAGGTTTTAAATCATAATTATTGCAATCATTAATATTATTCAAAGAAGCAATATGATTAGAAATAGCCATTTTTAAACAATCCCTTCTAGCAAAATCTTGTTTGAATTGTAACATATATGTCCGTTTTAATAAAGAAAATATGTTGCCCAACAAGAATTGGAGTTTACTCTATGACCGTTTGGACAGTTCTCTATATACGCTACATAATATACATCCTCAAGGCTCCACAATAGTGGAGCCTTTTCCTTTTGAAGCACTTAATAGCCAAAAGCAGTTACCCAGTAATAGGTGCCGTTCATTTTGTAACAGGCAACTGCAAATTTTTTAAATCCCTTACGTTCCATATTCGCTTTGTGTCCTGCAGACTTGTACCACGCTTCGTATACTGAATATGCAGATGTCTGTCCTTTTGCTATATTTTCTCCCTTGTAGATCTTACATATCGTTCCACAACTTTTACCGTTTGGGCGAGAGTGCGAATATTTCTTTGTTATTTCTTTGGCTCTATTTTGAGCACACTTATAAAGCGTTTCGTCCCAAGTTAAGGTATTGAGATTTTTCCCTTTTCTGAGGCTGTTGATCATTCTCGCACAATCCTTAGCCTGAGTCTTATCAAATGAGCCAGCAGTTGACACAAGGGCAGCATTTACCTTTGCTTTTGATACAGTAGACTTGAGAGTTGCATTCTTCTTCGTTGTAAATTTATAAGAGTTTGAATATGAGCTGTAATGCTTGTTGCCACTACCGTCATAGATATACGATCTCACTCTCGCATAATATGTCTTACCAGCCTTAAGTCCAGTAACATCACCAGATGTTGCATTATAGTAAGGCAGTCTTAGTGCTGTTGACCATTTATTATCTTTTTTTATTTGTACCTCATAGCCATATGCACCATTGGCCTGCCTCCACGCAATCTTTGCCGTAGTTGAACTACTCTTGCAATAACTGATGGTGGTAGCAGTAGTGCAAGTTGCAGTATAATAGCAATCGCTATACGCTCCCCAAACCTTGTTGGAACGAGCACGCATGCAAATATAATACTGCGTGTTTGGAGATAAATTTCTAATGACATAGCTTCTTTGAGTACCAGAAATGGTTCCCGCCTCGTTCCAGCTATTCTCGTGTTCAGACATCAAATACAACCTATATTCATCGGCTCCTGTCGATTTCCAGCTCACAGTAATAGTATTTTGCGTTGATTTAATCGACGAGACGATTGGTACCAATGTATTTTCAGAATAAGCTGCCTCAGCGGTGATGATGTTTGCGAATTTTTCATTATGTGGAACTGCAACCATAGTTCCGAATAAAATTGTTAATGCTGTAACTAATGTTATAACCTTTTTCATGATTTATATTTGAACCCTTTTATGTGAGTTCTCTCCTTTCTAATACAATCAAAATATTGCACTAGCTAGAGCTTTTTTGTTCTATATATAGTATAGCAGAAATCTTTACTGCTGTCAAGTTAAATGGCTAACAATTTATATGTTTTTGTTTTTGCACGACAAATTTATTACACAACATTGCTTTCTTTTCACTTATAATAAACTGCTTAGGAGTGACGCACAGTCCTTCAATATCAAAAATATCTTTTATTATTTTCATTTCAATGGAATTGCATTTACGAAGTATAATAAAATGGAACATTGACAAGATATACAATGCATTTTCATGTGAAATTCTTGCAAACATATCATTAATAGAAGCGGTTGTGATAAAAAAGTTTATTTTATATTTTTTTGACAGCATAAGTAATTCATATATATATCGCTTATTGTGAATTTTCTCTATATTGTTAATAATAACATTAATGGCACACCCTCTCCCCTTTGTTTGTTCCTGATAAAGAATATTTTGAAAAATCGAATTGTATACAAGTACATCTGTGGCTGGATCATTGCGTGATTCGATAAAACACAATGATTTTATTTTAGAAAGTTGTGTAAAATCATACTCTTCACAACCGATAAGAGTGTTCTGAGATTCTTTTGCCAACTTGTTAAAAAGAACAAATGCTATAGACACCATGCTCTCAGGATCATGTGTGTATGAGAGCATGCCGTTCCAAAGACACTCTGTTGTATCATTTGTGTCTTTAAGAATTTGAGACAATGAATTTATCGGTGTCATTTTTATAAAGTCGCAGATCGCTTGAAATTTGTTATGATATAGCAGAAATGTCGATACAGCATAAGACATAAATGACGCAATGCAAAGGATCAGAGCCTCTTGTATCTTTTCAAACACTTCTCGACTGATGAGGCGAGAGTATAATGGCAAGAGTAAACTTTTGGCCGCATCAATGAGTTCGTTCGCATTTGAAGTGTTTTCCCATACGCTCCAGCTTGTACTATAATATTTGTCTGAAAAGCAATTTACGTTGTAATTTTCTTCTCTTAAAAATGCTCTTGCTTCGCTATATAGCTTCTCGCATGGATCAACAATGATAATACTATCTTTTCTCTTGGCAGACTGTAGAATAATACTTGTGATGTAATCAGAGCCATCCTCTACAAGTGTGAAAGTATCGCACTTGTATTGATATCTAGCCTGAAGAGCCTTCCTTTTATATTCTCCTAATGGATAAGTAGTGATTTTTTGATAACTTACTGTATCAATCATGTTTCCTAAATTCAATGCTATTATTTCCTTTCTTAAGACTTATATGGTATAATTTAATTATACCATATAAAAGAGGAGAAAAGTTAACATTATGAAAAACAAGAAAATTCTTATTCCGATTCTTTCTGCTGGTTTAGCAGGCATTATAGGATTATCTGCTTTTATATTAATGACACCAGATGATCAACAGACATCTACCAGTGGAAGCTTAAAACAGGCTATTTTTTCAAATGATGTTTCTTCTGATAGTTCATCATCTCAAGGTTATATTATATCTCGAAAAGATGTAGATGTCTCAAGCTGGTATGAGATTCAAAAGGATAATAAAATAAGCAATTTCAGACAGTTATATGGATACAAGAGACAGCAACCATGTAATTTTTATGAGTTTGATTATGGTGGAGAAACATTTGATATACAGGGATTAGCAGATGCCCCTATTAAATATGGAACATACAATGAAGCAGCTGTAATTCAAGCAGGCGACTATTACCAGATACAGCTTTACAAAATTGCCAATAGCTCTACTACTAAGATTATTAACCCTTATGATGACAATAAAACTTTGAAAGAAAAATACAAGTCACTTTGTAAAGAATATAACGATGAGTGCGATAAAAAAGCCAAAGAAGATGGATTGGACATATATGACGATAGAGCAGACGGCGGTATTATGAGCTTTTCTCCAATGCAGAAATTTATTGAAGAAAATTCTCTGCAATACGAAATAAACATATATGACTCGTCATCTATAACACAGGTATTACGTCTTTGCTACGACATACCTGATGAATACGGTTATTCTGCTAGTAGAGCAACAAATAATCTGATTTATGGAAGAACGGGTTCAATCAAAAAAATAAAGGACATAGGAGACTATGCCCATAATGAATACTATCTTTTGTTTTCGTCCAAAGGTGTCTATGCGGTCAACATTTTTTATACAGATTATTTAACGCAAGAACCCGATAACAATTATTCTAATCTCGACGCCCCAACTGTTTTTGACTATGTTGTTCCCAAATGTACTGATAAAGATTATTACATGGCTACATCCCAAAAATCTGGCTATAGCGACGGCAGTGATTATGAAGAGAGAAAATTTAACTCAGAAATAATACAAAAGAAATTTTCGGATAAAGACATACTTTCAGTAGATACATATAAATCTACAAAGAATGGACGTATCTATATAGAAAACGGTTCCGTAGGAGACGAGAGCAGCAAAGCAGAGGGTATAGCTACAAATGGATAAGGTTATTGTTTATATTATGGCACTGGTATGCATGACATTTTGTCTCTCTTCTTGCGGGTTAAATAAAAATGCTGAAAATAAAAGAAACCCAAAAACTACTCAGATTACAACTACATATGTCTCAGAAAAGCCTAGCGATGCTATTTCTAATACGCTTGGAACGCACGCAAGCAATAAAAAACAAAGTGCCTTAATCTCTACTGGCACCAAGGGAATATCGTTTATTCTAAGTCCTATCGATTCATCCGAATTTTATGTGGTGGAATTACAACTAAAAAAAGGCTCAGAAACGTTTAAATTCAATAATGGCACACTTTCAGCAACAAGCTGTGTGATCCAATCCTATCATTCCGGAATAGAAGCGTATCTTACCTCTGATGCACTTCCCTGCCGGTATTTACAATTTTCATATGCTTCAGGTGTAAAACTAGACGAATTAACTGAGTTTAGCAAAACGCTATATTACAAGCAATCAGGTATTGATAAATATTATTGCATAAAGACATTTGACTGTAATAAGTGCATGGTAAAAATAGCATTCAGTTCCTCTGAAGAAGATTTGAATTCCAAATTAGAGTTTCTTGATCAAAAAATCCAGATTTACAAGATAAGCAAAGCAGACTTCCCTGCTGAATATAGCAAGACGGCTAACGACATTATAGCAGATGTTCTTAACACCAAATACGGACTTTTTATAAAGCAAAGCAAATGCATTGATTTCTTCAGTAATAATTTAATTGGTATTACCGAAAACAACCATTCTTATACACTTCAGATGGACCCTAATGACGATTTGTCGGCATTATATGGTTCGGAACAAACTGAATACAAGAAGAAAAGCTTTTCGGCGTTTAAATTTATTGACTCATACTATGTAGACGTTACAGACGATGATAAGTTGATTCTGCGCATACAATGTGAAAATGCAAACAGTCTCCACGAGGCGCTTTGGTGTTGTATTCAGGATATATTCTGAATACAACCATACTAAAAGCTTGGAATGTGCGGGATAACCACTAATAACATTACCATAATAATGGCTGCAGCTAGTATTATGTAAAGCCAGCCTTCTAACGGCAACCTCTTCCAAGGTAAATTTTTTGTATATTTGGCGGCGTCAGCAATGGTTGATGCCGCTTTTTTTACCTCATCTTTCACCTCGGCAGATGTATCAACAATATTTTGAGCTTTTTTCTTACTCTTAGCATATGCTTTTTTTAACAATGACATTTTTCTTTCCTTTCTTCAGGTGTATTATTAAGAACTTTTAATTGTGTGATATAATATAATTATACCACATTAGTAATCAGGGGGATAAAAATGAAATATTTATTGTTGCCTTTTATATTATCTATCGTGTATGGACTATTATTAATATCATCTCGAATAATGAAACAAAAGAAAAGTCTCAGTGATGATCTCATACAATCTTATCTGTTTTTACTTGCGATCTGTACAACAATAACAGGAGCTGTTGTTGGAGGACTAGCGGCTATAGGATGGAAAAACCAAAATACCTTTTCAATTGTCGTTGCAGGCGAATTGCTTGTAGCTACAGTTATTTCAAAGGCCATAACGTATCATAATTCAACTGCCTGGTTTAATGATATTAAATCTGCTGATTTTGAAGATTACGATATAATAATCCCTCAAAAAAACAGTCGGTTAAGCGCTTTGTTTGATGTTTATTGGATTTTGACTATGCTTATTTCAACCTTAAGTGCTGTTATAATTTGCAATAAAACGTTTGGGCTTCTTTCGGTAACTCTGGCACTGATTTCATTATATATACTAGCCGAACTTATGATACTCGTTGAAATAAATAAAAATTATAATAAGTGTGCAAAAAGAATTTTAAAAGAAAGGATTAAGTTAAAATGAAAAGAAGGTTGTTCGTTATTTTAACTTCAATGTTACTATTACTACTGTTTACTGGATGCGGAGCGCAAAACTACAAATTAACGATAAATGATGACGATTCATCCACTTTTTACGTCAAGCTTGCTGTTGACACAACGACTTACAACTTGCTTTCATCATATGGAATAAATACATCTGAATTAAATAAACAAAAGGAACGCAACTCAGGAACGGCAATAGATAATGTAGATGCACTTTTTCAAGAGACAGCATATCAATTCTATAATAACGGCTTTGATATAGCCGCTATAGATGATTCTATTGAAATTGGATTTGAGGGCACAAAAAAATATTCAACGCTCAAGGAACTTAATGAAGATATTCAACAACTAAATAAAAATAAGATAATTGGAACGGATATAAATATAGTAAAAGAAAGCGGAACTATAAGTACTAAATATAGCGTATATGGCGAACTTAACTATTTATTGGATCCGGATGTTAATCTTGACGATAAAAACACTCAGAAAAATTTTGATAAACTATTTGATAAATCAAAATTAACAGCGTCTTTGACTGTTATTCTTCCTCCATCGTCAAGCTTGCAAAAGTATGATGGAACCATTGATCAAAACAAATCAGCAGTGATATGGAATGCAAGTTATAATAACGGCAAAACTCCTATACATGTTACATCAGATATAAAAAATCAAAAGGCAATTGCAATACTTGGTGTGTTACTTTTGCTCATAATCATAATATTAATAGTGGCTATATTAAAAATAATTTCCAGGGCAAATCAAAGTAAAAACAAAAAAGGCAAAGCTTAAGGGCATAGAAAAGCAGTGGCTACGCAATTAGTAGGCACTGCTTTTCTTGCGTCTATTCAAAGTTATCGATAACAGATTGTGTGGAGCACATATAGGTGATTTTGGGCGATTGGTTCTCAGCGTAACTATCTGTTGAATCGAACAGAACCAATGAATTAACATCTTTCGAATATTCCCAGCGACAAATGTATTCTACATCGTTTGATATTTTCAGCACTGCCCTTCCCTGTGTATAGTTGCCACCATAAATTTTATAATATTGCTTAATGGGCAATAGCCCCATTAAAAAATCCTGCGTTGTTTTTTCACCTAGCTTTATAGAATTATCATTATCAGAGTACAAAAATTGAACAGAATAAGCATCACAGGTATCTATGATTTTATTCAAAGACTGATTTTTAAATTTATTATATGTGGATGAATTAAAAAGAGAAACTATGTTGTTTCCTCCTTTGATAAAAAGTATGTTGGTTGTATTTTTATTGCAATATATTTCATTGCCTGAATTAGTGTTTTGTACCATACCATTGCAAACTAATGTGTTGCCAGTCCTATCTTTTTTTGCTTTCCAATTGCAGGTCTCCCCCAGCTTCTCTCCAAGGCATTCCTCATCACCAATCAAATTGGGTAAGCTATAGTACAATTGTTCATTATATGCGAGAATAACCGCCGTAGAAGCGATATCTTTATCAATACTAACTTGAAAATAATCATTTTCATTCTCTCGTTGCTCCTTGCCAGAACTATTTTCATTTTTCCAATTAAAAACTTTTGAAATAACAGTTCCGACTAGAAGAGTCAATACAATAGATGAAATAGCAATAGTTGTTATTTGGATTGGGGTGAAATATTTATACTTCTTTATTTTTTTACTGTGCATACTATTTTACCTATTGATATCTGTGCGTCAGAGTCACTCTTAATGGGATTACTCAGTGTTATCTTCTTTTGCGGAGAGAGTGCTGCATCATATTTAATGTATGTTCTAGAACCATATTTAACTCCTTCAGGAGAAGTATAACAAACCGTATACTGAATAGTATCTATTATTATATTGCTTTCATTTACTATTGTGAGTAAAAAAGATTGGCTTTCTGCGTCAATTGTTAAATCAGATACTCGTATATGATTTTTTTCATAGTCAAAATTGCCTACAGACACATTATAAGCGCCTTTTTTTGCGGACTCAGAATCAGAAACATATAATTCAATGCATGTATTTTTCTTCACGGGACTTCCCGCCTCAACATTTGTTTTTATTATAGTATCATAAATATATAAATTATCATTAACATAATTTATATTATATGCGAGTCCCGCTCGAGTCAATGTTTCCTTTGCGGCATCTATGTCAAACCCGTTTACATCTGGCATATAAACATCTGTGGTCGCAAGCTCTTTTTCATTTTTCATTTCCCGTGAATAAAAAGAAAAAGCATATTTACAACCCATAATGGCTAATGTAAATATAGCTATAATACAAAGGGCGACAGCAATTCTTTTCCAACATATCCTGAAATGGCAATTGGAATTTATTTTTTTCTCTTTTATAACTGGGGTAACTGTTGTTTTGGTTTTTCTTTTCTTTTTAGAATGAGAAACATCCTCGTTTTCGTCATCCTCTATAATATATTTGGGCATAAAAACACCTCTCTCAAAGACTTCAGTACTACTATTATTATATCATAGAAAAGAAAAAAATAGGAAGCTATCCTAAGACAGCTTCCTATTTTTTTTAGCTTTTGGAGTAGTATAATATTTTAACTCCTCATTAGGCATATTCAGCATATCACCATACTCGGTCGCTTTAAAAATCAAAACGTTTCCATATATATCTTCGTTAAACCACTGAGCTACAAACAAATTGTATGGTAGCCCTTGTTCTTTTCCATTACTATTATAGAATGCGTAATGATCTTCTGCTACTTTGTAATTGTAAACATCAGATATATGAAGAACATCTAATCCACAATCAATGCTACTAATAAAATCATCAAAAGAATATTGAGGATCATACCAGACTGTTCTTGCCTTGTTTTTCGTTGCATCTAATAATATAGATCGTTTTACAGAATTGATTTCAGGAATTTTCTGAAAATATCTATTCGCATGAGTTTCTATTTCACCGTTTTCTGAAAAGCTAATGTCATATGGAACAACATTGCATTTTCCATCATGCTCTCTGTACGATATTATTTTATCGTCAGGGATCAAATAGAAATTAAGATTTTCAAGGGTTTCGATAAATTTTGTTATAGAATTGCAACTTGCGGTGTATTCAATATTCCACATATCATCATCGTTGACTCGTGCTAAATAAATAAGCATATATAACTTCACGCTCCTCTCAAAAAAAATAGAGAGTGCCTAATAAAACACTCTCTATTACTAAAATTGTTTAATGCCCACAATTATTATATCACAATTATTAAAAGATGTCAACTGTCTCAGCAGCATTATTTTTGCTGAGTGGGGAAATAATGCTCCACGTACAAAGACGAAGGAATCTCCTTTATGAATTGGGACTTTTGAGCTTTATAATGCTGCCGTTCACGGCTATAAGTTATAGTCAATTTTTCTTTAGCTCTGGTCACGGCAACATAAAATATATTTCGTTCCTCTTGTATATTTGAATTTTCATTCGATTTTAAGGGGAATCTATCGGATGATAGAAATGGCAAATAAACACGGCTCCATTCAAGCCCCTTGGCAGCGTGAATAGTCATAACGGCAATTCCCTGTTTCTTTTTAAAAAATACTGCAGGTTCGTTGTAAATCATATCAATAAAATGAGTGATAGAACGATATGACTTCCCTTTATAAGAGATAAGTTCAATGATTTTTTCTTGTGAAAAATTCATTTCTCTTTTCAAAATACATTTATTTATAATTGAAATATATTGATATACGCTTGGCAACTCATTAAGATTCAGTAAAGAGTCTCTTTCAATACGCAAATCATATAATTCCTTTAATGCAACTTTAGCACTTTCACCTTTAACTGATACCATTGAATAGTTGTAATTGCTTTTCAAAAGCTGTGGCAAAATAATTGATGCCGTTTTATCACCGACACCAATGAAAGTAAGCAGTGCCTCTTTATTATTGAGTGGGTCATATGGATTTTCACAGTACCTTAAATATTTAATTAACCGCTGTACAATTGGCTGATCTGCCAGCTTTTCAGCATCATAAGATACATTCATAGAGAGCTTTTTTAAAGCCTTTTTGATCTTATGTAATTGGGCCGTTGTTCTTGTAAGAATAGCAATATCATCCTGTTTTTCAGAAAAAGCGTTTTTTCTTATGTCATTAATGATATAAGAAAGCTCCTCATCTTCTGTTTTACAGTTGACAACTGAAACGGGAATATTATTGTCAAAGGTGGATCGTAATTTTATATTGTAATTATTATTATTTATACTATATTGTGCAAATCGCAAGATGTTTTCTGAAGAACGATAATTAAAAGGAAGTGATAGTATTGTGGAGTTAGGAAAATCATCAGCAAATTCACAAATATAGCGTGGATTTGAGCCTCTGAATTGATATATGCATTGAGCTGTGTCACCGATGACAAACAGGCATTGATTACGATTAAGAAGTTTTAAAATTTCGTGTTGTATCCAATTGATATCTTGGTATTCATCAACGGCAATGTACCTGTATTGCTTGGTAATTTTTAATAGAATATTAGGACAAAAATAAAGAAGATCGTAAAATTTAAGTAACATGCCGTCATAGTCAATATAGTTATTTTCGTCCTTATATTTCTCGTATTGTTCAAAAAAATCAATCACATTATCAATTACTTTGGGTTGTATAATGTCTGAGTAATTGTCAGTTATATACTTGTAAAATGTAGTATTCTTATTAATAGCCCCTGAAAAAATCTCGACAAGAACATTGCCTCCGGGTAATAGGCTGTCGTCTCCTTTGAAATAGGTATTAATATGTTCATCTCTGAGTTTTTGCATAACGTTTATTTGTTGAGACGGCGTTATAATATTAAAGTGAGGGGAAAGTCCCAACCAGGTCGAGTATTTACGAAGGAAATAACAAGCAACACTATGAAAAGTCCCACATAACATACCCTGTTGATCTTTTCCGGCAATTGATTTGATTCGCCTTTCTATTTCATTTGCAGCTTTTGTTGTAAATGACAAAAGCAAGATATTTTGTGGCTCCACTCCCCTGCTAATCAAGGTTGCTATCCTATACGCAAGAACACGAGTTTTCCCGCTTCCAGCTACAGCTTGTACACAGTAGTTTCCATTGGTCTCGGCAAATACCGCCTTTTTTTGCTGTGTATCAAGTTGTGCAGCTATTGATGTTTTATCATTGGACATTTCCATTTCCCCCTAAAAAAATAAATCATAGAATGAGCTATTCTCTTTTTCATTTCTATATGATATTATATCATATAGAAATGAAAAAATTATCAGGATGTGATTAAATTGTTATTTTTGGTCTATGCTATATATATAATATTCGGTTGCATAATTTTAATGGGAGCCGAACGTGGAAAATTTAAAACGCTATCGCACTCGTGTATTGGAGCAGCAAGTGCTGTAATAGGAATAATCATAGCAAAATTTACAAGTTCACCATTAGCCACACTTGTATGTAATAATATGGTAATTGAAAAATGGAAAACAATATTGTCAGGCAGAGAATGTCTGACTGATGCTGTAAGCTACTATCAGAACATATTACCTAAACTTGGCTGGCTTGCTACAGCTGCGACAAAATATGATGCAAGCACAACATATATGCTCGCAGATTATGACACATTAGGCGAAAAAACAATAAACGATACAATTATTGATATGCTTAGCTCCCCACTATATGAACTGTTTACAAACGTAATGTTCATCTTGGTATACATTGTAGCCGTAAGCATTTTTGTTGTTATATTGAGCCAAGTATTTAAGCCTGCACACAAGACTTCTTCTGATATTATAGAATTTAATATTGTGGGGCGGATAAATGGAATGATAATATATGCGACTTTTTGCGTAATACTATTTAAAATTTTATGGCTAACACGATGCTTTATTTCAAGTGATTATTTAACTGACAAGCTGTTAAATAATAAGTTATTACATTGGATCATTGCCTTATAAGCAACAAAAGATTTGATGAAAAAAGTATCTATAGATACTTTTTGTTTGGGCTATCGCAAAAGTCCACCTTCTCCACTGGAAGATGGACTTTTGCATTCGGTATAATATGATGTTTCAAAGGCAATAGCTGAGGGTTATAAAATTCAAAAAAATAAATATGTAATTTAAAATTCTCTCACCAGATGTATTATATACATCTGGCGTTTTAATTCTCGAAAGCTATGACTCTGCAACAGTATCTATAGATACTACTTTGCTAGATGAGTTTTAGCCTCGAGTGTGTCTAACTGATTTCAAAGACTATATGAATACTTTTTGTCTCCTTCTATTCCATGACAGCTTTTTTTAAAGACTAACAGCAAACCTACGAACGTTCCTGAATAGCGCATGAACTGCACGAGCAATTTTGCACGTTTGCTGTTAAAAGGCAGTATAATCCAGTGGCTACACATAAAGAGATATGCTGGACATCGTGCTAAACACAGACTTAGATCAATGTCGGCACCTATAGATATTTTTGACAAGCGGTATTGGCTGCAAGCTCAAACGGCAATAACATCTGTGCTGTTGTAAACATAATTTTTTTGGTTTTGCGATGTTCTGCTTTTAAAGCTTATAGCAAACTTATAATTATTGAATAAGCTTATGAAAAATATATTTGTGCTGCACTTGCTATTTTTACTACAATGGTTTTAAACGAAACATCCATAGCTAAAGGATAGCATGGCCTATCAGGCAATGGTTCTGCATGGTGTTGTCTGTAAAGATAGATACCACAGTATCTATAGATACTGTTATGGCAAAATTATAAGAAAGCAAACCATTGTCCAGCACAATGTGAAACCTCGCACAACTAAAGTCACGATCTTGAGCTGGTTCGGCGCCAAAAGCAGGCTTAAGACATTTGCAGTATCTATAGATACTGCAATAAGGCGTTGAGCGAACGTTTACCTGCTTATCTTGGCAAATGACAATCTTCAAACTTGCTCGCACGTTGATTGGCAATTATATTTTTACGACATACTATTCGGCCAAATTAGACAATGAAAAAACCTCATAGAAATAGTATCTATAGATACTACAGTGCTAAAGGCTTTTACTTTTTTACTTGCTGCCGACTTATCTTCAATATTGACAAACGAACCTACAAATGATCAGGATCGTATATATACTGTATTATTACGTACTGCTTGTTATGCTTTGGCAGAATGGTTTTATACAGCATGACCATGGTTAAAGAACGGCACAGTCTAAAGGACAATGACTTTGTACGGCGGTCCGTCTTCAAAGCTAACAGTATCTATAGATACTGTTATGACATTTATGCAAGTTCGG
>ENA-OPWC01000057-OPWC01000057.1-human-gut-metagenome-genome-assembly--contig:-NODE-57-length-90529-cov-22.746778_pt1 | contig 90529 bp, 90 predicted proteins | sample MGYA00241504_ERZ502000 | MGnify/ENA primary metagenome ERZ502000 (study PRJEB25962, sample SAMEA2042005) | human gut metagenome | biome: human gut; feature: human-associated habitat; material: faeces...
CTACAAATAAAAACAAGAAAGGATAGTAAAAATGGGAGTAAAGAGATTTAAAGCATATACACCATCAAGAAGAAATATGACAGTTTCTGCATTTGATGAAATAACAAAAAAGACACCAAGTGCATGCTCACAAATTGTTAGAAAATTAAAAGATCGTGGTTTTGTAATACAGACAAGAAATGAAAAAAATAATCGAAAATATAATTTATCATTGAGCAATGTAGGGAAAAAAATTTATGAAGAAAGAAAGCATTTTACCAAGAACTGTCAGCTTATTATGATGAAAATGCTGGATCGATTTACAGAAGAAGAATTAATACATCACATAAAAGTACAACAAGTTATAAATGAAGCTTATGCTGGCGATGTGATTAGAAGTAAAGAACAATTAAAATAAGAAAATAGGATTTCATATTTTTTAGAAGAAAAGAATATGAAATCTTTTTTTTGTCTAAAATCACAAATTATATATTAATAATATATAAATACTTCTTACGCGCGAGCGCGCGCACGTGCGGTACATTGACGCGTAGCGCGCGCGAAATAAAGCTAAATTTTTCAGCACAAAAATCGTTAGCACGATCTTTAGTTTTTGCGTTAGAAGCACTTCTAACAGCTTTTTCAGAACATTTAACAATTTAAGAAAAATATTTGATATTTCAAAAAAAATACTTACTTTTGAGATATGGTCTAAAAGTTATTAATAATATGGTTTGTGAAACTTTTAATGGAAAGATTATTAACGAAAATACATTTGATGTTATAAATAATAATGAAAGTTGTTTTATTCATAAATCTAATGATAAAAATAAAGCTGACATTATTATAAAACTTATAAAAGTTTTTGAAGATTTATCTAAAGGAGAATGTATTGTTTTAAAATATATTATAGAATCTAAAATTAAATTATACGAAGAATATAATAAATTATCATATAGTTTTGATGCTAATAGTGATTTTTATATTGATATAAAACAATCTACCGGCTATGGTTATATTAATGCTAAAGATTCTTTAAATAGTCTTTATAAGAAAAATATTATTATTAAACAATTTATTCCAGATTCTGATAATTTATTTAAAAATAGATATTCTTTAAATTCTCAATATTGTCCTGAAAATATTATTACAAATAAATGTAAAGCCATTGTTATAAATTTATAACTATATAATATCATTAATGCTGACGATGAAAAATAAATTTGGATAGTAAGAATTTTATGATTATAATTAGTGAACAATCTAATTTTAATTATAATTTTATTATGAACAAATTTATTAATTATCTTAAAGCTGGCGATAGCGAAGACACAACTATTAACAAATCTAAAAATTAAATTATTATGATTAAACTTGAAAGTAATCTTAAAAAGTATTCTTTACTTATTCCAACAAGTATTAATGAATTTACTCCAGAAATATTAAATTCAATGACAAGTAATATAAATCTTGCTCCTAATTATGCAATAATTGCTATTATTTATAAAACTAAATTATTTGAATTTAGTGCGGCAATTGATAAAAAATATCCTACCGAAGTTGGAGTTATACCTATTATTGCTAAAATATCTAATGAAGATGCAAATAAAGTAAATACTAAAGTAGGATATAAAGTAAATATAGTTAGGTCTTTAATTGAAAGAGGAGAGCATATTAATCTTCCTAATAATGCAATTAGTATTGATAAGGTTCGTTTATTTATTAAAAATGATCCTCAATTAAGTAAAGATATTATGACTGGAGAATATTTTAAACAAGATGGTAAAACTATATTAGAAAGCAAGAATAATTCTCCTTATTGTTATTTCCCTGAATTTAAGATTATTCCTGTTTGTGATATACACGCTTCTTATGATATTACAACTCCTATTAATGAAGTGTTTGTAGAACAAAATAAAGTTAATTAAAATATTATGAAAATTAGATATTATCGTAATTCTTCCTTTACGGGCGTGAATGTAATAATATATAATTCTATTAATTATAATTAATATGGCAGATATTAATGTTGCTAATGACACTGAAGTTTTTAGTGATGATTATCCTATAATATATAAAACAGAAGATGATATTATTAGAGAATTAAATTTTAAAAATCCTGAAGATGAAGCTATAACAAGAGCTATTGTAGAAAGTCTTGAAAGAAATATTGCAAAACATTTACAATTAGGCAAAGCTGTAGCTATTCCTTATGTTGGAGTACTAAGAAAAAATCCTCTCCATAAAGCTATGCGAAAGCATACTAAAGAAATGAAATTTGCAAGACGTACAATGGTTAAAGAAGATTATGCTGAATATTGTTATAGAATATATAAATTAGAAAAAGAAAATATTAGATTAAAATCAAGTGCTAAACAAGCTATTACAACTATTAGAAAAAATAATAGTAAAAAATATTTTTCTTTGTTAAGTACTTATGGAAAAGGATATGCTGATGCTTATATATTTAGTATTTTTGCTTGTAAACCTATTGATTTTGACCCAGATGTTCAAGAACGATTTGACGAAATTTATAAAACAAATAAATGACCGGACTTATTATAGAAAATCTTATTTCTGTTGATGATACAGGAATACCTAAAGCTCCAAAAATAAATCAAATTATCGATAAAGATGTTTTTCTATTATATTCAAGAGATACATCTAAAGATAAAAAGAAATATTTACAGGAGTGTGGAGTTATATATTATCTTGCTGATCCAAGAAGTCCTGCAAAGCAACAAGGGCTTAATGATTCAGAAGCTCTAAAAGAAGCTATTATTCAATATGATCTTCCTAAAGATTATATACCTGATGTATTAGTTTCTAAACTTATTAAAAGATATTATGATAATGCCGTAGGTCCTGCTGGCATTGCTATTGAAAATTTATTAAGAGCGTTACATACTACAAGTGTAGTAGCTAACAAATGTAATGAATTACTAAGTAACAAACTTGCTGCTGGAGTTACTGATCAAGATATTCCAGCTATAATAGCAACTATTAATAATTTAAGTTCTCAAATAAAAGAAATACCTAATCTTCAAAAAGCTCTTAATACAGCAAAAGATAATCTTAGATATGAAGAAGAACAAAAAATTGCTCGTGGAGGTATTTCGGTATTAAGTAGTATGAAAGCTGATTAAAATATAATTATTATGGATTTTAAAATACCAGATGAATTTAATTTAGGAGGGTCTAACATTAAAGTTAATGTTGTAGATCGTTGTGATAATAATGCTTTAGGAACTTGTTTATTAGCAGAAGGATGTATAAATATTGCTGATACATTTAATAAAGATAATAAACAAAATAATAATGTTAAAGTAAATACATTTTTTCATGAATTAACTCATGCTATATTAGATACTATGGGTGAAGTAGAATTATCTGGAAATGAAAAATTTGTTTGTTGTTTTTCATCTTTTTTAACTGAAGCTATTAATAGTTTTAAATATAATAATAAATAATATAGTTATGTTACAATTAAGAGATACCAGATATAATGATATTAGACTTATATTTAAAGAAGCTAATCATTCTTATACCGATACATTAGGAAATTCTTATAAATCTGTTACTACTCTTTTACATGAGTATCAACCGAGTTTTAATAAGTCTTATTGGCTTAAAAAGAAAGCTAAAGAACTTGGTATCTCTGAAAGTAAACTTGCTAAACAATGGGATGCTATTAGAGATGAGGCTTGTGATAGAGGAACAAAAACTCATAATAATTTAGAAGATGGTATTAAATCTGCTTCTAAATTTAAAGATGCTATAAGATACATTTTGCCTAAAGAAGGAGAAATGATTACAGTTGCAGATTTACCTAATATTAATTTAAATGTTAAAGAATTAGATATTGATGAATTTATAGATGTTACTGAAAATAAATATTCAGAAATTTATAATGTATTTAATTATTATAAAAATAATGGATATAAAATTTATTCTGAGATTGGAGCTTTTCTTATAGATTATTTGGTAAGTGGTACAATTGACGTTCTTTGTTTAAGAGATGATCAATTTGTTATTGGTGATTGGAAAACAAATAGAGGTGGACTTAAATTTGAATCTGGATATTATAAAAAAGATAAAACTCAAAAACCTCATCAAGAAACTGATATATGGGTAGGTACTAATGATAGATTATTGCCTCCTGTAGGAGGACTTCCTAATTGTAATGGAAGTATTTATAATCTTCAACTTTCTCTTTATGCTTTAATGGTTCAGTGTATTTTAGGTTTACCTTGTGCCGGTTTATGGCTTGCTCATATAGATAGTGATTTTGTTCTTAATGAATATGGTATGCCTAAGAAATATCCAGATGGAACTTTTAAAGTTAAAACTAATCCAAAAGAAAAAGTTACTTTGCATAAAATGATGTATCGTTTTAATGAAGTTAAATCTATTTTAGAAGATAGACGAAAAAACCTTAAAGCGAAAGAAATTAATACTCAATTTAATTTAAATTTATAAAATGATAAAAAATATAATTTTATTATTATTTATAGTTCCTATTATAAATACGTCTTGTAATAATACTGTTCCTATTGAAAAAATAGTATATGTACCTGTTAAAGATACTATAAATGAACAAGAAAATATAGCTAAAATAATTAGATTAGAATATGAATTATCTTTATATAAAGATAGTTTAAATTATATTAGAGATAGTCTTGGACAAGATTTATTTATAGCTAATTATAAACTTGCTAAAATTAAAGAATATAATAGATTAGCTGGTAATGGAAATAATATTAAATTTTTAAGAGGTTGGATTAATAGAACTCTCAATGAATAATATGAGTAAAATTAGAATAATAAACATTAAAGATAATGGATATAAGACTATTCGTCTTATATCTAAAAGATTTAAAGTAAAATATTATGATCCTCCTGTTAGTGATACTATTATAGAATTTTGTATTCAAATTAAGTTTCCTTATATGATTTTCTTTAATAAATTTAGAACAATCAAAATATATACTTATTCTAAAAATACAGATAATTATTGTAAAGTAGTTAATAAAGCTGTTAATTATTTTAATAAAATTTGTAAAGATGGCTGATTATAAAAAAGCAATAGAAAAAGCCCTTAAAAATGAGGGTGGATATGTTTTTGATCCTGATGATGCAGGAGGAGAAACATTTGCAGGAATAGCAAGACGTTATCATAAAATTTGGAAAGGTTGGAAAATTATTGATAATTATAAGAAAGAATTTAATCTTCCTAAAGATAAAAAACAATTTAATGATAAATGTTTTTCTGATAAAAAATTAATGGCGCTTGTTCATTCTTTTTATAAAGATAATTTTTGGGATCCTTTTAAATTAGATTTAATTCCTTCTTTTGATATATCTTTTTTAATATTTGATACTGCTATTAATATGGGTCTTGTTAAAGCTATTAAATTTGCACAACAAGCTGTTGGTTTAAAAGAAACTGGAAAATATGATGATGAATTATTTAATCGTTTAGTTAAATATGGAAAAAAATAATACTATGTTAAATATAATAGCTGTTATTATAATAGCTATTATATTTTTTATAATAGGATATGTAGTTAAACAAAAAGAAATAAATAATGATAAATATATAATTAATAAACCAGATACTGTATATAATAGGATAGTAATAGATAGCCTTGAATATAATATAATTAAAAAGGATAGTATAATTTATAATATTAAAGAAAATGTTAAAGAAGAAATTAATTTTGCTATTAATGCTGACGATAGTACTACTGTTATGTTGTTCCAAAAGCTGGTGTCAGAATAAAGTTAGTGAACTTTCCTTTACGGGGGAAATCCAATTAGCTCCTGATAGTACTTGTATTGTTCCAATTAAACTTATAAAACAAGCTAATATTAAGCTTATAGAACGAAATTCTTTTACGAAAGTTATGCAAGAACAAGAAGATATTATTAAACTGCAAAAACTTGAACTAAAAGAATATTCTGTTATTGTTGGAGATATGCAAAATAGAATTGTGTCTTATAATACTATTAATAATAATTTAAATAAACAGATTGAACAATATAAAAAAAGAAATAAAATACTTATTGGAACAAGTTGTGGAGTTATTGCTGTTGCAGCACTAATATTAATTATAAAATAGTATGGTAGATAATTTAGATGCTAAAGATTATCCATTTCTTAAGTTTATAGAAGAGGATAAATCTAAATATAAAACTGCTACTGAAGCTGGATATGTCGATCCTGATAATTTGTTTCTTATAGGTGATAGTGGTGGATTTTTAATGAATATTGATTTAAAATATAAGTTTGTTAATACTGAGCTATTTTATGAAGTTGGAAATTATTATAGAAGATATAAACGATATTGTGAATATAAAGTAGATAGTATTCCTCATAGACAATTTAGAAAAAGAGAAGAATATAGACGAACTAAAGGTTTTAGTGCTCCTTGTTTATTATGTCCAGATGGTACTATTAAAGAAGTTAGAATAACAGGTTCTCATTATAATTTTCTTAATTATACTCGAATGGAGCAACTTGACGAAAGTACTATTAAACGAGGTAATACTAATACTGCTAAAAAAGTTTATGATTTTCCTAAATTTATTGATAGCCAATTTTGGGTGTTTCACTGTATGGAGTTTGCAGAAAATAATGGATTTCATTTAATTATTGATAAAACTCGTCGTGGTGGATTTTCATATATGATGGCTGCTGATAGTGCTAATAGAGTAAACGCTCAATCAAGAAAAGTTGTTATTCATGTAGCTATTGATAATAAATATCTTATTCAAACAGGAGGTTTAACAGATTTTTCTGTTAATGATCTTAAATTTTATGAAGAAAAAACTCCTTTTGTTAGAGGTATATATTCTCCTGTTAAACAAGATTTTCGTCTTGGATATAAATTACCAAGTGGTATAGAGGCTGATGATTCTTGGAAAAGTTCTTTGATTTCTGTTAGCGCTTTAAATAATCCTGATTGTGCTATTGGTAAAGATGCTGTCTGTATCAAAGCTGAAGAGTTATCTACAATGGGCAACTTTGATGAATTTATGAATGTTACTGAACCAGCTATGCGAACTGGTGCATATACTACCGGTATTCTTATGGCTTGGGGTACTGCTACTTCTGGAAATATGCAAGTCTTTGAAGAGAATTTTTATAATCCTCGTGCTTATAATTTTATGTCTTTTGAGAATGTTTGGGACAGAGATAGTAGAAATGAAATTTGTGGATTCTTTAAACCTTATTGTTGGGGGCTACAAGGTGAAATATCTGGTATTTATGGAGTAGATAAGGACGGTAATAGTAATTTAAGTATAGGACTTGCTATTGCTAAAAAAGAACGAATAAAAAAGAAAAATGATTCTAAAACTTATGCAGAATATATTAATTATTTAGGACAGTATGCTAATTATCCTGCTGAAAGTTTTAGTAGCGCAGCTGAAAATATCTTTACTTCTGAAGAATTAACTGCTTGGGAAGAAAGACTTAGAACTGATAAAGATTTTGATTTTTATATTGATGGAATGCTTGAATTAGACGATACTGGTAGAATACAATTTAAAAGTAATGAACGATTAAGTAAAGAAGGTAAAAAAGTTTATGATTATATTATTGGAGTTCCTCGTAGAGCTAATGAAGATCCTCATGGATGTATTAGACGATGGTTTCCTCCAGAATATGATGAAAACTATACTGAATACGGTTTACGAAAAGAAATTCCTGTAGGACGATATAGTATTTCTTATGACCCTGTAGGTATAGATAAAGATAAGAAAGAAATTACTAATAAACATTCTCATAATAGTATTAAAGTTTGGATGAATCCTTGTATTAAAAATGGATTTAAACAAAAACTTGTTGCATCTTATTATGGTCGTCCAGATTCTCTTGAAGAAGCTGATAGAATTTGTTATTATTTAGCTGTTTATTATAATTGTATTGGAACTACTTGTGTCGAGGTAAACCGAGGAGAAACAGTTAAAAACTTTAGAGATTGGAGAGCTACAAAATATTTAGCTAAAGAACCTTTGTTTGTTTGGGACAATACTATTAAAGGAAAAATTTCTACTACTTATGGATATAATATTGGAGGAGGTAATCAAAGAAAATTAGATGCTTTACGATTACTTAAAGAATTTTTATATGATGAAATAGGTAAAGATGAAAATGGTAATCCTATTAGAAATTTTCATAGAATATATGATTATCAAACAATACTTGAATTAAAGAAATGGAGCGCACTTGGAAACTTCGATAGAGTATCTGAAATGATTATTAGAGGAATAGAATATAAAGCTATGGATATAGCTGCTAAAGATGAAATGGCTCATAGAAAGAAAATAACAACAGAAACAGATGATGATAATAAATCATTCTTTCATAGAGAATGGTATTAATATAAAATTTATATAATTAATAATATGGCAGTAATTGATTATTTTTATGCTAATAATTTTCCTTCTCAACGAGTTTCTAATGCTGAAAAGGAAAAACCTGAATGGTATGCTCAATGTTGTGACTATGTAATATCTATGGGACAATCTTGTGCAGATAAAGATAATTTAGAAAAAAAATATCTTATATTGAATGGAGAAGTTCCTGATGAATTTTATAGAAAAATACTTAATCCATATAATGCTAATAAAGAAAAATATACTCGATTTCCAGCAACTCTTCGCAATTATGATATTATGAAAGGCATAATTCGAAGATATGTTTCTGAATATATTAAAAATCCTCATGATTTTATTGTAGGTGCTAATAATCCAGATGTTGTAATGGCTAAGGATGCAGCTGTAAGAAAAGAAATTCTTTCTATTTTAGAAGCTCAATTAGCGGCAAGAATTACTCAAAGCTATCAACAATATATTAATGAAGGTAATGATCCTAAACAATTTAACCCTCAAGAAAGTATAGATATTGAAAAATTTACTGAGGATTTTAAAAATAATTATATTGATGATATATCTGTTCAAGGACAAGAATTATTAAATGTTATAGATGATATTACTGAGTCTACATTAATTTATGCTAAAGCCTATTTTGATTTTGTATCATTTGGAGAATGTTATACATATACTGATATAATAGGAAATAAACTTGTAAAAAAAATTATTTCTCCAATAGATGCTTTTCCTGTTCCTAATAATAATATGTTTGTTGAAGATTATGATATGTTTGCTGAACGTATGAAAATGACATATCAACAAATAATAGATACTTTTGATGAATATTTAGATGATAAAGATAAAAAGTTTTTAGAAACATATTATGCTCAACATAGTTCTACTGACGCATCATATATTACTTATGCGGACTATTATTCTTATTATCCTGATATATGTAATAAATTTACTGAAACAGAACGTAGTCTCTATAACAAATCTCCATATTTAGTTAGAGATACTAATTCTAATTTATATGATGTTTGGCATGTTGTATGGAGAGGAGAAATTAGAAGAGGCGTTTTAACATATATAGATAATGGTATCATAGCTCAACGAGTCGTTGATGATAATTATACAATTAATCCAGAAATAGGAGATATTTCTATTGAATATTTTTATGAGCCTCAAGTATATGAGTCTGTTCGTATAGGTACTCGTAATACAGCAATCTATCCTTATAAAGCTCGTGCTATTGCATATAATCGTAAAGGTAAACTTCCTTATAATGGTTTATGTGAATTACTTCCTGGATTTGGTAAGTTTTCTATTGTAGAGATTGTTAGTCCTTATCAAGTATTTAAAAATATAGTTGCATATCATAGAGAAATGGCTTTAGCAAAGAATAAACTTGCTGTTCTTGTTATAGCTAAATCTTTATTAGGAGAAAATCCTGATGAAACTATTTATAGAATGGCTGCTGATGGAGTTTTATATATTGACGATGAAGAAGATACTAATATGCTAAAGTCACAACAAATACGTATGGTGACTGCTGATATTAGTGCTTATATTAATCAACTTACTCAATTGATGATTGAAATAGATAATGCTGCTAAAGATCAAGTTGATATGACTCCTCAACGATATGGTCAAATAGCTAATAGTGCTGGTAAAGGAATAACTGAAGAAGCTATTATGAGAGGATCTATGGGTTCTGTTATAATAGAATTTATATTTGATTGTATGCGAGAAAGAGATTATGCTCGTGATTTAGATTTTAGTAAACTTGCTTGGATTGATGGATTAGATACATCTTATAGAGATAAAGATAAAAATCTTAAATATATTAGTTTAGACGTTGATTCTCATATTTATGCAGATTATATTATTAAAGCAAAAAATAGTGTACAAGAGAAAGAAAAGTTAGATCAAATAAAACAATTTGCTTTTAGTGCTGCTCAAAATGGAAATATGGATATGGCTATTGCTGCTATTGCTGGAGATAATGTTGCAAGTATTAAAAAGTTAATAATGAAATTTCAAGAATTACAACAACAATACGAACAGTCTATGCAACAATTAGAACAACAAACTAAACAAATGGAAGCTGAATTTGAAATTCAAAAAATTGCTGCAAAAGGAGAAGAAGATCGTAAAACTGTTGAACTTGAAAAATATCTTGATCAGCAAATCGAACTTATTAAAGCTGATGCTAATATGATTAGTTTCGATAATGGAGTTTCTAATCAAGATAAACAAGCTGGTATGGAGCGTCTTGAACAAGCAAGAGCTAATGTTGAAAGAGATAAAAATCAAATAGCGAGAGAAAAGAATATTTTAGATTTTCAAAGTAAAGCGGCAGATAGAGCTGTTAAACTTAAAGATATTGAAACTAAGTTAGCTATTGCTAAAGAAAATAAAAATAAATATGATAATCCTAAAACTAAAAAATAAATAGTGTTTATAGATATATTTGATAGTCCGGCATGTATTGTCGGACTATTTTTGTATAAATATAAGCTATTTTAAGCTTAAATTTGGCGTTAAATGAGAATATGATGTAGAATATTCGAACGCGAAATCTCTCCTTTACGGGGGAAATGGTAAAAGCCACTTAAAATAGCTTTATAATTTTTTATATGCTGGAGCGAATAATATTTTTAATTATTTTCATCTAATTATTGGATATAACAAATTTATTGCTTATAATCGGTTATAATAATTCACTTAAAACTAATTATATGAATGATTTTGGTTATGGTGTTACAAATAATGCTGATAATGCAGATGTAACAAAAGATAATAACGGCGATGCTATTGATTTATCTAAAAGTAACGGTTTAAGTTCTCCTGATGATAATGATTCTACTACTGATTTAGATAAAAATAAAAATAATGGTAATAATGATGTAGATAATAATATTGATAATAATAACAATGATAATAATGACAATGATAATGATGATAAATCTAAATCTGAATTTGTTATTGAACCTGGTACTGTTTTAGATATTGATGATAAAAAATATACAATAGACGATAACGGTAACATTGTTGATGAAAATGGAAATATTTTTAAAGAAGCTAAAGATGTAAAAGATTTTATTGACTCTTTTACAGTAAATGATGATAATTCAGAAAATGAAATTTCAATAGATAGTATTCGTAAACTTTTTGATGTAGAAGTTGTAGATGAAAATGATAAACCTATTGAATTTGAAAATACACCTAATGGTATTAAATCTTATATAGATGCGGTAATTAATAATAGAGAGGAAGAAATTGCTGAAAACGCAATTAATACTCTTTATGATAAAATTCCTATTCTTAGAGATTTAGTTCCATATTATATAGCAAATGGAAATTCGTTAGATGGATTTTTAGAAATTAAAGATAGAAGTAATATAGTTTTAAAAGATGATGATGAAGCACAACAAGAAGAAATAATTAAAATGTCCTGGAGTGAGCAAAATCGTAAGGGAGATGTAGATAGTTATATTAATTATCTTAAATCAACTGGAACTCTTGCTGATGTTGCTAAAGAAGAACTTGAAGCTCTTAAAGAAAAAGATGAAGAAAAACGTAAAGCTATTGCTGAACAAGCTGAACAAGCTGAACGTGACGCTATTGAACAAGAAGAAAAATATTGGAAAGGAGTTAAAGAAGTAATTGATAGTCGTAATATTGCTGGATATAAAATTCCAGATACTATTATTATTAATAAAGATGGAAAGAAAATTTCTGTTACTCCTGATGATTTCTTTAAGTATATTTACCAAATAGATAAAAATGGTAAATCTCGTTATCAATATGATTTAGAAAATGAAACTCCTGAAGCAAGACGCAATGATAGTATTCTTCGTGCTTATTTAAAATTTGTTGGTGGAAGTTATTCTAACCTTGTAGATATGGCTATTAATGATAAAGAAGTTAAAAAACTTAAACTTATAGCTAAAACAAGAAACACTACTGGAATTAAAATAACTAAACCTAATTCCGATAAAAATAACGGAAAAATTGATTTTGGTTATTAACAATTAATTATTATTTGTATTATGTATTCAATGCGAGTTCTTTCGAGAGGTAATTATGATGATCGTGGATATTCTAATGAAGAGAGTATTGCGAATCTTCAATTACAAAAACCTGTCGAAATAAATTCTTTCCTTACCTATAATTATGGTATGGACGACGATCGTTTTCCTCTTCTGTTTATGACCGAAGGTCAAGGCAGTGTTGGTACAGTAGATATTGATACTGTTCAATGGACTTGGAAAACAATGGGTCGTATGAAATTTGATGATTTTATTACTCATTTTTCTGGTAGTAAGAAACCTGGTCTTGGCGGTGCTCCTGTAGAAATTCATACTTCTACTCATTGGTTTATTGAGCAACACACTCTTATTGGCCCTGATGGAAAAACTCAAGTTCGTATTCAACGAGATTTAGGTGAGAGTGCTTACGGATATGGTTATATAATTAAACTTATGTCGCCTAATCCTGATGCGTTTATTGATCCTGCTTTACTTGCTAAAGGTAAGTATTGGTCAATGGGTGCTCCTCTTATTTCTGAGTCATATTCTAAAGGAAACCGTAGCAATGTTATGGGTCCTGGTCGTATGACTTCTCAGCTTGAGTTCTATCGTAAGTCTAAGGAAGTTGCTGGTAATATTAGCAATGTAGTTACCGAATATGAATTTAAAGATGGTGCTGGTAAGGCTTCTAAATTATGGATTAGTGAAGAGATGCGCCAATTTAATATTGAGCGTCGTGTTTATAATGAAGAGCGTCTTTGGATGGCAGAATATAACCGTTTACCTAATGGAGAAATAACTCTTAAGGATGACGATAACGGTAAGCCTATTCCTACTACTGCTGGTATGTTAGAGATTTGTCGTGAGTCTAACTATGATACTTATGGCGAATATCTTACTTTAAGCAAAATTAAGCGTACTATTGGCGATGTTCTTGATCGTGATACTGATACAGGTGAAATGAACATTGTTCTTATGGGCGGTAAAGGCTTCATTGAAGATTTTGATGAAGCTATGCGATTAGATGCTAAAGAGAATGGGTTTGTTACTCCTCTTGGTGATAAAATGATTGATGGTTCTGACGCAGGTTTAACGTATGGTAAATACTTCCGTCGTTATAAGACTGTTGATGGACACACTATTACGGTTAAACATTGTGCTTTCTTTGATAAGAGCACTATTGCTGAAGCTGCTAAAAAGAATGGTGAAATTCATCCTCGTACAGGTTATCCTATTACTTCGCATCAAGCTTGCTTTATTGATTTCTCTATTTATGATGGAACTCAGAATGTTCGAGTTGTTCGTCAAAAGGGTCAAATTCATAAGGCTAAAGTATTTAAAGGTCTTACTGATATTCCTGCATCTTGGGGTGTACCTGAAACCAATTACATTTCGACTGAAATTGATATGAGTCGTTATGAGGTTAAGCACTCTCAAGGTCTTCAAGTAAATAACTCTTCGAAGATGTTCTTGTTAAAGTGTGTACTTTAATTTAAATTAATGAATATTTAATTATGGAAAATAATACAAGTAATAACAGTGCTAAATTAAACTTTGGATTATCTGATAGATCTAAAGGAAGCTCTGATAATAAAGTTACTGCTTTTGGCGGTTTCCCCGTAAAGGAAAGTGTGGATGAAAAACCTGAACCTATTCCTGGTAGTGTTGAAGAAAAGGATATTAATGTAAAAAATAGAGAATATATAGATAAACGTAGTGTTACTATTGCATTAGTTAAAAATTATTCTTTATTTAGACGAGCTAATGATAAATCTTTAACTAAACGTAGAGATTTTATTGGAAGTTCAGTTACAAGTTCTCGTACATTATCTTCTAATAAGGGCGAAGTTGAAGCCTATTTTCCTGATTTAATAGGTCTTTCTCCTAATAACGAAAATTTTATTACTCGTGTTAAACAGTATTTAAATAATATTCAAATTTCAGTTAATGAACTTGGCAAAAAATTTGATATTAGTTTTCGTTATGATAGATACATAGATTTTAGAGCTATTCAAGATAAAGAAAAACTAATTGAAGAGAAATATCGTCAAGCTGATAAATCTAATCTTGGAGAACTTAAGAAAGCTCTTGCTGCTAAAATAGCCGCAATTAATGATCTTGAGAGTTCTAAATATCAATTTGGTCGTCCTGTTAATATTGAAGATTATTTAATGTATCGTCATTGTCTTTTATATAAAGATATTGCTAAAGATACAGCTTTAATTAATAGTGATCCGAGTATTCGTTTTTATTTTAAAGACGATCAAAAAGAAGCTGATTTACAACGTAAACTTCGTTTGGAGAATAATAAAGCAAAAGCTAATTTTGTTAGTATGATTGCTGATGATGAATTATTTGATGCTATTTATGCTCAATACTGTGTTAATGTAGGTAAACCTGTTATATTATCTTCTCTTGAAGATCGTATGATAAAAGAGAATGAATTAGATAAATTCTCTTCTGATGAGCCTATTAAATTTAATAAGATGTTTAATGATGCTGATATTAAGATTAAAGCTATTATTGAAATTTTGATTGAGCGTGGTGAATTTGTAAGAAGTCAGTATAATCAAAATATTATTACTCCAGAAGGAGAATTTATAGGTGCTAATGTTAAAGAAGCTGTTGCTTGGTTTAAAAATCCTGCAAACGCTGATGTAGTTAATGCCTATAAAAATAAATTAAAAAACGTATAATTTATGACAGTAGTAGAAATGCACGTAATGTTTAGAGAATTAGCTCAACAAATGGGTATGCAAACAGTACGGGCAATTCTATCCGAAGATATTGACACTTGTCTTAACATTGCAGTAAATGATTATATTAAAAAAGTCATTGCTGATAATGTTAAGATGAGTGGTAATAATAAAATTTATATTGATAATGCTAAAATAGGTCAAATAAATGTTTTACGTACATTAATTGATAAGTTAGAAATATCCAATATTACTATTAATGAAGAAGAAAATAAATTTACTGCTGAAATAAATAATAATAATGTTTTTCTATTTACGAGTTCTTATATATATTATAATGACATATTTGGTGGATTTTCTGCAAGAATAGTAGATAATGATTATTTATATTCTACATTACATGATTTTTGTAATAGAGCTACATTTGATTATCCTATTATAGTATTTACAGATAATTCTGATTCTAAAACTAATACTATTATAATAGATATATATACTGAAGATAACTCTAAAGATATTAATACTCATAAAAAGCCTTCAAAGGTTGTATTAAATATTATTAAGAAACCTAATATTATAACTTATATAAATGACACTTCTTCTTCGAATATCAATTGTGATTTACCTGAATATACACATATTGATATTGTAAAAGCTGCGGCGGAGTTATATTTAAGAAGTGTTGTTAGTACTTCTAATTAATTATATAAATAAATATGAGAAATTTTCTTCTTGCTGGTAATGTTGCAGCTATTGCTGCAACTACTGCAATAGATGAAGCACCGGCTGGAGCACTTGGATTTTATTATATGAATAACGGTGTTCCTACTGTTGATGTTACTGGCAAATTAATTACAGGTTATGGACAAATAGTTATGGGTAGAGCAAGTAAAGATGGAGGTCCTATAATTATTCCTTTTTATAATAAAGATTTTAGTTATAGTAAATCTACTTATTCTGCCGCTAAAACTTTTATTGCACGATTTACTGTTCCTGAGCCTGTTATAATGTGTGATCATACTGTTATTTTTACAAAGAAAGGTATTCAATTTAATGAACGTAGTAATTGGACTGCTTCTATTCATGTATTTAAAGATACTGAAACTGCTGAACAAGTTGCTGCTAAAATAGCAAATTATGTTAATAATAATACTGCTACTTTAGGCTTAACTGCTACTGTATCTGCAGCAACCGTAACAGTTACCGCTACTGAACCTGCTGTTGATTATGAAATTACTATGGCAGATGCTTTAAGTGGTACTACTGTACCTTATACAACTCGTGGAGAAATTGGAATTGCTGATGCAGAAGCAATTAAGAAGATGGCTAATATGGCTGCTGCCGACGCAGGATTTGAATATACTTATATGGACGATGTTCATTATTTATATCCTAATTATCCTCTTAATCCTAATACTGGAACAAATACTACGGATGCAGGCTATACAGTTTATACTTTACGATTTGCTGTTCCACGTGATGTTAAAACTCGTGATGAATTAGTTCATCAGATTGTACAAATTGCTATTCCTACCGAGGCAGGTCAAATAGCTATTATGGATACTATTCTTGCTGGTATTAAATCTGTTGCATAATATAGACGCTTTCGTATTAATTTTAAATATTAATAAATATTAATCGAAGAGAAGCTGTTGATATTATTTTAATTAATAATATTAGCAACTTCTCTTTTTTTATTTAACATTATATGGATTTATTTGAAACAGCTATTTCACAAGGTATTGCTCCAGCAATAGTAGTAGCTATTTATCTTATAGTTATTAAAATTATTGATACTAAAAAAGAAAAAAATGCTATTAAAATAACTAATGAATTATTAGAAGCAATTTCTAAAATAAGTAATTTTTTAGATAATGTAATAAATAATATTATAGATAAAGATAAAGATAAATGTAAAAACGCTATTAAAAATTCTTTTGAAAGTGCAAGAATGCACATTACTGAATATATAGTAAATGTTATTGCTAAAAATAATATAAATGATAATAAAGATAATATAGTAGATAATATTAAAACAATTATAAACGCTGAATTTTATAATACTTATAATACATTATCTATGTATACTATCAATGGAATTAATGTAGCTACTATATTAAAAGAACAATGGAAAAATGATTTAATAGATAATACTATAAAATTAGTTTATAATAGTAAATTAGATAAAGAAACAAAAATATTTAGTTATGTTAGTAAATTATCTATTTCTTTTGAAAATTATATTATTTATATAAACAATAAAGTATTCAAATGAATATAATTAATAATACAGATAAATTAAGTGAGGAAATTATTACTAATTTAACTGACTTATGTATTAATAATATTAATCAATTACAAATTGGTTATATTCCTACTGAAAAATCTAATTGTGTTATTAACTGTTTAAATATAGTTAGAAACGCAATATCTATAAATAAAATATTAACAACTAAGCAACAACAAAATATTATTAATATTTATCATAATTTAATGTATGCCGGAAACTAATTTCTCACAAGTTTTTACTAATTCTGAAGAACTTGTTGAAACTAATCCTGATTTTGTATATATGGTTATTCCTGCAAAGTATGTTTGTACATATCATAAATTATTAGTTATGCTTGCTGATGTAGGTATAGAGATGTTAAATGATTGTACCGCTAATTGTAAAGGAAATAATAAAAATATTATTACTTGTTGGAATATGTTTCAAACAGCTTGTGCTGCATATCAAATTAATAAAACTAAAGAAGCTGATACTATAATAAAATATATAAATGCTCAAATAAAATTAATATATAATGGCACTGGAAAAGAAACTATTATAGGAAATATAACATTGCCTATTAGTGAAGACGGAATATTAAAAGCTATTATTAGTTGTGGAGGAGAAACTCCTAAATTTGAAGTTGATGAAGAAACAGGACAATTATTACAAGCTAATACAAGTAGTAATAATTATGATGAAGTTTATGCTTTAGGAGAAGATGATTATAATAATAAATAGATTGCCGTTGCTCTTCCTTTACGGGGGATAAAGTAAAAAGAATTATGAAAACAATAGATTTAATTATTAAACAATTAGGTAAAGTAAGACTTACTTGTAATGGTAAATATGATATAAATAAATCTTATGATGATTTATGTTTAGTTCATAATGGTCAATTAGCAAGTTATATATCTCGAAAAAAAGTTCCAGCTGGCATAGAATTAACTAATGAAGAATATTGGCAACCTGTTGCAGATTTAAATGGAGATGTTAAAGAAAATTATGAAGGGTTTAAAGCTGAAGTTTTACAATTAATAAGTAATATAAATTCTAAAGTTGCAACAGGTAGAATAGTAGTAAATACTATTGATGAATTAAAGGCTCTTGAATTTGGAGAAATATTAGTTGGTGCTGAAATATACGTAATTGAAGAAGATACTTCTTATATAATAGATTCTATAAATGCTTTTGATAGTACTAAAACTTATCATGAATATATAAAAGATGCTATTGATTCTGAACCTATATCTACTGATTATGCGAGACTTCCTAATATAGTAGCAGATAGAGCTATTTGTGATGAAGATGGAAGAAATATAAAAGAAACTTATGTTACTAAAGAATATTTATTTAATTTATTAGGTAAATAATATATGGATAATAATAAAGATGCTGTTTATATACAGCAATTAAGAAAATATTGTAAAGATAATAAAAAATGGAATGAGATATTTCCTGTTACTTTTATTCAAGCTATATATAATGCCGCAAATGGAAATAGATTAGATACTTTGTTAGCAATGTATAATTCTATTTTTGTTGAATATAAAGGTAGTTTTGCTACTACTGTTGCGGCAATAGATAATATAGTTAGAAAAAAAGGTCTTATAATTACATATTTTGATGAAAATAATTTATCCTGGACTCGTAGATATAAACTTCATGATACTTCAGATATTAATTTTCAAAATGAAGATAATTGGGAAGGTTATAATTTTGATATTTTAGTAGATGAAATTTATAAAGCTATTAAATATATATTTACAAATATAGATAAATTTCCAGATTTAAAAAATGTATTAATTCAACAAATTACTGAAGTTACAGAAAATATATTTAATAATATTGAAGATTATACTAATTTATATAATATATTTAAAGAATTAATAAAAGAAAATATTAATAATGTATTTAATAATATAAATGATTATACTAATCTTAAAAATTTAATTAATACAAATATATATAATCGAGTAGATTATATATTTAATAATATAGATGATTTTAAAGTTTTATTAAATAAAATTAATGTAGCTATTTTAAATAGAGTAGATTATATATTTAATAATATAAATAATTACCCTGAATTAAAACAATTAATTATTAATAGTTTACAAGCTAAACAATTATTTACTATTGAATTTAGTGTTAATGGAGATACATTGGATATTATAAATAAAGATGAATTAAATTCTTATATAGAAAATAATAATGTTAATAATAATGCTTTATTTACATTTATAGGTAAATTTTTTGATTCTTCTAATAATAAATTATTATATAATTTAGTTTTTACAGCGTTTGTTAATACAAATAGTAATTATTTAAATTTAGATAATTGTTACGGCGAAACATTAATTATAAATAATGGAAAATTATATAAATGTAAAATTAATTTTAATATAAATACTGAAACTGAAATGAGTAATCCTAATTGGATTACTTATGCAAGAAAATATGACGATATTCCTACTTTTGAATTTAATTATATTTCTACAAATATTTATAGTATAGCCGATATAGATGATTATAATAAATATGTAAATTCTTTTAAATATAATACTTTAGTTAGATTTATATTTAATGAAAGTAGTACTACAATTAATGAATATATTGGATATATTAGTAAAGTAGGTTCTACTTTAAGAATATTAATTTATCTACAAGAAAGTAATGATTTTGTTTATGATACTATTATATCTGGTATTATTGAAAATAATGAATTACGCATTAGTAGATTAACTAATAGTGATATATTAACGTATTTATATAATGCTAATAGTTCAGGCGGTGTAGTTTTATTAGATGATGATACTTTGATTCCTTCTAAATTTTTACCTTCTTATGTAGACGACGTAATAGATTTACTTGGAGGAATAGTAGAGTCTACTCCTACTTCTGGAATGACTGCTGGATATAAATATTATGTTACTTCTACTAAAAAAATATTTACTGCTTCTTCTGCTACATCTGGTATTACTTCTGATCCTATTTCAGATGTTATATATGTAGTTCCTGATGATATTAATGGAGCAATTATGTATCGTTGGAGTGGTACTACTTTAGTAGAAATTGTTAATGGTGGAATAGTAATTGGTACTACAACTGGTACCGCATTTGATGGAGCTCGTGGTTTGAATAATGAAAATATATTAAAAAGTGTTCCTAATAAACTAATTACTGATGTATCTGTAATTGCTCAAGGTCCTAACGATGATGTTATAATTCGTACTACTTATTCAGAAAGAACTAATAACGATGGTAGTTATACGGCTAATAAATATAAAGACTATCAACTTCCAGAAGCTGATCAAGCAAGAGCTGGTCTAATGTCAAGTGATGATAAGACTAAATTAGATAGTATATATAATGAATATATTATAAATGATGAAAATTTCTTTAGTGCTTCTCAAGGAGAAGCGTTTACATTAACTACTTGGGGAAAATCTAATTTTAATGCTTTTAGAGATGCTACTTTATATGGTAAAAAAGTACAATTATATTTATCTTCTTATGAAGATGGAGCTGAAACTCATATTAATGTTCCTTGTGAAGTAGCTGTTAATGCTAAAACTTTAATTATTACTTATGTTATTCCAGATTTATTAAAACAAGTTAAAGCAACTTTAACTACTAATGACAATAATAATAATGTTTCTTGTTCTATTACTAATGTAATAAATTTAACTGAAGTAGGATCTGGTGGTTCTGGCTATACGTTACCTATTGCTTCTGCAACTACTTTAGGAGGTATTAAAATACCTGCAAATGGGCAAATGACTATTGATAAGGATGGAAATTTATATCCTAATGCTGCAACTTCTAATAGTGCAGGAATTGTTAGACCCGGTGTTAGAAGTGGATTATTTATGAATGATTCTTCTATTAGTGTTACTTTAGGAAGAAAAGATATAAATTTAGGAACTCTTACTCCTGGAAGCACTATTAATGGAGGACGCTATTATATATATGATGATATAGTTGTAGGAAATGCAAGTCCTAAATTTAAGTTAAACAATAATATTAATAGTTGGGGAGATCCTTTAGCTATTATTATTGTTAATAGAAAAAATGTTGGAGGAATGTATTTTGAGGGCACTAATATAAATATGCTAACGGCTACTAATGATTGTACTAAAATTGGTGCTATTTTTATAAGATATTTTCAAAATGGTAATGAAAATGGATATTTTGTATGGGCGGTTCCTAAAGCAATATAATAAAAATAAATAGCTATTTTAAGCTAATATAAATTAAAAAATCATAATTTAATATATTTATATTATTCAATAAATTTTAATTTTGTATTAGCTTAAAATAGCTTTAAAAACTATAATATTATTTTAATTATGTCTGGAAAACAGTTATATTCTAAAACTAATAGTAATTATGAAGAAATTACTCCTTTAACTTATATTCAAAATGTTATTGATGAGAATAGTAAAAATTCTTTAGATAAAATATTAAAAATTTATAATCATATTTATATTGAATTTGAAAATAATAATACTATTACAAGAAATAAAGTTCCTAAAGAATTAAGACGTTGTGGATTAACAATAACATATTATGATAATATTAATAATAAATTAATTACTGAAAGATTTAATAGAAATGATAATGTAGCAAGTAGTAATACAGCTTGGTTATTAAATAAACATTGGGATAAACTTTTATACGATAGCGATATATTTGAAAAAGGAATTAAAGTTCATATTCCTGATTCTTCTATAACTATTAATATGTTAAGTGATTCTCTTAAACAATTATTTGAAAATAAGAAAGGAGTTATTATTAATTATCCCGATGAAGAAGATTTAACTATTCAAAAATCCACTTTTAATTATAATACTTCTGTATTGCAATTTAAAGATAGAAATGTTGATCCTATTAATTTTATTAGTGAAGGAATTAAAGTTATACGTCGTAGATTTTCCCCCGTAAAGGAAAACATAGCGGAAGCTAATGGAACATATATTTTTAATGATTTTATTAACATTGATGGTTGTCAAGATAATTCTGTATTGTATATTGATAATGATATACTTACTTTAGCTAATGATGATATTATAGTATATGATGTATATAATCATAGATTTTGTGCAAGATCGTATAAAACAATAGATAATGTTAATAAAACTGTATATTATATTAATTGGAAGTCATCTATTGATGTGTACGCTGATAGTAATGATTATAATAATTATAATAAAATAAATAATAAATTTTATCCTTTATTAAATAATATTTATATATGTACTTCTGATAATAAAAAATATTATTTTACTAATGAATATAATATTGAAGAAGTAGTAAATGAAATATATACAAGTTATAAAAATATTATTACTCAAAAAGATTTTGATAAACAAAGTACTAAATATATTATTAAATATGATTTTGATTTAAATGGTAAAACTATAAATATTCCAGAAGATTGTACTTTAGTATTTAATGGCGGTAAATTAAAGAATGGAATAATAAAATTAAATAAAACTTTTATTGAAGGCGCTATTAAGGATATTAATGAATATTTACCAGAAAATACAAGTCATAATTTTGGAGATGGTCAAATAATATATAATTATAAAGAATTACATATATGTAAAGTACAAGAAGATGGTACTTCTGTAATGTTTACTATTCAAACTAAATAATAAATATAATAAATTATAAAAATTATGATTAATGAAGATAGAATGTTAAAAACATTAACATTTGTTAATGTTCATAAACACATAAAAGCTTTATTTATAATGATTATAAAATGGCTTGGAATTATTGATGATACATTAGAAAAAAAAGCCGATTTAATTGGTGGAAAAGTTCCTGCTGAACAACTTCCATCTTATGTAGATGATGTTATTGATATTGCTGCTTTTGTTACTAAAACAGAATTAGTTAATAATATAGGAAAAGCTAATTATACTAATAAAAGTTTTATTGTAATTAATCCTACTTCTGATTCTTTATATAATAAAATAGTAATTACTAATGCTAATACTTCTCAAAATGATTGGGAAATTATTGATCCTGAAGATGGAAAAATTTATATAAATGAAGCCAATAATCATAGTTACAGATGGAGTGGTAATAGTTTTGTAGATTTAGATAAAAATTTTAATGATAGATTAAATGTTATTGAAAATAAATTATCTATTATTACTTTAAGTAGATTAACTAATAATTATGATTTAAGTACCGCTACTAATGGAATTTCTACTTTAAAAGATAAATTATTAAGTAATAGTAATAGTGCTAATATGTTATTAAAAATAGTAGATACTAATAACAAATCTTATTATTGCAAAATATTAACAAGAGATTTTACAACAGTAAGTACAAATATTAGTATAAATATTGATATAGAAAATAAAGGATGTATTCAAACTTATAATATTACTGATGATAATATTACTTTAATAAATAATAATGCTACTTTATTTATTACAAGTAATACTAATAATAATAAATTAGAAATTAATAAAATTATCCCTAATGTAACTACTGCACATATAAGTTATAATAATATTATTTATACACAAGTAGATTTATCTAGTACAAATTCTGTAAAATTTATTGGCTATAATAGTGATGGTATTTTAAATTATTATGCTTTAAATAAATCTACTGGTACTGTACAAACTATGAATACTTATAATATTGATAAAACTTGTTTATATAAGGCTAATTTATCTTTAACTGATAATGAAAAACAAAATATACAAGAAAATCTTAATGTTTTATATTTTACTACTAATACAAATGAAGCAAGACTTGCTCAAATACAAAAATATAATTTAAAAAATAAAAAAAATCGATCATTTTCTTCTGTATATAATATTAATAATGTAATATATTATGGAGTATGTAGTCTATATTCTAATACTGAAATGTCTTTAACATCTTTTAGAAAATATAGTGTAATTACTAATATTATTAGTTTAGATACTGGAGAAGTAATTACAGATTTTATTATGTCTTTACAAGAAATATTTAATTATCAAAGTTATAAAGTATTAGGAGGAAATAAAACAAATATTAATGATTGGTATAGTGCTTTAATAAATTCTATGTATCCTACTTCCATAATAGTTAAAGAAAATGATATACCAAATACTGTTGATAATTCTGTTGTAAATAAAATATCAATAAGTGGAAAAATTATATATAAGCCGACTGATAATAAAATTATTGAATTTAATAGAGGAGAAGAAACAGAAGATGCTATTTATTTTATAAGTAATTATAATGCTAATCAATATAAAGAACTTAAATATAATAAATCCACTAAAAAGTTTGATGCTGTATCTATAAATAATTATACTGTAAGTTCTTCATCTACATCTGATTTATTTGTTGATATTACAGGAAAACTTGGAAATATTACTGATGAATTACATAATCAAATTATTAACACTCCTGCAATAATATTTAACAATGTTATATATTTTAAAACTTCTACTGTTGATGGAATTAAAATTCATTTTATAAATTATGAAGAAAATGGAGATCTTAGTGAATTAATATATACTATTGCAAGTAAATCATTTACTACTAATTCTGTTAGTAATACTATAATAAATAAAGAAGTTATTATTTCTAAAGCTATGAAAAATATTGTTCCTGCTGATATATTTACTACAAGTTTATTACAAACTATTAATATTGTTGAAAATGCAAATAGACTAAATATAATAGTTAAAGATAATTCTTCTATAAAACAAACTTTAACTATATTAAATGTTTCTAAAACATTGCAAAATGGTGATTTGACTACTGCTAATTATTCTATAACTTGTGCTTTTAATGGAATAATATATTATGGAAATGTAGAAAATAATGTATACAATATGATAGCATATAAAACTTTTTATTCTTTATTATATTCAAGTAGTGGCGGTGGAGTAAATTAAAATAATTATGTTTAACTTATAAAAATTACAATTATGAAAGATTTAATTAAAGCTATTTTTCAATTAGATGTTCCAAAATGGATTAAGAGAGTATTTATAAATTATTTTGAAACTAATAAAGATAATATAAATACTATTAATTCTGAAATTGCATCTATAAAATCTAAAAATTCTGAACAAGATAGTAGCATTTCTTCTATTAAATCCAGATTAGATGCTTTAGAAACTAAATAATTATGGAAGAAAATATAATTAATAGTATTATAGATAATTTTGACTATGTTTATATTTTAATGGTCAATATTATTACATATGGGTTAATAAAAATTTTTGATAGTCTTAACGGACCTAAACCTGTTTCTGTATTAGCTAAACGTATAATTACTACAATATCAATGATAATAATGTTTTGTATTTATTATTTTAATGAATATGAAAATATTATTAAATTAATAAATAGCTCTATTGCCGCTCCTTTAATTTGGAGTTGGATTTTACGTCCTATTATTATAAAACTTAATCTTGGCTATAAACAAAATGATATTAGTAAAGAATAAATGGTTTCCATTTGGAAATTATAAAGCAATTAATATTTGTGGAATAGTTTTTTATAAAGGTGATAATTTAAGCGATAAAACTATTAATCATGAAAAAATTCATACTAAACAAATGATAGAATTATTACTTATATTCTTTTATTTATGGTATGGAATTGAATATTTAATCATTAGATTATTTCACAAAAAACAAAATGATGTTTATCATGATGTTTCTTTTGAAGAAGAAGCTCATAATAATGATGACAATTTAAATTATATTGATACAAGAAAACATTATGCTTGGTTTAAGTATATTAAAGTCAAAAGTAGTAATAATAAAAAATAATAATAAAATATTTGTTTATTAAATATAAATTATTATATTTATAACGATATTTAATGTTTAACCTAAAATTGTTAAAGTTATGGCAGGTAAAGGAAAACCTTTAAAAGGTGTTGGTACAGCAGGACCTTATTCTGGTGATATTAAGAAAGGTGGTAAAAGTGGTTCTAAAAAGAAATAATAGCAATGTTGAATAAACATAAATTATTTCTATTATGTGCAAAGTGGATACCGGTAGTTACAGCTATCGGTATCCTTGTTACCAATACTATTGCTTATTATGGTTGTAATGATATAGTAGTAGATATATTTAATTTTAATATTGGTACATCAGTAGCAGGAGTAATATTAATGTATGTTTGTAGTTATGCTTTTAATTTTTGTATATGGCATAAACTTGTTATTACTTATAATGCACTTATTATAGCAATAGTATTTATTATTAGATATTGCATAACTGAATGTTCTTATTCATATTTATTATTATCATATTACATATTAGCAGGAATAATACTACTGTTAATATTATATATTCACAGCAAAAAAAAATATTTTCATTGATGGAAAAGACAAACTGTTTATTAGATGCAGTAAAGAATCAATTACAAAATGCTATTTCTAATATTGATGCAGGAAATAGTAATTTAAATGAAGAAGAAATGGAAGAACTTGTTAAGACGTTATCTGTTTTAAATAAAGGAGTTAAACGTATTAGCAAAGCTTATGCTTGTGAACATATTTTGCATTGTAGTCCAGCAACTTTTGATAATTATGTTAGAGCTGGAATAATTCTTAAAGGAAAGAAAGAAATTGGTTTTAATGAATTAAGTTGGGGTCTTAAAGATTTTGATGGTGTTAAACTTCAAAGAATACATAAAAAATAAATATAAATTCTTATTAGTAACCGTTTACTAATAGTATCCCTTAACTTATAGCGAGTTAAGGGATTTTTTATTATCGTTGTGATACATTTAATAGTGTTTGCAATATTTGTGATGTGGATATTCACAATTATAAATTATCTATTAATTATTAAATTATTACAACAATGAAACTTATTAATCGTGAAAATGGTGAGGAACTTGTTGAAGTTGGTTCTCACAAAGACTATGCGTCTAAAGGTGTTGCTGGTGCAGGTCTTGGACTTGGTATTGCAGGTACTGCTTTATGGTTGCTTAGTGGTGGTCTCGGTGGAGGTTTATTTGGCAATCGTTTTGGTGCTGCTGGAGCTGCTGCGTTAGGTGCAGAGTCTACTGTGGAAAAAGAAGATAAGTGTGAACTTGTTAATGGTATGTGGCAATTAGCTTTTAATGGTCAAACTGCTCGTTTTAATGATCGCAATCAAATAAATGCTGAGATGTTTGGTATTTATAAAAGTCAAGTAGATGCTGATTTCGGTTTATATAAGAGTACTCGTGATAGTTTTGATATTACTAATGCTCGCGTTGGTGAGTTGGAAAAACAAGTAGCTGTATTAATTGCTACTCGTCCTTATCAAGACGCACTTATTCAGTCTGATATTCGTCGAGTTGCAGAGCATGCTGATTTCAATCTGTTCCGTCGTACTTGTCGTATGATCACCGGTGAACTTGTATTGCCTAATACTCCTACTGTTACTGGTTATCCTTCTTATAATCCTTGTCGTGTAGATAATTCGACTTCTACTCCTGCCGCATAGTAGATAGCTCGCATATCTTCCTTTACGGGGGAAATACTTTGAGCTTTAACTTGAAGTATTTCCCTCTATTTTATTAATAATATAAATCATATAATTATGAATGCTCCTTATAGTTTTAATTTTAAATATGATCCTATTTTAGAAAATCCTTTTCGTTCTGAAATTGATTATAATAAAGAAATAGATGAAAGAGTTAGACAGTTACAATTAATGAAAGATAAATATAATTCTACTGTAAAACAAACTATTCAATCTGAGTCATTGTGGAATAAAATAGATAATGAAATTAAAAGTCTTAATGACGATCAAAGAAATATTCTTTTTAGTGATAAAAATTATATATCTATTGATACTCAACTTAAAATTCTTGTTCAAGAAGCTTTAGTTAATTCTGTAAAAGATGTTATAGAAAATTCTGAAATAGGAAATAAATTACTTACTCAACAATTAAATTTAATTAAAACTAATAAAGATAAAATAATTGCAGAATCTAATAGGGAACTTGAAACATTTAAAAAATTCCAAATTGCTGCACAAGCAAATCCTAATTTAACATATAAAGAATTTTGTGAAAATATAAATAATAAATAAGTTATGGTTAATAAAGATGAATTAATTAATAAATTAGTAGAATTTTTAGATATTAAACTTACTAATTTATCTAAGGACAATCAATTAATAAATGTATTTATTAGACCTATATTTTCAAGAATTATAAATAATAATATAGGAAAAGTAAATCAAGCGTTATCTATTATAGCTGATGAAAATGGTATGATAGACGCAGATGGAATACTTAATGATATGATAGATAATTTAATAATCTCGCCCGTAAAGGAAGAGAGAGGAATTAAGATTGGAGCTGGAAATGTTGAAATTAAAATTCCTTTTATTAATAAAGCAATTGCTTTAGATAAAGACGATATAAATGAATTTAAAGAAATGTTATCTAAAATACAACAATAAATATGAAAAATTTTGAACATATAATAGATCATTATAAAGATCATATTAGATTAGATAATGAAACTGCTTGGAATATTATTTGCAGATTTAAAGATATTGTAGAAAATAAAAATGATAAAGATAATGAAATGTTTTGGTGTATAATGAAAGATATTCATGAAGAACTAAGAGGAAAACATTTTGATGAAGTATATGCAACTTATCAAGTAGATAATATGTATCATACTGATAATAAAGGTAATAAAATTACTTCTCCAATGTTTACTCCAATTGACGTTAGAAAACTATATGATAAGAAATTTAAATCTATAAATAGTAATATTACTTTTTGGGATGTTTATGTTGCTCTTAATGCTCAATATCACGATAATATAGAATTATATAAAGAATGGTTTGGAGAAGATAATATAGAGAATATTAAAGATAAAATTATAGAAAGCGCTATTGTTAATTGGTTTGAAGATGAAGATGCAGGTATAGAAAAAGTTTGGAATTATTTTAGAGCTATTTAAAATTATATGATTATTATTATTGGTAAGCGTCGATATATTTGTATCGGCGCTTTTATTATTTCTGTTAAAAAAATATTATTAAAATGCAAGTAATTGCAAATAATTTTTATATATTTAATCGAATTACTAATAATAATATTTATATTATGTCATCTATTAATCAACTTGTTTCAGAGATTGCTCATATTGCGCAAGCTCCAAATAATGTTCCTCTTCGTCGTTCTATTAGGCAAGAAATTATACATTATAGAAATGAACTTATTAGAAAAAGTTATAATAATCATTCTATTTCTGATAAAGTTTTACAACAAAAATTTGTTGCTACTTTAATAGATATTCCTGATGGAGATATTGAAGAAGCTAAAGACCTTAAACTTCCTTTAATAAAAAGAACTTCTCAAAAAGTACCTCGTCCTACAAGATTACCTATTAATTTACCTTTTCATTCTGTTAGAACATTAGGAAGTGTTAATGTTTATGAAATACCTTTTACTAAAGAGGCAAGCGTTAGATTTAATAAATATCTTCCTGGTATGTGTAATACTATTGCTTATGATTATATTAATGAATATATTTATATTTATATAAATCCTAATACAGAATTTTCAGGTATTAATAAAATAGTAATTGAAAGTATATTTGAATATCCTCATATTATAGAAACTGAAACTGTTGATGGAAAAATTGATATTAATGATCCTTTTATAGATGATAATGAATTTTTATTACCCGAAGATCTTATAGGGCCTATTAAAGATATGGTTCTTCAAAGACTTCATTTAGAAATACCAAGAGAAGATAATACAATTTCTGTTCCTAATAAATTAAACGGTTAATATAATATGAAACCAGATATTAGTAATCAAGAACATTTTTATACATTTATTGGAAAATCTAAAATAAATGCTAAAGAAGCTGCAAGAAGTTTAGAAACTTCTCGTACTGTTAGAGATAATACTTATGCGTATTTAACAGAAAAGAAAGAATATATTAAAAATACTTTTAATATTGATTTAGATAAATATGAATCTGAATGGGTAAATAAAGTTTATAACAAATCCGAAGATTTATATAATATTGCTAAAAAGTTATTAGAAAAATACGAAAGTGGAGAGGAACGAATTGTTTTATTGCAAATAGTTAAATATTGTGTAGTACTTAAAAAATGTTATAATAGTAGAATAGCTTTTGAATTATATACTAAACAAAAAAATATTAATTATAAACAATATTTAAATTATTTAAGAGATTATTATTATACTGTTCATAAATGTGTTTTACAAGGATATGCCTATAATTATGCTCATGGTACAGGGGATTTAATTGTTAGTATATTTAAAAATGTCAATCCTAAAACAGTTGTAGATTGGATGGCTACTAAAAGAAATAAGGAAAAGTTAATTAAAGAAGGTGTTAAAGTTTATAATGAATTAGAAGCTGCTTGGTATAGCGCTCGCGGAATAAAATATGATGGAGTAGATTATAGAATATTTAAAAATTTAACAAGTATTCATAAAATTACTTTTATAAATAGTAAAATTATTGTTAATAAAGAAATTGATTTTGAATGTACTATGTATGCTAAAAGAGATATTAAACATTATAGTGAACAAGAATTAGCAAATATGTGTGATACTCGTGATAATATTTATTATTTACCTTTATCTTTAAATAAGAAAATAAATGTTCTTCTTTATCGTTTTCCAGAAGATTATGTTAAATTTATAAGAAATGAAAGTCAACATGAATACGAACTTGGAGCGCATAATAGCAAAAATAGAAAACGATTTCAATCCTGATAATAGTGATTGGATACCTCGTGTTGCAGCGTGGACTATTGACGCTATGGCTCAATTAAAAGTATTTAATACTATTAAAAAACAAAGAACTCTTTCTGTTAATGAAAGAATAGCTATATCTCCTTGCCCTATTTCAGAGCAAGGATTTGCTGTTTATGATAGTAATGGTTGTAAAATAAATAAATTAGATAGTAAGAATAATCGCTGTTGTTCTTCCTTTACGGGGGAAAATCAAAAAGCTATTTCTGATACAGTTAGTATTAATATTAATAATTCAGCTAAATATGCTCCTAATGAATTAGCTGAATATACTAATTCTCCTAAATTTGAAGATAGACATATAATTAAAGATATTAGTTCTAATTTAGTTAATATTAATAAAAATTATATTATAATAGGAGATAATAAAATAGAATTATCATTTGATACTGATAAAATTATTATAGAAAATATTGAATTAGAAACTTATTATAGTGATTATTTTAAATGTGATTTACCTGTTATTCCTGATAATGGAAATCTTATAGAAGCTATTGCTTCTTATTGTATGTATAAAATGCTATTGAGAGGATATAAACATCCTGTTCTTACTCTTCAAGGTAATAATCCAGCAATAAATCCTTATGTAAATTGGATTAGTTTAAAGCCTAAAGTTAAAACTTCTATTGTATTAGATAAACAATTAGATATTTCTAATACTAATGCTTGGAGATCATATTTTTATAATTTTACTTTTATGCCTAAAAGCTAATGAATATTACTCCTAAATTAAGTTTAAATAAACATCCTAAAGATTGTGATTCATTATCTTTAGTTAATGCTACTAATGTAAAAGTTACTAACGATTTAACTTTAATTAGTAATGAAGAGGATTTAAAACGAAATGAAATTATATATAATACGCTTAATAATGAATTTGGTGGAAGTGGCCATAGTATAATAGGAGCAATACCTTGTAATGATGAAATAATAATATTTGCAAGTGGGCAAGCAACAAGTGTCATTGCTCGTTATAATGAAAAAGAAAACAAATGTAAAATTATATATAATGAAAGTTTATTAAATAATATAAATAAAATTAAAGGCACTTTTACTTATAATGTAAATAATGATTTAATAATAGCAATATCGCTATATAATACTAATACTGATGAGCCTTTACGAGTATTTAATTTAGGAAAATTTAATGATACTAATATAGATAATAATCAATTTAAAGATGAAATTTCTTCAATTATTCCAGAAGTTAAATTGCCTTCTATTGAAAGTCATTATTATGTTAAAGGTTCTTGTTATAAAGGTTGGACATATTTATATATTAGATTTAAAATAAATAAAACTGATTATACACAATGGTATAATTTTGGTTATCCTATATTTGTTGATGATATTTATAGACAACAAATATTTAGATATTGTTTTTATCAATATAGAGTTGGAAGAAATGCTGCTGAATTAGATTTATATAATGTAGATGATGTAGATAGTCATAGTTCAGTTCCTATGGATGGATTTGGTACAGGATGTTATGATGGATTTAGTAATAATTCTGAAATATCTAATACTACTTTTGCTATAAATTTAAATTTTAATAATTTTAATAATTTTGACCAATATCAATTAGGTTTTGTTTGTGCAAGTAAAGCTTATACTAAAGCTTTTACTACTAATGATATAAACATATCAAATACTAATTATGTATTTAATCCTAAATATTTATCTGAGGGAAGTATTACTGAATTTATTACTGCATATTATAATTATTATAATGTAAAAAATATAATTAATTATAAAAATAGATTATATATATCTAATTATAAAGAACAGACTTTAAATAAAAAAATAGATCAATCTATTATAGATAGTGTTTCTATATCATTAAAAGTAAATACTACTAATTTTGCTTTTTCATCTACAAATAAAGATACTGTAAGTACATTAAAACAAATTGTTACTTTAACTGAAAAACGAAAGGATGTTCGATCTGGTCAAGAACAATTAAAAACTCCTAAACAATATTTTTTAGATATAAATAGTATTTCTGATATTACAAATCAAAGTATTCCTTTTAATAAAATATTAAATGTAGATAATTCTATTGATTTAATAGTAAAAATTACTAAAGAAGGCAATACTACTGAAAAAGTTATAGATATAAATTCTATAACTATAAAGAAAGATCCAAGCGATAGTTCTACTCTTCCTGGATATTGTAAAATAAAAATAGGAGAAGAAATTTATGATTCAATAGAATATTGTTTTAAAACTGATGTAGATAGTAATGGAAATCATACAAATTTTAAAATATTTGATGCTACTAATTATATAATTAGTTTTCAAAAAAAATGTATAGATACTATTAGTTCATTTAATGATAGATTAAAAGAGTCTACATTAATTCCTGGAGAAGTGTATAGTTTTTATATTCATTATATAGATAAATATGGACACGCTACTAATGGATATAGAATAAATAATAAAACATATCTTACTACTAATACTGAAGATGGATATTTTATACCAATTAAAATATATTTGCCTGTTAAAAATTTGACAGAAGGGTATATAGCTGTTAATGAAGAATATACTTTAAAAGAATTTAAAAATGTATTAAATAGTAGTGGAAATTTAAATATATATAATATTAATAAATTTAATAATAAATTAATCAGTTCTGGTTCTTCTGCTTCTAAAAGTGATATAAAAAACTATTTATTATCATTATATGGAGATTTATTTGCAGATAATATTACTAAATATGATGATATAAAAATAGCTAATATATTTAATAGCGGAAATGTAAACGGAGCCACTACTGGTAATTTTGGAGTGTATATTAATGAAAACAACGAAAGATTATTTAAAATACCTGAAGAAGAATATTATTCTACTTATGAAGGAATAGTGAATTATAAATACGGATTGCGAGTTACAGTTAAAATACCAGAAGATTATATAGGTTATTTTATTAGTTATGAAAAATTTGAGTCTACTAAAAAAGTAACAGGTTTTCTTACTAATAAAGATGCGAGAGAAATTAGTGCAATCGAATATAATATTGGGCAAGGAGTTACTTTTAAAAATTATGAAAATAATAAAGTAAGCTCTGATATGTATTTATATAGTAGTACATTTGATATTAAAGATAGTTTATCTACTGATTATAATTTTATAAGAATAAAAGCTAAAAGTACTAAATATTGTAAACATAATAATAGTGGAAATATAACTGTTACTACTGAAGGAAATGATGGATTTATCGCAGAAATAAGTAAATCTGATATTCTTTACAGAAACAGTTCTATAAATTATGCTTATGATTTAAATAAATCTTTAATTAGCTATACTGCTATACAAGATAAAATATATCCTATTGACAATTATAAATTAGTAGTAGCTGATTCTGTTAAAGATGACAGAGGAGGATTAAGTACCGCTATTAAGTTAAAAAATATAGAACAATTATTTATTTCTGATGATAAATATAGGGTAAATACATATATTGCAAGTCTTTATAATTATCATAATAAATTATATGTAAATAAAGAAAAAACTCTTATTAGAATAGGTAATATAATTTATGGATCTGGTACTATAAATACTGACATAAACGATGGCTTTAACGGAGTATATACTTATGATGGTGTAATTGTATATAATGGAAATGGGATTACATTTAATTCTGAAAATAATAATTTATATAATACTCGTGGAAAAGTAAGTAAAAGTATTCCTGATAATTCGGATAAAAATATAGGATTATCTGTACTTGATGAAACTTCAGAAAAAGTTTTTCATTTAAATATTCCATTTTTAAATTATATTCAGTTTCCTGTTATAGATACATATTATTACGAAAGTAAATATTTTAATAATAATCCTCAGAATGTTATATTCTCTATAATGAAACCTAATGAGCAAGACGTTGATGCTAAAGGATATTGGCCAGGCTTAATTGTAGAACCAAAAAATTCTATTGATTTATTTAGTAATCCTCAAGGATCTCAAGATGACTTTATTCCTACTGTTTATAACAATTATAGAGATGATATATTAAATATTACTCAATTTGATAAGACTATTAGAAGAAGTAATGTTATTCAAGATGAAAGTGCTGTAAATGCTTGGAGACAATTTCCTACTGAAGGCTATAAAAATATTAATGAGAATAAAGGTATTATTACTAATTTAGTAGGTATTGGTGTTTATTTATTAGCTCACACTGAGCATAGTTTATTTATGTTTAATGGTGATGCTACATTACAAACTAAAGATAAAAGTTTACAATTATTACAACCTGATGCTTTTGATACTAATTATGTAGAAGTATTTACTTCTGATTTAGGATTTGGAGGATTACAAGATGATTTAGCTTTTATTGTAGATCAATTTGGTTATATATTTTATAATAATGATTTTACCAGATTTTATAAATTTGATAATGGCCAATTATCTTTAATAGATCAAGATATTTATTTATATTTACAAGATAATAAACCCACTAATGTTAGATTTGGTAATGATAAATTTAATAAACGTTTATTAATTAGTTTAAAGTTATCTAATAATACTACTAAAACTTTAAGTTATAATTATGAATTAGGTAATTTTGTTAGTTTTCACGATTATAATTTTATTCAAGGTTATAATACTAAATCTAAATTATATTTAGTAAGCGGGAATAATTTATATAACGACATATATAATTTTACTGATACTAAAAGTTATGGTACTTATGAAAGTTTAAGTTTTTCTACTACATATCCATCTTCTATAAGTATTATTCTTAATGAAGATTATGATGCTATAAAATTTTTAGAATTTATTAAATATAATGTTCGTAAAGTAAGTAAATCAAATAGTCTTGTTAGTATATCCCCCGTAAAGGAAGGTATGCAGCCTTATGCTGGAGATATATTAGAAATATTTAGTGAATTTACAAATACTGGAGAAATAGATATTAATATAGATACTACTAATAAATTTAATAGATATTCTAAACCTTGGTTTGAATTAGGTAATTGGAATTTTAATTATTTTAGAAATAAAATTTCTACTTATAATGGTAGCGGTTCTGATAAACTTACTCGTATTTATGGAAATTATATAGTTATTAAATTTACATTTGATAATAAAGATAAAGTTTGTATTGAATTTGAAAATTTAAATGGCAGTGTTTCTAAACAAAGAAAATTATGAGAAAAATAGTTAAACGTGATAATAGAAAAAAAGCTTTTCTTGGTGCTTTAATTGGAGGAGTTGCAAGTATTGCAGGTTCGGCTATTGGTGCAGCTAAAAGACGTAAAGCTGAAAGAGAAAAATTGAAACAGCAACAAATTGAACAAAATCAAAATGATGCTAAAGCCCAAGCTCAAGCTCTTACTGCAAGTGTAGCTGATCAAGATTATGTAGATGAATATAATAAAAAAGTTACTTTAAAAATGGGAGGAAATAAAAAATTTAATGATAGAATTAAATCTAATAAAACTAAATCTAATCGTATATTTAAATGCGGTGGTCAAAAGAAAGCTAAAATGGGTTCTTTAATTGGGCAAAATGGAGTTGGTGGAGAAATTGGAGATGCTATGTCTGGAATTGGAGGATTGGCTGATTCTTTATTTGCTCCAAGTTCTGCTCCTAAACAAGTAAAGAAAGCTGATGGATTTAGTACTACTGGCCCTAAAGTTGAAATAAAAACTCCTAATTATATGAATAATACTAATAATAACGATATTAATAATAATATTAATACTGCTACTAATCCTACTACTCAACAACAAAATAATCAATTTGTCGATCGCTCAAATACTTTACGATGCGGGGGCAAAAAACGTATAAAGCATAAATAAAAACTATTTTTAGGCTGTTATATTGATTGAATATTGAAAATAATATAAATATATCTAAATTGAAATACATTAAATTAAACAGCCTAAAATTTATTTATTACCTATAATATTATATGAAGAAATATATTTTAAATCCTAAAGTTGTTCGTGGAGGAAAAGCTATTCCTCTCGGTAATAACTTTTATTATATGCGAGGCAGAAAGCACGAACAAGGAGGTATTGATTTAGGTGCTGATGATAAGAATGGCCTTGAAGTTGAAGGTGGTGAAGTAGTTCACACCTCTAAAAACTCTATTAAAGTTTTTAGTGCAGTTCCTATGCTTAATGGTAAAAGTCCTGCTGAAAAAGTAATTAATGGTGAAAATGCCAATAAAGTATTTAAGGAACAAGAAGAATTTAAAGATAGAAATAATTATAATGATGATGGTAGTAAAAAATATCAAGCTGGTGGAAAAAGAAGATATATTGGAGGTAATACTAATGAAGCAAGACAAAAATATTTTGATACAGATAAAGAATTTACTGATAGCGTAAAAGTAATTGCTAAAAGATATAATATTAATCCTAATCTATTAGCAAGTAGAATGGCTAAAGAAGGGCCAATAGATAAAGCTATCAATTATTATAATAATACTAATGGAGAATTTGATAGAAGAGAAGTTCATGGAAGAGATTGGGGATTAGACGATACTGGTAATAATTTAAATGAAGGAATTATTACTTTAAAAGAACCTTATTTAAATTATTATGATGAAGAATTTTTTAATGAAAAAGATAGAAAAGTTAATTCTATATATTCTCCGAATTGGAATTTTGGTATTTCTGCAACTGCCGCTGAATTAGAATATAGAAGAAATGAAATGAAAAAAAGATTTCCTAATTTATCGGATGAACAATTAGATGCAGCTGCATTCGCTGCATTTAATAGAGGTATATATGGAGCAACTAAATATATAAAACAAGGTAAGGATTTAAATGAATATTCGCCTTTTATAAATATTAAAAAAATGGGTGGACAAGTTAAAAAAAATATATTTGTAGAACTTAATGTTGGAGGTAAAAAGAAGTTAGTGCCTGCATCTTCCTTTACGGGGGAAAGACAAAAAGCTCTAATGGGAATTAATGAAGATATTGATTATATTAATACTCCTAAATATAAAGGTATAATAGAAGAAGCAAGTATAACTAATCCTCGACTATCTCCTAATAATGTATATAAACAATTAACTAAAGCTGCTGGTACAGATGATGCTTTAAAAATTAAAAAATTAAATAATATTCCAAATAATATTAATAATAAATTTAGTCCTGCTGCTGGGCATTTTAATGAAATTACTCTTGGAGATATTATAGGAGGAGTAACTAATACTATTGGATCTATTACTAATTATAATAGCAATAGGCGTACATTAAATAATATGAAATATAGTTCTGCACCTCTTCCTATTCAAGCAAAAAAACTTAAAACTCGATTTAATATTAATCCTCAATTAGATAAAATTAGAGAATATCTAAAAGCTACTAATAGAGATATTGATGCAAATACAGCAAGTTCTCGTGTGGCTCTCGCCCGTAAAGGAATAGCTCGCACTAATGCTTTATTACAAACTAATAATCTTTATGCTACTAAAGAAAATGCTGAAACCCAATTATTAAATCAAGATAATATGAATCAACAAAATGTTGCAGCTCGTAATGTTGAAATGTATAATAGGTGGAGAGAAGGTAAAAGTAATTTTGATAATATGTTATTAGAAAAACATGCTGAAAATACTTCTGATTTAATTAGAGGTTTAACTACAACAGTACAAGATATTATTGGTGGAGTTGAACAAAGAAAAAATATTAATAATACTTTATCTACAATTGCTGCTGCGAATCCTAATGTAACTGCTGAAATATTAAAAGATTTAGGTGTAGATTTTAGTTATTTGATTAGAAATGGTAAAAGGATTAAAAATAAGAAAAATTAATTTATAATATTATGAAAGGTTTTAATCCTATTATAAGACAACGAGTATCTCCTATTAATTTAGAAACTGTTGCTAATACTTATAGAGAACTTGAACAAGGCCATCAAAAAAGTATGCAACTTGCTTCTCAACTTCAAACTGCAATGGCTCAGCTTCCTCTTAATGAAGCTGAAGATGAATGGAGGCAAAATAAAATTCAACAAATTAGGAATACTCTTGATAATAATTTAAATTATGGAAATGCTGCTGGGGCTTATGATGATTTAGTAAAAGCTCAAGGCGATATTACTTCTGATCCAGGTTTAATAGGTCGTATTAGAGCACAACAAGATTATACTGCATATTTAAATAATATTAATGAGCGACAAGATTTATCTGAATATCATAAAAATTATTATAGAGCAAATACTAAATATAGATATAATGATATTTATAATGATAAAGGACAAGTAATTGGAGGTACTAAATGGGAACCTAATGAAAGACCTGTGTCAAGTATAGATATGAATAAAATATATAATGAAGCTCTTAAATATGTTTCTCCTGATGCTGGAGGATATGAAAATACTACTTTTATAGATATTTCTACAGGTAAAGTATCTAATACTTATACAGAAAATAGTACTATGGCAAGATATAATTCAATAACTGGAAAATATGAGATTCTTCCTCCAGAAAAAATTAGAGCTGCTGTAGATGCTGCAATTAAAGCAAATCCTGCAATTAGAGCAAGTTTAGAACAGGATTATAAAATTGATAAATGGTATCATAGTCAAAATCCTAATATTGCAAATGATGTAATTGATCCAAAAGGATATACTAAATCTTTTGATCAATATGTAAATGATAAAATAGATCCATTTATTAGAGCTAAACAATATAGACGAATATATACTTCTACCGCTTATAATGATTCTATGATAAATGAAATCGCTAAAGCTAAAGTAACAGCTAAAGCAAATAATAGTGGAAATAATCAACAAATAAATAATTTTTTAGCTAATACTATTGTTGAAAAGGGCCCAAGAGCTCAAGTTAAAATCGACCCCGGATTAGAAGTTTTAACTGGAGTTAGAACTATTGGAAGTACTTATACTGAAAAATTAAATGAAAAATATCCTAATATAAATATTCCAGAATTTAATTTATATACTACTCCAGATGCTTTAAGTACTTGGGCAAAAAATAATAATATTTCTGGTGAAGTAGCTATAGATGTTATGAGAGAATTTGATAATTTTAAAAGAGCTACTTTACCATATAGAGCTACTATTAATAATGTTATTGGAGATGTAAATGATCCAAATAAAATAGACGCTTTTAATTTTATATCGCAAGTAAGTAGTGGAATTATTGATGATATATCACCAGATGATACTGATACTATGAAAGAATGGAAACAAAGTTTTGCTAATATTACTGATAGATTATTCGGAGATAATTCTGCTGGCATAGCTATAACATTAAAAAATCAAAGAGATTTAGATACTTTTAAACGAAATATTGGAGATTTATGGGACACTTATGAAATTAAACAATATAATACTGAAAATGGAGATATAAGATTAGTTCTTTCTTCAGATCATAAAGATGGAACTTATAAATTTGTTCAAGCTGCAAAATCTACAAATTTAGATAGTAGAGTTTTTGGAGGAGGGTTAAGAAGAGAAAAATATACTTCAATTAGACGAGTAGACGAAAATGGAAATATTGTCCCTCTTGAAGTTCATTTTAATAATCCAAATAGAGAATTACTTATATCTCAAGCTGATTATCTTTATACTGATATAATAAAACAAGCTAATAAATTACAAGAAGATATTCTTCCAGTTGGTGATGAAGTTGTTGTTGATACTTCAGTTTCTTCTCATACAAATCCTGAACATTATATGAGAGATCAATTATATCAAACTATTAGTAATCCTGCTGATGCTAAACTTGAAAAAGATCGTAGAGACGATATTGTAAAAAGATATACTAATATATTTAAAGCTAATCCTCAACTTATGATTTCAGGTGATTATTTAGTAGTTGATAAAAATGGAACATTAAGAGATATGACTTCTGACGAAATAGAAGATGCTCGTATTAAAATTCCAACTTATAAGGATAGTAATATAAAGCATCAATTAACATATGTTCCTACTATGGGATGGAAAATTAAAACTACTGTTACAGATGACAGTGATGTTAAAGAATATATATTAAAAGAGGGTTTAGATGATCCATCTATTGATGCTGTTAATAATAGTATAAGCACTCAAGCAAAATTATTATTAGATAATGTTACATATGCTTATCAAGCGTTTTCTTATGATACTCCATATAGTACAGATATTGTTGTTAAAGATAAACATACCGGTAAATTTATATTACAAGATGAAGATTTAAGAACTATAAAAGAAGATATTTCTCTTCAAGATGTTGAAAAACTTGCTTTGTGGAGTGTTGTAGAAAATAAAGTACGCAACGGTGAATATACAGAAAATGATAAAGAAGCAATAGGGCAAGCTTATTATAATTCTCTTATAATTAAAGGTTTTGATCCAGAAACAGCAATAATGTTTACTAATGAGTATATAGAAAAATTATGAAACTTACACGTGAAGAAATGAATAGAATAATGAAAGGAGAGGGTAATAAACCTTCTCCTTTTTCTGGTTTCGGAAATACTGATAATAAACCTTCTCCTTTTCAAGATCCTTATGGTTTTTCAGCTGTTAATAAACAAATTGAGAATCTCCCTCGATTTTCTGTTAGTAAAGAAGATTATGAAAATTTTGCTGATTATGATGTTTATTTAAATGCTCATACTACAAGAGAAGAAGCTGAAAAACAAAGAGCTAAAAATCAAAGTTGGATTGAACAAACAGGTCGCGCTGTTACACAAGCTGTTGCAAACGAATTTATTCTTGGAATGCTTTCTGGATTTTCTAATATGTATGATGCTGTTTATAATCTTATAGCTAATGACGGTTATAATGATTATACTAATGCAGTAAGTACAGCACTTGAAAAAGCTCAAGATTCTATTAGAGAACGATTTGCTATATATCAAGAAAATCCTGGAAAATCATTTGATATTGGAGATTTTGGATGGTGGGCTAATAATGCTATTAGTGTTGCATCTACACTATCTATGCTTATTCCATCTACGGGTATCATGAAAGGAATTAAAGCTCTTGGAAAAATAGGTAAAGGAACCAAAACTGTTGAAAAATTATATAATAAAGGAATTTATGGTATAAGTAAAATTGCAGAAAAAAGTCATTTAACGTCTAATCCTGCAAGAACTGCTAAAAGTATAAATACTACTTTAGATCTTGGTACAACAGCTGTATTAAGTAGAACTATGGAAAATTATATGGAAGCCAGAGAAGTTTATAAAGATATTTATGATACTTCCATAGAAAGATTACAAAATTTTAATGATGCACAAAGAGAAGAATTTTTTAAAAATAATCCTGAATTTGTAGGTTTAAATGATGAAGAAATAGCTAAAAAAATTGCAAGTGATTCTGCTGGAGAAACATTTGTTAATGATTATGCTATGTTATTAATGGATGTTGTTCAATTTAAAGCTATTAGTAGTTTATGGAAAGGAGCTTTTAAACTTAAACCCACAGCTAAATTAAAATATATAAATAAACAAGCTGCTAATAAATTAAATGCCGATGCAGCTAATATAGATATTGAACAACAATCTTTAATTAAAAGATTATTACAAGGTAATTCTACTTTTCTTGCAGAAAATTTATCTGAAAGTTTTGAAGAAGGTTATCAAGGTGTTCAAACTGAAAAAGGAAAAGAAGTTGCAGAACTTATATTTGATCCTACTTATAGACCAAGAGATTTAAGTTCTTATTTATCTGATCCTAAAATATGGGAGCAAGCTGTTTGGGGTTATCTTGGAGGAGTAGGTTTTCAAGCTGCTGGTAGAGGTTTAGGGAATCTTCAAAATAAAATTCAGGGAAAGATTAATAAAAAACGCATGTCCCCTAAAGATTATAATCGTAGTCAATTAACTTTTGAAAAGATTAGAGAAGCTGAAATTCTTGGTCGTAGAGCTAAAATTAATGATTATCTTGAGCAATTATCTTTACTCGATGAAGGAAAAAATCCATTTAAGCCTATTAAGGAAAATGGAACTATTTCTGATTATGAAAATATAACTCAGGATGAAGCTGATATTATATACGATAGATTAGCAAATGAATTTGTAGTAGATATGGTATTAAATGCAGCTGATGCAGGAAATATTGAATTATTACAAGAATATATTACTAATCCAGAATTTAATAAATTTTTTGATGCAGCTAATATAAATATTGCTAAAAATAAAACTAATTTTACTCAAGAATTAGTTAATAAAATGAATAATACTATTGAATTATATCAAAATGAAATATATAAGGGAATTCATTCTATTGATGGAGATAACGATCAAATAATTAGAAATATTGCAAGAGAAAATGTTAAAAAATATTTTAATTTAGATTTAATTAATCAAGCTATTAATAGAATAGATACAGATATTACTAAATTAGATCCTAATGGAGAATTTAATAGATATGAAGCTATTGATGAATATCAATTTGGAATACAACAATTAGTTGAAATTAATAAACGTATTGATGATATATATAAACTTAAAGATACTGATGATATTGTAAAGAATCAATTAATAAAAGAATTAAAAGAAAAGAAACAAAATATTGTTGATAGATTAAATAAAAATACTATTGTTGCAGAATTAAAAACTAAAGACTCTGGAAATATTATTATAAATGCTGATGAAAATTGGTTATTAAATAATGTAGATAATGATTATTATAATAACGATTTTTCAAATGTGCCTGACGCTATTTCTAAATTTATAGGAAATAAAACAGTTTTATTGTATCAAACTGATGATATTCGTAATTCTATTCCTACTACTAAACAACAATTACAAGATAGATATAATCAAATTAATAGAGTAGTAGATCAAACTGTTTCTAAAGCACTCAATGATGCTTTTACTAATATAGGACATTATATAGAAACTTCAGTCGATCCAACTAAAGCGTTTAATGATGTTCTTGCTAAAAAAGTTCCAGAATTAGAAAAAGATATTGAAATTTTAAATCTTGGAGCAAGTAATGATCTTGAATATTATTATTTACTCAAAAAAGTAAGAGATGAAGCTATTAACAAAATAGAATCTATAAAAAATAATAATAATGACAATGAAACTGTTAATAAAGAACGAGAAGAAATATTAGAAAAACATCCTATTCCAACTGAAAAAGAAATTATTGATAATAATAATGAAACTACTAAAATTATTAATGATGTACAAAAAGCCACAGGTGAGCCTTCCTCTACGGGGGAACAGGTAAAAGCTCCAACCGAAAGTACTAATCCTATTATTCCTGATTTAATTGAAGATAGAACAGTAGTAGGTTTTGAGGAAGAACAAAATCCAGCTGAAGCATTAGCTTTACAAGATGCTATTAGAATTAGAGAAGCCATAAATATTCCAAGTAATGATGAATTAGGAGAAACTGATGTTACATCAAGTGCTTCTTTGTTTGCTCTTCAGATGTATAGAAATAATAAAGATTTATATAAAGGACTTGATGGAGAAAATTTTAATAACGATAACGCTAAAACTCTTCTTTCTCAAATAGAAGATAAACTTGAGTTAGAAGGTTATAATAAAGATCTTATTAAAAGTGGAGCTATTAAAGGTTTAAAAATAGCTATAAAACACATTAATAATAGATTACATGCTAAAGGACTTCCTAATCTTGCAGCTCAAATAATTGATAACATTGATGTTACTAAAAACGCTATTAGTCCAGCTATTCCTACATCTAAACTTAATGATACTATTGATAAATTTTTAGATGAATATATAAAATCTGTAAATATTAAGCCAAATAAAAATGGTAGCACTCTTATAGATATTGTTCAATTATTTGATTATTTAATTAATAATAAAGATATTGGTTATGAACAAGCTAAATTAATTTATATTAATATGTATGATTATATTATTAATCATACTTCTAATAAAGAATATAATAAATATATATTTAAAAATGTTAGATTAGTTAAAGATAATAATATTACTGATAAATCTTTCACTAATGCTTTAGAAAGAGCTAATTGTTTTCTTCAGCAAGTTCAATATGCTAAACGAGAATATGAAGTAGTTAATAATAGATTAAGAACTGCTGTTGCTAATAAAGTTAGAACTGATAGTAAAGCAAGAGAAATATATTATAATCTTAAACCTGGAGATAAATTAGATATTGAACGTAACGGTAAATTATTGTTCTTTAAAAAGGATGGCGTTGAAATTGGATATTCTATTATTCCTACTACAAGTTCTGACGGTAATACTGTATATATGCCTAAAGAAAAAGGGTTTAGATATAATATTACTAAAAATGGTAGTACTTATAGTAGTAGTTATTTTGATGAATTATTTATTAAATTAATAGAACAATCTGAAGATGTTCAAGATTTACTTAATATATTAAGTATTTACGAATCTAATATTGAAGTTGGCGCTATAATTAATGAAAGTCTTTCTGAACAAGAAACAGATGATATTTATAACTCTATTTCTGAACAATCTAAAAAGCCTTTTGAATTTGTTAATAGTAAAGGTACTCCTGTAAGTAATATAGATGGAGCTAAAATTATTGTAAATCATCCTATAATTAAAAAATTAATAGATGATGGATATATAGGAGTTGATACTTATAAAGTTGTTGATGCTGCTAAAACTATTGCTAATGAAATATTATCTGTTCTTAATTATGATGGAATAAATATTAATTCTGAATTAAAAATTAGAAGTTATAGAAGATGGTTATCTTCTATGTATGCTAATTTACAGCAAACTAAAGATATTGCAGATAATGGATTAAATTATAAAATAACTGTAGAAGATACTGTTACAGGAGTTCCTATTACTTCTCAGAAATCTTTGCCTATTAATTCTCCTGCTTTAAAATTTACTTATGAGAATAATCCTGTAATAGCTGTTATGAATAGTGGTACTGTTAATATTGAAGGATCTAAAACTACTTATCCATCAAGAGGTATGACTATAAAAACTATGGGATTATTAATTCAAGATAATGATGGAAGTCCAGCTTATGCTTTATTTACTGAAGAAAATAAAGTAGATAAGTCTAATCAAATATATAATGATCTTAAAGAAGAACTTAAAAATATTATTAAAGAAAGATTATCTGGAGGTAATTTTGATGAATTTACAGATAAATTAGCTTCTTTATTTGGAGGAAATAATAGAGGATTTAATAATTTATTTAAAGGCTATAGCGTAGCTTCTATTGGAGATATTACGGCTTTAGCTTTTAAAGGAAGAAAGGATAATTATACATTAGTTGCTTATAGATATAAAAAAGACAGTAATGAAGAGAGTACTGCTATTAGATATTATAAGAACGGGAATAGTTCTTCTCCTGGTAAGATTATATCTAAAGTGGAGGGAAATGAAAGAATTATTGATGATATTGTTGAGGAAATATTAAGTAACACTCAATATTTTAAAAGTTTTGTTGCTATAAGAAATCAAGATGTTATTAATGGTAAAATTAATAAATATCTTTCTAAAAGAAATGGTAAGTTAGTTCTTACTCTTAATGGAAAAGAATTTGTTTATAATAATTTTACTGAATTTATACTTAAAAATAATGCGTTTAATACTAATCAAGATGTTGATAAATTTGGTCATTATTTTGAAGTAAATAAAAAAGGATTTTTTATTGAAGCTCAAAAGAGCACGCCCGTAAAGGAAGAACAGCAAGATAGATTATTTACTCCTGATGATATTTTTGATGGCGATAGTTCTAAAACTGTTTATTCTGGAAGATCTATTGCAGAAAAAGTAGGAATTGATGAAAGTATTATTAATATTGCAGAAGATTTAGATTTGCTCCCAAAAGAAGTTAGATATAGTAAAAGAAATACTAAAGCTAAAGCACAAACTAATAAAAATAGTATTCTTTTATTTAAACATTTTGTTACTGCTGTAAATAAAGATAAATATGAAGCTATGCGTATTCTTATTCACGAAAGACTTCATCAAATTCTTAATGAACAAGTTGGAAATCGTAAACAAGAATATGTTAATGAAATATTAGATATTTATAATGAAGCCAAATTAGCTATTAAATCTAATCCTGATAAATATGGTCATTTAATTTCAGCTTTTGATACAATTTTAAATCCTGATACTTATTTTAATTATCTTGATAAATCTGCTCAAGATTATTGGAATAATAGAAGTAAAGAAGAAAGAGATTCTTTATTTGCAGAAGAATTTCTTGTTGAAAGTCTTACTCAGCGTTCTCTTATTGATGCTTTAAATGAAATTAAAAGTACTTCTGATAAAGCTATTATTGATAAACAAACTCCAAAAACTCTTTGGCAGCGTATTATAGATGCTTTAATAAAAATATTTGGTATAAAATTTGATAATATAGAAAATAATACTATATTAGCACGTGAATATAATTTATTTGGAAATTTATTTAATGACACTATTGCTGAAATTCAAACTGTTGAACAACAAAAAGACACTACTATTGAAACTAAAGAAGAATCTGCTGATATTATAACTAAAAATCAATTAGAAGATATTGAAACTGATACTTTTACTGAATTTGAAGATGATGTTTTTGCTGTTACTGATAAACTTATTGAAAGTAATGAAAATATAACGGCATCGGTAAATGAATATTTGAATAATTATAATGAGCAAGATAAGCCGTTAATGGCTCGTTTTGTTAAAAATGGCTGGATGAAAATAGTTTGCTGATGATCTGTATATAAATAAATTTTAATTATAGGAAACGGGCTAAAAACGGCTCGTTTCCTATAATAATTTTCTGAACATATAAGGTTAAAATCTTAATGTTTATTCTGGTGAAACTAATAAACTTAAAATTATGCCGTGTACAATTAAAGGACTTAATTTAAATCCTAAAGAATTTGCTATCGTAGAAGGTGTAGCAAATGGTAATGACAAGAAAGCTGCTATTATAGCTGCTTATTTGAAAGAAGATGCTAATTTTATTGAATTTGCATCAAAAGATTCTAAATGGAGAGGTAGTATTGAAAATACTCCTCATAATACTTGTGTACGATTACTTAATGAATATTATAAAAAACAACATCCAAGTGTTGTTAATTTTCGTCGTAGTCGTATAGGTACAGAATTAAACGGTTTTAGTTCTGTTCATGCTAAATATATAGCTTATCGGCATACTGCTGGTATAATATCTGCTTTATATTACGATTTAGCAAAAAATAAAGATGTTAATCGTAAAGATAGGGCAGATATTTTGCGTAGATGTGGTACTACTATTCGTTCTAAATTTGTTACAGAATATATTAATCCTTTGATTAATTCTGATGAATTTAAGAATAATTCTACAGGTAAAAAATATATTGAAAAAATTAATGATCTTCGTAGAAAAGCTAATCAATATAAAGCTATTAAAGATAAAGAAAATTTTGAAAATACTATTAAAGAATTATATACTATTTATGGCAATATTGCAGCTAAATATGGAGATATTAAAACTAAAAATTATGGAAATCTTGTAAATAAATTACTTGAAAATAAAGAAGCTTTTTATGAAGAAGTAATTAATAATAGTAGTATTACATTTTTAACTAAAACATTTAAGGATGTATCTGATATTATTAATGCAGAAAAAGCTAATAATGAAGAAGATATTAATTTTGTTGATGAAGAAAATGATGGTATTGATGAAATGATGAAATCTCATATTGAAGATTTAACTTCAAGAGGTAGTTATTTAAATACTGTTTCTCAAAGACTTAAATTATATTTTGAAACTATTCCTAATTTAGAAAGTGCTGAGTCTAAAACTTTAGATCTTAATAATGAATTAGGAGTAGAAATTCCTATTGGATATAATAAAGCTATATCTGCAATATATAGTTTTTGCACTTTTACTTCTCCTAAATCTTTAATTGAAGAAATTAAAAATGTTGCTAACAATATTTCTCATTATGCGGGTTTAATTAAACTTGCTGAAGATATGGAGAACGATATAGTATTTAGAAATTATGTATTTGGGCAATTAGCTAATCCTAAAGTTAATAAAACTATTATTAGTATTTCTGAATCTGGTATTGAATTTAGTAATAGTAATGCAACTGCTGATCCTATTACTGCTATATTTTATCAATATTATAATGCTATAAAAGGTACTATTCGTACTAATTATCCTGCTCAAGATTTAGAAAATATTCAAGAATTATATGATTATATTAATTTAGCTAAAAAAGAAGAAACTGGAAGTAATGCTCAAAATGATATTTTATTAAATCTTCATAATAAGTTTTTAAATATTTATCTTAAATATTTTCCTAATGCAGAAGTTTCTGCTATAGATAAATATATTAATGATGGAAATAAAATAGATAATTATACAAAATTTATTAGTATATTTGATGGTTTCTTAAATGAAGCTAAAAAATCTAAAGATAAATATGAACAAGAAATTTTAAGAAATAATAAAAATTTAGCTGATTATTATAATAGAAAAAAATATGCTATTGAAGCTGGAATAGGTTTTGATGAAGAACGACCGGTTTTTAAGATAGATGACACTATATTTGGTGATGCGTTTATTAATTCATTATATAGTATAAGTAATTCATTAGTTAAATATAGTGTTGTAAAAGTTGATTTGAATAGTAGAAACGCTGATGGAAATTTAGGCGCAGATTTTATTGGAAATAGTTGGATTACTAATTTATTTAAACAAATCAATTTTTCTACTGAAGAAGATCTTAATGCTGGTCTTAATAAATTAAGAGAATTTGTTTCATTAAGTGATCAATATAAATATAATCCTATACTTTTTGATCAATATGATGAACGAGGTAGAAAAATTAGTAGGGGATTATTTGATATTAATGAACAAGGAGAAACGTTTGTTAATACTTATGCAAGACAATTATTAGATTATACATTATTTAATGGTATTAAAGATTATGTAACTGATAAGTCTGCATTATATTCTACAATGTCTAAAACAGACTATCTTATAAGCCAACTTATTTCTTATACTACTGATGATAAAATTGCTGATATTAATAAAGGATGGTATTTTATGAGAACTCCATCTGACGCTCCAAAGAATTTTATTATAAAAGCTCCTAAACATAGTATTTCTGGTTTATTTAATGAAAAATCTGTTAATAAAAAACATCCTATTTTTAGAATATTTTATAATTATGTTCTTGGAGAATTAGAACAAGGTTTTAAACAACTTACTAAAGTTGGCACTATTGATAATAATGGTATATTTACTCCTAAAGATAATACAGATGGTTTGTTTGAATATTATCATTATAGAGGAAGTATTATTAAAAATGGAAAATTAACTGGTAATGTTTTTCAATTTAATAGATTATTCCCTGTAAATGGATTTAATCCAGCTGAAATATTAAGTAATGAAGAAGCTGGAGTGCCTTTCCTTTACGGGGGAAAATTCATGAATACTATTTATTCTCCTGATGGCGCTAATGGTTATACTTTAAATCTGGATGATGGTTCTAAACAAACTATTGAAAATATTGTTGAAGAATGGCTTATTAATTATAGTAAAGAAATAGAAAAAAGAATTAGTCAATATACAGAAGCTATTGGAGATAGATATAATATAGATCAAATAAAAGAATTTGCTATAAATTATACTATTAACACAATAGCTTTTGATAACATATTTGAAGGTGATAGTAAATTTTATAAAAGTTATCAAGATTTTCTTAAACGAGCTAAAGAAGTTCAAGCTCAAGGAAAAGCATATACTGGATATGATCTTTTAGATGATTATAATGGTGGATTAAAAACAATAGATCAATTGTCCATCCCCCGTAAAGGAATAAGCACTGATAATATTACTATTCCTATTAGAAATGGATTTAAAGCTATTACGATTAATAATACTGTTAGAGGCTCTAATAGATATGTAGCTATTAAAAAAGAACTTATTAACATATTTGAAAAAGAATATGGAAATAAAGAATTAACTGATAAAGAAAAAAAGAATATTGAAGATAGAGCTGAATTTATAGCACGAGGATATAAAGAAGGTATTATTACTAATGATGCTCAATCTTATATAACATTTGAAGAATTTATTAGACGTAGAGTTGCTGACGGCACTTATTATGAATATGCCGATTTAATTACTCAATTATTAGATCCAAATATAGATGTAAAAGATATTGATTTGGATAGAATTAATGCTAAAATTCAAGTACAGAAAAACTTTTATTTTGATCATGCTTATGATGCTACTACTGAAACTTATTATCCTCGACAAATTAAAAATGCCGAATTTGTATTAATTCCTAAACTTTTACCTAAAGATAGTAGTTTGTATCAATTATATGAATTAATGACTGAATATGGTATTGATCAAGTAAATACTAAAGAAACTGATAAAGCTGCTAAAAAAGATGTATTAACATTTTGGGATAATGAGGGTAATGTAACAGAGGATAATTTAACAGTTTTTAAAGATAGACTTAATGAAGGCAATGTAATAGGAACATATTATTATAGATATTTATATAAACAACAAGATGTTCCTCAACATATGGTAGATGCAAGTAATAAAGTTGCAGTTCAATTATTTAAAAAGATTATAGATAATACTACTGAAGAAACTGCTAAATATGTTAATACTTTATTCAAGGCATATTGTAAAAATATTGAAGATAGTTTTAATGAATTACTTAATAATTTAGACTTGAAAGTTGATAAAAATAGAAATATTGTAAATAAGAATAATTCTGGAGATTTAATTGATTTTAATTCTTTTTATAAAAGAGCACAAGAAGAAGCTAAACGATTAAATTTAGATAGTAATTTTTTAGATTATGTAACACCTGATCCTGTTACGCATATTCCACGTATGCCTAATTTTATGAATTATGCCTCTATTAAATTACAAAGTATCGCTCAATCTATATTTAATAATTCTATTACAAAACAAAAATTACCTGGATGGCATGCTGCGCAAATTACTAATGTTGGATTTAGTGATGATTTGGAATATCATCCTACTGTATATAATGAAGTAGAAAATCCTTATAAAAATGTTAAAATAGAATTAACTTATACTCCAGATACAGCTGATGCAAATGGAATGGGTGCTGTATTTATAGGTCGTGATGAAAACGGTAATGCTATTGGAGAATTTTATATAGATGCTTATTATGATTTTAATACTAAATCTGCTAAATCTTGGAGAAAAAAAGATTTAGATGAAAATAAAGTTTCTCTTGCTTCTATTGGACAGGGAGTTACTATTGACGAAGAATTTAGAGGCAAAGGTTATGGTAAAGCGTTTTATTATCAAATAGCTGTTGAATTAGGAAAACAAGGTAAAACTTTAGTAAGCGCAAGTAATTTAAGTAGAACAGAAGATGCTAATAGAGTTTGGAAATCTTTAGTAAAAGACGGTTATGCTAAAAAAGTTAACGATCATTATGAATTTATAAATAATAAAATACTTTCTGTTAAACAAGAAGCTTATATAGAAGTTATGCTTCCTCGTTGGAGTAAATTACTTCCTAAAAATCTTACTAAAGAACAATTAGATCATATAAGTAAAGAAGGACTTGATTTACATTTAGGTTATCGTATACCTACTGAGGGCAAACAATCTATTGCTATACTTAAAGTAGTTGGGTTTCTTGATGATTCTCAAGGTTCTACTATTGTTGTTCCAGACGAATGGGTTCCACAAACAGGTTCTGATTTTGATGTAGATAGTGTTTATGGCATTTGTTATGAAATGTATTTTGATCCAGAGGATGCTTTAATTCATAAAATAGAATATAATGATGGTAATACCGATGAAGATATTAAATATAGATATAAAATTTATAAGGCTATAAAAAATCCTAATATTAGTTTAAAACAATTTAAAAAGTTAAGTATTGAAGATCAAAATACTCGTGAAGCAAGAAATAATTTAATTTTAGATTGTATTATTAATATTTTTAAATCTCAAAGCGCTAAAGAAGAAAATTATTCTCAAAGTAATTTTAGAGCTTTAGAAGATGCTAAAAATAATATTGATAAACTTCGTGAACATTATGAAGAACTTATAGAAAGTTCAGATGCTGTTGCCAGTCGTTCTACATATAATTTATTTGACCAATTAGAATCTATGGAGAACGCTATGTCTGGTGCTCGCCTTAAAGCCGCATCTGTAAATAGAGATACATTTGTAAGTATATGTAATTATGCTAAAACTAAATTATCTAAAAATCATATTATTACTATAAAATATCCTAATAATGAAATTTATAATTTTGATGAAATTAAAAAAGCTTGGCCTAATGCTAAATTAAGTGAAGATAATAAATATATAATTGTTGAACACGATAGTATAGGAAATACTGTTAATAATAAAAATATTGTAGGTCAATTACTTACAACATACGGTTCTCAAACTACCGCACATATTCTTGATGCTATTAAATCTGGTACTGTATATAATGAAAATGAATATACATTTGGTGTATTTAAAACTTTGTTAGATATAGGTTCTGATTATATTACCTCTATTGCATTTTTACAGCAACCTGCTGTAACAGAAATTGTTAATGCTTATTTTAAAACTAATTCTATATTTACTAATATAGGAAATAAAAGTCCTATAAAAGTTGCTATTACAGAACTTGCTAAAAAATATAATATAAAAGTAGATGGTAAAGAGATTGCTGATTTTACTTCTACTAATGATATACTTGGTGAATTAACTAAATTATATGGAAAAGAATTTAAAAATAGATTTGGTATTGATTTAAATATTGATTATTTACATTTAACAAATAATGTAAACGTAAATTTAAGCCAAGAAGATTTATTAAATAGATTTTCTGTAAAAGATGATTTTCTATTTGATTTATATATTATTATTCAATTTAATAAATTAAAAATTACTTCTAATAATATTGAAAAAATTCTTCAAGTTACTAAATCAGATAAATTTGGAGCAAAACAAACTATTAGAAGTACTCGTCGTATACTACAAGATGCTAAAAAATATACTTCCAATAGAGATTTAGTAGGTTCTACTTTATATGTAAAAGATAAAACTTTTGTTGATGCTTTATATCCTAATATTATTGATGAAAATATAAATATTGAAAATAGTGTTTATCCATATTTAGCTGCATTTATGCAATATGCGACTATTCCATCTATTAAAATAAATAGTCAATTATTTACTATGGAACGTGAAGACGTTGCACAAATAATTGATAATATTGAACAAAAATTAAATGTTAAATTAAATGATGAACAATATATTGATTTAATTCAATATATGGTTTCTTATCTTTATAAACTTACTCCAATTCTTACTACTCCAATTACACTTAATGAGATGGGTAAGTTTATAACTGATACTAAATATGGAGAAGAGTTAGCTAATGAAAATATTGATTATTGGAAAAGCGAAGAAGCAAGAATAAATGGTTTTACTTATTATGAAACTACTAAATTTGATACAGTAGATATAAATAATCCTACTCAAGAAGAAATAAATAATTTTGCTAAACTTACTCCTGTTCAAAAAGTTTTATATATTAAAGAACATTTTTCAGAAGATCCTGGAATATTTAAATATATTGATGTAAATACTTATAATCAACGTAATGTTAGAGAAAAAGGATATACAGGACAAAGTTTATATTTTCACGATAATATAGAAAATATTGAAGATATTCTTATTCAATCTAAATTAGATTCTTTTAATAAACATCCATATATTAAATTAGCAATGCTTGATATAGTTAAATATGCTTTTATAGTAGATGGATTTAGATTTAAAAGAAATTCTATTACAAAACTTGTTGTTAATGAATTTTTATTAAAGCCTATTCAATATAATGGTACTAATATTGTTCCTACTATAATAGATAATTTTGCTACTTTATTTAATGTTAATGATTTTGATTCTAAAGGCACTGATATTTATAATATGACTGAACGATTTGTTAGAAGTCATAGTGGTATTATTAAAAATGTATTTTTAAGTAAAAAAGATAATAGATTTAATAAATTCTTTAAATCTGATAATATTGTTCAAATTCCTTATACTAAAGATGGAATAAGTTTTATTGAATATACAGGAATTGGTAAATGGGTTGAAGAAGATACTACAGGTGAGTCTTCCTTTACGGGGGATATACAACCAGGATTTATTTCTTCTGATAGTCTTTCTTATATTCGTATAACTCGTAATATTAATAAAAAATCTGTTACTACTTTATATAAAGTAATAATTAAAGATAAAGGATTATATTTAGCACCTCTTAATTTATTAGATAATAATGAAACTAATGAATATAGTATAAATCCTAATCATAATAAATTTAAAAGATTAGAATATTATCTTGGAATTATTGATGCTGCTGCTTCTACTGAATCTGATATAAATATAATTATTTCTCAAGAAGATGAACCTGCAAGTGCTGAAAATAAAGCTAAATATACTATTAAAAGATTTATTCAACCTAAAATAAATGATGTATTAAATAATAGAAATTATTTTACTGAAAACTTAAGTAGTACTGATCCTAATGGATTTATTAATAAACTTATAAATAAATTTAAAGAAAATTCAGATAAAGCATTAATAGCTGATAATAACAAAATTATTAATTTTGCTTTACCTAATATTGATAGTGCTACTATACAAACTATTAATGAAGAAGATTATTATATTAAAAAAGTTAAACCAAGTAATAATTTAAAATTATATTTTAAAACTAAACAAGATAAATATTATAATAAACTTAATGAACAAGAAAAAAATATAGCTGATACTGTTGGTCAATATTCATTAATAGTTCCTAATATTTACGAAGTTTCTCAATACTTTTCCCCCGTAGAGGAAAACATCGAGGATATAGCTCCATTTGCTATTACTGATATTATAGGCGATAGTTATGAAACTATTGATTCTTCTAAATTAACTACTGTTGAAGAAATATCTCTTAAAATTATTAATGACATTAATAGGCAAGGTATTAATGGTAATGAAGTTGCAGAAAAAGTTGCTGAATTATTAAAAGAAAGTGATATTGATAGATATTCCGCTGTTTCTATAAAAAATCATACAAGAGAAATATATTCTCGTGCTGCTGGATTTTATAAAACAGTTTCGAATATGCTTAACAAAGAAATTAATAATTTTATTCAAGATGAAAATGATGAATGGTTATCAATTGATAACCCTAAAGTTATTGATATTATAAAAAATAAACCTGGAGAATTAGATAGATATGTTAGAACACTTCTCAACGCTCGTTCTTTTGGCACTTCTTTAAGTGGATTATTTGAATTTGATATTGCAAGTGTAGATAAAGTTATTTCAGATCAAATTCAATCTATTAGAAATTCTATTAATAATATTCGTAATAATCCTAAAATTGTTTCAGCAATGAAACTTATTATGGATAATTATTTTGGAAAAGAAGTTTCTACTAATCCTTTAATTCGTAATAATATAATTAGTATTCGTACTCAATATTCCGATGCTGATATTTTTGATAGTTTATTTAGTTCTGTTTCTGAATTAAGTAATAGTGAAGTTCAAGTTATTGTTAAATTTATTGGAGGTATTATTAATGGCGCTAATTTAGTAGATGCTCCTAAAGCTCGTCAAGAATTTTTAAGAAAGTATGATGAAATAATGAAAATGCCTGGTAAATTTGTATGGGGCGATATTGTTAAGAATGGTAAATTTATTACTCCTTATACTCAGAAATTTATTACTGACAGAGATCAATTAAGAGATGCTGTTAGAGAAGCTAAAGACAAATATGGTAGATTTAGTATAGAATACTATAAAGCACGTCTTAATAGAGATAAATGGTATGCTGATAACGTTAATATGGAGGTTGTTCCAGAATATTATATTGCTAAAAATAAATTAGATGAAAGTATTTTAAAAACTGCTCCAGAATTATTTGTTAGATATAAAGAAATAATGACTACTATTTATGAAATGACTCCTGGAGAAGATAGTGAATTAAGTATTGAACAACAACAAGAAAAAATTGCTCTTATTAATGAAATTAATTTTATGACTTCTTCATTAAATAAAGATTATAGTCCTAAATCTGATGAAGAAATCGTTAAAGCAAATGCGCTAAAAGATTATATTGATAAAATTAAAAAGCTTAATGGTGAATATTTTGAATATTCTCCTATTGCTGGATTTGATGAAGACTTAAAATATTATCTTGATATTATTAAGAAATATGATAAAAATAATCCTAATGAAGTTCTTGAAGAAAAACTTAAAGATGAAAATTATAGAAATGCCTTTAATTGGATTAATTTAAATGCTCGTAAAACTATTAATAAAGAACTTAAAGATAAAATTGATTGGGCATTTAAACAATTTAAAGACAATGCTGATAGACAAAGTGAAATTGCTACTATTCTTGATAGTCATCCTAAATATAAAGATAAATTAGGAATTATTGATGGTAGAAAGTTTACTAAAGAACAAAAGCAAATTATTAAAGATGCTGCTCTTAAAAAATATGGTTATGATTATGAGTCTTCTTTAAGTAATGAAACTCTTATAAAAGAAATTCCAGCTAATCTTCCTATATTAAGTTCAAGATTTTATACTGAAATTAGAAGTAATGATGAAGGAAAACGTAGTCCTGAAAGAATTGAAACTATTAGTAAGATAAATGATATTTTACAACACGCTGTTGATAGAAACGGAGAAATAAGTACTAAATTATTATTTAATCTTCCTAAAGAACGTATAGAAGAATTAGCTAATTTATATGATGTTCTTCGAGATATTAGAAAAAATAGACCTGACTATGATTCTCTTGCCGAAAGATTTAAAGATAGAGTAAATTTTAGAGTAAATAGAAAAGCCTTTAATAGAGAACTTTCATATGCTTTACTTAATCTTAAAGGCACTGCTAATTATGATTTATGGGAACGTATATTTTGTGCTATTGGTAAAAATGGAGAAGTTATTATTAAAAATAAGAAAATTGTTCCTAATAGCGATTTATTTGGATATTATGAGCCTAAAAGTCAAGACTATATAGATCATAATAAAACTATTGCTAAAAAGATTATATCTGATAATGTAGATTATATTACTACTGAATATTATGAAAGAAGTAGAAATGAAGCTATAGCTAATAATAATTTTGAAGAATGGTTTGAAGAAAATCATGTATTTAATCCTTATACTCGAAAATATGAACCTCTTCGTATTTGGACTACTTTAGATGTTAAAAATAATCTTGATAAATATGATCCAAAATATTATGATGCTATTGGTTCTAATAGAACAAGATATGTAAAAGAAGGATATGAGAATAAAAATTATAAATCTTATAGTGTTAATTATAATGGTTCTGAAAAATATAATAATAAAGTAAATCTTTCTTCTAAAGAAGTAGATATGATTGAATTACTTCAGTCTACTTTAAATGAATATGCTACCACTAATCCTATGAAAAGATTTATTGATAGAGGGTATCTTCCCCGTAGAAGGAAAGATGATATAACTACTCAGAGTCTTGCTAAAGATCTTATTGGTTTAACTGGATATACTATTAATACTCCATCTGAAAGAAGATATGAAGATGATGTTGATTATGCTCATGATAGAGAAGTAGATTTTCCTATGCTTCAATTATTAAAAGCTAAAGGCTATAAAAAACGTATTATTCCTCGTACTAAATTATCTACTGAAAGTCAAGAAAGTTATAATGAATATCTTGCAGATATTAAAAAACAAAATAAAGAAATTGATGAAAATAATGAAAAATTAGATAATGCTATATTAGATGATAATTGGAAAGAAGTATTTCAAGAGTATATTACTAAAGCTATTGATTATAATGCTCGTCAAAGAGCTAAATATTATATTTATTTATTATTAGATGAGCTTAAATCTAATGATGCTTATAAGACTTCTTATTTTAGTGGTAAACTAAAAAGAGATAATGCTAATTCTACTGATATTGAAACTAAATATCAAACTGAAAAACAAACTCGCACTATTGAATTAATTAATAATTTTTATAATCGTGTTGTTCTTGGTGAATTTAAAAAAGGCAGTAAATTAGATAGATATGCTAATTTAATGCAAAATATTACTTCTGCAAAATATATGATATTTAACGTTACAGGAGGTATAGGTAACGTATTGACAGGATGGACTAATATTGCTGGAGAAGTATTTGCGAAAGAATTTTTTGATAATGGTACTTGGAATAAAGCTCAAGCAAGATATTTTGGAGCTTTACCTGCTATTATTGCTAATTTATATTCTCCTAAAGCATTAAATCTTACTGATGGTATTATTAAATTGTTAAGAGTTGTTGATATTGATAATATGCTTGAACTTAAAGGTATTGAAAGTGCTACTGATAGAATTAGAAAAATTCGTGATAGTCTTTATGGATTACAAAGTTCTGGTGAACATTATATGCAAAATACTGTAATGCTCGCTATGCTCGAAAGTCATAGAATTATTAAAGATAATAATGGTAATTGGTATATTGGTAGTTTTGCTAATTTTACTCGTGATTTAGAAATTCAAACTATGTGCGATCTTGTTAAAGGCGATCCTGAATTGCTTGCTTCTTATAGATTATTTATTGATAATATTCGTTCTGATGCTAATGAAGCAAAAAGTTATGCTGAATTTAGTAAAGATATAAACGCTGAATTTATTAAAGCTCATTGCAGCAAAGCTTTTGCTAATGAATATATAAAAAATCGTGATGCTAATCTTAAATCTGCTAAAAAAGAATTTGAAAGGTTTGATACTCTTGCAAGTCAATTTGAATTAGTTGATGGTGTAGCAAGAATTAAACCTGATAGTGTTATTACTAAAGATATGTTTGGTAGATTTAGAGATAAAGTTATTAATGTTAATAATAAAATTCACGGTATTTATGATAAAATTGGTGCTGCAAAAATAGAAGCTGAATGGTATGGAGGATTAGTAATGCAATATAAAAAACATTTATATCCTGGTATTCTTAAACGCTGGAGAGTTAGAGGCTATTATAATGAAATGCGTGAAAGTATTGAAAGAGGCTCTTATATTGATCTTATTAGTTTTCTTGCTCATGAATTTAAAGATGATATTAAAAACGCTAAAGCTAAAGGAGGCACTACTACTGATATAGTTCTTCATAGTATTCAAAATATATTTAAATCTTTTATTGATACTTTTATTAATTTTAGATTTAATTATAAAATGCTTCCTGATTGGCAACAGCATAATCTTCGTAGAATTTTAGGAGATAGTATTGCTATTGCTTCTGCAATATTAATGGCTATTGTTCTTCATTTAGCTACTGATGACGACGATGAAGAAGTTATTAATAGTACGTGGTATAATTTAATATTATATCAAGCTGATAGATGGGCTACTGAAAGTAGAGCTTATACTCCTTGGGGGTTTGTTGCTGAAGCCAAAACTCTTTATAGCAGTCCAATTGCTGCATTATCTGGTCCTAAAGATTTATTTAAAGCTATGAGTCTTATTATTGACGCTATGATTGATCCTGAATTTGATCCAGTTTATGATAGAGGTCTTTATAAAGGACAAAATAAATTTACTGTTTTACTTGAAAGAAATATTCCTTTATTACGTGTTATTAGAAGACTTCAAAATCTTGATAAAAATAATCAATTTTATCGTTTAAGCGATAATAATCTTCCTATGGATATTGCTACTAATGTTGCTAATTGGATTGAAGATTAGTGGAACCTAATTGTTAAAAAAAAGAGAGTTAATACAGTTTTTAATACTGTTATTAACTCTCTTTTTGTTTATAGTAATGTTTATTTATGCTTGGACAATACTGAATAAATAGTCTGTATTTACGAATAAACAGTATTTATAAGCTATTATATCAATTATATATTAAAAGTAAATAGTTTATATATCTTTATAAAATAGTTTGCCAAATCAAATGATTCTCAATTATTTTCTATAATATTATATTTCGTACTATTAATAATTTTATAATAAATATTAGAGAAAGTAAAAGCATCCTTTCTTGCTCCTTCCTTTACGGGGGAAAAGTAAAAGCTGGTACTATCATTAATGACAATACCAGCTTTAATTATGTATAATTATTTATTAATAATATTATCTATTTCTTTTTGTATTTGAATAAAAGGAATAGTACCTAAAAATGTAATAGATTTTTTATAATTATCATCGTATATTATAGTAGCAGGAAAATCAGTTATATTATTTTCTTTTAATATATTTCTATCAATAAAATCTTTATTACAAATATTAATATTTATATTTTTATTATCGTCATAAGTTTTTTTAATAGATAAAATAATATCAGTCATTATTTCACAACCAATACAATCAGATTGTGTTATTAATAAAACTTGTATCATATTATCGTCCAGTACTACCGTGTCCTCCAGCTCCCCGTTCAGTTTCTTCAGGATTAAGTTTTCCTTCTACAAATTCAATTTTATAATAAGGAAAACAAAACATTTGACCAATACGTTCTCCTACTTTATATGGAGGATTATTATGAATCTTAAATTTATTTATAATTTCTAAAAATTTAATAGAAATTCTAATATTATCAGAATAAGCATTAATAACATTTATAATACCATTAATAGCGTTACAAATATTTTTAGATGTACGATCTTTAAAACAAAATAAATATTCTCCTCTATAACCGTAATCTCCAGTTGCAGGAGTATTAGCTAAATAACAATCTGTTTTACGATTAGAAGAACGAGGTCTAAATTCAAGATACCAACCTTTAGGCGGTTCAAATCTAAAATTAGTACCATAAACCCAACAATCATTTTTTTCATCGTATTCACAACTTGTAGCGTAGATATCAGCTCCAGCATCATCAGGATTTGCATAAATAGGAAGAATATTATCTATTGGAGATTTCTTTTCTTCTTCCCTATAAGCGTTTACAATTTTAATTGTAGTTTCATTTACTTTAGGATCTACAATTTCATAAGTTACTTTAACTGAATTTTGAGAATTTTGTTCCATAATTATTCTTTAAATAATTCTTCTTTTAATTTGTTATCTAAAACTATATAATAATTATCTGTTAATTTAATAATCCAATCATCAATATCTATTATAGTATTAACATAAACTAAAATTGCATTATTTTGAATATAACAATATTTACAAAAATTTAATATATCTAAAACATTTTCTCCATTATATTGAATAGCTTCATAAAAGAAATGTTTAATTACTAAAGTTTTAATATTTTTCATATATTACGCAGCTATAGCTAATTTTATTGCTGAGTCAAAAGCGTTAATAATTTTACGAGATTTATCTCCATAAAGGATACTATCCATACGATTAATACCTTCACTATTATCAATATTAGAATAATATCCAGTAATACTATTTACAGCCCCCCATAAAGTACCAACAAATTCTTTTTGTCCAGGGCCTTCATAATAATAATTAAAAGTTTTATTTAAAATATTAACTTTACGCATAGAAACGCCACTTGCGTCAATAGCTCTCCAATTTTTATTAACTAATGCTTCAAATGTATATCCAGAATCAATAACATCTTGATATTCTTTATCTGTTAATATATTACTACAAAGCCATTCTATATAATTATTATCGGAAATAGATTTATTTGCAAGAATACTATAACATTCATTTATATGTTCGCTCTTTTGTTTACAAATGCCAAGTATTTCTTTTGCAATATTTATTTTAGAATGAACACTTTTAGTATGTCTAAAAGTTATAAAATTAGAACTTGTATTAATAGCAGCAGTTAATGTATTTTCACAAACAATTCTAATAGGAGTAAACAATATTTTAACACCAGAACTTCCATCATGAGAATTAGTAAATACTAAATAATTATCTACTGGATCTCCATTAACTAATATAGTATCTGGTAATTTAGCACTTACAAATATACGTTCTCCATTTCCAAAAATTCCAGCTGTTTGCCAAATTGCTTTATCAACTCCAATAGCATCGTCAAAGAAATTAAAAGCTTCAATATTTTGAACAGGTGTATATTTTCCTTTAACTATACCTAAAGGAATATTTAAATCTTTACGATAAGTAGCATAACTATTTTCAAAAGTTCTATATACTTCTCCCCCGTAAAGGAAAGCATCCGCATTTAGATCTTCATTAATATGAGCTGGCATTTTACCCACAATATTACATTTACCAACTTCCCAATTAAGTCTTGCTTTTTTAATAACATCTGCGGCAGTTTCACAATCTGAAACATCTACAACTCCTTTATAATTAAAAGGAAGTCCTTTAACATTGAAACTCATAATATAAAAATAATAATAATAACATTATAAAATTAAATCCAAACATTACTAAAAATTTAATAATAGGAGCGGCTGTAGTTTTTTTAATTTTATTATAATTATTCAAAACACCTTTAAAAATATTACTAACTTGTTTATTTTTATTAGTATATTTATCTTCAATATAATTTATAGCCATAGTAATACCTACGCTTTTTCCAAAATAATAACCAAATAATAGTGATACTATTATAATAGTTATTATTAAAATTATTGTAACAGTCGTTATCATAACTTTTTAAATTTACGAATATCTATATGTTTATATTTATCATCTATATTAATAGAAACATTATAAAATTCTTTAAGAACTTTTAGTTTAGGAGAACGAGAATCAACTGTATATATATCAATATCATCATGATTAGTAATTCTCGAACAATTAATAATTACAGGATCTCTTGGATAAAAATTATTATGTTTAATATAACATTTATTAATATATTCTCCAGCAATTACTCCTCCTCTTGTAATATAAATACGTTTATTAAATAATTCTTCTTTTCGAGGAATATAAAGTTCTTTATTATCAATAAGATTATATACTTTATCTACAATAATTTTATATGCTCTATTATAATACCATTTATTATTTTCATCTTTATTAATATAAATACATGTATTATATTCATTATTTAAATCAATAGGTGTTACTGGATAATTATTTATAAGTCTACTAATTTTATTTAATATATCAGTATAATTAATACTTTTAATATTATGTTTATATACTAATTCTATAATAATATTAAATATAGCATCTGTATAATCTGCCCCATAGTCTTTCTCTAATTTGTTTAATTCAGTTTTAAGAAAAACCATAAAATCAGAATTATCTTTTTCTATTTTATACATAATGAATTAGTATTTTCAAGATTTGCAATAGTAATATTATCATTTGTATTTTGATCTTTAACTATATATTTTACAGTATTTTTATCTATATCTATATCTACTCCAGTAGAATAATCTAATCCATAGTATGCTTGTAATAAATAATTATTACTTTCAATTAAATTCTTTAATGAAACAGTAAACTTAAAAGTAATATTTGTACAAATAAAATCATAAATAGTAAATGGAGCAAAAGCTTCTCCTCTTTCTGCAATACATTTAGCATTAATAGCATCAATTAAACCTTGAATATCAATATCATCTCCTGTAATTAATAAATCATTTTTATATAATTCTCTACAATATTCAATAAATTCATATCTTAAAATATCAAGTCTTTCTTTATTTTCAATAACAGAAACAGTAGATTTTGTAAATAACTTACAATCTTCTAATTCAATAATTTTATTTCCAGATTTACCATCAGTGCCAAAATTAATAACAGCATTTTTCATAGTATTTCGTAAAACTTCAATTCTATTAGTACGAGTTTTCTTTAATTCTTGAAGTCTTTTAATTTCATTACTAACACCTTCATTATAATTTTTATAAACTTGAATAGCTTTATTATAATCAGAAAGTTTTTGTTTAAGATTTTCTTGATTAATATTAAGTTGTTCTAATTGTTCTTCAGTAATTTCACCAGCATTTTCTTCTATTTCAATAAATATTCTATTTATATTTTCTTGAATTTTATAAATATTATCTTCCATATAAATTTGTATTAATTACTATTTTAGCTTTTAAATCTCCGCATTTTTTACATTTAAGAACAAATACTGTTCCTATTATATTTCCTCTTGTATCTACATAAGGATCTTCCTTATAAACTTCGTATTCACATCCTCCATATAATAAACATTTCCAATTCATAATGCAATTTCATTTTCGTTAATATTAATAATTTTTATATCTTGTATATTTATATTTTTAATAATAGACTTAATTTCTTTTACTTTTAAATTAACAATAAAATAAACAGAAAATTTAGTAGCTAAATTTATATCTGAGTTAAATTCTATTTCAGATTCTTTATATATTTCTCCACAATAATATTGTTCAATATTATCTATTATTGCTTTAATTATATACATATTAATCTCTAAATTTATATCCTAAATAAATAAGTTGATCACGAATTAAACCAGCTATAATTTTAGCATTAGGATGTGGTTTTCCGGTAGTTCCATAATAACGAAGATCTATAATATGCCTCCATTCTTTTACAGTATATGTATAAATTACCTCAGTAGCAGTACATAAAGGAAGAAATTCTCTTGCATCTTCAGGACTCCATCCTCTATTTATTCTATTAAGATAATTACTTTCATATTCAGACATTCTATTAATAAATGCTAATTGATCGGCAATTTCTAAATTATCATAATAGTAAGGTTTACAAATAGAAATTTGATTATTAAATTTATCTTTACTATAATTACAATATCTTGTACTTCTTTCAGCAATATTGTTAGGACTAACTCTATTTAATTCTCTTGATGTACTAATTTGAGTAGTAACTTTAAAAGTAAATCTTTTATATTCTTTAAGATCGTCAGGAAGATCTTTTATAATATGTTTAGCTATTTCATTATATTTAGCAATATTATTTCTTTTAAATTCTAAATAAGATTGTCCATTCATTACAACATATAAATCTTTATTATCAATAATTTCTATATTTGTTGCAAAATAAAAATAATTATCTACTATATGTTTATTCCAATAATCTTTATCATATTTACAATAAATAGTAGCATGACGAAACATAGATAAATGATTATTTGCTATTAAAACATTCTTACAAAATTGCTCATCATTTATATTAGAATTATTATTAGAAGCATAACAAACTCTGGCACAATTGGCAACATGAGAATAAAAATTATCTTCTTTTAATAATTCTACTTTAGGCTCTATTAAAATCATAATTAATTCTTTTTACTATTCCGCCCGTAAAGGAAGGATGTCAATCATTATTTCTACTTTCTATTATTTCTCGTTTTTCCCTATATACAGTATTAATAATATTAAATATATTATAAAATAGATTAAATTTAGTACCGTTATTATCTATAATATAATCTTCTTTAATATTATCTATACACTCTGAAATATGTTTATCATTATCATTATTTTCAGTATTTCTATTTATTTTAATAATTATACCACCTAATTTCTTTATCATTTCAGTTTCATCCCTAAATCTAACATCAGGAATAATACATAATCTATATTTAGTAGCTTTAGTACTTATAGTATTAGCAATTAATTTTGTCCATAAACTATTATCAATTAATTGTTTTCCTATATCAGTTCCAATATATTGTAGTAAAGTTCTAATTTTAATACACATATTATTATTTAGCATCCAATATGAAAGAGGAAGTTTAATTAATTCATCATAAGTAACTATTAAGTATTTTTTATTTTTAGCTTCTTCTTCATTTATAAAAGCATTTGTAATAGTACATTTTCCAGAAGTATATGCAGCTAATTTAATATATTTATTATCCTTATAATTTCTATCATAAAAATATTTAATATTAATATTAAATAGTTTAGATATAAATTCTTTTAAAGGATCAGCAAAATGAACAATAGTTTTTAATTCTTTTTCTTTATTAATTACATCATGCAATACCCAATCTTTATAATTTGCCCCTCTAATATTTTTTTTAATAATATAATCAATAATAGAGGCAGTTAAATCTTTACCTGAACCTTTTTGTCCAGATAAACCTATAATTAGTCTACTTTTAATATCCATAGATACAAATATATAAATAATATATGACTTTACCTAATATTTTCTAAAAAAATATTATATAATTTGAAGTTAAAATAAGCTGTTTAAGCGTATATATTTTTAATTCGTATAAATATATTAGATTTATATATTTTGCTGTAAAATAGCTTAAAATAGCTTATTTTGGCCATTTATTATATATAAATATCCTCGCTAATCAAAAAAATAGTGCTGAACATATAGTCCAGCACTTACAATACCTCAAATAGAAATACAATAAACGTCATATATATCATAATTATCTATTAATTTCATATTAATATTAAAATTACAATTATAATTAGAATTAAGATAATCTTTTAATTCTCCTCTAACAGGAATTTTTACTCTTCCATATCCATCAACTTGACAAAGCCTACAATTTTCATTAAATTTATGATTAGATAATAAAATATAATATTGTCTACCCAATTTATCAACATTAAGAGCGCATTCAACAAAATATCTATAATTAATATTAGTAGGCATAAATATTAATCCTTTTTTAATATCAAACCAAGCTCTTTTTTTATTAACAACAGGATTAATTATATTATAAGAATATATATTAGTTAGCATATTATTATTCAAGACGAACAGTTTTTACGTGAAAAGGAACACGATAAACTCCACTTCTTTCACCAAAAGTAATATGTAATGTTTTATCTATAAATTTATCTCTAAAAAATAAATATCTTTCTTGCTCTTTTAAAGTACCGTTAATATGTACTTCAAAAGTTTCATCATTTATATCATTTTTACACAAAAATAAAGGAATATTTCTTGAAATTCCTTCAGGATAAATATCGATAATTTTAAATGATCCTTCCATAACATCTTTAAATTTAATCATAGAAAAATTACGTTTACCTATTTGATATTCTTTATCTGGATCACGAAGAATTAAACCTTCAAATCCAAGATCAATAAATAAATTTCTATATTTTACAGCATCGTCTTCATTTTCAATAGTATAATTATTAATATAAATAAATCTTTCTTTATTATTTAAATGATTATTTAAACTTGTAAATTCATAAGTTTTATTTTCAAATACTTGTCCAAGAATATCAAGTCGTCTATATTGAGGGGTATCGTCAATTATAGCATCATAGCACCAATATTGAATAAATTTATTTTCTTTGCATTTAGGATTTTTAACAAAATGATTAATTTCATTAACTTTATAACCAGGAAGATATAGTTCACCATCTAACTCCCAATCTTCATCAATCATTTTATTAAGAAATTTATTAGGAATAACAGTTAATAAATAATCTTCAAGATTAGAAAGACTATTCCAATAAGTTCCTTCACGAGATTGAAATCTTAAAGTAATGGGTTTAAACATATCGGTATTATTTCGTTTAGCACTAATAATACAACGAAGTCCATTAATTTTATATTGTCCTATTCTAATAGGAGTTTTATTAAATATTTTATTATTAGTATTATTAAATGTTTTAGCTAACATTGGAAGTAATGTTCCATCAGCAGTAGTTCTATCATAAGGTAAATAAGTTTCAAGATAGGTTAGGAGTGCATCTTCCTTTACGGGCGTGCTCCAATTATCATCTTTTATTTCATCAAGAAATTTATATCCTTGTTTTCTTTTTTGTTTATATCTTGATTCAACTTCATCTTTAGGATTACGAGCAACGTGTATTTCTTCTACTTGAATAGCTTTACCTACTATTCCATGAGAAACAATAATAATATTTTGAGTAGGAGAACAACTGGCTTTCGCTTCCCAAAAACAAGGACGGCCTAAATTATTTCTACGATACAAAGGCTTATATTCGTTCATACATTAATATTCTTCTTTATTTGTAAAATCAAAATACATTTCAGATAAATCTCTACCTGTATGTTTTTTATGTTTATTTAAAATATTAGGATCTTTATTAACTTTATATTTTTTAGTTTTAATATCTTGTATAAGAAAAGTATCTTCTCCAGTAATAAGATCTTTAGTTTTATAAGTAATAATTTTTCTTTTAGATTTTTTAGATTTAGTAATAGGAGGAATATAAGGATTATTAATTTCAAATTTTATATTTTTAGTATGAACATCAATAAGTTTATTTATATATTCTTTATATTCATCATTATTTTCAGTATAATTTAAAGTTTCTAATATATAAAAATAAGCATTAATATTTCTTGCATACATAGGATAATTAGTCATCATAGGACGACCGCAACTAAACTCTTTAGTACAATCAAGATCGTTTAATAAAGAATTAAATATATCTTGAGGAATTTTAGTTTTAATACGATTATCTAAATCTCTATAATCTAAATAATTTAAAGTATAATCAGGAAAAGAATATTCTTTTTCATCTATGATTATTGTCATAAATAACTTTTAGTAGTTTTATACACTATAACTCTTTTAGGTTTTCCTATTAAACAATAATTATACATAAACCATTTAACAGGATCGACTTCAATAGTCATTTTATAAACATTATTTATTGGAGTAGCTATTCCAGATTTATAATCGAATGTGCTATATACAATATTACTTACTATTTCCGGAAACATTAAATTTTTATTCTTTATAAGTTTAACATCATTTTTATTATTAAAATCTATTTCTCCATATAAAATAATTTTATCTCTTTCTATAAATTGAGTTCCTGTATTAAATCTTAATCCTTTATCAATATTTTTTTCATCAGTTTCAGTTATTTCTTTCATAACAGCTAAATCGCATATTTTTTCAAAATGGCATAATATCGTTTGTTTCCTTATTCCTAATAGATTGATTTCTTGTAACATAATCATTAATTTTGTTATAAGTTTCTATAATAAATTCTTTACATTTATTAAAACCATAAATACTTCTTAATTCAAAGAAATCTTTGGCATTATATATTTTAGGGATATAAATTGGCAACATACCAAATTCATCTCTCAAATATATTGCCTCTAAATATCCAGATTTGTCATTATCCATTAAACATATTAATCGCTTACTATCTTTAATAGCAAGTTTATTGTACAACCAATAATATTCAGCAGTACTTAATTTATAATTTTCAGCAGGAATATTAATAGTTCCGATTTTTGCTTTTAGTTCATCCCCCGTAAAGGAAGACATCACCCATAGCATTTTACTTAAAGCTACTCTATCTTTAGTAGATTTAGTAATTACTATATAATCATAATCATCTCTTTCAAGATTATAAATTCCTTCTAAATGATTATAATTAGTAATAAATTTAGTATAATGTTTATCTCTTTTAGGAAAATACAACTTAACATCGTGTATTCCTTTATTATCTCTACCTGTTATATAAGCATAACAAGGATCTTTTTTATCATAAATATATTTTGGTTGAGGATTAGTTTTTCTATTTATATAATATTGATCTACGGCGTATATAAAATTAATATTTAACCAATTTAAATCTACTCCTCCTTTTTCCCAATATTCAATATCATATTTATTCCATTCTCTAACTACAAATTCTATAATAGGCTTACTTTTTTTAATATTATCTCTTCCTATAGAAAGATCTTTTAATACATTTTCATCTTTTTCGTTTCCATAAATAATATTTCCAAAAGTAAATGCAATATGTTTTAATACAGATATAAAATCCTTTTTATTAGTAATATCAATAGATCTATTATATGTATATGAAATTACATAGGCAGCTATATCAAAACAATCTCCCCATATAAATCCTGCAAAATCTTTAAATTTAAGTTTTCCCCTATTATCATATCTAAATCCACAAGTAGGATGACGATCATATCTTAAAGGAGAAATAATTAGTTCTCCAGTATCAATACAATGTTTAATATTTTCTTCACTTAAACCTAAATATGCAGAAAATATACTTATTTGACTTATTTTAGAAAGAATAAAATTTTTATCTAATTTAGCATTATTTATATTTCTTTTCATACTATAAATAAAGGGGAGGTATTAATAAATACCTCCCCCAATATGAAATTAAATATACTGTCGTTGTTTATTATTTTAGAAAGGAAGCCCGTCTGCAGGAGCACCAAAATCAATAGGACTTTCAGGCATAACCATACCAGGAGCAGATTGAGTAATAGGTACACCAGGCATACCAGGAGTAGAACCTACATTAGGCATAGTAGGAGTTTTAGCTATTTCTTGCAAAATAATACTTTCCTTGCTTACATCTACACGAAGAGTAGGAAGTGCGTTAGCTTTATAAATTTCAATAATACCTTCTCCTACAAATCCAGGAACAGCTAAATCTCCTGCGTTTCTTCCACTATTAATAGCTTTCCAAGCTCCTTTTTGTTTAATGCAACAAAGAAGTTTAAGCCAAATAGTAATAAATTCATTTGCGGATTTCTTATAAACAGGAATACCATTATCTACACGATCGTTTCGCATAATTGCTACAAAATTAGTAAATAATGTTTTCCATCCAGCAATTACTTCTTCTACAGGAACAGAAACATATTCTCCATTCTCATCAAAATCTTCAAATGGTAAAGTAAGAGCATCTTCTTCCTCTTCAGTCATTTCACGGCCTTTAAGAATAAATACATCCATATAATGTTTCATCATTTGAAGAATAGAATTAACTTTCCATTCATCTTTACCACCAGGAATAGTATCTACATTAGACTCTGCAGGCATTAATTGTTGAGTAATATAACGACGCTCACTAATGTTTTTATGATTACTTGCAAATGTAATTTGAATTTTAGGAATAGTCATTCCTGTAAAAGAGGGAAGACCTACAGAATCTTCTCCAATAGTAGCTTCCGTAACTTTAATATCTTCAATATGAGCTAAAAATAAGCCATTTTGAGGATTTGCATCTCGTTGTGAAAACTTAATACGAGCAGCGCCTTTGACTTCATTTGTAATACCACGACGAGCTTTTTTAATTACTTTAGGTTCAGCACTTTGATCAGTAGTGCTTTTTCCATTTTTTTCTTGTACCATAAATTTGCAAATTTAATTGTTTAATAAATGAATATAAAAATGGCTAAAACACCATTAAATATTAATAGTATTTTAGCCATCATTTAATTAATATATGAAACGGAATTACTCTTCGTTAGCTGTACCAATACGAGCGGGAGCTTTATCGGTATATTCGCCCATCATAACAACATTTACCTTAACATCCTCATAACCGTCGAATACGAAAATCTGTTCAACAGTCGTTACATCAGCATCAAAGATACGATTAATTTTATTTGCGTTATCACCAAGATCATACTTGAGTTGATTCCATACATTAGTATCAGTAAACGTAAGATTAACACCAGCACCGGTTACTTCGCTCGGACTTGCTACTTTCGAACCACGATATTTAGGAATTTCACGGCCCTTAACAAAAGGACAAAGAATATTCATCTTTTCTTCAAGAGTTGCATCTTCACGAGAAAGAGCAGCTTTAAGCTCATCATCATCTTGAGCTATAGCAGCTTCCAGCATCTCTTCTAAATTCTCTTTTACGAACTTCATACGCTCATCTTTAGTAAGACGCTCGTTAGTAGTACGAACATTGCCTTTGGCATCTTTTTCTACAATACCCTTTGCTATACCCCACTTATCAAATTCCTTGTGAATAGCAATAGCTGCCTCCGGAGAATCAAAATCAATACCATTCTCATCACAGAATTCAACAAGTGCTTCGTTACGCTCAGCAATAGCCTGATCAATACCAGGAATATTATTAATAAACATAATATAATCACCATGCTGAACATTCAAGATCTTACTTACAGGAGAAGTAATACGGAAACCACCGGGAGTAGAAACTGCAATAACCTGCGGATCATAATTAACATTACGCTGACCTGCATTAACAGCCGAGAAACCAAACTTTACATTTACGCTTTTCATAATAATTTTGTTTTAAAAAATGTTAATAAAAATTAATTTGTTTATAATGTTTTAGAGGAATATTAACTACATTTTAGTAGTTGCAGATAAATCCTCTACTTCTGCCAATTCTATATTACCTAATTCTTTACCACTTATAATCTTTAATTCAGTAGTTTCCATACAACCCATAATAACATCAGATGCTATATCACGAGCGCCATAAGTAAAAGCTCTATGACTAATTAATATTTTAGGATATTTAGCATAAGTATCTTTTTCAAATAATTTAGCTGTTTGAGCTTCTGAATAAGTAAATTCTCCAATAGCTGTTATAGTATTTCCATTTATAATTCTTGTAAATTCATATTTAGTAATATAATCTACAGGTTGATTGGCTATTCTATAAATAGGAATTTTTCCAGATTTAATAATACTATCTGCGTGCTGTCTATTAACAGCAACTTCAAACTTATTTGTCAAATTATAGCTTTTATAAATATTGCCTGAAAAATCACTATACCAACTAACAGGATATATATATACTGTTTCATTAGTAATTCCGTTCTTTTCATCGGCAATACGTTTCTCATTAGCTTCTTTTACAGATTTACATCTTTCAACAAAATCTGGAAGTTTCCCATCAATATAAACATTAATACCGTCTGTATATTCATACAGAGGTGAATAATTATTAATACAACGCCAAGTAACACCTGCCCTCGATAATAATGCTTTAATAACGTGAATATCAACTCCAGTTTTACCATTAATAACGTGAATATGTTCAATAGCTGTACTAAAAGGCATATTAAGATCTTTAGCTCTCATAAGAATAGCTAAACCATCATTTACACTTTTAATACCACCTTTATCACTTCTCATAATCTTATCTAAAAATGCAGTAGCGGCAGCTAACTGTTCATTATCGAAAAGATTAATTGAAGAAAGACTATTACCATTAAAATTATCACGAACGGCAACTGAATGTTGAACTCCAGATTTGTTATTAGTAATAACAGGCGTATCATTATTACTAATACTTTCTTTTTGTTCATTTATTCCGTCCATATATCAAAGAACCATATTAGTTTTACATCACAATTATAATATATATATTTATAACTACCAAATCTATTAGCAAAAAAAATAAATAAAATTTTATAAAATTATATCTCCGCTTTCTTCATCATATAAAATTTCTTTTTCTGTTTCATTAATTACTTTATATATCGGAGTTTCTTTTGTTGCAGCAATAGATTTAGCTTCAATAGTAGAATTACAATAAATAGTATATACAAGGTTAGGTGTAGTATTAAATTCTATTTCTTTAAATTTATTTCTAATATCAATAACACTATCACAAAGAGGAGAAGTAATTATCAATCCGAAGCAAGCTAAATTTAGCTTATTTAATGATGCGTTTTTAGTTGATAATACAGTTAGTCGGTTATCATTATAATATCTTAAATTTGAGCTGGAAATAGCTTGTGAACACACTATTTTCGGTTTACCTTTATCCTTACCTGATTTAATCAATATGGGCACACCATTATCATCAACAGCAATAGCACTTTCAATATTATCGTGATAATCTCCACATTTAATATTATTATTATTTAAATATTTAGTAATTTCTGCTGCAAATTCACCACGTTTAGATATAATAACAAATTGTTTATCAGGATGTCTATTAATAATATCTAATATTACAGGTAATTTATTTTTATTATCAGTAACTAAATCTCTACGATTCTTCATTATTTCATAAATAGTACAAACTCTTTCTAATAACGCATTAGGATTATAAATTTCATCTATTTGTTTATTAAAAGGAATAGACATATCTAAATTTTCAGACCATCCATTAGATTTAGCAATATTATATCTAACTTCGGCAGCAGATAAATTTAATTTATAATCTCCACATTTAATTCTTTTAATATTTTCAATATTACCTATTACAGTCATAGAATTATTAATAAACGCAGTTTGTTTATCATATTCTTTTTTATCATTATCATCTAATTCAATTGCTATGCGATGTTCCTCTACGGGGGAAAATCTTTTAGCTTTAACTGCATCTTCTTTACTTATACTTGTAATTATAATAGGTAATGTATTATTTAATAAATTAGTATTATTAAAATCAATAATAGTTTTAGTCATTATAGAAAGAATAAATTTAGTACATTGTTTTAAATAATCAATTCTACTATCATAATTATTAATTCCTATAAGTATAATTAAATCATAATTATAATTATATCCTTTCTTTATATAATCAAAACTTAAAATTTTAATAGTATCTTTATCAATATTATTTTTATAAAAAATATCAACAATAGATTGTCTTGTATTAAAACAATCTGTCACAATAAATATTTTTGAATCTTTATTTTTAGCAAGAACTTTATTAATTATATTTATAGCTAATTCAGAATAACTAAAAGGTTTAAGACAATATACACTTCCAATACCTTTTTGACTTTTCCATTTATTAGCTACTTCTTCATAATAGTTATTTAATACATTCATATTTAATCGTCAAATAAAGTGTTAAAAGCTCCACTATATTTTTTAATTAAAACTTTTCCACTTTTAGTTTTTTTAATATTATTTCCTTTTAATGCAGGGCTAATTCCTAATTTAATAGGATTAATAATCTTAAATGCTTCATCATAATAATACTGATAATTAATATCTCTTAAAGAAATATCTTTATCATCTAAACTATTAAGAATAGTAGTTTTAAATCCTGCACAAAGTTTTCCTCTTGATTTTTCAGTATTATGTACTTTTTCTATTATAGAACCATTATTAGATACATAAAATCTACAATTTCTTTGACTTTCTTTATAAACAGTATTCCCATTTTTATCTATAATAGTTTCTTCTACATGAAATTGTCTTCCTATATTTTGAGTTTTACAAAAATCTAAAATATTTGTAGCTTTATATAATGTTTCAGTAATAGGAGTATTATTAATAAAATATTCTACAACAGCTTTAGCTACAATAGGCATATCATATCCTTTTTTCAAATCAATAGCATATTGTAAAGGATGCAACGCACCTTTATATGTAAGTTTACCATTGGTTTCTTGACAAAAATAATTATTTATATCTCTACAAGCATAAATTTTATAATATTCACTATCAGCACTTAATCTTGTATCTTTTTGCCACTGTTCAGTAATAGCTTTAAATGTTTCGACTTTATTTTCAAAAAGTTTGACAACTATACCATCAGTATTCGCAGATACTATTTCTATCCCATTCAACTCCAATTCTTCACATAGCATCATAATCATTAACTGACCATTAATAGTAACTTTAAGAACAGCAAGTCTATCGCAAAGATCACCATAAGCAAAGCCTAATTTTCCATAAATACTATTAATAACAATCTTTAATGCTTCTGCAAGAATATTTTTAGGAATACCGTCTATAACATCTTGTTTACTATGTTTAGCTTCAATGCGAGTATCTCTTAACCATCTAATAAGTTTACTAAAAATATGAATATTAAGATGTTCAGGACCAATTTCATATTCAGCCATAATAGAAGGATAAAATGAAGAGATATCATAATGAACATACACAAAATTACTATTATTAATATTTTCATTATTTCTCTTTACCGTTTCCCCCGTAAAGGAAGATGCACCATCCCAGGTACTTATTAATACTCTCGGAACATCTTGACTATGTAATCCTCCTGTTGCAATAGAATAAGTTAAATTATTTATAGTAATTTCAAACCAAGCATTATTAATATCACTTTTTAAATATTTAAAATTAGAATATTTAGGAGCAACATCTTTTAATGCTTTTTTACCAATAGAAAAAATAACAATTTGTTTCATTTCTTCAAGCATTTCTTGAAGAGCTGGAGTTTTAAATTTAATAGAATTAAATATAACTTTTTTAAAAGATAGTGCACTTCTTTCAGTAATTTTACCTTTCCATTGAGAAGGATGAAGTCCACTAAATTCAGAATAGAATTTACTAAATAAAATATCAGCCATTTTACTACGGCTGGCACTCAAAACATTTACTTTATAAGAATATGATATAGTATATCTTAATCTAATTTCATCAATATATAATCTAACTATTTCGCATCCAATAAAACAATCATTTTTATTATAATACATCATAGGAGGAATATATTCATTAATAATATAACGATCCCATTCATTAATAAGATCGTTTAATTGAGTAATAGACATTCCTCTATATCTATCTTCTTTATAATAATAATTTACATCTTTTTCACAAATAGGAGGAAGAATAAATTCTAATAATTCATACCATTGAATATTAATAGAAGTCTGTTTAAGACTTTTAGGAACAGGTTTTTTATCACCATTTTTATCAATAATACTATTTGCTTTGTTTAAAGCAAAAATAGTCATTATATCAACACCTGTAAAAGGTAATTTATATTTTCTTAAAGACTCAATATAAAAATCTTTTTTAGCTAATTCTTCATTATTTTGTAAAGATATTATTTTTTGCGAAGTTTCATATAGCATTCTAATAAGTTCTTTAGTAGTATTATATTGATCAAAGTGCATTAATAATGCAGCAATCATTAAATCATCATATTTAGAACTATTATAGCCATATAAATGAGTAATAATATCTACTTCATTATTATCAATTATTTCTTTATGATAACGCATATTATTTATAGCCGAAACCATAGATAATAATTGATTATCATCATTATCTGTAATATAATATTGTTCAACTTTTACTTGATTGAGTAATTCTTTTATTTCTTTTACAGTATATTTTTGAACTAAAGGAATAGGAGTTTTTACTTCTTTATCTTTTTTAACTTCTATTTTACAAGCATCTTTCATTATATTAAGATAAGAAGTAATATCAACAATAGTAATAGAAAAGAAGTTTTTTAAGACTTCAATATCATAAAATTTAGTAATAATCATATAAAAGAATTTATAGCATTAGCAAATAATACTTTAAAATTATTATATCTTCCTTTTTGATTATTATTAAATATTATTTTAATTTGATGATATGGAAGATTAGCAATATAATCATTATTATTAATATATAAACATAATATATTTCTAAATATAAATTTTTCAGTTTCATATTTAAGAAAATATTTACAATATGGAATAGATTGTAAATAAGTATTATAATTTTTATCAATAGTACATTTTACTTTCGCTGTAATATAAACATTCTCAAATATATTTAATCCTGTAATTTCAGTATATTCTTTAGATAATATATTTATAATTTCTTTTATATTATTAAAAGTAGGTAATATAAATAAATTTCCTGAAGATGGATTTCCAAAACCAAATTTTACGTGTTCTCCTGTATGAAAAATTCTATTAGGACAGTTAATACAAATATTATTTTTATCAATAGGTATAGAAGTATAATTATTATGAAATAACTCTATATCTTTATTTATTTTTTTTCTAATTCCCATAGCATAATATAAGATTTTTTCTTGCTCTTGAACAAGCAACATATAATCTTCTTAATAATTCGTCTTGATTTGCATAAGGAGTACCATTAGAATCAAATACCATATTATTTACATCAACAAAAACAGTATCATAAGTAGAGCCTTGACTCTTATGGCTACTAATAGCAAATCCATAATCTATATCTCTATAATAAATAATTTTACCAGATTTATTTATTACATTAGTTGCTAATAAATATTTTTTCTTAAAATTATAATATTCTTTCCATCTTGTTCCTCTTGTAGAAGTAGACGCAGATTTAGCAGCATTAATAAGTTCAGTTATTACTTTATCATATTTTTGAATAGTAAATTTATCTCTATGATCTATTATAAATAATGGTTTAGTTATATTTCCTCCATGTATCATTTGGAATTTAACAAGAAATCCTTTAAAACCATATTTATCATCTACATAATTAGTAATATCTTTAATAATATATTCTTCACTATTATTAATAATTATACTTAAATATTCATCAACAATAGTTTCATATGACATTATTAAATCATTTTTAGTAATTATAGCTTTGTCATTATCTTTAATTATAGTATGACGAATATAATTATTCCAACTACTTACACATTTATTTGTATAAGCTACAATTCTATACATATCAATATTTTTAGTATATTCTTCATCAAGAAAAGATTTATCTACTAATTCTTTAAACTTATTTACGCCACATACAAAAAATCCTTCATTTACATCATTATAAAAATATTTATTTCTATTTTTAGAAATAAATTCTAAAAATCTATAAGTTTTATTTTTAATATCTTCTCGAAGAATGCTTAATATATCTCTTATAGGATTATCATTTCCTTGTCTTACAATTTCATTAAGATAATTTGTTTTATAACATTGTGTAAAAGCATAACTTTGCTTTTCTCCAACAGGAGGAAGTTGAAAACTATCTCCTTGAAATATAATTTTAATATTTAATTTTTTACATGTATTAATAATATATTTTACTAATTTAGCTGGAAGCATACTTGCTTCATCAATAATAAGTAATTTAATATTATCTAATTTAGGACCAGCAATAGGATTAAATTGTGGTCGTTCTGGATCAAAATCTTCTAATTTTAAATCAAGTCTAAGACCAAATGTACTTTGTATAGTTTCAACATTTCTAATATTTCCAATAGCATTATTTAATACACGACAGGCTTTATGAGTAGGTGCAGTACATTTAATTACACTATGACTATACTTACAATTTTCAATAATATATTTAGTAACAAAAGTTTTTCCAGTTCCACCAGGTCCACACAATCCTCTAATAAAATCTTTATCAGACCAAGTAGCTGCAATAAATGAAATTAATTCATCTATTGCAGCACTTTGATCATCTGTAAATGTTACGGATTGTTTATTTTCATTTTCATTTCTATAAAAATCCATTTATTTATTTTTATTTCTATTTCTTTCTATTTCTTCATAATTAGTTTTCCAATAATTAAACGCAATTTTACTTTCTTCATTATCATATTCTATAATAACTTTTTTGATATTGAACAAAGTAGTTCCATAAGGATTAAGAAGTAAATTACCATATACTATACAACCTGGAACAAATGGTAAATAATTCTCATTTGTATAATTTAGCCTTTCATTTTTATTTCTAACAATACATAATCTTTTAGAGTCTTTATTTAATTTAAGAGAAAATATTTTATCTTTTTTAGCAGTATTATAACAATCTTTAAGAATAGGAACAACAGTATTATTAATATTTACAAATAACATTCCTGTAATTGCTATATGAACAACTCCATATATATCTCTTTTAATAATTGTGTATTGTTTTGCTTTTTTATGGTTAGTGTTAGTTTGTTTTTTAGTAACACTAAAATCAAAATAAGGCATAATAGTTTAATTATTGTTTCTTAAATATACTTTTAATAGAATTTACAAAACTATTTTTATTATCTCGTTTAGCAAGTTTTTTATTAATAGTATATTCAGAATTAGTAGGAGCAACTCTTGTTGCATTTCCTTTACGGGCGTGATACTGATGATAATTTACAAGATAATCTATCTTTCCAAAAGTATGAATACCTGTACCTTCAGAATAAGTAATAGATTTATTTACAGTATCAACTGTAACAAAAGGATTTTTAGATAACATCCTTACAACTCCATTTTCATCATAATGACGATTAGCCATAATTTTACAATGTTTAATTTGGTTAATAAAATTAGTTAATTAATTGTTTTCTTGTTCTATTTTTTTATTTACAAGATCAATCATAAGTTTTATGAAAGTTATTCTATCTTCTATACCTTGTTTATTAACAGTAAACCAAGCATAATTTAAAGTATCATAAGTATTGCTAAATAGATTGGCATATTTTTTAATATTATTTCTATTAAATTCTGGAAGTATTTCAGCGTATTTATAGTCATCATTAATATAATCAAATATTCTGCTCAAAGTATTATTGCCTATACTATAGCTACGACATATATAACTTTCTAAAGCAATACATATAAAAGTTTCTTCTTTAGATTCAATTAATTCTAATAATTTAATATATATTTCTTTTCTTATAATAGAAGGAATAGCCTTTCTATTTAATATACAATTTCTAACATATTGTTTAACGTAAGTATTCATAATATAAATAATTATAATTAATTCTTTTTAGCATATCCCCCGTAAAGGAAGATCCACCATATTATTCTTTTACCTTCTTTTTACTACATTAATTATTAATAATTTCTTTATTAACAATATCTATCATAAGTTTAACAAAAGTAATTCTATCTTGCATAGTATAAAACCAAGAAATACCGCTATACTTAATTGAATAAAATAAATTAGTATTTTTAAGTATTAAATTTCTATCAAATTCAGGAAAACATATTTTATAATTTTTATGTATATATTCACCATTTATATCTTTATAATAAAAATTTGTATTATATACATTTATATTATAATCATTTAAAATTTTTCTTAGTTCAATACAAATATATTTTATTTCATTATTTTCATCACCGATAATAATTCTTTTTAATATTTTATTATATATATTTAATCTAATTCTTGGTGGAATAACTTTGTCATTATTAAGACAATCTATTATAATATCTTTATACGTACTTATATAATATTATATTTAATACAGCTATTTTAAGCTAAAATTTTGAATATTTTATAAAATAATAGAATTGATCTAATTTTATATTTAATTAAATCAATTCTATTAAAATAAGCTATTATTAGCTTTTATTTAAGTTTTCCCCCACATATCACAAATATTACACATATTAGTATTTATATTTATAAGTTGTATCTTGATTTTCTATAATTATTATTTCTTTAATTTTATTAGATTTATAATCATTAATTATTTCAGTTACAGAATTAGTATTATAAATAGCAGTCTTTAACATTCCTATGGTACAAAATATAAACATAATAAACATTATAATACCAATAATAATTTTAATTTTATTAGAACTATCATCATTTATCAATTTAATAAATGATATTAAATATATAATAGTTAATATTGTAAATAATAAAATAAAAGTTCCCATGATTAATAATATTTTATTTATAAATTCTTAAATGAGCATTTTTAGTTCTATTAATATGAATATAATAACATATATTATTAATTAACCATTTAGTAATTATTTTATTAATTGGAATATAAAATATACTACAATTAGCGCTATCTTTATAATATTTAGGATTATTATTATATGGTACATATTTTATATACATATAAATATATTCTTTTATTTTATTAATAATATTTTTCATATCTTTAATAGAAATAAATCTATAAGATTTGTTTATATGAAAATATTTTTCATTAGCTTTTACTTTAATATATTGATTTTTATATTGTATTATAAAGTTCATAATATTATTTATTTTTATAAGTTTTATAATTTTCTTTAGCAATATTTAAACAGTAAGATAATTCTTTATCTAAACAGAGCCATTTTTCTATATCATAATAATTATCTTCTTCTGTTTCCATAATTAAATAATATAAAATAAAGAGAGAAAGATTAATATCTTTCTCTCTTAACTATATTTAACTAAACTCATCTTTAAGTTTAGCTAATACTTCTTCAAGACAAATGAGTAAATCTTCTCCAGTTGTATCAAATTTCTCATCGAAATCAAATACAGGAATAGGAGAAAAATAATTCTCGTCAGCTTTAGTAAAAATAAAACTACTATCAATTTCATCCATACCAAAACCATTTACAATAGTACATGGTTTTATAGAATAAGATTGACCAATTTTAATAATACTTAAAGCTACGCTTTTAGAAGTTTTAAGGTTTAAAGGAAGTAACATGATTTTAAAGTTTTTGGTTAAACATTTAAAGTGAACCTTAATATATGTAATTGTACTCGGAGCGGGAATCGAACCCGCACGGCCATTGCTGGCCACAGGATTTTAAGTCCGGCGTGTCTACCTATTCCACCATCCGAGCTAATAATTAATAATAAGATTAAAATTAAAAAGTACTATTACTCTAAAAATAATATTAAAGAAAGAAGTGGCAAATAATCTTATGACATATCGAATAACGGAAGATGTAATATTATTTTTATTAGAATGAGTAATAGTACTTGTGGGCCTTGTAGGGCTTGAACCTACAACCTAATGATTATGAGTCATTTGCTCTAACCTTTGAGCTAAAGGCCCAATATTATATTAATTAATACCAAAAATAGTTTTATAACTATTAAGAATAGTTAATTCTTCACTTAATTTATTATATTTTTCAGTAGCATTAGTTAATACTTTTATATCTATAGCATTTTGTTGTAATAGTTCTATAATATGTATTTCTGCAGCACAGATACTCATTTTGATATTAGAAATTCTTCTTAATAAAGCAAGTTGATCACTTTCTTTATATTCTACATTTTTATTAGCAAATGATTCTTTTAATCTATCAAGTAATTCTTTCGTAGAATTTTCAATAAATTTATTAGTTTTCATAATAATATAAATTTAATAATTAATATTAGTTGAACCATCTGGACTCGAACCAGAAATCCAAGAACCAAAATCTTGTGTGTTACCATTACACCATAGTTCAATAAAATAACTATTTCAAATAACTATAATATAATTAGTACAATTGCCTATCGAAACATAACTACTCATAGCTATTTAAAATAGTTAAATTAGAGCTTTTTGATTTTCCCCCGTAGAGGAAAGTTCACGGACTATTACTTTACTTGCTTTTGAATTTTTCCAATTCTAAAAGCTGCAAATGCAGCTACAATACCAAGTGCTACATTAACAATAACTACCCAAATAGGCATAGTTTTAATATCAATAATAGCAACGATTACAATAGCTGCAATCATAATAACTGACCACCAAAACTTATTCATAATATTATTTATTAATTAATAATCATATTTAATAGCAGATTCTTTGTCTTCATCACCTTTAATAGTTTCAGGTTCAAAAGCAAGATCATCAAAATCATTATTTAATAATTCACTATTAATAATTATTTCATTTTCTTCTATATTAGACATAATATATTATTCAATATTAAAATCTGCATTTTCTTCTTTAAGAAAGTTAATAATAACTTCTTTAGAATTTGCAGCAAAAGAAGTAAATGAACCAATTAAAGCTGTGATAAAAAACTTTTCAGTATAACGATAATCGCGAAAAAGACCATTACTTTTAACAGTAAATTTATCCCAAAGGAAATTTACATAATTACCTTTACCTTTAGCTTGTTCTTCTGCTGAAATTTTACTAATTTCTCCTTTCTGACAAAGATAATTAATAATAGCAATTGCAGTATATCGACGAATTTGAGCATTGTTTTTAACAATAAGAGCAAGCTCAGTAATGTGATTAGGAATATTTTTAATAGTTCTTCCCTTACTATTTGTAGGAGTATTTTCTTGTTCGGTAGTATTAGGATTTTCTATTTTTTCTTGACCAATATATACTTTCGATTCATCATTTTTAGGTTCAACAGATTTTTTAGCAACTTTAGCAACTTTAGTTTCCATAATAATATTATATTTAAAATTGTTTGTTTATTAGTGATAACATTCAAATATAAATCTATTATTTGATATATGCAAATATATAATAATTTTTTTTCTTCATATACTAATAATAGTATTCTTATTTGAATATAAAAATTGATTAAAATTTGGTAACTTAATTATATAAATAAAGAGAATAGTTTAGCTATAATAATATAACTAAAACTACTCTCTTTATAAATATATTATTCAAGCATCTTATCCATAAGACGAGAAGCACCAATTTGACCAGCTTTACCAAGTTTGAATTTGATAATGTTATTAATAATAACAGCGTGGTCGAAAGTAACAGGATCTACATTATCGCGAGTAGAAAATACATTCTTATATTCTTCACCCTCTTTAACTTCCTTTTGAATAATATCAATAGTAGCACCATTGAAAATAATAGGAAGAGCTTTAGGGTGTTCAATAAGATAATTAGCCATCCACGATAATTCTTCATCTTCTTTCATAGCTCCAGCAATAGCATAAGTAGAACTAAAAATAACATTAGTGAGACCTTCTTTATAAGTAAGACCATTGTCTTCACTTACAAAACCTTTAATCTTACTTGAAAGAGTAAATGATACCATATCATAATTATCTTTTTCAGTAAAATTAACATTTTTTACTTTAAGGCCAGTGATTTTCTTTGCTCCAGAAGCAAGAAGAGTCTTAATAGCTTCTTGATAAGTACTCTGTTGAACTTCAGGCTGAACAGTACTACTCTGTTCTACACCTTGTAATACATTTGTTTCCATAATAATTTTATAAAATTAGTTGGTTAATCTCCTATTAAAGCTGGAGAAATAGCTTATAATTATTTTGTTATTTTTGGATATGTTTTTAATTTTCTTGAAAATAGTGGCCATTTTAATAGTTTATATAGTTGAACTTCTTCTTTTGTATATCCGATAGATAATAATAATTTTATATACCCTTGTGCAGTATTTCTGCAAGTCCATATGGATAGTTCTTTATTATTATATTTTTCAGCAATAATTAAATATTTAGATAATATCATAATATTAATAAAGGTAATAAAAATAGTTTTATTTTAGATATAATTACATATAATATTAATTGAATAATTATTAGTTATAGCAATATTGATAATAATATTAATAATATTTGTATATTTAATGTTAAGTTAAAAGTTCAATGATCAGATAATAAGATTTGATTATTAAATTGAAAATTGATATAAGATTTATTTATAATAAGATTTGATTATATAATTTAAGATTATAATAACTAAAAGTTATAATAAGATTTGATTATAAAAAATTAAAAAAGTATACAATTTTGTTATAGTTATAGCTTTATAAGCTTGAGATGCTATTGATTTTAGAGGAAGAGAATAATGGAGAAAAGAAGATGGAGAGGGTCTGTCCCCCCACTAATACTCTCCAACTCCTTTATCCTCCTATTTTTCATCCTATTTTTCCTATTAAAATCATTTAATGATCTTCGTTGAAGCTCTAACTTTCTCTTTTCTTATTTAAAATCTTATTGTTATTATTATTACTGCTATTTAATAGTCTTCACTCCAGCTCTAATTTTCCTTTATCCTACTCAAAATCCTATTGCTAATCCTCCTCCTATTATTTAATAATTTTAATTATTACTCTTCAGCTTTATTTTATTCCTCAAATAGCTATATAAATAGCTACTCAAAATCCTACTAAAGATAATCTCCCATAACAAAAAGTTATTATAAAGTACTTATAATCACAATTCTATTGTTCTTGTTACATACAACTTTCCTTTATATCCTCTTGATTTTAGTTCTTCTATTAATTCTCTTGGAGTGAATTTAGCTAACTCACTATTAGTAGAACCTGTTGTTTTTTTAAATAATTTTGTTTTTTTTATTTTTTCACTTACACATTTTTTACAAGTTGCAATACCATTTGTAGCAAATGGTGATTTTTTAAATTCAGATAAAGGTAATTCTTGTCCGCATACTTTACATACTTTTGTTTCCATATTTTCTAATATTTATTATGATAATTATTTAAAGGTTGTATTAATCTTCAAAAATAGATTTAGTTGATACTATTATTCCATAAAGTATTATTGAATATAATACTATTAAAGCGATAGCTTTTAGTATAGTTAATAACATAATTATTCCTTCTTAATGATCTTAAAGATTATCTCTATAATTATAAATATAATAATAGTTATTAAAATGATTATCATTTTTCTTTCTTTATTTGGATGTATCCGATTATTGCTAAAATAATTAGAATAGTTATTGCTATTACTTGCCCTAATTCTACAAAAAGGAAATATTCTGTTAATACTCTATCATTTATCATAAATAATAAAAGGAATAAAATTAATATAAATAAAAGTAGGCTTAATTGGAAATATGATATTTCCCTCGCCAAGTTTCATTTTGACTATTATAAGAGGTTGTTAAATAAGAATAGTGCTTGTAGGATTTCTCCCACAAGCACTATAATATCAAATACCGCCAAGCATAATACAATTGATAATACGATCACCAATGCTCTCAGCATTTGCGGTAACTACTATATCTGTGATATTAGTAGTATAACCATCAAATTTGTGAATACAAACTTCTCCATCGATAGTAGTATATTCCTCGCCAGGATGAAATTCAGTTCGTTCGAGTGTAACATCAGCATCAGTAAGATATGCTTGCAATTGTGCAGCATTTATACCAATACGTTTGCCAGTTTCACGCAAATTCTTTTCCACAAGATAAGCATGGATAATACCAAGATTTGGTATACAACGAATAGTCTGCGCAATTAAAGCATTTGAAAGAATGTCAATATAATTGACAGTAGTCTTGAATACTTGCCCATCAGCGTCTATTTTATAACCAGGAATATACTTATCAAGAATGATACGATAACGAATGTCATCAATATGACTATAAATACCAATACGCTGGAACTTTACTTTATAAGTTTCCATAATTGTAATACGTGCTCCTTTAGCACGAGCTTCATTATTATTCACAGTAACTTCGCTACGGTTACTGCGATTGGCATAGCCATTATGCCAATATTTATTTTGACAAGTATAAGAGGTTTTGTAATAAAAAGAAAAGGGAAGAATATTACTTCTTCCCAAATATCCTTGCAAGTCTTGTACCAAGATAAACTAAATTAATTGTAAGTATAGCTGTTGCTATAACACCAATTATAGCTTGTTCATATTCACTATTGAATATAAACTTAGCTCCGCTGTTAATAATAGCAATAAGACTAACTATACTAACTATTATAGCATTAATAAAATTTAAGATACCTACTTTCATAACAATATTAAGATTAGTTATTTGTATTCCAAGATTTGTTCTGATAATTATAAGAGGTTGAGTAGTTTTAATTATATCTTGAATATTATTATTTTTAATAACTATATTTATAATACTTGAAATAATATATTTTCTAATATCATTGACGGGGGACTTCAAGACCGATAATAGTAGCCGGGGGGATCATTAGAAATAGCCCCATCTTCTCATTTATATATTATATTTAATAACCTAATACTTTTACTATAATTATTTCCTTTATCAATAAAACAACTATTTTCCATTTTTATTCTAATCTCAACATTATCATAATTATCATAATTATCATAATTATTATTTTTATTAATAATATATTTAACTATATCATTATTTATTTTATTATTATTAAAATAATTCTCTTTTCTTCACTTATACAATATAAATTATACATTACAAGTATTTTCTCTTTCTACATAATACTCTATATTATATTTAATAATTCAACATTTAACTTCACTTCGATCATTATAAATAGTTTCATCTTCACATCTATCTAATATAAATCCTATACTATTATCTTTATAGACATAATATTTATAATACGTATTATTATTCTTATCTCTCCATAATTATTATTTTTACCATCATATTCCACATTATTAAAAATAATTTTATTCTCATTATTGTATTATACTTTATACATTACAATTAACTTGTATATTATTTTTCATTTATATATTATTATTATCTTCATTTGCATAATATTTATAATATTCATCAATATTTTTATCTACTTTTAACAACTACATCTATTCTTATTTTATCACTATTTTTATTATTAGAAATAGCCCCTCTCTCGCATCTATATAATATATTATCTAATCTCTCTATAAACTCCATCTTTAATTTCTTTATCATTAACAATTAATCCTAAAATATTATTTATTACAATTACTTTACTATTATAAACATTTTCTTTTATACAATTTATTATATTACTCATATTTTTTTATTCCAATACTAATAGTATTTTTATCATATAAACTATATAATATATTATCCATATTATTATTTAACAACTTCACACTTTATTACTATTATCTCAATTTTATCCATCATTATAAATAATTTATCTACAATATTCATTCTTACTATACTAAACATTATTTTGCTTATTGTCAGAAATAGCCTCTCTTTCACATTTATATACTATATAATGTCTACTATAAAATTCAGTACCTTATTTCTATAATTTCTTATATTTAATAAACCCCATATTCATTTTTAATATTATTGTCTTTAACAATATTTATAATATTTCCATTATTTTTAATCCAAGTTAAACCCAATTAATAATTATTTATTATTTATCCTAACATCTATAATAGTAGTATTAGGAGAACTTCCTTTGTTCTCTTTAACAAAAGTATTAAAATATTCAATATATTTTAAATAACTATTTCGTTCAGAATCTTTTCCTATACTATTAATATATTCTTTACGAATAGCTTTAAGCTCTTTATATTTAGTTTCTGAAACTATATATAATTTATTATTTATATCCACAATTTTCATAAGTAATAAAATTATATTATATTAGAAAAATATTATAGAATTTTAAAAAATTATTATAGAATGTTCTATCAATAACTTTAATAGTTATAATATAATTATCTCAATAATTTTGTTCATTAAATTTAATTCCATATTCTCCTTCATTAATCTCTTTAATAGATAAATCAGCAACAGCTGGCTTATTATAATGGATAACTCTATCAATAATCTGTTTAATAGCACCTTTACTTTCTTCTCGAAGTAAATATTTTTCTACTTCTTCTTTTATAAAAGTATAATCTCTATCTGCAATTTTATAAAGCATATCGTTAATTTCAATGACGCGTATATCTTCAAATTTTACTATAACTAAAATTAATACTAATTTTATATGATTTAATAATAAGATAATTAGGATTTTCTCTTTGCATTTCCTTTACGGGGGAAACGGTAAAAGCTCTAATAAATTCATAAATAGCTATTTCATTAGGTTTAACTGGATTAAAATTATAAGCAACAGCTGGATTATCAGCTGAAAATATATTAAAAAAATTAATAAGATCTCTTCCGTGAGCCTTCCTTTACGGGCGTGATAGTGAAAATAAGTAACAAAATCTATAAGATTTTCATATATAATATCCAGATTATTATCTTAATTATTAACTGGAAATATAACTGGATGAGTGATATAATTAATTCTCTTCACTCCATCCCCCGTAAAGGAAACAGCAAGAGCGATTCTTTTTACCTTATTTTGCATCATAAATAACAGCTGGAAATTCAACTGGAGGAATTTCAATAGTAAAAATAATAAGAAAATCAATAGCATCTCTGCTATGCTTTCCTCTACGGGGGAAAAGTAAAAGCATTAATTGAATTTCTTATATAATTAGCAATAGGTTTAGCTGGAGGTTTAGCGATAATAAAATCTGGATTAAGAGCTGGAGTTCCAGCTCAAGTTTCAGCATTAATAAAATCATAAGTAAAAATAATAAGAAAATAAGTAATAAAAATAGTAAGAAAATCAATAGTAAAAATATTTTTGTAATTTTCCGTGTAAATATCCAACGTTTAGATTATTTTATATATATTATATATAATATATTTATATATTATATATAATATATATAAAATAATCTAAACACAATATAAAATAACAGGGCATTTTGAGTATTAATATATATATTAATAATATATATTTATAT
>ENA-OPWC01000066-OPWC01000066.1-human-gut-metagenome-genome-assembly--contig:-NODE-66-length-81942-cov-5.374968_pt1 | contig 81942 bp, 66 predicted proteins | sample MGYA00241504_ERZ502000 | MGnify/ENA primary metagenome ERZ502000 (study PRJEB25962, sample SAMEA2042005) | human gut metagenome | biome: human gut; feature: human-associated habitat; material: faeces...
GGTAACTGTAAAAGCAACGGATGATGCTGGAAATACAACAACCAAAACAGATTCAGATGCAACATTAGGTGGATCACTAAAATTGCAGGTCAAAGAGAAAGTTGCACCTGTGATTGCGATCACAGCACCGACGGCAGGAAGTTACATCATTAACAACAAGCCGGCTATCACGTTTAAAGTTACAGATGATGATTCGGGTGTTAATCCGGCTACGATCGGGGTTACGATTGACTCCGGATCCAAAGTTACAGGAGATGCGATTACCAAGAGAGCAGTTACAGGCGGATATGAATGTACATACACACCAACTTCTGCGCTGGCAGATGGAAGTCATACGGTCAGGGTGGACGCATCTGATTATGATGGAAATGCAGCTGCTCAGAAGTCAGTTACCTTTAAAATTGATACAGTGCCGCCAACACTGTCTATTACATCACCAGCAAACGGTCTTGTGACAAATCAGGCAGCATGTACGGTTGCGGGTAAAACCAATGATGCTACATCAAGCCCGGTTACTGTGACAGTTAAGCTTAACAGCGGTGCGGCAGAAGCTGTGACAGTAGGTTCAGATGGCAGTTTCTCCAAAGCCATTACACTGGCAGCAGGAAGCAACACGATCACGATCGTAGCCACAGACTATGCAGGCAAGACTACAACTGTAACCAGAACTGTCAAACTTGATACCACACCTCCAACGATCAAGAGCGTTACGCTTACTCCGAACCCTGTTGATGCCGGCAAGACATTTATCATCAGCGTAGATGTAACAGACTGATATGGTGACCAGAGTATATGGCCTTGCCAATGGTACAGAGGTGATATTTTCCCATGCAGAGGGTAATGCATGGGAAATCACCGTGCCATGGACAGACGATGGAAAATACACAGCAGAGATTTTTGCAGAAGATGAGGCAGGAAATCTGTCCCATCTCTGTTCAATGCTGTTTGTGATTGCTGGCCACGAACTGCAGGCTGCGGTTGTATTACATGAAATGTCTGCACAAGTTGACGGTGAAAACCGGAGATACAGTACAGAATTTGTGGATCATCAGTTTATGGGAATTGTACAGGAGGGAGGATATCAGATTGAGAGTGTCGTATGTAGCAGAGATCACATTTGACTTTCCGGAGGCAAGATACCTGCGGGCGGTGGTTAAACCGAAATGTGACACAGAACTTCCGTTTGAAATCGAATCAGCATGTTGGGAATTGTACTACAAAAATGATGATGGCGAAGATGAACTTGAAAATTCCGGTGATTGCGAGATCAATGGTCATGAACTTGCAGCGTTTATCAGCCCTCAAAAAGTAGGAACATATCGTTTTAAATATATATACGAGATTGCAGGCGAAACATGGGTGGATAATGTGAAGATAAAGGCAGGGTGATTTAATGGCAGAACCAAACATTTTTATAGCGAGTGTTACACTTACACCAAATCCAGTGCAAGCGGGAAAAACATTTATATGCTCGGCAGATGTAAGACCGATCAAATATGTTTTGGATGCAGGAGATGGTACAGCATTAGATACTGGATATGGAACTATGCTACAGATCAAAGATTAAGAGGAGGAATTAAGTGTGGCAGAATCAATTAAAACGACAGTTGTTGAGAACTTGCCGGAAAACGCGGCACCGGGAGATGCAGATTATATAATTACAGCACAGAAAAATATTCTGAAGAAAACTAAAATAGCTCAGCTGGTTAATGTATTTAAAGAAAAACTGGGAATTAATACGTTAAACACGAAGATAAACACTTGTCCAAGATATGTAATCTATAATGTCAACACAGATACATCAGGAAACGTATTTTTAAATACTTCAAAGGACGGTCATCAGATTTTGGGCGCATTCCCATTATACGGAAATATTAGAATCACAGCAGTTGGGTACTACAATGGAGCTTATTATGCATTTTGTAATGATTTCGATGGCGGTTCTTGTGCTAATAGACCTGTGACTATTGGAGTATTATATATTGATTAATTCAATCTCATAAAATCAATATATGAAAGATTGGCATTATTTACAATTTCAATTGTCTTTCCTGAGTACATGGTGACTTTGAGCTTACTTCCACTGATGATAACAGGATAAAAAATGCTTTGATATGAATCAATCATTCTAAACCATGGATTCGCTATTGCTTTATCATCTACTTCAATCTTTAATGCTACACCCAGAACATTTGAAGTTGATGCTTCAAGATTTGCAAAAAGGTTGATATTTACTAAATATGTGCCTTCGGGGAATGTATAGTAATGTTTATAATCAGTTGCACCCACAAACTGTACTCCAACAATGTTGTTCCATGCAGTCTCACCGATTGCAAGCCCTGAATAATTACCCGAACTTCCAGGTACATAAAATTTACCTGCAGCATAAAAACGAGCAGTTTTTCCTATGGAATTTATCTTCGTGTTTAGCATCTGTACCTATGCTTTATAATTAAGGTACGGGAGGTGCTGATAATGGAGTCAAGGCAAATGATCATACAATCAGTAATGCAAGTATTAAAGAGCAAAGTGGATCAGGAGACACTGGATATAGTGCAAGATGCGCTTACGATCGAACTGAATCGTTATGAAGTCCAGGAACGAACAACGGAACTATCGGTGGTAGACAATAGTGCTGTAGGAATGTTACGCAGGTATATTGCTACCAAAAGAATCGAGGGCAAAGCAGAGTCTACACTGAAAAGATACTGGGAACAGAACCTGCAGTTAATACAATTTCTCGGCAAGGATCTGAACAAAATTACTACAGATGATTTAAGACTGTTCATGGCATGCCGACGGCAGCAGAATAAGGTAAGTAATAGAACTTTAGATGGGATGAGAAGATGCTACAGGAGCTTTTTTACATGGTTAACAACGGAGGGTTTGATAGAAAAGAACCCCTGCATAGCATTAAATCAAATCAAATGTCGCAAACAGATAAAAAAGCCTTATACAGCTGTTGAACTGGAATTGCTTCGGAAATCCTGCGAAAATATACGTGATCTTGCGTTAGTAGAGTTTTTATATTCATCTGGATGCCGTGTGTCTGAGATATCCAGATTGGATATCTCGGACATAAATATGGAAACGGGAGAATGCTGCGTGATCGGGAAGGGGAATAAGGAGCGGATCGTATATCTTACAGATATTGCGTTACTATATTTAAAAAGATATCTGGAAAAAAGAAAAGATAGTAGTGTTGCATTATTTGCAGGAAAGGGAACACCACGTCTGAAAAAGGGTGGAATAGAAACTTTATTAAAAAGAATTGGAAACGTGGCAGGAGTGGAAAATGTGCATCCGCATCGTTTTCGACGTACACTTGCGACCAACTTATTAGATCGAGGCATGAGCATACAAGATGTAGCAGTTATTTTGGGACATGCAGATCTCAAGACTACCCAGATTTATTGTTTTATCAATCAAAGTAACGTAAAAAATGCATATCGTAAATATGCAGCATAGGTAAATAAACATTGTTTTACTCCGGGGGAACTCCGGAGCTTTTTGCATGCAATAAAATAAATAGAAAGGAAAAAGATAGAAGGATACTAAACACGAAGTTAACAGGTAGCTCTTTTACTTACAGTGAGATGGGTGGTGACTATAACAACAAACTTGGCGGCGCATATTGCATATACAATAATGATATAGTATTTGCTCATTTAACTTTATCAATTCCTGATGGCCTTGCTAATGGTACTCTACTAGCCACATTTCCAAATGGAGTAAATTTAAAGACTTTGTTAGGAATAGGTGTAAATAGTGTTACAGGCGCAGTTAGCACCATCAATGCTATTAATAACTATATATATTCAGCAGGAAGTATGCGTGCAGGAAATTACATTCTTGATATGTCATTCAAACGTGTTTAAAAAGTGTTATGCTCGTTTCAATACAAGATCAATAAGGTAATTTCCTTGTGGAAATGTCGGATTCGCATAAACAATATTGTTTTGTATCATTATTGAAGCTATAGTACCTGTAGTACTGACAACTCCAATATTGGATACTGCTTGCATTTTTATATCGGATGGTAATATTGCAAGCGTATCCTTTGAAGTTAATTGAACAGGCACCCCGAAACCGATATGTATATACACAAACTGTGAATTATAGACGCAAAAAGATGTACCGAGTGCATGCGCAACAGAAATATTAGTTGTCAAATTCGTGTTTAGTATCCTTCTATCAAGAATTGCATATGTTAAGAATCCGAGCAGAGCCGAAAGGCTCTTATTTTAATGCAATTTGCGCCGGCGCAATGCCGAGAAAGGATAAAAAATGAAAGAAAATTATATCAAAGCATTTTTTACCGGAATGTTCGCACTGATCAGTTCAATGCTGGGCATACTTACAATTCCGGTACTTCTGATGGTAGCATGCAATGTGCTTGACTATGCTACCGGATTGATGGCATCTACATATCGGTCACAGGATATCAATTCCTATAAAAGCATCAGAGGAATTATGAAGAAGGTATGCATGTGGCTCCTGGTAGTGGTGGGAGCAGTGATAGATCAGCTGCTTTTGTATGCATCTCAGACTGCAGGTATAACATTGCCATTTACATTTCTGGTAGCTTGCATTGTAGCAATCTGGATTATCTGTAATGAGATTATCAGCATACTGGAAAATATTAAAGATATGGGAGTTGCAATCCCAGGATTTCTTCTGCCGATTGTGGAGCATGTGAAATCACAGGTAGAGGACAAAGCAGATATCAATAAAGAGTCAGAGGGCGAGTGATCGTCCTCTTTTTAGTGGAGGAATACAAATGCTAAAGATTATGGGACAGGCTGTAGCTACCGTAACGCAGATGCAGACCTATATCAAAAAAGTTAATCCAAAGGTGCCCGATTCGGTTATCAAGATGATTCCGTTGTACATTTCTGAAGGAGCAGTCGAGGGAGTAAGAGGCGACATTGCCTTTGCTCAGAGCTGTCTGGAAACAGGCAACTTCACATTCTCAGGGTCAGCAGTTACCTTGGACCAGAACAATTTTTGCGGAATGGGTGTGATTAAGAATGGAGTCAAAGGCAACAGTTTCAAGACACCACAGCTTGGTATCCGGGCGCAGGTTCAGCACCTGCAGGCATACGGCTCTACAGGCAGGCTGAAACAGACTGTTGTGGATCCACGATACACCTATGTAACCAGAGGATGCGCAGAGTATGTGGAATATCTCGGCATCCAGGAAAATCCACAACATTATGGATGGGCTGCTGGAAAGGACTATGGAAAGAAGATTATCACAATTCTGAATAGTATTCTGACTATGAATTCCGGAACATCCACATCAGGAAAGGAGAACACAGTGAAAGTAAACATCAAGAAGATGATCAGCAAAAAGAACTGCTATATCGGTCAGAACAAACCTGCCTATGTTGTGATTCACGAAACCGACAACTGGAGCAAAGGAGCGAATGCCAGAGCACATGCTCTTGCCATGAAGAATGGAAACCTTGCCGGTACAGTCCATTATTATGTGGATTCTTCAGAGATTTACCAGACGCTGGATCATAGTGATGGTGCCTGGGCCGTAGGCGATGGAAAAGGTAAGTACGGCATCACAAACCGTAACTCTATCAACATTGAAATCTGCGTAAATCCGGAAACAGATTACTACAAAGCAGTGGACAAGGCTGAACAGCTGGCAGCATACCTTCTGAAACAGTATGGCTGGTCAACTGATCATCTGAAACGTCACTATGATGCATCCAGGAAACATTGCCCGCGTAGAATCCTTGACGAAGGGCTCTGGCCGGGATTTGTAAAGAAGACTGCGGCTTATATGGGCGCAGGCAATACATCAACCAGCACAACAAACAAAACAACTACTACATCAACCACGAAAGGAGCAGGCTATATGTTTAATCCGGAACTTGTAAAACTTGGAAGCACAGGAACATCAGTACTTTTACTTCAGGAGATTCTGATCGCGAGAGGATTTAAGGGGAAGAATGGAAAGGCTCTGACTTTATCCAGGAAGGCAGATGAAAATACAATCTATGCGCTCAAGACTTACCAGAAGTCCAGAAAAGGAGTCCTGGAAGCAGATGGAATAGCAGGTGAAAAGACCTGGAAAGATCTGATCGCGATCTAAAAAACTCCCGGCAGGTACCCATCTGCCGGGAATATTGTATCATCTGAAAAATGTCAATTTTTGGTATTATAGGGTATTGAAGTCTGGTGGCCCGGATGGCGAGATCGGAGCATCTATGCGTTATCTTTCTCAGCGTTTTACTATGCCAAATCGCATGGCCATGGCAGTGCTGAATGATATTGGCACTGAGGAACTGGCACACCTGGAAATGGTTTCCACGATCGTTCATCAGCTGACAAAAGATCTTTCTATGGAAGAAATTGAAAAAAGTGGTTTTGGGCCATATTATATTGATCACACAGTAGGTGTATGGCCACAGGCAGCCGGTGGAGTTCCTTTCAATGCATGTGAATTCCAGAGTAAAGGTGATCCGATCACAGATTTATTTGAAGACCTTGCTGCGGATGGTGCGATTGTGTAAAGACAACATTGAGGTTTTAAAAGATAGTTCCCGATAATCTGGCATACTAGCTGCCAGATATGAGAACTTTAGAAATTCCAATGTATTTCAATAGGTATTTCCTTAGTTACAGGGTCTTTTTTGCCAACAAGAATGTAGTCAATCAGTTTTTCTACAATTTCCCTGTCTAAGTGTTCAAGATTTGTATATTGCTCGATTAACTGTCGTCTGTTATCGCCAATCAGCATTTTTCTTTCAATAACATCAAGCTGTTTCTGCGTATCAATTACCAGTTTTTCGAGCCTTTCTTTTTGTGTTGAGAAGTCTTTAGATAAATCCAAGTAATCAAGTTCGGAAAGAATACCTTTTACCTTATCTAAATATAGTTCACGGATTCCTTTTGTGTATTCCGCAATCTTTTTTTGATAAGCAGCAATCTCCGTTTTCATAGCTTCTTTTTGACCTCGCAGGTCATTATTGAATTGCACATTTTGTTCAAGCTCATCTTTATCCAGATATTCTGTGGATAACTTATTAAGTTCATCAATCACAGCTTTTTCCAATTTGTCTACTGAAATGAAAGAACCTATACAAGCGTCCTTTGCTACATGGCGGTTAGAACATTGTAAATAATGCTTACCACGATTCTTTGATGAACGCATTGTATAACCACAATTCATACAGCGAGCTTTTCTGGCAAATAAGCCGATTGTGCCAACTGTGAAAGGTTTTGCCTTTTGAGCTACCAATGCTTGAACCCTATCCCATAACTCACGGTCAATAATCGGCTCATGTGTACTCTCAACTCTGTACCACTCGTCTTTTGGTCTGGGTTTGTTTTGCTTTGTCTTATAAGAAACGCTGCCATATTTCCCTTGAACCATATTCCCGATATAGATTTCATTCACCAACATATCTGATATGGCAAAATATTTCCATAGGGTACTGTTTTTCGTTTTAGGCTGCTTATAACGCAAACCATGAAGTCGTTTGTATTCCGTAGGGTTTGGTATTCCTCTGTCATTCAACATACGGGCAATGGCGGTCTTTCCATATCCCTGTGAAAACAGTGTAAAAACTTCTCTGACAACTTCCGCAGCTTCTTCATCAATAATCAAATGCCCTTTCACGTCAGGGTCTTTTTTGTAACCATACAGGGCAAAAGCACCGATATGGTGTCCGTTCTTTCTTCTGTCAGTGAGAACGCTTTTAATGTTCTCTGACATATCCTCCAAGTACCACTCATTCACCAGACCGTTAATCTGTCTTGATTTCTTATTTCCCTTATTAGCTGTATCTGCATTATCAACAATACTGATGAAGCGAATACCCCAAATAGGAAAAAGACCGTGGATATATTTTTCCACTAATTCTAGTTCTCTGGTAAATCTGGATTGTGTCTTACAAAGGACAATATCAAATTTGCGATTCTTTGCGTCCTCCAACAACCTGTTAAATTCTGGTCGTCGTCTGTCAGAACCAGTGTAATCATCATCACTGTATATGTTGTAGACTTCCCAACCATGCTCTAATGAGTATTGAAGTAACATTGACTTTTGATTCTGAATACTGTTACTGTCGTCTGTTTCTGATTGTTTGTTTCTATCTTCCTCTGATAAGCGGCAATAAATAGCAACTCTTGATTTTGATTCTATCATGCTTCGTTCTCCTTTTAAAGAAGACGAAACAAACTATCTCTACAAGATGTTATTATAACATCTTGTAGGATAGTTTGTCTATCATCTGGCAGGAGTTGCCTTTCCTTTATTTTTTTCATATTGATTTATCAACTCTATCCATTTTAGAGTAAATGCTTTTGTAAACGCCGCTCTATCACAATTTTTAAAAACATTCTTGCAAACTACCTTTGCGTCATTTGCCATTGAACCACCTCACTACAATATATTTACAAAGTATGCAAAAATGCTTGTACGTTATGAAAGAATTTGTCTATAAATAAGAAGTAATCAGATGGCTTTGGAAAGCTCCACTGGAATTTCACCATTCCCATTCTGATGGGTGAACCGTGTCATACGGGTGTATCATTATTCTGATATACGGGTCATGGCAGCAACTTTTCCAACAGTCGCTTACGGATCACTGGCGTGGTCGCTCGCTTCGCTATCCCTCCTTTCGTGGGTCATGGCGTTCCAGTCCGTCGGCTCACCGTATATCAAACGTATCTGATTACTTTATTCAGTTTTCAAAGAACACTTGTAAAACGGAGCTGGAATGAGGTGGTAGAACACTCCGTATATATTCGCTTATTTCACTCTGACTTCAAAACCTAGAATTGCTTTAATAAGAGCAGCTCTGATTCTGCCTTTCAGTTCCATATCGACCACAATATACATATTTCCGTGTTCATCATAGAACGGGCGTAAACTTGCTTTTGATATATAAGCGTCATAGTGATTTAATATTTTCTCTATTGCCACTTCGTCACCATCAGTAGCTAAACTGATTGTGGAGAATAGAGGACACTTTTTTGTAGACTTCATCATGTTATAATAATTCCTCCTCGTACATATCTCTAATGAGCTTTAGTGAACACATTCTGTTTCTATAAACAGAGTTTCTGGAAATATCCAAAATCTCTGCGATTTCTGCGTCTGGTAATTCCAGAAAGTAGAACATCAACACAACATTACGTCGTCTTTCGCTTAATTTTTTGATTGCTTCACATAATTTCTCATCATAGACACGAACTTCTGTACCGAACACATCAAAGGAAGTAAATTCAATCGGGTATTCGTCCGATACACCCAACTGGTTTAATTCCAGCTCTGGTATTTCACAGAAAGATATTTCATGCTTTGCACGTCTGGCAAGTTCTTTGTTGTAGTTCTTTACAGTTCTGCCAATCACCTTACGAGCCAGACAGTCAAATTGAAGTCTTATAGCGTTCTCAAATGAAGAAGGTTTCATAATCTCACCTCCTGTGCAATGTAAAAGCGTAGAGATTCTTACCTCTTTCCGCTCTGACACTCACCACAGAGATGAGATTTGTTATCCTGTCTTTAAATGGATTTAAAAATATTTTCAAACAGCAAAAAAGCACAAGAACAACGGTATATGGTTCTTGTACTCCTTTGATTATTCCTATTGTGTAATGCAAAAACCACATTTACAAGCGCAGGGAATTATTGTATTAAAATAAATTTTTTTAACAGTAACGGATTTTTTAAATTAATGTGCTCGCATAGGTTTGTCATAAGGCGTGTTCTCCTATAACCGCCTCAACGCTCCTATGAAATACCGTTAAAAAAACGATAGTCTCTCAACCATCGTTTTCATAAATTATGACACACAAATAAGAAACTGTGGATGGCGGTTTTTTTATTACCGCCACACAGCATTTTTCAATTTCATTTTTGAAAAAATATTCTGGCAGAAGAATTATTAACAAGTTATCTTTTCTTAATGATATTCTCAATGCTAATTACTTTCTGAACCCATTCTTTATAAAAATCAGGTTCATGGGAAACAAGTAACACTGTGCCTTTAAATTCTTTTAATGCAATTTTTAAAGATTGCTTTGCTTGAATATCTAAATGATTTGTCGGCTCGTCCATGATAATAAAATTACAAGGAGTAAGAATTAACAGGCATATCTTTACCTTTGCCTGTTCTCCACCGCTTAATGTGCCAATAGCCTGCATTGCGTGTTCGCCCATAATTCCACAACAGGCTAGATTTTTTCTCACTTCTTTTATTGTAAGTGACGGGTAACAATCAGACACTATCTGTATTGGCGTTTTTTCCTCATTCTCCCAATGTAAATCCTGTTCAAAATATCGCAGTTTCACTTGTTCTGAAAAAGAAAACGAACCATTTAAAGCACTTAATTGTCCGACTAATGTTTTCAATAAAGTTGATTTTCCAATGCCATTAAAACCTGTTATCACAACTTTTTGTCCGCCATTTACTGTAAAATTAATATCAGATAAAACAGGGTAGTGATAGCCAACCGATAAGTGCTTGACGTTTAAATGCTCCGTATTTGTCAAAGGCATTTCACGAAAATGAAAAAATGGTATAATTTCTTTTTGGTCAATGGCTTCCATTTTATCCATTCTATCCAGTTGCTTTTGTCTGCCCCTTGCCATTTTTGATTTTCTTCCTGCTATATTTTTACGGATAAATTCCTCCGTTTTCTTGATTTCCTTTTGCTGTGCGGAATATTGACGTATATAATCTTCACGTAAGGCAGTTTTCTTTCTTAAAAACTCCGAATAGGTACCATAATATTTTGTGATTTTATGATTGTCTATATCACAGATTCGATTTGATATTTTTTCTAAAAAAGCATAATCATGCGAAACAACCATAAAAGCATTATTTAAACCGCAGAGATATTCTGACAGCCAATCAACATGTTCTTTATCCAAAAAATTCGTTGGCTCATCAAGAAGCAACACGTCCGGTTTTTCAAGCAAAAGTTTTGCCAAAATTACCTTTGCTCTTTGACCGCCGCTCATTTGTGCAATGGGTCTGTCTAAACCGATTGCCAACAACCCCAAACCTGTTGCAACCTGCTCAATCTTTGTGTCAATCAGATAAAAGTCCTGCCGTTCTAATTCTTCTTGATACCTCGCAGCGGTATTTAAGTTTTGAAAATCACCCTCCTGCATGTTCTCATACAAGTAATTCATTTTTTCTTCCAAGTCATAAAGATTTAAAAATGCAGTTTTCAAAAAACTTTTCATATCAAGTTGCAAATTAATCTCAGCGTATTGGTCTAAATAACCGATACTTGTTTTGGATTGCCATGTAACACGTCCGTCATCGGGAAGCAACTGACCCGTACAGAGTTTAATCAGCGTACTTTTTCCTGTTCCATTCTGTCCAACGATTCCAACATGTTCCTCTTTGTTTAATGAAAAATCTGCATTTTTATATAAGACGTTTTCACTAAACGAATGTGATAAATTTGTAATTTCTAATAAACTCATATTTCATCTTCCTTTCTCTGTTTTTGAGCATAAAAAAACAGGAGACAAAATACATAAAGTGCAATAGTCTCCTGCTAAAATTATGAATATATAACAAAAGACTATAGACAAAACATTGCCTATAGCCTTAATCCCTTACGTTTTATAACATACGGAAAAGAGACAATAAAACCATCTACCCACAAAGGTACATTGCTTCATTGCCACATTTCCGATGAAATCTTACGCATTTCTTTATATGCTATACTCTGTACAATGTTTCATCGGATTTAATTGTACAGAGATAAGTTTCTTTTTAGGTTGATTCGTTATATAGTAATTATTCATAATCAGTCTCCTTTGCTTGAAAACAAAGAAATTTTATCATAATCAATTTAATGTGTCAAATAAAACTACAGGTATGTGACATTTTGCAAAATTGTCACATCTGCTTTAAAGTGGCTCAAAGCCTTGTGAAATCAGTGTTTTAAGAATTTTAATTACAGTTTCTAGTCGTATTTGTGCCCCCTGTTAGATACCGGGGGCAAAGCAGTCGTGGCTAAAGCCACTCCTGCAAGGCTGGAACAGGACGACACCTTTCGCTTCGCACGGTGTCACCTGTCCTGCCTTTCTTTTAATACTCTAGCCATTTCAAAAAATAATCCTAAAGTATAAATAAAAGGTTCCGAATTATTCTTTAGAAAATTATTATTTATTTTTCCAATACTGGAGATATATCTACAGTAACATTTGCAATTATTTCCCCTTCATTATGCACTATTGCAGAATTCACAGAATGATTACCATTATCAACAATGACAAGTCCTAAAGGATTAATTAAACATGCGTTGATATTTCCAGAATGTGCATCACCATCAAATGGATTTTTATTGCATTTTCCAATATATTCTAGACTATCAAACATTCTAGTATAATTCCAAATACATGATATTATTGGTGTTTCTTCTACATTAAATTTGATACTGCATTCATGAAATTCTTCAAATGACAAATTCAACACTAAACTATAAACAATGTACCTAGTGTATTCGGCATAATTTCTATCATTATATAAACATTTGGAAATTAATTCTCCTTGTACAGAATTTGCCATAAACTTAATTAATCTATTTATTGTAGGTTGGTTATTTTGTTCTACAAGTTTTTTAAAACCATCAATAAAGTGCTTTGTATTTTCTTCGAGACGTACATTTTCTATCCTGTTATTTTTTTGTAACCTTTTAAACATATAATCACCCTTTCACTATTATTTCATAAAATTTAACATAGTACATTGATAATAACAAATATTAAGAAAACAAAATTTTAACTTTAGAATGATTTGACATAACCCTCAATATTTCTATAAATACTTTAAAATTAACAATTAATTCATTCTTGAAACCATTACAAGAAAACTTTGAATTAAGTTAATTCATTTCTACTTTAGATATTATACTTATCAGTTCGTGTATTATCAAGAGTGCGAGCATTGCTTCGCAACAGGCTCTTGACAAATCCTGCTCTGATAAGTGCATGGTAATCAAGCAGAAATGAGTTAGTATGCTGTTTTACAGCAATAGAAAAGCACACCCGTTTTCAATATCAGATGTGCCTATCTACAAATCTATATTCCATTTACTACAAGCCCCGCCTGTGACTGTCTATAAGCCTTTATTTTTCAATGTTTCTTCAACAATTCTTATGAGTATATATTGTCCGTTATCATTTCAACGAAGAGGCAAAGGAAACCATGCAGGAAAAGATTAACCGGATGCTGGTTACAGAAGCAAGCCGACAGGAAATGTAGCTGAGCGAAGTGACTTGACTGAGTAAATTGAAATGGAAATATGTCTGATAGTGTGATATGATTTGAATGGCAAAAGATATTTTAAGAAACAGACATGCTAGCGTTAAGTTTGCTAAGGAGAATAATATGGAATGGTTTGGAATTGTAGCATTGTTGCTGTTACTTTGTTATTCGGCGTATCCGGGAAAAGTAAAGCGTTTAGAAACGAAAGTAAAACGATTGGAGAAAAAGCAGAGAGGAGTGGCATATATGTCAAAGCTGATTAATGATCTTGTAGAAAAACAATGTATTATCAGATCAGAGTTCATTTTTAGTTTTGCAGGAAAAACTGAATTATCCTGCAAGATAATAGACGCAGATGATGAATGGATAAAAATTTGTTATACAGAGAAAAAAGATAAGCAGGTAGTTAAGCTGATGCGAATTGAAAATATTGAATCAATAGAAGAACAGTAAGTTCTATTTTAGAAATTCAGAGGAGTAAAGAGCATGGATTATAATTTACAAAAAAATCAAAATGCAGAACAGACTTATCATTCTATTCGTAATTCTATTGTGTCTGCACAACATCGCTTAAGCACAGCGGTAAATTCTGCTATGGTAACAACTTATTAGGAAATTGGAGAACAGATTTTTAAAGCATGTGGAGAAAATGATCGCGCAGAATACGGAAAGAAATTATTGGAATATCTTTCTGAGCAGCTGACCGCAGAGTTCGGAAAAGGTTTTGATAAATCGAATCTTCGTAAGATGAGGCAGTTTTATTGCACTTTTCCAATTCGAGACACACTGTGTCCTGAATTGAGCTGGTCACATTATCGTGTCTTGATGCGTATAAATGATGAACAGGCAAGAAGATTTTATATGGAAGAATGTGCAAAAGCAGCATGGAGTGTTCGTCAACTGGAACGGCAGATCAATACGATGTATTATCAGCGTATTTTAGCAAGCCAGGATAAGATAGCGGTTGCAAATGAAATTCAAACAACAGAGCCAAAACCAGAATATGAGAAAATAGTGAAAGATCCTTATGTTATGGAATTTCTGCAGATTCAGCCTGACACACATGTATATGAAGGAGATTTGGAACAGGCATTGATTGATCATCTTCAACATTTCCTTTTGGAACTTGGAAGAGGATTTTCATTTGTAGCACGCCAGAAAAGGTTTACATTGGATGGACAGGACTTTTTTATTGATCTGGTATTTTACAACTATATTTTAAAATGTTTCGTTCTCATTGACTTGAAAATGGGTAAACTGACCCATCAGGATCTAGGACAAATGCAGATGTATGTGAATTACTATACTCGTGAAATGATGAATGAAGGAGACACGCAGCCTATTGGGATTGTACTTTGTGCAGATAAGGGAGATTCTATTGTAAAATATACGCTTCCTGAAGATAATCACCAGATATTTGCATCGAAATATTTCATCTATCTGCCGTCAGAGGAAGAATTGAAACGTGAATTAAATTTGAAAGAATTTCACAAAAAAGAATAAAAACGGAAATGCAAAGCGGAAGTTATAGTAAAGGAGATTTACAATGGAGTTTTGGATTTTTATGTTGATTATGGATTTGCTTCTTCCATTTACGATGATTGGTTTTGGAAGATATTTTATGAAAAAGGCTCCAAAGGAAATAAATTCAGTATTTGGATATCGGACTTCGATGTCTATGAAGAATAAAGATACATGGGAATTTGCTCATAAATATTGCGGTAAAGTCTGGTATGTCTGTGGAATGGTTATGTTGCCAATAACAGTAATATTCATGCTTTTAGTAATTGGAAAAAGTGAAGATTGTGTTGGGAGTATGGGAGGAATTATTTGTGGTGTTCAACTTATTCCTTTAATTGGGTCTATTCTCCCAACAGAAATAGCATTAAAAAAGAATTTTGATAAGAATAAAACAAGACGATAAAATTTGCAGAATCAAGGAAATCGGGATTTGGAAGTGTGAAAGGAATGGAAATGGATAAATACCTTGAACTAAAAGAAAAATTTGAAGCAAATAGAGATGATGAAAATGCTGTAAAAATGGCGGCGTATATGAGGAATTTGTTTTCATTTTATGGTTTACCAACACCTAAAAGAAAAGCAATTTACAAGGATTTTCTGAAATTTGAGAAACGCAAAAAAATAATTGACTGGGATTTGCTTGACAGATGTTATGCAGATGAACATAGAGAATTTCATTATTTTGTGATGGATTATCTTGTGGCAATGCAGAAGTTTTTAAAATTCGATGATGTACCTCATATAGAAAAATATATCAAAACAAATCAATGGTGGGACACAATAGACGGACTTGATAGAATTGTCGGGAATATAGCTTTTACAGATGAACGAATAAATGACCTAATGTTGGAGTGGTCAACAGATGAAGATTTTTGGGTGCGCCGAATTGCTATTGACCACCAGCTTTGTAGGAAAGAGCGAACAAATACGGAATTGCTTGAAAAAATATTAGTGAATAACTTTGGCAGTTCAGAGTTCTTTATCAACAAAGCCATCGGTTGGAGTCTGAGAGATTATTCTAAGACAAATCAGGATTGGGTAAGAAATTTTGTTGAAACTCATAAAGACAAGATGGATAAATTGAGTATCAGAGAAGCAAGCAAATATTTATAAGTCAAATGGAAAACACAAAATTCAAGTTTATAGAGGACTTAATGAATCCTTGTAATATTGGGCGTTGCATGAATGTTAATTTGCGTTGCTTGATGTATTGATGGCTAATCAGTATGCTAGTTTTATCAAACGAAAGGAGTAACTAGAGATGCTTGGTGAAAATATAAAAACTTATCGACAGAAAAAAGGATATACACAGGAAGAGGTTGCCAACAGACTCCATGTGACAAGACAGACTATTTCAAAATGGGAGAAAAACTATTCGGTTCCAGATGCTGAAGTATTTGTAAAATTAGCAGATGTATTAGAGGTTCAAACAAGTCAGTTGCTTGAAGTAAAGGTAGATAGTGATGTGCAAACAACAGAAGAAAAACAGAATGCTTATGCAGAGCAACTAGCACATATTGCTGAACAGATGGCAATCAGAAATCGTCAACGTAAAAGAATATGGAAAACGATAGGAATAGCCTTTGCAGTAATCATCGTTGTATGTATTGTTCTTATAGTTATGAATATTGCATTTTTTTCTGCTTACCCGACTACAGAGGATGTTCAGACACATGAAGAGACTATTATGTTGGAAGAATAGAGTTACGAACTTCCAGTTTGTAGAATTCAAAAAATTTAATATGAAATGTGAGATAGAGCGTATGGAAATAATCTATACGTTCTATTTTTTTGCCTTTTTTGGAAAAAAGTGATTAAAAAACTATTGACATTTTGTTACTGGTGAAACAACGATTAGCGTTTTATCATTATTTTTGACCGATTCGCAGCCGACATGGTGTATTGTCTGAGCGATATGGAAGTCATTTTGGACTTCCATAAGCGAGTTATACAAGGAATGTCGGCGAATCAGCGATCGGTCAAAAATGATGAATAAAACGCGTGTTGTGGACGGGAACTATTTGATTGTTATGATATCTTATATACTCAAAGTCTATGGTAAAGAAACTATAAATTAAACATTAAAGCGGAAGACAATAATATCTCCATCCTTAACAACATATTCTTTCCCTTCCTGACGTACAAGCCCTTTCTCTTTACAAGCCTGCATTGTACCATACTCCTTAAGATCTTCAAAAGAAACAACCTCAGCACAGATAAATCCACGCTCAAAGTCTGTATGGATCTTACCAGCAGCCTGAGGAGCTTTTGTACCTTCTTTGATCGTCCAAGCACGTGTCTCGTCTTCTCCGGAAGTTAAGAAACTGATCAGTCCAAGAAGAGAGTAGCTGGCAGAGATCAGTTTTTCAAGACCAGATTCTTCTAATCCAAGATCTTCTAAGAATTCTTTCTTCTCATCATCATCTAATTCAGAGATTTCCTGTTCAATCTGAGCACATACAACGAATACTTTCGCATCAACGTCTGCAGCATACTCACGGACAGCTTTTACATAATCATTATCTTCTCCAGCAAGTTCATCTTCGTTAACGTTTGCAGCAAAGATCACTGGTTTGATCGTTAACAGGTTGCAGGAATTTAGGATTTCCTGATCTTCTTCATCATCGACTTCAAATGTCTTAGCAAGCTTTCCATCTTCCAGATGAGCTTTCACTTTAGATAAGAATTCAACTTCGTGAGCAAGAGATTTGTCATTTCTTGATCCTTTTGTTGATTTTGCGATACGACGGTCTAACACTTCGATATCAGAGAAGATCAGCTCGAAGTTGATCGTTTCGATATCACGAAGTGGGTTTACAGAACCGTCAACGTGAACGATATTTCCATCATCAAAACAACGAACAACGTGAACGATCGCATCGACTTCACGGATATTTGCAAGGAACTGGTTTCCAAGACCTTCCCCTTTGGAAGCTCCTTTCACAAGACCTGCGATATCAACGAATTCGATCGCTGCAGGGATCACTTTCTTTGAATGGTATTTCTCAGCCAGATAATCAACACGAGCATCTGGAACTGTTACGATTCCCACATTAGGGTCGATCGTACAGAATGGATAGTTAGCGGATTCAGCACCGGCTTTTGTTAAAGAGTTAAATAATGTACTCTTTCCGACGTTTGGTAATCCAACGATTCCTAATTTCATAATCTATTAATTTCCTTTCTCATGGGTATTTCTTAAAACAGACCTTGAAAAAATATCCAAGGTCATACTGTAGATAGTTTACCATAAGCGACTTGAAAAGAAAAGAGAAATGGGATAAGATATCTTTGATTTGAGTAACAAAACAAAGAAGAGACAAAACGAGGCTTTAGAAAGGAAGAAAAGTGATGGAACATCAAATCAGATTCCCACATTTAGGGATCGTACTGAAAAATGTCGGTGATGGAATCAATATTGGAGGGTTTGAGATCAAATATTATGGAATGATCATTGCAACAGGATTCTTGCTTGGATTGATCGTTTCTTATTACGCAGCAAAACATGAAAATAAATTTGATCCGGAATTAGTCTTTGACTATCTGATCACGATGATCATTCCGGCGATCGTAGGAGCAAGACTCTATTATGTGATCTTTTCATGGGATTATTATAAGAATCATTTGTCAGAGATCATACAGATCAGAAATGGAGGACTTGCAATTTATGGAGGTGTGATCGCAGGTGCAATCACATTATATATCTTCTGCAAGAAGAAACATTTATCTATGCTTCAGTTTGGAGATGTGGCGGTAAAAGGGCTGCTTGTCGGTCAGATTCTTGGACGATGGGGCAATTTCTTTAACAGAGAAGCGTTTGGATCATATACCAACAGTTTATTTGCAATGCAGATTCCGACAAATTTCTTTATTGAACACGGAAGGATTGATGAGATCGTATCCAATGGATTGTATGATAAAGCAACTTATGTTGTATCTGGAAATGAAGCAGCAACCTTTATTCAGGTACATCCGACATTCTTATATGAATCTATGTGGAATCTTGTTTTACTACTGTTGATCATTTTCTTTTTTACGAAGAGAAAGAAATTTGATGGAGAATTGATTGCCATTTATTGTATTGGTTATGGAATCGGAAGATTTTTGATTGAAGGATTAAGGACCGATTCCCTGATGATCGGATCTACAGGGATCAGGGTATCCCAGATTTTAGCACTGATCCTTGCAGTATTTGGAACGGCATTTATCATATATAAAAGGAAGAAAATAACGAAATAAGACACAAAAAGAAGGGAAATAAAACCACTTTTAGGGAATCCCTTCTTTTTTGTGCAAAAAAACAAGGATTTCTAAGAAAAAACTAAGATTTGATTGTGGATTATTCCTTGCAATTTATAAGTCTATCGTATAAAATGAAATTTATAAGTGGTAAGAAGTGGTGGAAAGTGGTGATGTCCATGTTTATGGGGGAATTTAATCACACGATTGATGCAAAAGGCAGGCTGATCATTCCTTCACGATTCCGGGAAGAATTAGGTCAGGAATTTGTGATGACAAAGGGATTGGATGGATGCCTGTTTGTGTTCCCACAAAACGAATGGGAAAGTTTTCAAGGGAAGCTAAAAACTTTGCCACTTATTAATAAAGATGCCAGAAAGTTTTCGAGATTTTTCATGGCAGGGGCAGCTCCATGTGAGATGGACAAGCAGGGAAGAACCTTAGTCCCAGCGACACTTCGGGAATTTGCTCAGATGAAGAAAGAAGTTGTATTAACAGGAATGGCTGACCGCATCGAGATCTGGAGTAAGGAGAAGTGGATTGAGAACAATTCTTATGAGGATATGGATGATATTGCAGCCAGCATGCAGGAATTAGGATTAAGCATATAAGTTAGGTGGATTATGGAATTTAAACACATTTCCGTTTTATTAGACGAAACGATCGAAGAACTACATATTAAACCAGACGGAATCTATGTGGATGGGACTCTGGGCGGAGGCGGACATGCATATCATGTATGCCAGAAACTATCAGAGAAAGGAAGATACATCGGGATCGACCAGGATGCGGATGCGATTGCTGCAAGCACGAAGCGGTTAGAACCGTTTAAGGACAAAGTAACGATCGTGCGTGATAATTATGTAAACATGCCGAAAGTGTTACATGATCTTGGAATCGAACATGTTGATGGAATCTTGTTAGATCTTGGGGTATCATCCTTTCAGTTAGATGAGAAGGAACGTGGATTTACTTACAGAGAAGATGTTCCGCTTGATATGAGAATGGATCAGAGACAGTCACTGACTGCAAGAGATATTGTCAATGAATATTCCGAGATGGAACTATTCCATATAATCAGAGACTACGGCGAAGAGAAATTTGCAAAGAACATTGCAAAACATATCGTGAATAAGAGAAAAGAAAGTCCGATCGAAACGACCGGACAGTTAATAGAAGTCATCAAAGGTGCGATTCCGATGAAAGTCAGAGCCGTTGGAGGACATCCGGCGAAGAAGACATTTCAGGCGATCCGTATCGAATGTAACAGAGAATTAGATGTATTGAAAGACAGCATTGATGCGATGATCGATCTTTTAAATCCAGGTGGAAGATTATGTATCATTACCTTCCATTCTTTAGAAGACCGTATCGTCAAACGAGCTTTTAAGAAGAATGAGAATCCTTGTACATGCCCGCCAAACTTCCCAGTATGTGTATGTGGCAACGTATCGAAAGGAAAACAGTTAACAAGAAAACCAATCATTCCAGGGGAAGAAGAACTAGAGTACAATAAGAGAGCAAAAAGTTCCAAGCTTCGAGTATTTGAAAGGGCAGAATAAGGGAGAGTATCAATGGACAAGACGAGACAAGAACGATATAACATGATCTATGGCAACACAGCAAGGAAGATAGAAGATCTTGCTGCAGAGCCAGTGCGCAGACAGCCAAGGAAGACAAGAAAGGCAAGACCAAGAAGAGAACATCAGGTAAAGGAGTCAACAAGACAGAATCAGAAGAGAGCGATGTCGATCGATCTGGCCTTTATCAAGGTATTAGTTGCGGGACTTTGTGTGATCGCAGTTGCAAGTTTCTTTTATCTGTCAGAGCGTACGAAAGTTTTGAATCAAAAAGCGGCTCTTACGGATGCAAAGACACAGTTGAACACGCTGCAGGTAGAGAATGAAGATCTGAATCTTGAGATTGAACAGAGTATTCGTTTTGATACTGTAGAAACTGCGGCAAAGAAATATGGAATGGTGAAACCAGATTCCAAACATACTCTTCGTTATGAGAGCCAGGATGCAGAATACATACGCCAGTACGGGAAGATACCAAAAGCAGACTAAGAGGTGGCAAACTTGAAGAAAAGAAGAAAACCTATCAAACGATTAAATGATGCTATGAAACGACGTACGATGATCGCGTGCGGAATCATAGCACTTCTTTTTGTTCTACTGATTGGAAGATTGATCTATTTTAGTATATTTAAGAACGGAATTTACAAAAGACAGGTATTATCACAGCAGAATTATTCTAGTGAAACGCTTCCGTATAAAAGGGGAGATATCTTAGATCGTGATGGAAATACATTAGCAACCAGCCAGAAGATGTATACATTGGTTTTAGAACCAAAGAATATTTTAAGATCCGAAGAGGTACAGAAATCAACCATTGATGCACTTCATAAATATATGAAGTTAGATGAAGATAAGCTGTTAAAATTTATAAAAAGACATAAAGATTCTTACTATTCTGTATATCGAGAAGAACTTTCTTATAGTCAGATCGCAGATCTGAAAGATTTTATCGCTTCAGACAAAGCAGAGAATGTCTCAGGGATCGTATTTAATGAAAAATACAAACGTCGTTATCCGAATCAGTCACTGGCAAGCCAGGTCATTGGCTTTATATCAGACGGTACGATCGGAACTGGAGGGATAGAGCAGTATTATAACAGTACTTTATCAGGCGTCGATGGAAGAAAATATAAATATTTAAACGAAGAATTAGAACAGGATAGCTCCATTGTGGAGCCAGAGAATGGGAAAACAGTTGTCACAACGATTGACTCCAATATTCAGAAACTGGCAGAAGATCAGCTTTCTAAGTTTGAAAAGAAATATGGAAGTAAGGGAAGCAGCATTCTTGTGATGAATCCCAATAATGGAGAGATTTATGCAATGGCAAATTCTACTTCCTATAATCTGGAAAGCCCAAGAGATGATAAGAATCTCTTAAAGAAATACTCACAAAGTCAAGTTAATAAGATGAGTGAGAAAGAAAAGACAAAAGCATTTAATGAAATCTGGAAGAATCCAATTGTATCAAATGCTTTTGAACCAGGTTCAACATATAAGCCATTTACGGTAGCAGCTGGTCTTGAAGAAGGAATCTTAAAGGGCAATGAAACTTATTATTGTGATGGATACCAGAAGGTTGGACCGCATACTATTCACTGTTCTCATAGAAGCGGACATGGATTGATCACGTTGTCTCAGAGTATTTCATTATCGTGCAATGATGCATTGATGCAGATTGCAGCCAAAGAAGGCAAGAATGTATTCGCAAGATATCAGAAGAATTTCAATTTTGGGAATAAGACAGGGATTGATCTTCCTGGAGAAGCACAGACAGCATCGCTTCTTCATGATGCAAAAGATATGACAGCTGCAGATCTTGCCACAAGTTCTTTTGGACAGTCATTTAACTGCTCTATGATCCAGATGGGAAGTGCATTTTGTTCTCTGATCAATGGAGGAAATTATTACAAACCGCATGTGGTCAAACAACTTCGAAGCAGTAATGGAGAAGTTGTCAGCAATATAGAGCCGACGTTAGTGAAACAGACGATCTCAAAAGAGACATCGGATAAATTAAGAAAATACATGAAAGAAACTGTTGATTCAGGAACTGGAACAAAGGCAAAGATGAAAGATTATACAGCTGGTGGTAAGACTGGTACTGCACAGAAGATTCCAAGAAGTGCAGGAACTTATATCGTATCTTTTTGTGGATTTGCTCCAGTGGAGAATCCACAGGTGCTAGTTTATGTTGTGATCGATGAGATTCAGAGGGATTCTCAGACGAATACAGGACTTGCAGTTGAAATCGCAAAGAAGGTATTAGAAGGATCACTCAAGGAATTAAATGTTGCGAAAAGCAGCAAAAAGTAATATCATCATTTTATTTTCATAATCTTTATATTAAGACAGGGATCATGGAGATAAAATGAGGACGAAAGCAAAGAAAAAACTGTTGCTTGTCACGGCTGCATTTTTCACAGGGTTTTTGGTTGTGACGATAAAACTTTCTTATGTGATGATCGCTCAGGCGGATAAATATTTAAGTTTAGCCAGAAACCTGCATCAAAGAGACCGGGAGATTAAAGCGCCAAGAGGCAGTATTTACGACAGAAATGGCGTAAAGATCGCTTCGAACAAAGCAGTCTATTCGATCTCTGTGATATATTCTCAGGTGACCGACAGGGAAAAAGTAATAAAGGTCTTATCTGAGAATCTTAAGATCAAAGAATCTTTGATCCGAAAAAAAGTATATAAAAATTCAGTAAGGGAAAAAATTAAAAGTAATGTAGAAAAAGACATCGCAGACCGTATCCGTAAGTTTAAACTTGACGGGGTCAAGGTGGATGAAGACTACAAAAGAGTATATCCATATAATAACCTGGCATCGAAAGTTCTTGGATTTACAGGAGGAGATAACCAGGGAATCATTGGACTGGAGGTTTTTTATGATCGATATCTCAAAGGAAAGTCTGGAAGGATCCGGACACTGACAGATGGAAGCGGCATAGAAATCGATGGAGCATATGAAGAGAGGGAAGAACCAGTTGCCGGAGGGGATCTTTATATTTCGCTTGATGTGAATCTGCAAAATTATGCCGTGCAGGCATGTAAGAAGGTGAAGAAAGAGAAGAAGGCAAAACAGGTATCCATGATCTTGATGAATCCACAGAATGGAGAAATCTATGCAATGGTCAATGTTCCAGAATATGATCTGAATGATCCTTTTTCTTTGTCAGCAAAGAAAAGAAAGGCAAATAGTAAGAAACAACAGGAATATCTCAATAAGAAGTGGCGGAATTCCTGTTTAAATGATACTTATGAACCGGGATCGGTCTTTAAGATCGTAACGGCGACTGCAGGACTGGAATCATCGAAAGTCAGCGTGAATGATCATTTTAATTGTCCAGGATTTCGGATTGTGGAGGATCGCAAGATCCGGTGTCACAAAGTCGGAGGACATGGAAGTGAGACATTTAAAGAAGGTGTTATGAATTCCTGTAATCCAGTATTTATGGATGTCGGTGCCAGAGTTGGTGTGGATGGAATGTATCAGACATTCCGCCAGCTTGGACTGTTTGAGAAAACAGGGATCGACCTTCCTGGAGAAGCATCTTCGATCATGCATCAAAAGAAGAATGTCGGTGCAGTTGAACTTGCAACGATGTCTTTTGGACAGTCCATACAGATCACACCGTTACAGCTGTTAAGAGCAGTCAGTGCGGTGATCAACGGCGGGAAGCTGATCACACCGCATTTTGGAAGATATGTTCAGAAGCAGGATGGAACAAGATTAAAAGCTTTTTATTCAGTGAAAGAAGGTGTCATAAAAAAACAGACATCGGAGACGATGAAAGAATTGTTAGAAGCAGTTGTTTCCGATGGATCAGGAAGAAACTGCCGGATGGATGGTTTTTCCATTGGGGGAAAGACGGCAACCAGTGAGAAACTTCCAAGAGGAAATGGAAAATATATTTCTTCTTTTTTAGGATTTGCGAAAGCAGACAATCCTGCGATCATTGGGATCGTGTTGATCGATGAACCACATGGAACTTACTATGGAGGAACGATCGCAGCCCCTGTGATGAGAAGTGTGTTTCAAACTGCACTTCCATACATGGGGATTTATAAAGAATATACGCCAGATAAAAAAGAACCGTAGACGAAACAAGAACAAATGAGGTGGCGACATGAATTATGGTATTGTAAAACCAGTTTTAATTGCCTTTTTTATCAGCGTACTTCTTAGCCCGATGATGATCAGGTATTTACACAAATTAAAATTCGGTCAGTTTATCCGGGGAGAAGGACCCGAATCACATCTGAAGAAATCAGGGACTCCGACGATGGGAGGACTGATCATATTACTTGGAATCGTAATCGCATCGTTATTTTATGTTAGAAGATATCCGATGATCATCCCGGTGCTGTTTGTGACGCTGGGATTTGGATTTATCGGATTTATCGATGATTACATCAAGGTAGTTATGAAAAGGAACCTGGGACTGCGGGCCTGGCAGAAGATGTTTGGGCAGATCATAGTCACAGGAATCTTTGCGTATTATTTGATAAATTACACGCAGACAGGAACTTCGATGCTGATTCCTTTTACACATGGTAAATATTTAAACCTTGGAGTATTTTTTATCCCAGCGGTTTTTATCATTTTGTTAGGAACTGTGAATGGAGCTAATTTTACGGATGGATTGGATGGACTTGCATCAAGTGTTACGGTATTGATCGCAACATTTTTTACAGTGGCAGCCATTGGAATGGGGCATAATGATCTGGCAGCTGGAATCTGGCCGGTATCTTGTGCGACGGTTGGCTCACTTCTTGGTTTTTTAGTATTTAATGTATATCCGGCGAGAGTGTTTATGGGAGATACAGGCTCGCTTGCACTTGGGGGATTTGTGGCAGCAACAGCATTGATGCTTCGCCTGTCTTTATTTATCCCAATTGTTGCATTGATCTATATGATCGAGGTATTATCTGTTATGGCACAGGTATTATATTTTAAAATGACAAAAGGAAAAAGATTATTTAAAATGGCACCGATCCATCATCATTTTGAATTGTCAGGATGGCCAGAAACAAAGGTTGTAGCAATCTTTGCGATCACCACGGCAGTTTGTTGCCTGATCGGACTGGTAGCGATTTAGTAAGGAGAAAGAAATGATAGATACAAGCAAGAAATTTTTAGTAGCAGGAGCAGGAAAAAGTGGAATTGGTTCTGTCAATCTGCTTTTAAAAACAGGTGCAGATGTCAGTCTGTATGATGGAAAGGAAGACCTTGAGAAAGAGGCACTTTATGAGAAATTATATGAAAAGAAAGAAATTCCATTGATCTTAGGAAATATCACAAAAGAAGATGTAAGTAAGTTCGATCTATTAGTGTTAAGTCCTGGGATTTCAGTAAATGCACCGATCGCACAGATGTTTCGTGATCAGGAAAAGCCAGTATGGAGTGAGATTGAATTAGCATATCAGGCATCCAAAGGAAGAATTGCAGCGATCACAGGAACCAACGGAAAGACAACGACAACAGCGCTGACTGGAGAGATCATGAAAGGATATTATGAAAGCAGTTTTGTTGTCGGAAATATCGGAATTCCTTATACAAGTGTTGCGCTTGATACAAAAGAGGACAGTGTAACAACTGCAGAGATCAGCAGTTTCCAGTTAGAAACGATCGTTGATTTTAAACCGGATGTATGTGCAGTTCTTAATATCACACCAGATCATTTGGATCGTCATGGTACAGTAGAAGTTTATGCACAGACAAAAGAATCCATTGGAAAAAACCAGACAAAAGACCAGGTAATGGTATTAAATTATGAAGATGATACAACAAGAGCTATGGCAGACAGAGCGAATGGAACAGTTCTGTTTTTCAGTTTGCATCATAAAATAAAAGAAGGGGTTTCCATGGAAGGTGATGCATTTATCATCGAAGAAAATGGAAAGAAACAGATCGTATGTACATTAGATGATGTGAATCTGTTAGGAGACCATAATTATGAAAATATTTTAGCAGCGATCGCAGTGACTTATTCTATGGGAGTTCCAGTTTCATATATCAAAGAAGGAATCAAGAGGTTTAAAGGTGTAGAACATCGTATTGAATATGTGGATACAGTGAAAGGTGTTGCATACTATAACGATTCTAAAGGAACGAATCCAGATGCAGCGATCAAAGGAATCAAAGCAATGAACCGCCCAACATGGCTGATCGGTGGTGGATATGACAAGAAATCTACATATGATGAGTGGATCGAAGCATTTGACGGAAAAGTTAAAGAACTGATCTTGATGGGTGTAACAGCACCAAAGATCGCTGATTGTGCAAAAACACATGGATTTGATAAGATCAAGTTTGTTGATTCTATGGAAGAAGCAGTTTCATACATTGCAGGAAAAGCCCAAGATGGAGAAGCAGTTTTATTATCACCTGCATGTGCAAGCTGGGGAATGTTCCCGAATTATGAAGTCAGGGGAGATATCTTCAAAGATTGTGTCAGAAAATTAAAGGAGAACTAAAAAGTGGCAAATCGCATCAAAGAAAAATATATGGCCGGCAAAAGATACTTTGATTATCCGATGTTGTTTCTGGTAATATTTCTGATATGTTTTGGTCTGGTTATGATCTATAGTACAAGTTCATATAAGAGTACTGTCACATATGGAAATTCCTATCACTGGCTGTTAAGGCAGGCAGTTGCGATAGTGTTAGGTGCGGTTGCAATGGTTGTATGCTGTAAACTAGATTACCGCATCATAAAAAGTGAGAAGTTTGGAAATGGCTGTTATTGGGCTAGTATCGTACTGTTAGTTCTTGTGTTGATCATAGGTGCAGCAAAGAAGGGTGCAGTCCGCTGGATCAGCATCGCAGGATTTCAGTTTCAGCCATCAGAAGTATCTAAGATCCTGGTTGTGATCTATCTCGCGAACAGATTATCAGCAAATGCTCATAAGATCCGAACATTCAAAGATAGTATCGTGATCGTTCTTCCAACGATCCCGATCATTGCTCTGATCGTTACACAGAACTTAAGTACAGCACTTGTCGTGTGTTCGATGATCGGTGTCATGCTGTTTGTGGTAAGTCCGAAGATGAAAGAACTTATGTTAACAGCAGGCGGTGGAATAATACTCTTGTTCGTGTATCTGTTGACGGCAAATAGTTATCGAAACGAGCGTGTACAGATTTGGCTGCATCCAGAAAGTCACAAAAAGGGATTTCAGACGATGCAGGCATTATATGCGATCGGTTCCGGTGGGATTTTTGGAAAAGGACTTGGGCAGAGTATGCAGAAGATGGGATTTATTCCAGAATCACACAATGATATGATCTTTTCAATCATTTGTGAAGAATTAGGATTGTTCGGGGCAGTTTGTCTGATCCTTGTGTTTGTGGCACTGATCTTTCGGATGCTCTTGATCGCACTGAATACAGAAGACTTATTTGGATCACTGATTGTGATCGGTTTTATGACACATATCGCAATTCAGGTATTCATCAATATCGCCGTTGTAACAAACACGATCCCACCGACAGGAATTCCACTTCCATTTATCAGTTATGGAGGTACATCGATCCTTGTTGTCATGATCGAAATGGGAATCGTATTATCAATTTCTAAGAAAATTCACATAAGATAAGGGTAAGTGTGATGGAAGAAAAAAAAGTCATCCGTATGGATGAGCATAAAAACAAGAATAAAGTACATAAACTATCGGGGAAGAAAATACTGCTTGGTATCGTTGCAGTTTTGATCCTTACGGTTGTGATCATTGCAGGGACGTGTAAAACAAAACAGATCAAAATTTCTGGATTAAGTTATTATACAGAAGCAGAAGTTAAAAAGGCAGTTGTAGAGAATGGATATATTGATAACTCGGTTGCATATTTCTTAAAATGTAAGATTGCGTCACCAGATCTTCTGCCATTTATAGATTCGATTCATGTAAGGATCAACCGGCCAGATACGATCACGGTCGAGGTAAAAGAAAAAAAGAGGGCTGGATGCCTTCTGTATAATGGAAAATACGTCTATTTTGATAAAAATGGTTATGCATTGGAAAGTTATGAAAAGAAATATGACGATGTTCCATTGGTTACTGGACTTAAATATGATGAATTGGTCATGCAGGAGAAGATTCCAGTCAAGAAAGAGAAAGTTTTTTCTTATCTTTTAGAACTCACGACTGCAATTGATAAATATAATCTTCTAAGTGCAGTTGGCTGGACAGTATTTATTACTCTTCCGATCGATCAGGTTTATATCAAAGAAGATGGAAATGCCTTATTGATCAGCGATAAGATAACGGTTGATCTTTATAATAAAAAGGATATTGATATCAAGATTTCTGAATTAGCAGGGATGCTTAAGAAAGTAAAAGGGAAAAGTGGAACTATTGACATGAAGTACTTTAGCGAGGACCACAAAATTGCTGTTTTTCAACCAAAAAAGAGTTGAAAAAACTTAGTAAAGAAGGTATCATTAAGTTAGTGTACAGAATTTAAGGGAGTCATTTTAACATAGATGGCGTGAAGGAGGAACAACGTGGTTGAGATTATGCCTAGTGTTGAGAACACACAAGCAAGGATTTTAGTAATAGGAGTCGGTGGAGCAGGAAACAATGCGGTAAACCGAATGGTAGATGAGAATGTCCAGGGTGTTGAACTCGTGGGTGTGAATACAGATAGACAGGCTTTATCTTTATGTAAAGCAGGAACAAAGATTCAGATCGGGGAGAAACTGACAAAGGGACTTGGAGCAGGAGCAAAACCTGAGATCGGGGAAGCAGCGGTTGAAGAGAATCGTGAAGAGATCACAGAATTGGTTCAGGGATCAGATATGGTATTTGTAACATGTGGAATGGGTGGAGGTACCGGTACAGGTGCAGCACCGATCATTGCAGAGATTTCCAAAGGACTTGGAATCTTAACAGTTGGAGTTGTGACAAAACCATTTACATTTGAAGGAAAGCCTCGTATGAACAATGCAATGTCAGGAATTGCACGCCTTCAGGATCAGGTGGATACAATGATCGTCATTCCGAATGACAAGTTGTTACAGATCTGTGATAAGAGAACAACGATTCCAGATGCACTGAAGAAAGCAGATGAAGTACTGCAGCAGGGTGTACAGGGAATTACAGATATGATCTACAACCCAGGATTGATCAATGTCGATTTTGCTGATATTCAGACAGTTATGAGAGATAAAGGTATTGCACATATCGGTATGGGAGTTGCAGACGAAGAACTTGAAGCAATCAAGACAGCGATGGAAAGTCCATTGCTTGAGACAACTGTTGCAGGAGCTACAGATGTGATCGTCAATTTCGCAGGAGCGGTTGGAATGTTAGAAGCACAGCAGGCTGTGGAATACTTAAAAGACGAAGCAGGAGACGATGTCAATGTCATCTTCGGTACAGTCAATGCAGATTTTGGAGATCAGATCAGTGCAACGATTATCGCAACAGGAATCAAATCCGCAGATATTACAGGGAATGCAAGAACTGGATTTGCTGCAGCGAAGAAGCCAGTACAGCAGACACAGCAGGCTCCGGAATTTTCTGGGCAGCCATTACATAATGGAAAGGTCATGGAGGAAGAACAGCCAGTACAGACAACAAGCTATGTTTCTGAACCTGAGATGAAAGAGATCGAACAGGAAAGCTCTAAGATCAACATTCCAGAGTTTTTATTAAAGAGCAGAAGAAGATAATTTCTTAACAGATAAAAGACAGAATAAAAGCGTGTAGGATTTCAAAGATTCTACACGCTTTTTCATGTCATAGGAAATTCCGATGGAATCCCCTATGCAAGGATTTTTTCTTAACTGCTGATAAGCAGGTTATTCGATATAATCTCCACGGCTGAATACAAGCTGATAATCAATACTGGCAAGACGTCTTCCAAGACAGCCAGCACATTCAGCAGCTTCCTCTCCAGTGCAGATCTTATTGTCATATAAAGAATAATCTTTTCTTACTGCAACAGGAGAAAGATTCGGCATAACAACATTTGCACCTGCAAGAATTCCTTTTTCCCTTCCACGAGGATCAATCGTACCAAGTGCTGTTGTGGAAGGAAGCAAAAGATGAGGATTCATCAGACGAAGAATACTCACAAGGTATGTGGTAAGTTCCACACTTCCAGAAGGGAATTCCTTAAATCTTGTATCGTGATGTGGAACAAAAGGACCGATTCCGACCATCTGTGGGTCAAGTTCTTTGATAAATAGCAGGTCGTCTGCAAGATTCTCAACCGTCTGATAAGGGGCTCCAACCATAAATCCAGTTCCTACAGCATAGCCGATTTCTTTTAGATTCCACAGACACTGGATCCGGTTTTCTAAAGAAAGACTTTCTGGGTGGAGTTTCTGGTAAAGCTCTGGGTCAGCAGCTTCATGTCGAAGCAGATAACGATCAGCCCCTGCATCATATAATTTTTGATAACTTTCTTTGGAGCGTTCCCCAAGAGAAAGTGTGATGGCACAATCAGGGTAGCGCTTTCTGATCTCTGCCACGATAGGAACCATAACTTCATCTGTATAATGAGGATCCTCACCGCCTTGAAGAACAAAGCTTCGATATCCAAGCTGGTAACCATTCTCACAGGCAGAAAGGATTTCCTCTTTTGACAGACGGTAACGATTTGCATTCGGATTGCTGCCTTGAATTCCGCAGTAATAGCAGTTATTTTTGCAGTAATTCGTAAATTCTACCAATCCACGTGGGAAAACACCATTTCCATAGATATTCACAGCTTCTTCTCTGGCAAGAGAGGCAAGATAAGATGCGCTTTCTTCGTTCCGTTCTTTAATAAGTGTGATAAATTCTTCTTTTGTCAATGTATGCTCTTTATGCAAACGATCAATTAGTTCGTGTAAATTCATAATGTCCAACTCCTTTTCTGGTCTATAAGAAATATAACATATAATAGAAGAAAAAACCAAAGAAATATGATAGAATAAAGGAAAATGTTTTAAATTTCAGGAGGAAGCAAACATGCAGGGAAATGTTACAGAATTTACACATCCATTAATCATGCACAAGATCTCATTGATCCGCGATAAGAATTGTGGGACAAGGGAATTTCGTACTGTTATTGGAGAAATTGCAACATTAATGGGTTATGAGATCTTAAGAGATCTTGAAACAGAATTAGTAGAGATTGAGACACCAATGGAAAAGGCAATGGTGCCAATGATCAAAGGAAAGAAATTAGCAGTTGTTCCAATTCTTCGTGCAGGTCTTGGAATGGTGGATGGAATTCTTTCTTTAGTTCCAACAGCGAAAGTTGGACATGTTGGAATGTATCGTGATGAGGAGACTTTGCAGCCAAAAGAATATTACTGCAAATTGCCAGAAGATATCGACCAGAGATTGGTGTTGATCGTAGATCCAATGCTTGCAACTGGAGGTTCCGCAGACGCAGCGATTGAGTTTGTAAAGAAACAGGGAGCAAAACAGATCAAATTTGCATCCATTATCGCAGCCCCAGAGGGAATCAAGATGTTAACAGAGAAACATCCAGATATTCAGATTTACTGTGGAAGCATTGACCGTCAGCTGAATGAAAACGGATATATTTTGCCTGGACTTGGAGATGCAGGAGATCGTATCTTTGGTACTAAATAATAAAATTGCAACTTTTCATTGAGTGTGATAGAATAAAAAAGTTAATCTTGGCATGCTTTATAAATGCCATGGAAACTGATACAGAAAGATACTAGAAAGAAGGATATAAATGAAGCGCGAAGATGTGAGAAATATTGCAATCATTGCCCATGTCGATCATGGTAAGACAACATTAGTAGACGAGATGTTAAAACAGAGCGGAATCTTCCGTGACAATCAGGAAGTCGCAGAGAGAGTCATGGACTCAAATGACATCGAGAAAGAAAGAGGAATCACGATTCTGTCTAAGAATACAGGAGTTATGTATAATGGAATCAAGATCAATATCATCGATACACCGGGGCATGCTGACTTTGGTGGAGAAGTAGAACGTGTACTGAAGATGGTAAATGGTGTTGTATTAGTTGTTGATGCATTTGAAGGACCAATGCCACAGACAAAGTTTGTATTAAAGAAAGCATTAGAGCTTGATCTGTCTGTGATCGTATGTGTCAATAAAGTAGACCGTCCAGAAGCAAGACCAGATGAAGTTGTCGATGAGACATTAGAACTATTAATGGAATTAGATGCAGGAGATAAACAGCTTGACTGTCCATTTGTATTTGCATCAGCCAAAGAAGGATTCGCAACATTAGATCTTGATGGTGAGAAGAAAGATATGAAACCATTATTTGAGACGATCATTGAACATATCGAAGCACCAGAAGGTGATCCAGAGAAACCATTACAGGTATTGATCAGTACGATCGACTACAATGAATATGTTGGACGTATCGGAATCGGTAAAGTAGATAATGGTGAGATCGCGGTCAACAAAGAATGCATCGTAGTGAATGCTCATGACCCAGAACGTAAAGAAAAAGTCCGCATCACAAAATTATATGAATTTGAAGGACTTGATAAAGTAGATGTAAAGAATGCACAGGTAGGATCTATTGTAGCGATCTCAGGAATCTCAGATCTGTCAATTGGAGATACGATCTGTGATGTGGATGGAGCAGAAGCAATTCCATTCCAGAAGATCTCAGAGCCAACGATCTCTATGCAGTTTATGGTAAATGACAGCCCTCTTGCAGGTCAGGAAGGTAAATATGTTACATCAAGACATATCAGAGACAGATTGTTCAGAGAATTGAATACGGATGTCAGCCTTCGTGTGGAAGAAAGTGAGAATCAGGACAGCTATAAAGTATCTGGACGTGGAGAATTACATTTATCTGTATTGATTGAGAACATGCGTCGTGAAGGATATGAATTTGCAGTCAGTAAAGCAGAAGTATTATATCATTATGACGAGAATGGTAAGAAATTAGAGCCAATGGAGATTGCCGTCATTGATGTTCCAGAAGAATTTACAGGGGCAGTTATTGAGAAGTTAAGCCAGAGAAAAGGTGAACTTCAGAATATGACAGCAGCCAATGGAGGTTATGCAAGACTTGAATTCTCTATCCCATCCAGAGGACTGATCGGGTATCGTGGAGAATTTATGACAGATACAAAAGGAAATGGTATCTTAAATACACTGTTTGATGGATATGGACCATACAAAGGGGATATCCAGTATCGTAAACAGGGATCATTGATCGCATATGAAGCAGGAGAAACGATCACATATGGTCTGTTTAATGCACAGGAGAGAGGTACTTTATTTGTAGGACCTGGTGAGAAAGTATACGGTGGAATGGTCATCGGACAGACTGGTAAAACAGAAGATATCGAGATCAATGTATGCCGCAGCAAGAAGCTTACAAATACACGTGCTTCAGGATCAGATGATGCATTAAAATTATCTCCTCCAAAGATCTTAAGCTTAGAGCAGGCATTAGAGTTTATCGATACGGATGAATTACTTGAGATCACTCCAGAGAATATCCGTATCCGCAAGAAGATCTTAGATCCAACAATGAGAAAACGTGCAAAATTCTCATAAGATCATGCACGGTATGAAAGCCGTTTAAAACATGTCGAAAAAGTGTGACTAACTTTGTCGAAGGATTTTTCTTCTAATTGTGTCAAAATTGGAATACGATTTAAAGTATACTAATAGAACACAAGAAGGGAGAAAGAGTATGACAGAGCAGGGAATCAATCATAATCAAGTGGAGGTTTGCGGACGTATCAATTCAGCGTTTGAATACAGCCATGAGATTTTCGGAGAAGGATTTTATACAGTCAAACTTTTAGTAAACAGATTAAGTGAAGCAACAGACGAGATACCATTATTAATATCAGAGAGGCTCGTTGATGTGACAAAAGATTACAAAGGAATGCTTGTAAGAGCTTGCGGTCAATTCCGTTCCTTCAACAAGCACGAGGAGAATCGTAATCATTTGATCTTATCTGTATTCGTCAGGGATCTGGAATTTATAGAAAGCATGGATGGAGTCAGACCGAATCAGATCATTTTAGATGGATTTATCTGTAAGCAGCCAGTATATCGGATGACACCGCTGGGAAGAGAGATTTGTGACATCTTGCTTGCAGTGAACCGTTCCTATGGCAAATCCGACTACATACCATGCATCTGCTGGGGAAGGAATGCGAGATTTGCAGGGAATCTTGAAATCGGTTCAAGAATTCAGCTGATCGGAAGAATTCAAAGCAGAGAATATCAGAAAAGAGTTTCAGAAAATGAACTGATCAGACGAGTTGCATATGAGGTATCAGTAAACAAACTGGAGTTTCATGAAAAGGATGAAGAATAGTTGTATTTATAGTATCAGAAATGATATAATATCCTAAACCAAATATATTACTACAAAAGGAAGATTCTTTGAGGTGAAAAGATGGAAGGACGAGTGGAAATATACTGTGGCCAGGGCAGAGGGAAGACATCCTGTGCGATCGGCCAGTGTGTGAAAGCAGCCGGGCAGGAAAAGCAGATCATTATGGTTCAGTTCCTGAAAGGAAAGGAGACCGAAGAATTAAGCTTTTTCAAACGTTTAGAACCAGAAGTACAGTTGTTTCGTTTTGAAAAGTACGAGAGATTGTATGAGGATCTGAATGAAGAAGAGAAGAAAGAACAAGATCATTTTATTTATAATGGATTAAAATATGCACATAAAGTCATAGATACAAGACAGTGCGACATGGTCGTTTTAGATGAAGTGCTTGGACTTTTGGATCTTGGACTATTAAAGACCGAAGAACTGGTGGAGATGTTAGAAAATCGTAGTGATGACCAGACGATCATCATGACAGGACGGCAGATTCCAGAAGCATTGATTCCGTATGCAGATGCAGTATATGAGATCAGTACGATCAAAGAATCTTAATGTTGATGCTACATAGGATGATAGGAGGAAAGAAAAATGTCAATTTTTACAGGTGCAGGTGTTGCATTAGTGACACCATTCAAAGAAGATTTATCGGTGGATTATGATCAGTTAGAGAAATTTATTGATTTCCAGATCGATAACGGAACAGACAGTATCGTTATCTGTGGAACTTCAGGAGAGGCTTCTACAATGTCTCATGACGAGCAGATCGAAGTAGTCAGTGCATGTGTTTCTCATGTCAATGGAAGAGTTCCAGTTATTGCAGGAGCAGGAGCGAACTGCACAGATGAAGCACTGAACCTTGCCAAGAGATCAGAGAAAGCAGGAGCAGACGGATTGTTAGTCGTAACACCATACTATAACAAAGCAACACAGAAAGGTTTGGAAGAATATTATACAACAGTTGGTAATTCTGTAGACATTCCAATCATCATGTACAATGTGCCAGGAAGAACAGGAACAAACATCCAGCCAGCTACAGCAGTGAAGATCGCGAAGAGTGTTGATAATATCGTAGCGATCAAAGAAGCAAGCGGAGATATCGGTCAGGTAGCAACTCTTGCAGCATTAGCAGACGGATGCTTAGATATTTATTCAGGAAATGATGATCAGGTTGTACCTCTTTTAGCATTAGGTGGAAAAGGTGTCATCTCTGTATTATCCAATGTAGCACCAAGAGAAACTCATGATATGGTAATGAAGTTCTTAGAAGGGGACGTCAAAGGAAGTTTAGATATCCAGTTAAAATACATGGATGTGATCCATAACTTATTTAGCGAAGTAAACCCAATTCCTGCAAAACGTGCAGTAGCAGAGATGGGATATTGTAAAAATATCGTTCGCCGTCCATTAACAGAGATGGAAGAGGATCACGCACAGGTATTAATTCAGTCAATGAAAGAAGCAGGAATTCTTTAAGGAGTTACAAAAGATGGTTAAGATTATGATGCATGGCTGCAATGGAGTCATGGGGCAGGTGATCAGCAAGATCGTAGAAGAGACAGAAGGAGCTGTTATGGCATGCGGTGTTGACCGTGTGGATGATGGGCACAACGATTATCCTGTATTTACAGATATCAATGCGTGTGATGTAGAAGTTGATGCGATCATCGACTTTTCCGCAGCACCAGCCGTTGATGGTTTACTGGATTTTGCAGTAGAGAGACAGATTCCAGTTGTGTTATGTACAACAGGATTAAGCGATGAACAGTTAGAAAGAGTTCATGAAGCAAGTAAGAAGACAGCAGTTCTTCGTTCTGCGAATATGTCATTAGGAGTTAACACATTATTCAAAGTATTAAAATCTATGACAAAGTTATTAGCAGATGCAGGATTTGATATTGATATCGTGGAGAAACATCACAGAAGAAAGTTAGATGCACCATCTGGAACAGCAATCGCGCTTGCAGAAGCTGTCAATGAGCCGTTGAATAACGAATATGAATTCGTATATGACAGAAGCCAGAGAAGAGAACAGCGTCCAAAGAAAGAGATTGGAATCTCAGCAGTCCGTGGTGGAACGATCGTTGGAGAACATGAGATCATTTTTGCAGGACAGGATGAAGTTATTGAGTTAAAACATACTGCATACAGCAGAGCTATTTTTGGAAAGGGAGCAGTCAGTGCAGCTCTTTATCTTGCAGGAAAAGAAGCAGGTATGTATGATATGAGTGATGTGATCGGATAGGATCATATTTTAAAGAAAAGATAAGAAAAGGGAATGAAACAACAAAATGTTAGTTTCATTCCCTTTTTCTACATCAGAAGTTTTTGTAAAAGTACCTCGATCAATGCATTTTCTTTGCTTTAGGATAGATGAGTTTCATTTTCTGGTCGTTATAATGGGTATCCAGATATCGTTCAAAGAAATTAGAAGCAGGTATTTTTTTTTCACGCTGATCATAACGGATCAAGGCAGATAGTGACATGAACATATTTAATACCATGAAAACGACAATGATCCATGTAAATACAGTTCCAAATGCAATCGGAAGTTTCTCGATCAGATTGGATAAGAAAGGATAAATCCTCTTAAACCAGACAACGGTTGCAATTCCCCAGAAGAAACAATAAAGAAGATTGATTCTTCCATTCAAGTTAAAAGGCATTTTACTGTAATCCCAGAAAACCTTTCCAAAGACGATTTCACTTAAAACGCTGCAGAGATATTCATAGGCGCCGCCAAGAAAAGTACCAGTTAAAAATAGAAAGCTGTCTGAACGATCTTTATAGCGGTATAGAAGCAATGTAACACCAGCAAAGGCAAATCCCCACACAATGCTAAAAGGACCCCATACAAGGCTGCTCCTGCTCATCCAGACGCCCATCTTCAAACGACAGAAGATCGTTTCAATGATATCTCCAAGCAAAGAACCGATGGAAAATAACAAAAACACCTTATAAAAACCGCATCCCTGGGCAAATACACCAGTCTTTGGGATCGTTGGCAGTTTTAATTTACGCTGTGGATAAGCACGTTCAACACGACGATCCACATAAGATGTTATCAACGAACTCAATTTCACGCTGATCTTTGTAAGATAAGCATCCGCAGATTCCCAACGTCGTTTATCGATATTTTTTCCAAAGACAACAATCGTGGTTGCTAAAATATCAATGATCAGGACTGCAAGAAGGATAAAAATGATAAGATGCCGGATAAATGGCGGGATCAGATGATAAAATTTAAAGAGCAGTGGATTGACAAACTTTACTCCGATATATCCTAAAAGTCCCCAGAAAACCGAATGGGACAGGCAGATGTAGCCATCAAGATTCCATTTATTTTTGGAATAATCCCACCAGCGTTCATGGTAAAAATGTTCAATAAAATGTCCGCCAAACCATTCAATAACTGTGGCATCGATCATGGCGGCAGCAAAGATCCATAGGCCGGTCATCTGATGCGTATTGATCGTAATAACGATAGCTCCGATTCCATAGGAAATACAAAGCGGTGAGTTGATAAAACCACGGTTTACCAAACGTTTCTGATGAAATGCTGATTGTACCACTTCTAAGATCCAGCCGATAAATGAGTAGATAAAGAAGAGAAAGCTTAGCAAAAATAAAGTTTTGATCATCATTTGTAAATGTCTCCTTTTGTCGGATTTTGTATTCAGTATGTATAAGTATATGGAAAAATGATAAAAAAGGCAAGAAAATAGAAAAAATCTAAACGAAAATTTGACAATATATTAACGTGAGAAATAAAAAAATGATAAACTTACGGGTAAAAACAGATAAAAAAAGAATGAATATAAATATATTTATGTTTAAATATAACAAAAAGAGTGTTATAATAATAACGAGATGTTGATATCAAATGGTATTTTGACCATGGTATCATGATGAGAAATAGAGTTGATATGGAGGGAAATATTATGGCAGCAATTATTGGAAGTCCAACACGCTACATTCAAGGTAAAGGAGAGATGAAGAATCTTTGTTCTTATGCAGATAAATTTGGAAAGAATCTCTTTATTCTGACGAGTGCATCTGGAAGAAAAAGAGTAGAACCGGCGATCAATGAAGGAAATAAAGACAGCAATCTTGTTTATGATGTATTCAATGGAGAATGCTGTATGACGGAGATCAACCGAATTATAAAGATCGTGGAAGAAGCAGGAAGTGATGTGATCATTGGAATTGGTGGTGGTAAGATTCATGATACATCAAAAGCGGTTGCCTATTATACAAAGAAACCAGTGATCATCGTGCCAACGATCGCATCTACGGATGCACCATGCAGTGCATTATCTGTTATCTATACAGATGAAGGTGTTTTTGAAAAATATCTGTTCTTGCCATCAAGCCCAGATATGGTCATGGTAGATACCGATATCGTCTGTAAAGCACCAGTAAGACTGTTGATCTCAGGAATGGGAGATGCTTTAGCGACATATTTTGAAGCAAGAGCATGTAAAAAATCTGATGCAAGTAACTGTGTTGGAGGTAAATGTACATTGGCAGCAATGAATCTTGCTCAATTATGCTATGATACATTAATGGAAAATGGAGTACAGGCAATGATAGCAGCTAAAGAAGGAATTTGTACAAAAGCTGTGGAGAATGTTATTGAAGCTAATACTTATTTATCAGGAATTGGATTTGAGAGTGGAGGATTAGCAGGGGCTCATGCAATCCACAACGGATTTACAGCGATTCCAGAAACACATAAGATGTATCATGGAGAGAAGGTGGCATTCGGAACACTGGTTCAGCTGGTATTAGAAGATGCGGGAGAAGATGAGATCATGGAAGTGATTGATTTCTGCAGTGAAATTGGACTTCCTGTAACATTAAAAGGATTAGGAATCGAGGAAGTGAAACCAGAGCAGATCATGGAAGTGGCACGTCTTGCATGTGCACCAGATGATACAATGGGGAATATGCCATTTGATGTGGAACCAGAAGATCTGTATGCTGCGATTATGGGTGCGGATGCTTTGGGCAGATATTATACGGAAGAGTAGAATTATAATAGAAGATGTTTTTTTTGAATCAAAATTAAATGATATATGAATAAAAAGAAGTGATAGAATTTGGTGCGGAAGCCTTAAACTCTATCACTTCTTTTTATATAAGTTTCTTTGTTCTGTGAATCTAGGTTGTGGCGTGTTGAACACGTCAACTCAATGCCTACTCTACAGTTACAGATTTAGCCAGGTTTCTTGGCTGGTCTACATCATATCCTCTAAATACTGTGACATGATAAGCAAGTAACTGTAATGCAACGGTAGAAGCAAATGTTGCAAACAGGTCGTCTGTTGCAGGAACCTGAATCAAATCATCATAGATTCCTTCGTAATTACTCATATCTTTATCTGTTACTACGATCACATGAGCACCACGAGCTTTTACTTCTTCAACGTTTGCCATTAATTTTGGTAAGACATTTTCCTGTGTAGCGATCGCAATAATAGGTACACCTTCTGTGATCAGAGAAATTGTTCCATGTTTCAATTCTCCGGCACAGTATGCTTCTGCATTTACATAAGAGATTTCTTTTAATTTTAAGCAGGCTTCACAAGCAATACCGTAATCTAATCCTCTTCCAAGATAGAAAGCAGAGAATGTATCTTTGATCTTTTCTGAGATTCCTTTGATATAATCATCCATCTTTAAGACTTCTTCAACAGTTCCGATCGCCTGTTCAAATTTATCACAGAAATCTTTCATCTGTTCATCTGTCATTAAGTTGTTAACTTCTGCAAGTTTTAATGCGATCAGATACATACCTGCACACTGTACAGAGAACGCTTTTGTACTTGCAACAGCGATCTCTGGACCTGCATGTGTATATAATACATAATCACTTTCTCGAGCAATACTTGATCCTTTCACATTAACGATAGAGATTGTTTTTGCTCCACGTTCATTTGCAAGACGAAGTGCAGCAAGGGAATCAGCTGTTTCACCAGACTGTGTGATCACAACAACTAATGTATGTTCATCTAGGATCGGATTCATGTAACGGAATTCAGAAGCTAATTCAACGGTTACAGGAATACGGATCATAGCTTCAATCAGATGTCTTCCAACTAATCCTGCATGCCATGCAGTACCACAAGCTGTTACGATCACACGGTTTACACCTTTAAAGATATCATCAGAGATATTATCTGCACTGAAATCTGCATGACCATTGTGAATACGTGGCATGATCGTATTATGAAGAGCTTCTGGCTGATCATAGATTTCTTTCTGCATGAAGAAATCGTATCCACCCTTCTGGGCAGCTGTTGTATCCCAGTCAACGTGAAGCATCTTAGGTTCCACTACGGTTCCGTCCATTGTATATAATGTAATGCTGTCAGCTTTCATGACAACGATATGTTCTTCTGGTACAACAAAATAATCTTTTGTGTATTTTAATAATGCAACCATGTCAGAAGCGATAAAAGATCCGTCTTCTGTATGGGAAGCAACTAAAGGACTGGCGTTTCTCATGCAGTAGATCTCGCCTGGATGATCTTTAAACATAACACAGAAACCATAAGCTCCTTCTAGCATTTGATCTGCTTCTTTTAATGCTGCAAATGGATCTCCATCATATAAAGAATCGATCAACATAGCAGCTACTTCTGTATCAGTTTCGGAAATAGCAGTAAATCCTTTTGCTTTTAAGGAAGCAGCTAATTCTTTGTAGTTTTCAATGATTCCGTTATGGATCAGAGTTACATTTCCAGATACATGAGGATGTGCGTTAACTTCTGTAACACCACCATGAGTTGCCCAGCGAGTATGTCCGATACCGCATGTTCCAGCAAGGTCAGCAGCAGCTTCAACTTTCTCACGAAGTGTTGCAACTTTTCCAGTTGTTTTTACGATCTTAGTTTCTGATCCATTATTTACTGCGATTCCGGCACTGTCATATCCTCTGTATTCTAACTGCTGTAATCCATCAACTAAAATTCCAGGTGCCTGTAAGTTTCCAGTAAATCCAATAATTCCACACATAATATAAATCTCCTTAAAATTGCGCAAAGAAAATAAAAGGAAGTATAGATATGTAAAAAACTTCCAAATAAATCTTTTGTTTTCTTTTTCTAAATCATATGCGGTTTTGTCCAGATTATACTGCCTCTGTTTCATGATCACTCATGGGTTTACTCAGTATATCACGTAGTCTGGAGCTGCGGGAAAGCATCCGCCGAATCTTTCGATTACTTTCCTCCTCGTTAACCTTCCTATCAGACCCTCATCGGTCTGTTTCCGTATCAGGAAGGTGCATGGCGCTTAAATTCTGTATAACTCCCTTCGAACATATTTTGTCAAAAACTCAAAACCCAAAGTTTTTAACGTTAGTGATTTTAACACGGAATATCTATGAAGTCAAATAAGAACGTGGTATTTTATAAAAACTTAATAAGTTTATGTGAATGAAAAGAATTTACCTATTAAAAAGGAAAGTGTATTTAAAACAGAAGAAGTGATTGACGAAAAGTACCAATAAATGTATAATGTACATGTGATGATGAATACAAATAATCGCAATTTGTTTGCGATATTTTCCTTAGGTCAGGAAGATATCGCATATATTTTTGATATTTGTATTATAGGGGGGTTATAGGACTCGATGAGTTATATAACCATAGAACAAAATAATTAACACATGAGTTCATGAGAAGGAGGAACTATGAGGAAGATGAAGAAGATTCTGGCATGGTTAACAGTCTTGACAGTTAATGTCAGCATGATGCCTATGCCAACAGTAGCAGCTGCTACAGACGCTTCCACAGCATTAAATGAAGAGACAACAACTTCCGATGCAACTAAAGAAGCAACACAGGCGCAAGAAACAGCAGAGAAAGCTGTAGAAAGCGCAACAAAAGCAGCAGCTACGACAGCAGCAAAGAAAGTAACAACAGAAACGAAGAAGGCAGGGAGCAAATCAAAATCTGCAGCTTCAACACAGAGTTTACAGGATACGATTGAAGAAGGAATCGTCAAAGATCGTGATCAAACAAAGATTGATGTATCTGATTATGATGCATCTAAAGCAGAAGTAAAGAAAGCTACAAACAAAGTATTAAAAGATAATAGTCTGTCTAAATTAACAGATGTTACTTATGATACAAATTCTGAAGGAAAAGTCGAAACTGTAAATGTTGAGACGGATGTAACTTATTTAATGGCAGTTGATGAATTAGAAGCAATCAACGATGCTGCTAGTGATGAGGATAAGGCTTCAGAAGCTACAATGGAAGAAGTAGAGAAAAGTTATGCTGAACTTCAGTCATACTATGAATCTCAGCCAGAGTACTTTGGTATTGCAGTACCATACTTCACATCAAAAGATGCAAAAGAAGGACCAATCAGTGCCTTACTTTCTGTTGCTGATATTCCAAGAGCAGCAATCGGAGTTGAAGGTGGAGTAACGATCGACCAAGTTCAACAGTTAGTTGATGGATTTAAACAGGCATTGCCAGGATTGGTTCAGGTTCATGGAGATGAGCTGTTAGCCGCTAGAAAACAGGCACTGTCCCATATTAAGGATGGCATGACAACAGCTGAGAAATTACTAGTACTGAATGACTGGTTAGGTAATTACAGTAATTTTGATATGGCTGATATCATGAAGAATCAGAAAAAGGATTCTAGTTCAGAAGATACAAGCAAACAGGCAGTTGAAGCAAAAGTTCAGAAAGCAGCAGATGATCCATTTGCAGAATTATATAAATCAACAGCATTTGGAACTCTTACAAATAGAAAATCTGTATGTATGTCATATACAGCAGCTTATAACTATCTTGTGCAGTGCGCATTCCCAGAAGTTTACAAAAACTCTGATGGAACATGGAAGACAAAAGATGAAGTTAACGGTAAATTAGAACTGAAGACAGATGCTGATGGTAACGCTATCTTAGATAGTGATGGAAACAAACAGTATATAACAAAAGTACTGAAGAAAGATGAAGATGGAAATCCGGTTAAAGACGATCAGGGAAACGAAATCTATGAAGAAGGTGGAACACCTGATTATATGGTGGATTTTGTTAGAATTCAGTGGAATTCTGAAGTAGAAATGTTAGGAGAAACATCTAATTTCAATAACCCTCATTTCTTTAGTGCAGCAAAAGTTGATGGAAAATGGTACTATGTAGATTCTTGCTACAATGACATTTATGTAGAATGTATGCAGCGTAATAGAGTTGAGACTGATGGTAATATGACTCATTCTTATTTCTTAGTAAGTGATACAACTTTAAGAAAACAGTTTGATGGAAACTTTGATTACATTGATACATTATATGAAAATGTTGCGACAGATACTACATATGAAGATTCATGGGTAAACAATGCGCAGGGACCGGTTTCTTATGATGATACATATTATTATTATATAAAGAATACATCTAGCTACAGCCAGTCAGGTGGATATAAAAAGGGAGAAGAACAGATTGTTCGAGTTCCTCGCAAATCTGGATTAACTTCAAGTGATGGAGAAGAAGTTCTTCTTAACTTATCTACAGGAGACACAAAGAGTGATAATACAGAAGCTGCAGAACTTGTTAAAAAAGAATTTGCAGTAGATAATGATGTGAATTCAAAAAAATATGCTGGAATTACACATTCTGTAGGTTATTATAACAGTGCATTATACTTTAATGTTAATAATAAGATTTTCAAATATGATTTAGGGTCAGATAAGATTACAGAAGTTAAAGAATACAATACAGTTTCCGCACAGCAGGATGAAGATAATGAATTCACAGGAATGTCATTTACAGTAACAACTGACAAAGACAAGACGGTTCATACAGTAAAGAATCATCCAATTGCTGCATTAGCGATCAAAGATGATGGAAAGATGTATGTATCTATTGCAACAAACTATTGTTATGCATCTGATTATAAATATGAAGAAACAAACTACAATAGTGAATACATGAACTATAAGATGGGCAATCAGACAATCTCAAGAGGCGGAGATAACGACAACCAGGAATTTATGTGGAGTGCAAATTTTGTAGATACACTGGATATGTCAAAAGTTTCTTCAACAGATGAATCAGCACATCATTTTGATAAAGTAACAGTCGATCCAACTTGTGATGCAAATGGATTCACAGAAGAACGTTGTACAGATGCAGACTGTGGTATTGTCAAAGCTGACACGAAAGAAGATACAGATCAGAAAGCAACAGGACATCATTATATCAAAGCAAATGATCTTTATTATACAAAAGATGATGCTGGTAATAGAAAGTCTGGTACCTACTATTTATGTACAAAATGTTTAGATGCACAGTCATCTCTTCCAGATGGTGAAACAGCAGAACATGCATATGGAAATGCAACAGCAACATGGAATGATGATAATACAGAAGCAGAAGTAACAGTTTCTTGTACAGAATGTGAAGGTAAAGAATTAGACGCTTTATTAGATGACCAGAACAAAGATACACAGGAACTTACAAAGACAGCTAAGACTACAGACATTAAAGTAGAAAAACCAGAAGGTTTTGACTGTGAAAAAGGTGGAGAAGTTACATATGTAGCGACTGCAACAATTGATGGTAAAGAATATAAAGCATCAAAGAAAGTTACAGTAGAAGCAGGGAAACATACATACGGAGAACCTACATTCAAATGGTCTGACGATAACAAGACATGTAAGGCAACATTTAAATGTACAGTTTGTGGAACAGAACATACAGAAGATTGTACAGTAACTTCTAAGATAGTAGCTGCAACATGTACAACAAAAGGTTCTACAACATATACAGCAACAGTCTCAATGAATGGAAAAGACTACACAGATACAAAAGAAACAGATGTAGTTGATCCTTTAGGACATAAATATGGAGAACCTACATTTAAGTGGTCCGATGATCATAAGACATGTACAGCAACATTTACATGTGAAAATGATAACTCACATGTTGAAACTGTAGATTGTACAATCACTCCTGAAACAACAAAAGCAGTAACATGTGAAGAAGATGGAGAGATTGTTTACACAGCATCTTGTGAATTTGGTGGTAAGACATATACAAATCCTGAGACATATAAGGAAGTTGTAAAATCATCAGGACACCAGTATAAAGATCCCGTATATACATGGAGTACAGATGACGAAGGAAACAAAGTTTGTGTAGCTGCATTCACATGTAGTATTTGTGGAAAAACTGAAAATGTTCCTGGTACAGTGAAAGCTGAAACAACAAAAGAAGTGACATGTACAGAAGATGGATCAATCAAATATACAGCAACAATCAGCTTTAATGATCAAACTTATACAACATCTAAGATTGAAACAGTACAGAAAACTGGTCATAAATATGATGACAATGGCGTATGTACAGTATGTGGACACAAGAAACCAGTGATCACATTAAAAGCTAAGAAAGCAGTTTACACAGGAAAGGCAATCTCAATCGATGAACCAACAATCACAGAGGGAGAAGTTGTAAACTTAAATTACAGCTATTATTCTGACAAAGATTGCAAGAATGAGATCAGCGAACCAGTGGATCCTGGTGTATACTATGTAACAGTAACAGCTGATGCAGGAAGTGATAATGCAGGAGTTACAAGTAATACAGTTACACTGACAATTGCTCCACAGGCTACAAAAGTAACAAGCGTTGCAAATGCAACAAGCAATGTAACAGTATCTTGGAACAAAGTCAGCAAAGCAAGTGGATACTATGTATACCGCAGCACAGATGGTAAGAAATTTACTAAGATCGCAACTGTAAAATCTGCAAGTACAGTAAAATACAACGATAAGAAAGCAACAAAGAACGGACAGAAATACGTATACAAAGTTGTAACATACTACAATGGAAACCAGACAGTATCAAGTACATACTCAGCTGCTAAGACAGGATATCGCTTAAGTACAATGAAAGTCTCAAGTCTTACAAATAAAAAAGGTAAGAAGGCTTACATTAAATGGACGAAGAATTCTAAGTCTACAGGATATCAGATTAAATATGTAACTGGTAAATCAAAAGCTAAGACAGTTAAAGCTTCATCAAAAGCTAAGACAAAGACAATTAGCAAATTGAAAAAAGGTAAGACGTATAAAGTAAGAATCAGATCTTACAAGAAAGTCTCTAATGTAACATATTATAGTGCATGGAGCAAACAAAAATCAGTTAAAATCAAAAAATAACATGAGATGAACATGCTCCGATTACACTTATTTGTTGTGATCGGAGTTTGTTTGTGGAGGTTTATAGATGAAACTAAGTAAAATCATAAAAAAGGGGATTATGATGGTATTGTTTGTCTTTTTATCTTTAAATTTTCCAAATACTCATGTGAATGTACAGGCAAGTGTTGAAGCGAAAGAAGTAATCGAGCAACAGTTGTTTGGAAAAGATGGAAAGACGTCGATAGATGTTTCACAATATCAGCTTAATAAAACTGAAACAAAGCAAATAGTAACGGAACTTCAAAAAGATTACGGAACAATAGGCTTAATGGAATGTACTTATCAAACAGATGAGAGTGGTTCTGTACAGACAATCAAAGTACAGACAGATGAAAGTTTAAAATCTGTGATCAATGAAATTAATGAGATAGAGGAAAAGACAGATGCGGATGATTCACAAGAGAAACTAAAACAACAGGTAATCAGTGACTATGTCGAATTGCAGAAGTATTATGAGGCGAATCCAGATTATTTTGGTGTTGCAGTTCCGTATTTTGCAGATAAAGATACGGAAGAGACTCCATTGGGGGCAATCATAGAATTGGCTGAGCTTGATGAAAATAATTTGAATTTGAATCAGTTAGATCAGACAATATTAGGCATAAAATATAGTCTTGAAATGTATGTAAAGAATTATGGGGAGAATCTTTTGAAAATTAAAGATGAAATTCTTTCCAAGACAGATGATGATATGTCAGAAATTGAGAAACTGCTTGTTGTACATGATGCGTTGGCAAATCGTACTTCGTTTGATACAGATTATTTAGAAGAAAACGGAAATGGTGGTAGTGGATTTTTATCCAGTACAGTTTTTGGTGCATTAAATAATAAGAAAGCGATTTGTTTGGGGTATGCTGCAGCATATGCTTATCTAGTTCAAAATATGCATCCGGAGATTTATAAACATGCAGATGGAACATGGAAGACAAAGGAAGAAGTTGGTGATGATTACATTATAGATTATTCTAAGTACACGAATGGAAATCCTCATTATATGAATGTTGTTAAAATAAATGGTAATTGGTATTATTTAGACCCAAGTTTTGATGATAGCAAGATTGATGAGGTTGCTAGATTAAGAACTCAAACAGATGGAAATTGCAGCCATAGATTTTTCTTGTATACAGAAGGTAATATGGAAACTTGGTTGAACCTATCTTCAAATAAGATTGATGGTGCATATAAGGAAAAATGTGTAGATACTAATTATAGTAATGAATGGTATACGAATGTTTCTTCAGAGATATCTCATGATGATCAAGCTTGGTATTATGTAAAACCTCAGGTGGTTCCGGAAAGCCAAGTGTCTGGAGTTATTGGAAATTATAAGTATATTGATAAAAAAGACCAACTTGTAATGCGCCAGAGAGAGAATGGGAAAATGCAAACTTTAATTGATTATGAATCAGGACAGGTTTATAACACAGATGGTACTTTGATGGAAACGAATGAGGAAATCAAAGAAGAATATCAAAGAGACATCGTTTATAATAAGGTTTACCCAGCATTGCAGCATAGTGCTAGCTTATATAATGGAAGTTTGTATTTTAATCTTGGAAATAAGATTTATGCTTATTCTCTGAAAGATGCAAGTGTAGTAAAGATTAAGGAATATAATAAATTATATATTAAAAAAGATAATGCAATATCACCAATCAGAGAAGGCTTTTTTTTGACAGATAAAGCCGGAGATGATACAAATTACAATTTTGTAGAACATCCAATTGCAGGTCTTTCGATTAAAGATGATGGGAAGATGTATGTATCTCTTGCAACTAATTTGAGTGGTATGTATTCTTATGAGAGGGAAGCGTTAAATTATGTTCCTTATTATGGATCTTTAGGAGAAACACTCATGTGTAATAATGCACAATTTAAAAAATGTGCGAATGCAAAAGAAATGATTGATATGGCGCATTTGATTGGTGATGATCATGAGTATGAGACAGTGAAAGTAGATCCGACTTGCTTACGGAAAGGATTTAGTGAAGAACGTTGCAAAGTTTGTGGAAGAATTAAAGAAAGAACTTGCAAAGTGACAGATGATAAAGTAGATCATCATTATATCTATGATTCTCAAGTAAAAAAATATCGTTGTACATTCTGCAATCAGGTGGTTTCTGATGCGTTGGAACATAACTATAAGAAGCCGGAATTTATATGGAGTGATGATAAGAAAAGCTGTGAGGCTTCTTTTGTTTGTTCATCGTGTGGAAATATAGAGAAGGTTGAATGCGAAATAACATCTATAGTGATCAAGAAAAGCAACTGTATTGAAGAAGGAATAGAAGAATATACAGCAAAATGTAAATTCCAAGGAAATTTCTATAATGATAATCGTGCAAAGATGATAGCAAGGCTTACGCCAGATATATCTCTTGAAGAGACGGAATTAACTGTCCATGTTACAGAAGGGAAAGAAATAGATTTAAATTCTAATTATCCCAATGATTATATAAAATCTTTAAAAGCAGCAAAGAATGGAATTGTCCGTGTTAAGGGGAATGAGATTTACGGAGAAAAACCAGGAAAAGTGGTCATTACAGTAACAACAAAGAGCAATATGAAATTAAATTGTGTAGTAACGGTAAAAAAAGCAGAGGTTTCATTATCTAAAAAGACTCTTACGCTTATTGCTAAGAATACATATAAATTAACAGTTGTTAAAAAGATTAGTTCAGATTCTATATCCAAATGGATTTCATCGAATAAGAAGGTTATAACAGTGGATAGAAATGGAAAAATAACTGCGAAATCTAAAGGTACTTGTTATATCACAGTAATAATGAAGAGTGGAGCTAGTGCGAAAGTCAAAGTTACAGTACAAAAAAAAGTTGCGATTAAGAAATTAAAACCTAATGTAAAAACTGTAGTTTTGCGTGGAATAGGAAAAAACTATCAACTGAAAGTTAAGAAAATCCCGGCAAAAGCTAATGAAAAAATTATTTATAAAACATCCAGGAGCAAGATTGCAACAGTAAGTAACCAAGGAAAGATTACAGCAAAAAAAAGGGGAACTTGTGTGATTACAGTGATTGGAGGTAAAAAGAAAGCACGAGTGAAAATTACAGTAAAATAAATATAATAAATGAAAAAGCCGAAACACTTATGATATAAAATCAAAGTGTTTCGACTTTTTTATTTATTCGAATTTGCCATTTAAGATATCATTTGTTAAACCAATACGATTTGTTTTGAAATGGAAGAATGGACGTTCTTCAAGTTCGATGATATCAACAGGATACATATATGGCTCCAGACATTCGGTAACCTTTTCGCGGATATCGTCAACTGAATAACCATCTTCTAAAACTACAAATAGATATGGTAGGAAGCAACGATGATGTTCCTCATCAGGAATGATTACAAAGAATTCGTCATCAATTCCTTCAATTTTCGCATCAGCAAGCAGATTTTCCATTGGAAGTGTCGCAAGATCTCCTCCACCATAACGAGGAGCGCTTCCTCGTGTCAATTCAAAGATGGTTCCATCTTCTGTCATATAACCAATATCACCTGTATGCAGCCATTTTTTGCCGTCAGAATGGAGTTTGATTGCGTTATCAGTTGCTTTCTTATTGTCATATCCAAGCATTGTTCCAGGACCAGACTGGCAAATCTCACCTAACTGATTATATGTACATTCTTCCTCTGTATTTGGCTGGAAGATAGAGATTGTAGTCAGTGGCATAGGAATTCCAACGTTTCCATTTCCAATTGGATGAGCGGACATAGGAAGACTCATGTTAGATCCTGCTTCACTGCATCCATATCCAGCGGTAAAACGTGTTTTACAGTTATGGTCATTTAAGAACTTCTGGGCACGTTCTAACTGGTTGTTATTGTATGCTTCGCATCCTGCACCAGCAGAGATTAAATGAGACATATCATAGTCGTCAGGAACTCTTCCATTGCGCATAACAAGCTCGATAAACATCGGAATCAGTGGCCAGCAGTTTGGACGATAGCGCATCATCTCAAGGTCAACGTCCTCAGCTGCAACAAATGGACAAAGAATCAATAGTTTGTTGGATGCAAGTGGCAATAATACCATAGAAACAACAACAGCAACCAGAGATGGTGGCAATAATGTTACCATCCATGTTGGACGAAATTGATCAGAAGAACCGTAGAAATTCATTTGCTGTACGGCACCAACCATAGAAAACGCAGAATGGACTACCTGTTTAGATGGACCTGTAGATCCACTTGTGTATGCACGGAATAAAGGACGATGGATGTCTTTAGGTGCTTCTACCTCACCGGTGTAGTTTTCGCCTAATGCAAGGAAGTCATCCCATGTCATAGTACAAGGACCATAAGCAGGATAATCTGTATATTGGGAATTTAAGAAATCCCAGCTGTAATCAGGAAGAGTTGATTTGTCAGCACTGCGCAGTGGGCTTAAAAGGATTGCTTCACGGACACCACAAGCGCGGAATTTGTTAAAATCTTCCTGTGAAAGAAAATCATGAGCAAAAATTATTTTTGCTCCAGCTTTCTTGACAGCTGCAACATTTTCTTCAATTGTATTATCTCGACAAAGTAGAGAAGCTCCGATTTTTTCTGCACCTAAAAGCAGGAAGATAAATTCAGGCACAGATCTTAGGAACATAGGAATTTCATCGTTTTCACCAAAACCAACAGCCTTTAAAGCACGTGCAACCTTGTCTGTTTCTTCTTTTATCTGTTTCCATGTGATGTCACGTCCGTAATAGTGAATGGCAACAACATCATCACCTGGACAATTATACATTAAATATTCATAAAGTGTAGAATTTGGAACAGTAAGATTTTCAATCATCTCCTGTGGATAATATTGCATCCATGGACGATCAATACTTGGTTTTCCAGTCAATTTTTGTTTTATACTCATCATAACAACCTCTTTTTTAGTTTTTGCATTAATTCATTTATATAAAAATAATAATTAATTAAATGCTGAATTCTAGTTTATCATAGAAAAGAATGAATTGATAAGAATAAACTTGAAAAAAAATGACGTTTTTTGATTTTTATACAAAAAGCAACTGCAACATAAAAAAATAACGATTTTATCACATGTTGCAGCTACATAAAAAGTAAGTTATGATCTATATTTCTGATAAAATATTGATTTGTTGAATGATATGGATGAAAAATGAATGTATTTCACTGTAATCAGAGAGAAGTTCACTAGTCGCATCATTCCATACCGCGTTAAAGAAACGGTCAAACATATGTTTAAGGTTTGGATGATTAATGATCGCAAGATTATTTGCCCAGTTATATGTGTTTAATCGAATATAAGAAAACTGGTCCGACAAAAAGATACATTGATTAGTTTGATATTTGAAATCAAGGATCATTGGTTCTTTTGCAAGCTTAAAGGTAAGGTTGGGATTCGTCTCAAATACATGTAGTAAATGATTGAAGTACTTTTTTCTCTGCGATAAAGTAAGATGAACTTTCTGGTCGTAAAAATCAAGATTTCCATCAACTACAAGATCTGATAATGCCTGGCAGTGGATAAAAAGATCAATTTCTGATTCTGCGAGTGTTCTTTGTGTCATAGAATGAAGATAACAAAGGTGATCTTCATCAAAGAACAATTCGTCGTTACTGCTTTTAAGCAAATCAAGAATTTCATGAAACAGATCATCTGGCAGGAAATGCTCTGTCATGTGACCAATTCCCCATTTTGAATGAAGAGACAAGATGGAATGCATATAATCGTGAGAGGAAAGCATCTCTTTCATGCTTGTTCTTCGGCAGAGTAAAGATTCTCTGGTACATCTGTCTTTTATTCCGTGATAGATTGGGTTGCAGTTTTTCTCATTACTGCTGATTGTAACTGACATGCAACGGTCAGGATTTACAAGAAGAGCGGAAATCATAAAATCATTTTTGACTGTAAAGATCATTCGTCCAGAAGCTTGCTGATTCTGGTACAAATAAAAATCCACCTGAGACATGGCAGAAAGCATGTTCATTATGAAGATTGAATCATAAATATCATCAATTTTATTAAGAGACAAGTCAATAACAAGAGAGAAATGAACATCCGGGTAGGTATGTAATAACTTTCGATGGACATCACCTTGCATAATCTGTAAGCGGTATTCGTGGTTTAATTTTAAAAGATCCATCTCTGCCATAATATCAAGCATTTTTACTCGTCTAAGTACAGGGTGCTGCATCTTTGTAATATACTGGGCGGGGCTTAAAGATGCAAAGAAGCTCACATCAGGTGCGATTAAGGAACCACAAGTATTTTGAAGATCTGTAACATAGTCATATTCGATTTCTAAGTTATCATAAATAACATTTTCAAGTTCTTCTGGAAATGAAACCTGGTAATTAGCATATAAATTTTCAAGTCCTTCAGAAGTACTTTGGCTTACAATTTCATGACTTAGACCAGAGAGAATCTTTTTCTTTGTTTTTTCTGTTGGGAGCAGGCGTCCACTGACCCATTTGCTGATATAACTGGCATCATACTGCAATGCCTTTGCAAGGCCGGAATTTTTTACACCGGAGATACTTATTAATTCTTCAAGCAGGGTGCTGAATCTGTTTTTTTCATTTGTTGACATATGATTACCTCGTGTATGTAAGATATACTTTGTTATCTTTAGTATAGCACAAAAAAAGATTTAATAAAGATTTAAGAAGTTATAACTAGATACTTTCTGTTTTGAATGATATAATACTATGATAGCGAAAAAGAGCAAAGGAGAAAAGCATGAAAACTTTTTTTAAGAATATCGGAAATACGATCGTAAAGAAGCTTCGAAAACATCCATTGATATGTAATTTTGTATTGTCAGTTGTGCTGGCGTTTATATTGGAAGTTTTGGGACGTCAGACATTTGATCTTAGTGCTGTGGGATTTGTGGATCAGAGAAGTAAGATGTTTTTATATAGTATCTTTATTATTTTCGTAACATACTCTGTGACACTGATTACTAAGAGACGACTATTTTCCTATATAATAGTAACACTGCTATGGAGTATCGTTGGAATCGTAAATTTTATGATGCTCAGTTCAAGAAATACTCCATTTACGTATGTAGATATTACGTTAATGAAGTCTGTATTGCCAGTTATGAATAATTACTTCTCGCCACTTGAGATTGGAGCAATGGGAGCATTGTTACTGATCGCATTGGTATTGTTAGTAGTGGCTTATATGTATCTTCCAATAGAAGAACACTTAAACCGCAAGAGCGGATTTATAAAAGTTATAGTGATCATAGCAGTATTTTCGGGAGTTACTTCTTATGGATTTAAGAGTGGAATGCTAGTAGATCAGATCCATAATATCCGAATTGCATTCAGTGATTATGGAACACCGTATTGTTTCAGTATTACAGCCTTGAAGAATGGAATTGATAAACCATCAGATTATTCAGAAAAGAAGATCAAAAAGATTGAGAAACGAACACAGAAGAAGGTTGCAAAGATGAAGAAAGAAAAGGTAAAGAAACCAAATATCATCTTTGTACAGTTGGAATCACATTTTGATATTACGCAGGTCAAAGGAGTTAAGTTTAACAAAGATCCATTACCAAATTTCCATAAGTATATGAAAGCGTATTCCTCTGGACAGCTTTCTATGCCGTCTTATGGGGCAGGAACAGCAAACTCTGAGTTTGAACTGATCACAGGAATGAATCTGGACCATTTTGGAGCAGCAGAATATCCATATAAAACAGTGCTTCAGAATACAACGACAGAGAGCATGGCGACGGTATTGAAGAATTACGGATATAAGGCACACGCGATCCATGATAACAGTGCGGCATTTTATGATCGAGATCTGGTATTCTCACAGCTTGGTTTTGATACATTTACAACAAAAGAAAGTATGAACATCAAGAAATGGACAGAAAATGGATGGGCAAAAGATCAGATCCTGACCGGTTGTATTATGGATAGTCTGGATTCTACAAAGGGACAGGATTATGTTTATTGTATTTCTGTACAGGGACATGGAGATTATCCAACAACACAGATCATCGAGAATCCAGAGATCACGGTTGAAGGAATTGAGGATGAAGCACTGAAGAATAAATATACTTATTATGTCAATCAGGTTTATCAGATGGATCAATTTGTCGGGAAACTGGTCAAAGTATTAGAACAGCGTGGAGAACCAACGATTCTTTGTATGTATGGAGATCATCTTCCAAGTTTGGAGATCGAAGATGAAGATCTGACATATGGAAATAAATATCAGACAAGTTATTTTATGTGGGATAATATTGGATTGAAGAAGAAGGACGGAACGATCGAGGCGTATGATCTTGGATCAGAAGTTCTGAATAAGTGTAATATCCATACAGGACTAATGAACAGTTTTCACCAGACAAGAAAAGGTACAAAAAATTATCAGAAAGACATGAAAGAGCTTCAGTATGATATGTTGTACGGAAAACAGTATGTATGGAATCAGGAGAATCCATTTAAGGCAACGGATCTTCAATTTGGAATCCGGCCGCTTACGGTGACGAAGATATATGAGACAAAGGACAGCATCTTTATTGTAGGAAACAATTTTACGAATTTCTGTCAGGTATTTGATGGCGATGTAAAGATCAATACAACCTACCATAATGAACATCTTTTGGAGATATCGAAGAAAGATCTCAAAGACGGGGATACGTTTAAAGTGAGTATCGTCAGTAAGGCTCTAAGGGTACTAAGCAGTTCAAATGAGTATGTTTATCAAGAAAAAAGTGAAAAATAACGCAAAGATGCTTGTATAACGCGCAAATCTTATGCTATAATAGGTGAATGTTTGTGAAATTACAAAAAAGATAATAATTTTTAGGAGGATCTATACAGATGAGTTTGCAAGTGGAAAACTTAGAACATAATATGGCAAAGGTAACAATTGAAGTTGAAGCAGCGAAATTAGATGACGCTATCAAACAGGCTTTCAACAAGAAAAAAGGACAGTTTAATGTACCTGGATTCCGTAAAGGAAAAGTACCTTTCCAGTTGATCGCAAAAGAATACGGAGTTGAAATCTTCTATGAAGATGCAGCAAACATCTTAATTCCAGACGCTTATGCAGAAGCTATGAAAGATACAGATTTAGAGATCGTTTCAAGACCAGAAATCGATGTTACTCAGTTAGAGAAAGGTAAAGACTTTATCTTCACAGCAACATTTGCATTAAAACCAGAAGTAACTTTAGGAGACTACAAAGGAATTGAAGTACCTAAAACAAGAGTTACAGTGAAAAAAGACGAAATCGAAGAAGAATTAAAGAAAGTTCAGGAACAGAACGCAAGAGAGATCACAATTGAAGATCGTGCAGTAAAAGACGGCGATATCTTAACAATTGATTACTCTGGATCTGTTGACGGAGTGAAATTCGAAGGTGGAACAGCTGAAGATCAGACATTAGTTATCGGATCTGGAGCATTCATCCCAGGATTTGAAGAACAGTTAGTAGGAAAGAATTTAAACGAAACAGCAGATATCAACGTGACATTCCCAGAAGAATATCATGCACCTGATCTTGCAGGAAAAGATGCTGTATTTACAGTAACAGTAAAAGCAATCAAAGAAAAAGAACTTCCAGAATTAGATGACGAATTCGCAGCAGAAGTATCTGAATTTGAAACATTAGAAGATTACAAAGCAGATATTAAAGAAAAGATCCGCGATAGAAAGAAAGAAGCAGCTAATACTGAAAGAGAAAACAAGATCGTAGATGCAGCTGTAGAAGCAGCTACAATGGATATTCCAGAAGCTATGATCGAAGAACAGGTTCAGCAGATGACAGATGAATTTGCTCAGAGATTAAGCTATCAGGGACTTTCTATGGAACAGTATTTAATGTTCTCTGGAATGGATGCACAGAAATTCGCAGATGACTTAAAACCACAGGCAGTTAAGAGAATCGAAACACGTCTGGTATTAGAAGCAATCGCGAAAGCAGAAGATATCACAGCAAGCGAGGAAGACTTCAAAGCAGAACTGGAAAAGATGGCAGGAATGTATCAGATGGAAACAGAGCAGCTTGAAAAGATCATTCAGGGAGCTCAGAAAGACCAGATGATGGATGACATCGCAGTACAGAAAGCTGTAGATTTCCTTGTAGGTGAAGCAAAATAAGCAAGGCATTTTATAACTTTATGTTCTATTTGACAGACATAAATAAACTGCCTTAACTATCATTAGGAGGATGCAAGGATGAGTTTAGTACCTTATGTCATTGAACAAACAAGCAGAGGAGAAAGATCTTATGATATTTACTCCAGACTGCTGAAAGAAAGAATCATTTTCTTAGGAGAAGAAGTGAATGATGTCACAGCAGGACTTGTGGTTTCTCAGTTATTATTCTTAGAATCAGAAGATCCAGATAAAGACATCAATTTATATATCAATAGCCCTGGCGGTTCTGTAACCGCCGGAATGGCGATTTATGATACGATGCAGTATGTGAAGTGTGACGTATCCACAATGTGTATGGGAATGGCTGCCAGCATGGGAGCGTTTCTGTTATCTGGTGGAACAAAAGGAAAACGTCTGGCTTTACCGAATGCTGAGATCATGATCCATCAGCCATCTGGAGGAGCACAGGGACAGGCAACAGAGATTGAGATCGCAGCAGAACATATTCTTAGAACAAAGAAGAAATTAAACACGATCTTAAGTGAGAATACAGGACAGCCATACGAGACAATCGTCAAGGATACAGAACGTGATAACTGGCTCACTGCACAGGAAGCACTGGAATACGGCCTGATCGATAAGGTTATGGAAAATAGATAGTGATAGAATAGTGGGGTGATCTGGTGGCAGGTTATAATGACGAAAAAAAAGTATTAAGATGTTCTTTTTGCAATAAGACACAGGACCAAGTCCGCAAACTGATCGCGGGACCAAAGGGTAAGAATGTTTATATTTGTGATGAATGTATTGACATTTGTTCTGAGATTATTGAAGAAGAATTTGAACAGTATGCAGAGAATGACGGAGAGATCAATTTACGTAAGCCAAAAGAGATCAAAGAATTTCTAGACCAGTATGTTATTGGACAGGATGAAGCAAAGAAAGTACTTTCCGTAGCTGTATATAATCATTACAAAAGAATTTTAATGGGTGGAGACTCTGATGTAGAATTGCAGAAGAGTAATATTTTAATGCTTGGACCAACAGGTTCAGGAAAAACATTATTAGCCCAGACATTAGCAAAGATGTTAAATGTACCATTTGCGATCGCAGATGCGACTGCTCTTACAGAAGCAGGATATGTTGGTGAGGATGTTGAGAATATTCTTCTTAAGATCATTCAGGCAGCAGATTATGATATTGACCGTGCACAGTGTGGAATCATCTATATTGATGAGATTGATAAGATCACAAGAAAGTCTGAGAATACATCGATCACAAGAGATGTCTCTGGAGAGGGTGTGCAGCAGGCATTATTAAAGATCATTGAAGGTACTGTAGCGTCTGTGCCGCCACAGGGAGGAAGAAAACATCCTCATCAGGAATTTATTCAGATTGATACATCCAATATCCTGTTTATCTGTGGAGGAGCCTTTGACGGATTAGAGAAGATCATCGAATCAAGAATTGGCAAGAAATCTATTGGATTTGGAGCAGATGTATTTGGGCAGAAGGAAACAGATCTCGGTGAGCTGTTAAGACAGGTATTGCCAGAAGATTTTGTGAAGTTTGGTCTGATTCCAGAGTTCATTGGACGAGTTCCAGTGAATGTATCTTTAAATCCATTGGATGAAGAAGCCTTAGTGCGCATTTTGAAAGAACCAAAGAGTGCTCTTGTGAAACAGTACCAGAGATTGTTCGAGATGGATGGTGTGAAACTTACGTTTGATGATGATGCATTAATTGCAATTGCCAAGAAAGCATTAGAACGTAAGACAGGTGCCAGAGGACTTCGTGCGATCATGGAAGATGTGATTATGGATTTAATGTACGAAATCCCATCACAGACAGATGTATCAGAGTGCCTGATCACAAAAGATGTTGTAGAAGGTAAAGAAAAACCAATGATCGAACATTCTGGAGTGAAGGTGAAAGCCGCAGTGCCAAAGAAACGGGTAAAGACAAGCAATCATGGTGAGATTGCATAGATAGATTAGCCGAAATAAAAACTGCTTTCATGCAAGAGATTCTTGTGTCAAAGCAGTTTTTCTTCATGTCTGACGAAATTTACAGACAAATAATTCAGAAATGAAAGGAAGACTTGAATGAAAAAAACACTACCAATGCTTCCACTGAGAGGCAAGTATATATTTCCGAATACAGTCATTCATTTTGATGTATCACGAAGCCGTTCTGTAAAAGCAATTGAAGAAGCTATGGAACATGATCAGATGATCTTTTTAAATAATCAGATCGATCCGACGGCAGAAGACCCAGGAATTGAAGATTTATATCGTGTAGGAACACTGGCAAGGATCAAACAGGTTGTAAAGCTTCCAAAGAATATTTTGAGAGTTTTTGCAGAAGGATTATTTCGTGCAGAGCTTTCTGAAACTGTTGAGTACGAACCATTCTATAAAGTAGAGGTTTTATATGATCATGTAGAACAACAGTCATTTGAGGAATTTGAAAGAGAAGCATTTCTTCGAATGATCAAAGAAGCATTTGAAGGTTATGCGAAAGCCTGGCCACATTTGGATCAGAATATAGTAAATTATATTTTATTATTGACAGATGTGGAGATTCTGGTGGACGAACTTGCAACACATATTCCATTTTCTTATCCAGAGAAACAGAAACTTTTGGAAGAAATGGATCTAAAAGAGCGCTGTGAATTAATGCTTGTCATGCTGCAGGAAGAACTAGATGTTCTGAAATTGAAGCAGAAGATCCAACAGAAAGTTAAAGTGAATATTGATAAAAATCAGAAAGAATATGTGCTGCGAGAGCAGATCAAAGTGATCCGTGAGGAACTTGGAGAGACGAATGTAGAAGATGAAGCGGATGAATTTATGGAGAAACTTAAGAATCTAAAAGCATCCGATGAAGTCAAAGAGAAGCTCAAAAAAGAAATATCGCGTTTTCAAACAATGGGAAATCAGACACCAGAAAGCTCTGTGTTAAGAACTTATATCGAGACAATGTTTGAAGTTCCATGGGAAGAGATGAGCGAAGATTCCACAGACTTAGATCATGCACAACAGATACTCGATCGAGATCATTATGGAATGGAAAAAGTCAAGGAACGTGTTTTGGAATATTTAGCAGCACGTGCTATGAGTGGAAAGAAAGATGCAGCGATCCTTTGTCTTGTAGGACCTCCAGGAACAGGAAAGACATCCATTGCCAGATCAATTGCGAAAGCAACGAACAAAAAATATATTCGTTTATCTCTTGGCGGCGTCAGGGATGAATCAGAGATCCGTGGACATAGGAAAACTTATGTTGGAGCGATGCCAGGACGTATTGTTGAAGCATTAAAGAAGGTAAAAGTTAGAAATCCGTTAATGTTATTGGATGAGATCGATAAGACAGGGAAAGACCAGAGAGGAGATACCGCGTCTGCACTGCTTGAAGTATTAGACCCGGAACAGAATGAACATTTTACAGATCATTATCTGGAAGTTGCATTGAATTTAAGTGATGTCTTATTTGTTGCAACGGCCAATGACCTTTCTACGATTCCAAGACCACTGCTTGACCGTATGGAGATCATCGAGGTATCAAGTTATACAGAGAATGAGAAGTATCACATTGCGAATGACTATCTGGTAAAGAAACAGATGGAAGCAAATGGATTAAATGATACACAGATTCACTGGAAGGAAGATGCCCTGAGATTTCTGATCACAGATTACACAAGAGAAGCAGGGGTCAGAAACTTAGAGAGAAGAATTGGACAAGTTTCGAGAAAGGTGACAAGAGACATCTACCAGAAGAAACACAGAAAAGTAACGATCACAAAGAAAGTGATCAAAGATTATCTTGGAAGACCTGTTTATGAATGGGAAAAAGACACTCTAAGAGATCATGTCGGAATTGTTCATGGACTGGCTTGGACAGCTGTTGGTGGGGTGACATTAAAGATTGAAGTAAATGTTATGCCGGGAAAAGGAGCGATTCAGGTGACAGGATCCCTTGGAAATGTCATGAAAGAGTCTGCACAGGCGGCGATCAGTTATATCAGAAGCCAGAGTAGAAAATATAAGATCAAACAGGATTTCTTTGAAAAACATGATATACATATTCATATTCCAGAAGGAGCCGTGCCAAAAGACGGACCATCTGCTGGAATTACGATGACAACAGCCGTTTTGTCAGCGATCACAGGTAATAAAGTCTGTGGAAATCTGGCAATGACAGGGGAAGTTACGATCCGCGGAGATGTTCTTATGATCGGTGGATTAAAAGAAAAGCTTCTCGCAGCAAAACGGCTTGGAATTACAAAAGTACTTGTTCCAAAATCGAATGAAAAAGATGTCAAAGAGTTTGAAGAGGAAGTTGTCGAAGGACTTGAGATCGTCTATGTAAAAACTATGACACAGGTGATCAAAGAAGCATTTGTACATTAGATCGAAGGAAATAGAAACTGGAGGCAGTGATGAATTACGAAGAAGCAATGAATTTTATACAAAATACGAATAAATTTGGAAGTGTTTTAGGACTTGATAATATCAAAGAATTATTAGAAAGACTTGGAAATCCACAGGATCAGCTTAAAGTGGTTCATATTGCCGGAACCAATGGAAAAGGATCAACACTTGCATTTCTTGCAGGAATCTTCAGAGAAAGTGGATATCGTGCGGGGAGGTATGTCTCCCCGGCATCTTTTTGCTACGAAGAGAGATTTCGCATCAATGAAGAGAACATTTCGAAAGAAGATCTGTGCTTTTATATGGAAAAAATAAAGAAAATTTCAGAAGAGATGGTGAGAGACGGGATGTCACATCCGACAATGTTTGAGATTGAAACGGCACTCAGTTTTCTTTATTTTCTCGATAAAAAAGTGGATGTTGTGTTATTGGAAACAGGAATGGGTGGCAGACTTGATGCAACGAACGTAGTTAAGAAACCGATCGCGGTGATCATTGCATCGATCGGAATGGACCATATGCAGTTTCTTGGAGACACGATAGAAAAGATCGCAGCAGAAAAAGCAGGGATCATAAAAGAAGGATGTCCAGTTATTTCATATAACAATCAAGAATCCGTAAACGAAGTGATCAAGGAAAAAGCAAAAGAGATGCACTGCAAGGTTACTTTTGTAAATTCGGAAGGGATCCGTGTGTTAAGTGAATCTTTAAATGGGGAGAGCTTTTCTTATCGCTCATCTGATGGAAGATGGTATGAAAAGATAGAAATCCCGCTTCTTGGAAGACATCAGATCAATAATGCTGCCTTGGCATTAGAAGCATTGAATACGATAAGAAATTATTATTGTATCAGTGAATTTCAGACAGAAGATGGATTACGCAAAACAATCTGGAGAGGCAGGATCGAGATCTTAGAAAAGGACCCACTAGTCATTTGTGACGGAGCACATAATCCGGATGGAGCGAAAAGTCTGTTAAATTTTTTACAAAATAATTTTACAAATAGACGATTAATCTATATAATGGGAGTGTTATCAGACAAAGACTATGAACAGATGATACAGATCCTTACGCCGATGGCAGCAAAAGTTTATACGGTAGCACCAGATAATGCGAGGGCCTTATCAAGCAAAGATCTTGCAGAATGTGTAAGAAAATATCATCATGATGTAGAAGAAAGACAGAGACTGAAAGAGTGTCTTGAAGAGGTAAAACAACAAGCAGATAAAGAAGACGTGATCATAATCTGTGGTACATTATCATTTCAGAATGAATTAAAATAGAGGATAGAAACAGTGGAAAGATTCCAAAAGATCGTATGGCATGAGAAATACAAGGAGACATACGAGAGACTACAACAATTAGAAATAGATCGAAAGTTTTGCGGTCATGATATAGAACATTTTTTGTCGGTGGCAAGAATCAGTTATCTGATGATCCTTGAAAAAAGACTTCCTGTGTCCAAAGATATCATTTATGCGACTGCATTGCTTCATGATCTTGGGAGAGCTGATCAGTATGAAAAGGGAATTTCTCACGAGGAAGCGGGAGCGATTCTTGCCGAGGAGATCTTAACGGACTGTGGATATACCAGAGAAGAGAGAAAGTTTATGACAGATACGATCTTAAGGCATAGAGATATGAAAGAAGAAAGCGAAAGTTTTGCATCAATCTTTTATCGTGCAGATAAACTTTCAAGAGATTGCATCCACTGCAAAGCAAGACAGGAATGTTATTGGCCGGAAGAAAAGAAAAACAACAAGTATATATACTAGGAGAGATGCTATGATTATTGGAAATAAGACATTTGATACGAAACATCATGGATACATCATGGGAATTTTGAATGTGACACCAGATTCATTTTCAGATGGAGGAAAATATGATCATTTAGATGCGGCACTAAAGCATGCTGATGAGATGGTCAGAGATGGAGCAGCGATCATTGATGTTGGAGGAGAATCTACAAGACCTGGTGGATACACGTTGATCTCTGATGAAGAAGAGATCGCAAGAGTCACACCTGTGATCGAAGCATTAAAAAAGGAATTTGATGTGCCAGTATCCCTAGATACTTATAAATCAGGAGTTGCAAAAGCGGGAATCGAGGCTGGAGCAGATCTGATCAATGACATCTGGGGGCTTAAGTGGGATGGAACTATGGCTGCAGTTTTAGCAGAAACAGGAGTTGCTTCTTGCTTGATGCATAACCGTAAGGATACAGATTATAAGGATTATTTAAATGATGTGGTAGCAGATTTAGATGAGACGATGAAGATGGCAAAGGAAGCTGGAATCAAGAAAGAAACGATCATGCTGGATCCAGGAATTGGATTTGCCAAGGATCTTGATCAGAATTTAGAGCTTATGAACCATCTGGAGTTATTAAATCAGTGGGATGTACCAGTTCTTCTTGGAACATCTAGAAAATCCATGATCGGTTTAACGCTGGATCTTCCATCAGATCAGAGAGTAGAAGGAACTGTGGCAACAACGGTCAGTGGATATATGAAAGGATGCAGATTTTTCAGGGTTCACGATGTTAAAGAAAATATGCGTGCGATGAAGATGATAGAAGCAATTTGTGCAAAATAGGGAGAACAGATGATGGATCAGATTACAATCAAAGATTTGGAAGTTTATGCAAATCATGGTTTGTATAAAGAAGAGAAAGCACTTGGGCAAAAATTTCTGGTATCTGCAATTTTATCGCTTGATACGAAACTTGCAGGTGTCAGTGATCAGATGGATTATTCCGTTGATTATGGTGAAGTATGTCATAGGATCAAAGAGATCCTTACAGAAAATGACTTTAACCTGATCGAATGTGTGGCTGAAACAGTGGCGAAGAAATTATTACTTGAGTTTTCATTGATCAGAAAACTAGAGATTGAAGTAAAAAAACCATGGGCGCCGATCGGATTGCCACTCGACTATGTTTCAGTGAAGATCAAAAGAGGATGGCACAGAGCGTATCTTGGAGTAGGATCAAATATGGGAGATCGTATGGAATATATTAATCAGGCAATCAATGCGATCGAGGCACAGGATGATACAAGAGTTGTGCATGTTTCCAGTCTGATCGAGACCAAGCCATATGGCGGTGTGGTACAGGATGATTTTTTGAATGGATGTATTGCTATTGACACATTAAAAGAGCCAGAAGAACTGTTGGACTTTCTGATGGATGTTGAAGCACAGGCGGGAAGAGTCAGAACAATTCATTGGGGACCAAGAACATTAGATCTTGATATCCTGATGTATGATGATCTGGTGATGAATGAGAGAAGACTGACGATTCCACATAAAGAGATGCACAAGAGATTATTTGTATTAGAACCATTAGAAGAAATCGCCCCATATCTGATGCATCCGCTTCTTGGACAGACGATCACGCAATTAAAAGAAAAGATAAAAGAGGAACAGTAACTTATGAGAGATTTGACGGAGATAAGGCAGCAGATCGATCAGATCGATCAGAAAATGCTTGCATTATTTAAAGAAAGAATGGGATGTTCTGTAGAAGTTGCAGAGTATAAAAGAGGAACAGGAAAGGCAATTTATGATCCTGTTCGTGAAAGACAGAAAATTGATGCCTTGACAAAAGACGAAGATGAACTTATCATTAAAAAGTCTGTCGAAGAGATGTTTCTTCAGATGATGAGTATCAGCCGAAGATATCAGTATAGTCTGTTATCACAAGAAGATGCTTATATTGATCAGACATTTGAAGAAGTGGAAGCATTGGATATCAATGAAGATACCAAAGTTGTATATCAGGGAATTCCAGGGGCATATCAGGAACAGGCAATGGTACAGTATTTTGGAGAGGATGTCAAGAATTTTTCTGTACCAGAATTTAAAGATGTTGTAAAGACTCTAGATCGAGGAGAAGCTGATTATGGAGTATTGCCAATAGAGAATACTTCAGCAGGAACAGTCAGTGGAATTTATGATATGATCCTTGACTATGACATTTGCGTCGTGGGAGAAGAATCTGTAGATGTAAAGCATGTATTGGCTGCAATTCCTGGAACGAGCTTAGATAAGATTGAAAAAGTATATTCTCATCCACAAGGATTGATGCAGTGTAAAGGATTCTTGGATGAACATCCAGACTGGGATCAGGTAAAAGTTACAAATACAGCGATTAGTGCAAAGAAAGTAGCAGATGATAATAAGCCTGTGAAAGCTGCAATCTGCAGTGAACGTGCTGCAAAGATGTATGGACTTGAGATTTTGAAACGTGAGGTGAATGATGAAGGAAATAATACAACAAGATTTGTGATCATGTCAAAGAAGAAACAGTACAGAAAAGATGCGGGCAAAGTCAGCATCAGTTTTAGCGTGCCACATGAATCAGGATCTTTATACAATATTCTGACGCATTTCATGTTTAACAATGTCAGTATGAGTAACATTGAATCCAGACCACTTCCAGGAAGAAAGTGGGAATACGGATTTTATGTGGATGTGATCGGGAATCTGGATGATCCTGCGATCCGTAATTCCCTTGCAGGAATTAAAGAAGAAACCAAAGATTTCAAAATCTTAGGGAATTTTTAAGAGAGAATGAAAAAGAGAGAAAAAGGAAAAATAACTGGGGAAATACAAACGAATGGAAGGTAAGGTAAAATGACACAGACAAATGGTGAAACGAAATTACAAAAATTTCACAGCGTCATGCAAAAAGTTCTGAAATATGGAATTGTTTTAGCATTGATCGCATTTATCGTATTGGTTTTGATGAACAAAGACCAGTTTTCCGAAAAAGTTGCAAAAGGAACACCAGAACATAAGCTGACGAAGATTGAAGTGACAGATGGTGATAAGGTTGTTCAGAAATTTAAAGCAGTTTCACATACGATGGAACGGTTGGATATCATGATCGACCGAAACGAACAGACAGGAAGAGCTGGAAGTATTGATCTGAATGTAAAAGATAGTAAAGGAAAATCTATTTTCCACATTACTCCAACACTGTTAGAGGTTGACGGACTGACAGATATGAAAGCAACGATGCGTCGTACTTTGCGTAATGAAAATAAATGGTACAAAGTAGTCGTGAATCAGAAGCTGAATAAAGGGGAAACTTATACGATCGAGATAACAGGAAAGGGTATTAAGGCCGAACGCCCATTATATCTGTATACATCAAGCAATATGGGGAAAATCTATCAGTCAGCTAAATTAAATGGTGTAACACAGAAGAATTTTCATGTTAGAACCAGAGTGTGGACGACACAGATTGATGTATCAGCAGTTGTTTTAACAGTAGCGATCACACTTGCTTTGATCATTTTAATTCTTATACCATTAAAGATTCCAGAAAAATGGAATAAGAGATTCACATGGGCATTATTTATCGTCAATCCATGGGTCGCATTTTATATGGTAGAAAAAGTATTCTATAATCCGATCAGTGTGATGAATAAATTGGCATTTGGAATGAACATCCTATGGTACTATATATTGTTCTTCATTTTATTACTGATCTTTAACCGTGTGAAATGGGCGTTGCTCGTTGGAGATGTATTTTTATATGCAGCTGCGATCGGAAACTATTTTGTATTAGCATTCCGTGGAACACCGATCACGCCGGCAGATATTTATGCACTTGGAACAGCAATGGACGTTGCAGATCATTATGTATTAAGTTATGATAAAGCAGCAATCGTTGCGACGGTTGTATTATTGGGATTATGTGTGTTTGCATGTAAACTCGATACATATAAGATCTTCCATTGGAAGAAACGTCTAGTTGCATTACTGATCACAGCAATCGTAACAGTAGGAAGTTCTTTCTTCTTGACAAGAGTAGACTTTTTGTCAAAGAAAGGTGTTGCTGTAAACTTCTGGCAACAGAAGAGAGGATACTTAAAAAATGGATATATTTTAAGCTTTTTAATGAATATTCAGTATACGATCGTTTCCCAGCCAGATGGATATAGTCCAGAAGCGGTAGATAAGATCGCAGATAAGTATCAGGTAACACAGGGAACCAATAAGAAATTAAAACAGAAACCAAATGTTGTCGTGATAATGAATGAAACATTCTCAGATCTGAATGTAGTAAATAAGATCAAGACAAACAAAGAGGTTATGCCATTTATCAATAGTTTAAGTGAAAATACGATCAAAGGACATATGCTGGTATCTGTTTTTGGTGGAGGAACAAGTAATTCAGAGTATGAGTTCTTAACAGGAAACTCTGTATCATCTCTTCCATTAAACGGAAATGCATATACACAGTTTGTAAAACATAAGGTGCCAAGTCTGGCATCTCAGTTAAAACAGCAGGGATATGATACACTGGCATTCCATCCATACAAAGCACACGGATGGAACCGAGATACGGTATATCCGCTAATTGGATTTGATAATTTCTTAGATGAGACATCTATGAATCCAAATGGAGAGAAATTCAGAGGATGGTATAGTGATGCAGAAGATTACAATAAGATCATAGATATCTTTAATAAGAAAAAAGCGGGACAGCCATTATTCTTATTCAATGTAACGATCCAGAACCATGGTGGATATCTGATCGCAGACAAGAACTTTAAGGAAGAGATCAAGATCAAAGATGAGAAGGCAACAGATACAGCAAACCGTTATTTATCACTGATCCATGAATCAGATCGAGCATTCGAGAAGATCATCAACTACTTTAAGAATCAGAAAGAGCCAACGATTGTTGTAATGTTTGGAGATCATCAGCCAAAACTTGAGGATTCTTTCTATGAGCTGTTATATGGAAAATCTCTAAACAGCTTAAGTTTAAAAGAACTGCAGAAGAAATATACAGTTCCATTTATCATCTGGGCAAATTATGATATTGATGCAAAGAGCGATGTGGAAAATGTCAGTGCAAACTATTTATCAAGCCTGATGTTACAGCAGACAAACTTAAAGATGTCAAGATACAATGAGTTCTTATTAAATATGAGAAATGAAGTCCCAGCATTAAATGCCAATGGATATGTTGATAAAGATGGAAAGAACCATGAGTTGTCTGAGAATAATGAATATACAAAACTGATCACACAGTATCAGTATCTACAGTATAACAGTCTGATGGATAAGAAACATGTAAGTACAGACCTGTTTAGTGTAAAAGATGGAAAATAAATCAAAGCTTTGGACACTCTGCCTTGACAGAGTGCCCAAAACGATATAGAATGAAACGTGTTGTCATGTTGTTAAATATAACAGCATTATAAATAATATAAGAAAAAGTCAAAGTAATTGATTTTATTAGGAGGATACACATATGGTAAAAGCAGTCGTTGGAGCCAATTGGGGAGACGAAGGAAAAGGTAAGATTACAGACATGTTGGGTGAAACATCCGATATTATCGTTCGTTTTCAGGGAGGAGCAAATGCAGGTCATACGATCATTAATGACTATGGTAAGTTTGCATTGCATACATTACCATCTGGGGTATTCTACAACCATACAACTAGTGTGATCGGTAATGGTGTGGCATTAAATATCCCTGTATTATTCAAAGAGATCGAAGGAATCGTAAGTCAGGGTGTTCCACAGCCAAAGATCTTAGTATCAGATCGTGCACAGATGGTCATGCCATATCATATTTTATTTGATCAGTATGAAGAAGAACGTTTAGGAAAGAATTCTTTTGGATCAACAAAATCTGGTATCGCACCATTTTATTCAGACAAATATGCAAAGATCGGTTTCCAGGTAAGCGAATTATTTGATGATGATTCTTTAAAAGAAAAGATCAAAGCAGTATGTGAAAAGAAGAATGTTTTATTAGAGCATTTATACCATAAACCACTTCTTGATCCAGATGAATTATACAATACATTAATGGAATACAAAGAGATGGTAGCACCATATGTATGTGATACATCTCTGTTCTTACATGAAGCGATCAAAGAAGGAAAGAATATCTTATTAGAAGGACAGTTAGGATCATTAAAAGACCCTGATCACGGAATCTATCCAATGGTTACATCATCTTCTACATTAGCAGGATATGGTGCGATCGGAGCCGGAATCCCTCCATATGAGATCAAGAAAGTCGTTACAGTTGTAAAGGCATATTCAAGTGCTGTAGGAGCTGGAGCTTTCGTAAGTGAGATCTTTGGAGATGAAGCAGATGAACTTCGCCGCCGCGGTGGAGATGGAGGAGAATTTGGAGCAACTACAGGACGTCCAAGAAGAATGGGATGGTTTGACGTTGTAGCAACCAAATACGGATGCCGTATGCAAGGAACAACAGATGTTGCATTTACAGTATTAGACGTACTTGGATACTTAGATGAGATTCCTGTATGTGTTGGATACGAAATTGATGGAGAAGTAACAACAGATTTCCCAACAACAGGAAAACTTGAGAAAGCGAAACCAGTATTAGAAGTACTTCCAGGATGGAAATCTGATATCCGTGGAATCAAAAACTACGAAGATCTTCCAGAAAACTGCCGTAAGTACATCGAGTTCGTAGAAGAGAAGATTGGATATCCGATCACTTTGATATCTAACGGACCAGAAAGACATGATATCATCAGACGTGGTTTTGAGGATTAATTATTAAGGACAGATCAATATGAGCAAAGAAAATGCAGATAAAGAACAGAAGAGAAGTTTCAAGCGTGAGGTATTTAGCTGGATCGCATGTATTGTTGTAACGATTCTTCTGACAGAATTTATCTTGAATTTTGTAATTATCAATGCGAATATTCCAAGTGGTTCGATGGAGAATACGATCATGACGAATGATAAACTGATCGCTCTTCGAACATCCTATTGGTTTAACGATCCGAAACGTGGAGATATCATTATCTTCAAATATCCGGATGATGAGACAGAATGGTTTATTAAGCGTGTGATAGCACTTCCAGGAGAGACTGTGTTGGTAAAAGACGGTAAAGTATATATTAATGGAAGTAAGAAAGCACTCAGTGAGCCATATATCAAAGAAGAACCAGTAGAAGATTTTGGACCATATAAAGTACCAAAGAACGGGTATTTTGTGATGGGAGATAACAGAAATAATTCAAATGATGCCAGAGAATGGGAGACCCATTATGTTTCCAGAGATGAAGTCTTAGGAAAAGCATGGTTTAGGTATTACCCATCGATTAAAGTGATCAAGTAAATGACCAAAGAGAAAGGCAGGAAGATAAGATGGATACAAAGATCATCAATGCAGAGAATGCTCCAGCAGCAGTAGGACCATATTGTCATGCAGTAGAAGCAGGAGATTTCGTATTTACATCCGGACAGATCGGATTAGATCCACAGACACAGGAATTAAAAGAAGGTGTCGCAGCACAGACCAAACAGGTATTAGCGAACTTAGGTGCTGTATTAAAAGCATCAGATCTTACATTAGATAATGTTATCAAAACAACAGTGTTCTTAGCAGATATCAACGATTTTGCAGAAATCAATGAAATCTACGAAGAAGCATTTGGAGATAACAAACCAGCAAGATCTTGTGTACAGGCAGGAGCTCTACCAAAAGGAGCACTGATCGAGATTGAAGTTATCGCAGTAAAATAAATAGATGAGTTATAGAAATCCCTGAGAATGAGTTGTAAAAGATTCATTCTCAGGGATTTCTTATTTTTATAAAAATATTTATGATCAGAGTGTCAATAAATTCAGCAAACGATCGTTATCTTCTTTCTTCTGAATACAGAATCGGATAAATTCACCGTCTAGTCCATGGAAACTTGCACAGTCACGGATCATCAGGCCAGACTTAATGCAACGTTCAAACATTTCAAAAGAAGTTGTGCCATCTAATAATTTTACAAGGATAAAGTTTGCATAAGCTGGATAAATCTTTAGGTTATCGCGTTTGGATAAAATATCAATGCAGCGTGTACGTTCAGATTGTATATAATCCTTTGTTGTTTGAATATAATCTGTATCCATAAACATAGCTTCTCCTGCAAGAGCAGCAAGTGTATTGATCGTCCAAGGATTTTTGATACTGTTCATACGTTCAAGGAAAGCAAGATTTCCACAGATTCCATATCCAAGTCGCAGTCCTGGAGCGCAGAAGAATTTGGAAGTTCCACGAAGTATCATGAAATTATCGAATTTTGTTGTTAGGGATACTGCAGAGATTGTATCAATATCAGGTGCAAATTCTACATAAGTTTCATCGATCATAACGAAGATATCATGTAATTTACAATGAGTTAGGATCTTTGTGATCTCTTCGGTATTCAAAGCGCTGGACGTCGGGTTGTTTGGGTTACAGATCGCAAGAAGATCAATATCATCGGTAAGTTTTGAAATCAGGTCATTAAGATCTAGTTTAAAATCAAGATCTTCTCTTAAAAAATATTCTTCTACATGTCCGCCAACCAGATCGATCTCTCTTGTATACTCAGAATAAGTTGGAGAAAGCAGTAAGGCATGTTTTGGACGTAACAGCTGCATGGTCAGACTGATCATCTCAGTTGCACCATTTCCAACAATGATATGTTCCATTGGGACATTGCAGTAAAGTGCAAGGGTGGAACGAAGCTCTTTATAATCACGGTCAGGATATTCGCTGATCGATTCAATATGAGAAGCCATACTTTTCTTTAACAAAGGAGAAATTCCGAGCGGATTGACATTTCCGGCAAAGGGAATGATATCTTCTTTTTTGATTCCATAATAAGCTTCTACTTTCTCAAGATCACTTCCGTGAAATTCTTGTTTTTTTTCTGACATGGTAATTCCTCTTTTCCTTTTCTATTGTGTCGAAATTTGGTATAATACATATTATGCGATAAGTACGCATGGGTGTACTTGAATTTGTATTTTTGATATTTACATCATAATTATACCCACAAAATCTTTTGGTTGGCAAGGAGCAGAATAAGATTATGTCAGAATCATTGGAAAATTTTACAAATATCGTGAAAGAAGATATAAAAGAGGCAAAAACACTCTTTTTTTCTGAAGCGTTTAAAGAAGAATATCTAAAAGATCGAAGAGAAGAAAAAGAGCTTTATCATCAGCTTTTGCTGGGGAGAAACAGGAATCAGATCTTGGAGGAATTTTTGTTGAGTTCAGGACAGAAAAAGCCGGTTCTCTTGAGTGCAGCAAAGACGATCTATCAGGCAACGATCATGAATCTTGATGAACCATTGGAGATAAAAGTCAAGAGAGAAGGATGGGGGTATCTGGTAGGGAGAATAAAAAGTGACGGAACTTTCCTGTCTCTTCACAAGAATACATTTCAGGCAGAGGATTTTGAAGATGGCACTCTGACGATCTATGCAGATATGAAAACAATTCCGAAGGATGGAGATATCGACCATCTGATCATTCAGACTGTTTATCAGACTCTGCAGATCGAGGTTGTCTATAAAGAACAGAAAAGTGAAAGAAAAAAAGAAGAAGAATTCCGTCAAAAGAAATTGATCGAATTATATGTGGATTTCTGTACAGGAAGGATTACAACAAGTCAGCTTTATGAGAGAGGAAATATGGTTCTTGATAAGATGCCGGATGATCCGGTTAAGAATCGTATTTATGATCTGATGAAACTGCATCTTTCTATTCTTGAAGGAAAAGGAGACTTAGAAGAAAAGATTCCAGAAGATGCATCGAAAGAGCCGCTTTTGATCGCGCAGGGCTATGTTTGGTATCTTCAGGCATTTTATGATAAGGAAGAAGAAACGATCATAAGATCAAGAGATGAGATTAAAGAACTCTATGATCAATGCGAAGATGGAAAAATCAAAGGATATCTGTTCTGGCTTTATATGAATCTAAGCGAAGAATTGATGAAGGATGCTAAACTTCGAATGGAACTGATCAAAGAATTATATCAGGAAGGATGTCAAAATCCGCTTTTGCAATTTGAAGGATGCTGTATTTTAGGCGAAGATGAGCAGCTGTTGGATGAGATAGATTCTTATGAATTATGGGTGCTTGAATTTGGTGCAGAGGAGAAGATCCTGAATTCCAAACTCATTGGAAGGATTTGTTTTTTGATTTCAAGAAACAAGGTGTTTTCCGAAGAAGTTCTTTGGTTGTTCCTTTGTATTTATAAAGAATACCGTCAGAGTGATGTGCTGCAGGGAATCTGTGCACTGATGATCCAGGGCAATTGTATGGACGAGGACTGTCATCCTTATTATGAGGAAGCACTTCAAAGAGGAGTACAGCTCATTGGCTTGCAGGAAGCTTTTTTAAGAACGATCCCGAAGGGACAATATCCATTGCTCCCAGAAGAGATCTTAAGATATTTTACGTATAGTAAGAGTCTTGGAAAAGAAGATCAAAGCCGTCTGTTTGCAAATGTTGTACAGAACAGAAGAAAATACCATAAGGTGTTTGCAAATTATGAAGAATTGATCAGAGCTTTTTTAAGAGAAGAATTGAGAAGAGGTCAGATCAATGAAGATCTGATCTTATTATACCGGTATTATTTTGAAGAATTGCTGGAAGATGAGAGATCAAGGCAGGATTTAGGTAATATTATTTTTGTCAGACAGTTGATCTGTGACAATGAATTTATCCAGAAAGCGGAGATCAGTCAGAGATGGAAGAAGAATCTGGATGTTTGTTACTTAAGAGAAGAAAAGATCTATGTAGAGATTTTTGACGAACATGCATCATTTGTGTTTTTTGACAGTGAGGAAAACAGATACATTGGATCAGTGGCTTATCAGTTAAAACCAATCTGGACGAAGGAGCAGATCCAGGCATATTGTGAGGCAGCAGACGGAACGAATGAGCATTTTGTCCTATATAAAGGTGCAGCTTTTGAAAGAAAACAACAATTAGAAGACGAAGACTTCCCAGTTGTGTTATCTGCATTAAAGAGTAGAGCACTGGATGAAGACTATGAACAGCAGTTATTTGAAAAAGTGTTGGATTATTACTGGGAACATGAGATGTCTGAAGAATTGAAACGTGCACTTTCTTATGTGGAATGGAAGAACTTAAAAGACGAAAACAGAATTCATATGATCCGCTATTTCATAGCAGGGGAATTGTATAATGAGGCTTTGAAAGGAATCGAACAATACGGATATCAGTTTTTGGATAAGCAGCAATTGTGTACGATCTGCTTATATGCACTGACAACATTAAGTGCCAGACGCTCAGAACTGTTGGTTGAGATGTGTGAATATGCATTCTCCAGGGGAGAGGAAAACAGTGAGATCGTTGCATATCTGCAAAGATATTTCCACGGAACCAAGGAAGAGATGCTGGCAATATTTGAAGCAGGAAACAAAGGTGGTATGTATGACCGCATTTTTGTGGAAAGTGTGTTAAAAGCCTGTATCGCAGATGGTGTGGATGGAACAGAATTTAAGGTATTTTCTACTTATATTCAGCAGGTACAGACAGATACGGCATTGATCGATGCGATGTTAGTAGAATATGTGAATTTTGCATATGAACAAGATCAGATACTTCCAGAGGAATTTTATGAACTGATCGGAAAGAAGATCGATATCGGAAAGATGGACTGGATGTATCAGCAGCTCTATCTTGATTATTATAAAGATAAAAAAGAGAATTTAAGTGACAGATGTAAAGGACGCATCGAGAAGATCAAAGATCATCAGGTGGTTCAGACGGATCATGTTCTTCCAGTGTTGTTCCAATATCTGGATGTGATAAAACTTCCAAAGTATCTTTGTGCCAGAACATTTATAGAATTTCGTGCAAAGAGTGGGCAGACAGTGATATTCCATTTTATGGATGGGACAAGTGCAGCATGGAAAGAGGAAGTGATGAAAGAGCTGCTTCCTGGATATTATGTATTCTCAGCTTCTATATTTGATCATGAATTAAATGACCATTATGTAACCATAGAAGGAGAAGAAAGAAGATATCGTGACCAGGTGGTCGTGACAGATCATTTGAAGTACTGCAAGGGAAGCCGCTTTTATGAACTAAATGAACTGATCCGGCATCAGCAGGATGGAAAACTCCAGATGATGATGGAGGAATATGCAGCAAAGACAATGATGGTGCAATTTATAAAACCAATGACAGAGGAATAAGATATGCAGACGGCAATACATTTTGAAGGAGATCTGGCATATATTTGTGTGTCAGATCAAGGAGAGATTAAGGAAGAAGAACCTGTCACTTATGGCAGATCCAGAGTGGAATTTGTCATTTCGACAGCACAGGCACAAAAGGAAGGAACGATCGGAGTTGTTCTTGATGAAGCAGCGCCGCAGATCGTACAACAAGCAGAAGAACAGTGTATCCGTGCAGGAATCACAAAAGAAAAGGTAAGATTTTTTACCAAAGAAGAAGCAGCGTTGGGAGTTGTGGGATTCCGTGGAGACAATCTGTTGCGTGGAAATTCAGTGATTTTTGATTATACCAAGAAACGATTTATCTGCTATGAGATCCGCAAGACAAAAGATCGTGTTTTAGTTGACAGCAGGGATTATACGGAACAGATCAAGGATGCGGTGGCGAATGAAGAGAAAGATATCGCATTCTTACAGATCATCAAACAGGCACTGGTAAGAGGTGTGACGGCTACAGTTTATCTTTGTGGAGAGGGCTTTGAAGGAAGCTGGTTTAAACAGTCTACGAAAGCATTGTGCCTTGGAAGAAGAGTATTTATGAGCAAACATTTGTTTGCATGTGGAGCAGTGTATTTATGTGAAAATGATAAACATGTTTCCAGAGATGAGGTTGTGTTTGCACAAAATGTTACGATCAGTCAGATCGGGCTGGTCGTGCATCACCATGGAAGAGATATGTTCTGTCCTTTGATCATGGATGGAAAGCCATGGAAAGAAAGCCGTGGAGAGATTGAAATTTTTGTATCAGGAGTGAATGGATTGATCTTTGAAGTCAGAAATCGTTCTGGAATCAAGAAAGCTTCGATCTGTATGTCATTAGACGGAATGAAGAAAGATCCAAATCTTGTATATAAATTAAGAATTCAGGGAGAATACATCAAAGCAGATCAGTGTAAGATCAAGATCACAGATCTTGGGTTTGGACAGATTCGCCAGGCAAGCTATCAGACGTGGCAGCAGGTCATACAGCTGGAAAGAGGTGATTATCATGAGTAAGATCGTTTTGTGTGAGACAAAACCAGCGAAAGTTCCATATAAGATCGCAAAGATTGGGAGAAGCTTTCAAAGTTATGAGGAATTTTGCTGGCTGTTAGAACATTACTTGATATTTTTCTTGACAGAAGGTTTTGAATATCCATTAAAAAATTATTTAAAAGAGCAGCTGGATATTGTGATCAAGAGTGATGATGCGGTACAGCAAGTCAAGGAAGTGATAAATTACTATAATTACTTTACTTCAGATGAGAAAATCCAGTTTCAGCAAAAATTACGCACAACTTATCTTTATTCTGCTGCAAAGAAGCAAAAACTTCTGGCAGATATGTATTTAAAGCATCAATTGTATGTAAGAGCATTGATCGCTTACCAGAAACTTGAAACAGTTTCAGGGAAATTAAATGCTGCGGAACAGATTCAGGTACTATATCATATGGGATTATGCCAAAGCCGGATGTTTTGTTTTGAAGAGGCAAAAGAATCTTTTGCAATGGCATTAAGGATCAAAGAAGATAAACAGATACAGGAAGCGTATTTTACAGCAGCATATCTGGCAGGAGATGAGGAAGCATTTTTGGAAGCAGGAAGAAAGATTTCTTTTGATGAAGATCAATGTAAGATGATCTATCAGAACATAAAAGAAAGAGAAAAAGAAGTTTTTCAAAAAGAAGAGTTTGATAAACTTGGTAAAATAGATTATCATAGAAAGAAGGCAGACGAAAATATAACCCGCCGCCTGATTAAGACAACTTTAGGGAAGTGGAAAGATGAATACAAAGCGCAGACTATCTGATGACCTGTCGAATGATAGTGAGATCTTAAGTGAAAAACGATTTGTAAAACTTTATAAAGAAGAGTTAGAAAGCATTGAGAAACAGATCCATGATCTTAAGAAACTTGATCAGAAAGATTTTGATGTAAAACCAGAGGTAGAGGACAAAGCAAGACTTTATTATCGGACATTTGCAAGAGAATTTTATGATGTTTGTGAAGGAAGAGTCAGTGATGAAGAGTTTTTTGATCTTTGGGAACGCGAAGAAGAATTAAAGGCAGGACTCAATTCGATCAATTCTCTGGAAGGAGAACAAAAACAGTTAGAGAAGGAACTTGTGCATGCGAATGAAGATGAGACCATGATGAATGGGAAGATCAAGGCAGTACAGGAGAAGAGAAGAAATAAAAAGGCACTGTTTATTTCATTTCTTTGCATGGCAGCAGCGGTATGCGGAGTGAGTGCTGGATATTTATATCATTTTGAGATGAATGCCAAAGATTATCTGTGGCAGTTGAGTGCAGGAGCAGTGATCATATTATTGCTTCTTGTGATTTTATTTCAGTCACAGAGGAAAGCTGGTGATCAGCTGAAATTATTAGAGATGATGGTCACACACAAGAGTTATACTGGAAAGCGGTTAGAAGATGATAAAAGAGAGATTGGCAATGATCTTAAGTTTTATTATGAGAAATTTGAAAAAGTATTTTCATATATTTCACCGGAACAGTGGAAATTATTTGATTTTTGTGGTAAAGTGTCAGCCAGATTAAGATTTAGCGATGCGATCCTTGAGGCATCCAATGATCTGGAACGATTATTAGAAAAGAACCAGTGGGATAATCCAGGAATCTGGATGTATCATCCAAAGGTTTTATATGATCTGATCAAACGAAAGGATTACCTGAATACATTGAATGATAGAAAAGATATATGCAATCAGGAATTGATCCGGCATGAGCAGATTTTAGAAGGAATCGGTGAACAAGCAGATTCTGAAACTATAGAGTAAGGAGTTTAGAGATGAAGAAAGAATTAGAAACAACGTATGATCCAGGTGCGATTGAAGAACGCCTGTATCAGAAATGGCTGGATAACAAGTATTTCCATGCAGAAGTAGATGAGACAAAACAACCATATACGATCGTGATTCCACCTCCAAATATCACAGGAAAGCTTCATATGGGACATGCGTTAGATGAGACACTTCAGGACATTCTGATCCGTTTTAAGAAGATGCAGGGATATAATGCATTATGGATACCAGGAACAGACCATGCAAGTATTGCGACAGAAGTAAAGATCATCAATGCACTGAAAGAAGAAGGAATCGAGAAGGAAGATCTTGGAAGAGAGAAGTTCTTAGAACGTGCTTGGGATTGGAAAGAAGAATATGGTGGAACGATCATCGAACAGATGAAGAAACTTGGATCTTCCTGTGACTGGGATCGTGAGAGATTCACGATGGATGAAGGATGTTCTGAAGCAGTCAAAGAAGTTTTCATTAAATTATATGAAAAAGGTTATATTTACCGTGGATCAAGAATCATCAACTGGTGTCCGGTCTGCCAGACATCTATCTCTGATGCGGAAGTAGAATACGAAGATCAGGCAGGGCATTTCTGGCATATTAAATACCCAGTTGTTGGAAGCGAAGGTGAATATGTAGAAATCGCAACAACACGTCCAGAGACATTATTAGGAGACTCTGCAGTTGCAGTTCATCCAGATGATGAAAGATATACACATTTAGTTGGTAAGATGTTAGAATTGCCATTATGCAATCGTCAGATTCCAGTTGTAGCAGATGAATATGTAGACCGTGAGTTTGGAACAGGTGCCGTTAAGATCACACCAGCACATGATCCAAATGACTTTGAAGTTGGGAAACGCCACGATCTGCCAGAGATCAATATCTTAAATGACGATGCAACGATCAACAAGAATGGTGGTAAATACGAAGGTATGGATCGCTATGAAGCAAGGAAGGCCATTGTTGCTGACTTGGAAGAACAGGGATATTTAGTTAAGATCAAAGAACATGAACATAACGTAGGAACACATGACCGCTGCGGAACAACGGTTGAGCCTATGATCAAGCCACAGTGGTTTGTGAAGATGGAAGAACTCGCAAAACCAGCGATCGAAGCTGTGAAGAACGGAGATCTGAAATTCGTACCAGAACGTTATACAAAGACATATCTTCATTGGTTAGAGAACATCCGTGACTGGTGTATTTCCAGACAGTTATGGTGGGGACACAGAATTCCAGCATATTATTGTGATGAATGTGGAGAAGTTGTCGTAGCAAGAGAAACACCGGAAGTATGTCCTAAGTGTGGATGCAAGCATTTCACACAGGATGAAGATACATTGGATACATGGTTCAGTTCTGCATTGTGGCCTTTCTCAACACTCGGATGGCCAGAGAAGACAAAAGAATTAGATTACTTCTATCCTACAAATACACTGGTAACAGGATATGATATCATTTTCTTCTGGGTAGTCAGAATGGTATTCTCAGGATACGAACAGACAGGAAAGAGTCCATTTGACACAGTACTGATCCATGGATTAGTTCGTGATGAACAGGGACGTAAGATGAGTAAATCCCTTGGAAATGGTATCAATCCATTGGATGTCATTGCACAGTATGGTGCAGATGCCTTAAGATTTACACTGATCACAGGAAATGCCCCTGGAAATGATATGCGTTACACAGAAAAACGTGTCATTGCAAGCCGTAACTTTGCAAACAAGATCTGGAATGCATCTCGTTTCATTATGATGAACTTAGAGCAGGCTGATTTCTCTGATGTTACATTAGAAGATCTTACAAGTGCAGACAAATGGATCTTATCTAAGTTAAATACACTTGCCAAAGATGTTACAGACAACATGGAGAAATACGAACTTGGTATCGCAGTTCAGAAACTAAACGACTTCTTATGGGAAGAATTCTGTGACTGGTATATTGAGATGGTAAAACCTCGTCTGTACAATGATGAAGACCAGACAAAGGCAGCAGCACTTTGGACATTAAATACAGTTTTAACAGAAGCATTAAAACTGTTACATCCATATATGCCATTTATCACAGAAGAGATTTATTGTAATTTAACAGATGAAGAATCTATCATGTTAGCAAAATGGCCAGAGTTCAAAGAAGAATGGAACTTCAAGGCTGATGAGAAGGCTGTAGAGACGATTAAAGAAGCAGTCAGAGGAATCCGTAATGTTCGTGCAGGGATGAACGTATCACCAAAGAAGAAAGCACAGGTTTACGTGGTATCTGAAGATGCGGAGATCAGAGATATTTTTGAACAAGGGAAAGTTTTCTTTGCTACACTTGGATATGCAAGTGAAGTTATCATTCAGGATAACAAAGACGGAATCGGAGACGATGCAGTATCAAGTGTGATCGCAGGAGCTGTGATCTACATGCCATTTGCAGAATTAGTTGACATTGCAAAAGAGAAAGAACGTCTTGCAAAAGAAGAAAAACGTTTAAATGGCGAGATCAAACGTTGCGAAGGAATGCTTGGAAATGAAAGATTCGTAAGCAAAGCGCCTGAAGCGAAAGTTCAGGAAGAAAAAGACAAACTTGCCAAATATCAGCAGATGTTAGAACAGGTCAAAGAACAGATCGCAAGAATTTCATAAAGATCAGAAGTGGATGATAAAACGAGGTTTTGAAAAATGGAATTTACATTAGATTTACACACACATACAGTAGCCAGTGGACATGCGTATTCAACAGTACAGGAGATGGCAAAAGCAGCGGCAGATAAAGGATTGAAACTTCTAGGCATCACAGAACATGCACAAGGAATTCCTGGAACATGCGATGAGATTTATTTCCATAATATGCGTATTATTCCAAGAAAGATGTATGGGATCGATCTGATGTTTGGCTCTGAGATCAACATTATCGATCATGATGGAACTTTAAGTATGGAAGAGAAAATTATTGAGAAGACATTGGATATCCGAATTGCGGGAATCCATCTTCCATGTTATGAAGTTGGAACCGTCACGCAAAATACGAATGCCTATGTAAAAGCGATCGAGAATCCAATGATCGATATTATCAGTCATCCAGATGACAGCAGAATACCGATTGATTATGAAATGATTGTAGATGCGGCAAAAGAAAATCATACACTGCTAGAGATAAATAACAGTTCCTTGGATTCTTTGTCATCAAGAGTTGGAGCATGGCAGAATCTGCAGATCATGCTTCAGATGTGTGAAGAGAAGAAAGTGCCGGTAGTCGCAGGGACAGATGCGCATTTTTCAAGCGCGGTTGGCGTGTTTGATCATGTGGAAGTCTTATTACAAGAGATGAATTTCCCAGAAGAACTAGTAGTGAATCGCTCTGTAGATGTGTTAAAACAAGAAATTTTACAACATCGTGAAATCCGAAAGATCGGAAGAGA
>ENA-OPWC01000083-OPWC01000083.1-human-gut-metagenome-genome-assembly--contig:-NODE-83-length-74567-cov-2.187822_pt1 | contig 74567 bp, 68 predicted proteins | sample MGYA00241504_ERZ502000 | MGnify/ENA primary metagenome ERZ502000 (study PRJEB25962, sample SAMEA2042005) | human gut metagenome | biome: human gut; feature: human-associated habitat; material: faeces...
AAGTTTAAATTGTTTGTCATGTTGCTTTGCCATATGAGATCCTCCTTCAGCATGTTTCTATTGTACCATGCTTATGTGTATTTGGAATTTCTCATTTTGGCTTGTACTATTTATATTCTAGCACCATTTATACTACTATCTATTACCAGTTTTGAAAACTCTATTGTAAAAAAGAATACTAGTGTACTCACCAATGAAAATACCCGTGGTGCGTGATAATCTACACACGCTTTTTCGTATAAATCCTTTATCATATGCATAATAATGGATGATTTACAAATAATAAATACAGCTATTATGTATACAATTAAAATAAACAGAACCACTAAAAGTTTATCTCTAATTCTAAGGTTATTTGCATAACCAATTGATATATATGGCAACGTTTCACCGGAATTTTGATAACCACATATTGAACCTTCACCAAGAAGTTCTGTATTTACAATATTTACCACTATGTCATATGATTGGTTTCGATCTAATGTCAAATTTACACCAAAATCAACCCAATCTCCTACTACAACATCCGCACAGTTTCTTGTTCCTCTAAATAAAACCAGATCTTCATTTTTTACAACAACTTCCACAGTCCCTGTTCCATCACTAGGAACTTGTGACATAATTAATCTAATATTCTTCACCTTACCTTGCTCTGGCGTAAAAGAAACCGTCGTATTTGATATAGGAACGTTAACCGAGGTATCAATAGCTATATTTTCTCCAGTATATTTAGTTGATGGCTCATTGTATGTATTTAGTAATGTCACTTCTATAATGCACCAACAAGCAATTATAGACATTATCACAATTATTATCTTTTCAAGTTTGGTCCTATTCTTCAGCATTTTATATCTCCTTATTTAGTCAGCTTTTCTATTCCCTCAAAACTATAATTCTTTCTCTTAAAAACCAAGTTGACCAGCAACTGCAAATATTTATGTGAACTTCCAGAAATCATGTCTCTTTGCAATCTCCAGTCCCTCAAACAATGCCTTGCTATCCTTTCGGATATCAAAAAAGTTTTCCAGCATACTCATGCTAAGCGTTTTTCCGAACCGCCTTGGACGGGTAATCAAGGTTACTTTTGTTCCTGTTGTGCCGAGAAGTTCGCCTATCAGACCTGATTTATCAACATAATAATAACCATTCCTGCGGATTTCCGCAAAATCAGACACTCCAACTGGAATATTCAGAAAATTCATCTCTACCGCTCCTCCGTGGCTTTGCACAGATTTTTCAGTAATTCAATCATACCACTCCATATCACAAGAGAACTCCATTCCCTCTGTTATCTGCTCAATCTGTTCTCTTGTTACATAGTCTATCTTTTTGCTATTAGCACGATTTCCTTTTCTAAAAATACCTTTATAATAGAAATACCTATTAATCCCATTGCTGCTATCAAAAACTAATTCCCATGCCTCTCCTGTGTTATCATCAAATTTTCCATCCGTGAAACAGCCTTTATACAACACCTTCACTGTTCCATCCTCATGATAACGTACCAGATAAGCCTCTCCTGTGTTGTCATTATAAATACCATTTGATGTATTGCCTCGGTAATAACTGTCAACAGGTGTATCAATTTCTGCAATAAAATCTTCTGCACTGACAACATCCTGCATTTGTACCTGATCTAATTCGAACTGTTTTGTATAATCTTCAGTTCTATCATAATTCCACGTTTCACCATAGTTGAGGTCTGCCCGATGTTCTCTTTCCGTCACAACCCATACATTCTGCCTGGTCTGTAATGTTTCCGCCAATACCTGTTGATATGTTACTAATTCTCCATCGTCATATTCTGCATCCATAATTAATATCAGCTCATCATTCGCATAAACATTGATTATACAATCTTTATCCCAATGGTAATTTTCGTTATATTGTCCAAAAAACACTACTTCCTGTCCATTATTCGTATATGGAACTAAAAGTTTCTTGCCCACCAGAAATCCAGCACTGTATTCTTCCCCGCTAATCAAATCCGAAGCAATAATATCCTCTGCATCCCAAGTTGGATTCTCCAGTTCATAACTGCTCTCTACGATTGGCAAATCATTTTGCTTAATACTAACTGTGAATACTTCTGAAAAATTGCCCTCTAAGGCTTCTACCTTTGCAATTAACGAGGAATTCGTTTCTTTGACACTAGTAATATCATCCCTCACTTTATCAACACTCTCTTGCGTCTTTCCAACATTATCCGCTAAATCACTGACCTGTTGCTCCAATTTACTTACATTACCATGCATTGCCCATATTGTTCCACCTACACTCAAAATCACAGTTGGAATTATTGTTATCATATTTAATATAATTGACTGGATAAACTTATCTTTCTTTTCTTCAGATTCTGTATTTGATTTTTTCCTATTTTTGTTGTTCAAGCTCATAAAAGCTATTCCTCTCGTGTAATACTTTACTCTTTCTATTGATATATCGGTCATTTTTTCTTCTTTCAAACAATAAACAGTTATTTTCCTTACAAAAAATAACTGTTTATTGCTAAGAATTTTGTCAAATCAATAATTAAATGACTCTATATCTATCACCTTAATCATTCCTACCCAAATTCTAAAACTTACTGATGATGATGCCGAAGCGGAACTAAAGCGTTGGCTGTGGAAGTCAAGCTGATCATCCGTAAAGCATATAGTTTCAGAAACATACAGAATATGCTCGATATGGTATACCTTGTGTGCTCTAATATTCGTATTCCGCTTCCTAACCGAAAGTGGGATGATGCTTAATCCTGATATACACTGGAGTTGTGGAGGTTTTTAACCCACCATTACCCCCGAAGAACCATTTTATAAAATTTTTTTATTATTCTTTTTATTATATTTTGTTTTTTTTGCTGTACTTGACTTTGCTGCATAATCTCATATATCACCTCATGCTCATACCTCTTCAACACCCGATCAATTTCTTCATTAGTTAATTCCGTTTGATCCGGAAAAATTAACTTTTTCTCTCTTATAATTCCATGAATGTATTCTGCATCTACTTTCATATCTTTTATGCTGATGCCTTCGGCAATACTGCAGCCTTGATTTATCCAATAAAAATCCGACTCTTCCTCTTTTTTTTCCCACATTTCTTTCAATTCATTTATATTAGCATGCTTTTTACTATGTAAAATCCCTTTTGCTACAATATCCTCATATCTTTGAAAGAAATCATGAACTCCAATCGTTTCATAAACTTTATATGCTGTATACCCCTCAGCGTTCATGCTTTTGATAACAAAAGATTCTGGTCTCAACATATTGTTGCCTATATATTTGCATGCCTGCTCAATATATTTTGTATTATATAAATGCACTCCTGCTAAGCGACTTTTCAGCATGAAATTATCGTAAACAAATGGCTGAATTGAAAAAACACGATCATTATTTTTTTCAATTTCATTTGCAGTGTAAAGGAAAATATCAATTTTACTATCCATTAAAAATACGTCCGCATCTATAATAAATGTCCATTTTTTATTTTTTTTCATACCTATTTCAAATGACTTTTGTATAGCTTCTGTAAAAGGCGTAATATTTTTAACAATACTCACATTTTCATTTCCAAATTGTCTTCTTAAATACTCTACACATTTATCTTCCGTTCTTTCTCCGACGGTTCTTACTATAACAGTTATATCAGATCGCATTTTTTAACTCCTATTTAATTTAGTGCCAAAAATTATTCCATATATATGCTCATGATAGTTTCATGACATTTGACACCATCTAATTTTCAACTAATTTAACAAACAACAAATACATTTCTGCTATTATTTTCTTTTTCATTTTGCATACCTACCTATATGTCTCATCAAATACACTTGTTTATACTGAGTATGAAATAATCTATTGATTTCCATTGCCCATATTCTGCTTAATCTTTCAAAATCATACCTTTTTAGCCATTCTTCTCTTGGACAAATATTACTTTTTTTATAATCTTCCAAAAACTGTTTTATTCTCAATGATGCTGTTCCATCATCAAAATCTAATACACAAACAATCTCTTCACCAAGATTTCTTAATGTTTCTTTTCCAAATAATAGTTTATCCGATATAACAATTCCCTTATTTGCCAATAATGATTCTATTATATGCTTTGGAAATGCATCTAACTGATTAGGGAAAATACTAATATACGCCTTTGCAATCACTTTATGAAAATTTTCTTCATCATACTCTGCTGAATGCACTTCTAATAATCCTTTTTCGTAACAGCGACACAGTTCCTTATCTTTTAAAATATCTTCTTTAGTGCCTCGTTGAGTTACAATTATTCCTGTATATCCCATCTCACATAATTGCTTTGTTATTTTTTTCGCATCATCATAACCCTTTGCTTCCCTATCACCATACCATGTCAAAATTGAAAAATCTTTTGTTCTTTCTTGCATCGGTTCCCAAAAAAATCCGTTATCTAATGCCCCACATCTTGCCAGCATTGAATAACTTAATTCCAAATTATTTTTCTGTTTATGTATCCAAGGCAAACTGCAATCCAGACTTGTAACAGCATCATATTTTTTGTATAATTTTTTATATTTTTTTTTAAAGTATGGTCCACTTGATGACATATATATATATTTAAAACTATTTCTATAACGTTTTATAAATTTGTTAGTATCCTTATTAAGCCAACCATTTTTTGAATACACTCCTATTATATTTGTAAAAGTTCCCGTCTCATCTACTAATGGCTCAATTCCTGGTAATGACACTTCACTATTATCAGGCATCTTCACCACTATTTTATTATTATCCCTAATACTAAAATATGGGTTCTCTTTAATCTTTCTTTTTATTAACATTTTATTATTTCTTCCTTATTCCTTTTAATTGCAACTCCATCTTTTATCTCATACACGATATCACATTTACTTATAGTTGATAATCTATGTGCAACTATAATCATTGTTATTTTACCCTGCAACTCATCTATAGATTCCATAAGTGCCGATTCAGTTTCATTGTCCAGTGATGCAGTAGCTTCATCCAATACTAAAATTTCAGGATTATTGTATAGTGCTCTTGCAATTGCAATACGTTGTCTCTGTCCTCCTGAAAACTTAACTCCTCTCTCTCCAACAACTGTATCTAAGCCATCAGGTAGTGATAGTATAAAATCTTTCAGTTGTGCTTGTTGCAAGGCTTCCCATATTTTTTCATCGTCATCTTCTAAAGGTAACCCAAATAATATGTTATTTCTTACCGTGTCATCCAACAAAAAAACAGACTGTGGGACATAACCTATTACCTCCGCCCACTGTCTCTTAATAGAGTAGATGTCAACCCCATCCACTGTAACGCTGCCACTTTGAGGTTTTAATAAACCTAAAATTATGTCTGATACCGTAGTTTTTCCTGCACCAGAAGCTCCTATTAACCCCACTGACTGCCCACGTTTTATTTGTATGTTAACATCCCTTAATACAAATTTTTTCTGATTATCATATTTCCATAAAACATTTGACAACACAATTTCATTTTTTAAATATCTGCCATTCTCTTTACATTCAATCTGTTGAGTTTTCTCAATTCGGCATAAATACTCATCTGCTGTTTTCAAATTATTATATACACTATCAAGAGCAGGAATTTGATATACTATTGTGTTTAATCTAGAAGTAATCTTGCCTATGGACGGAAATATTTTAAATGCTGCCATCGCAAAGGCTGCTAATTTTGGAATAAAGGCAACCATATTATCATCTTGCATCAAAAGTCTGATACATACTATTCCAATAATTCCGCTAACACATATTCCTTCCACAATCCTGTCTGGGCTCTGTGCCAGTGTATCTTTTACTCGATTTATCCTACGTTCCTCATCAGCGGCTTTGATATATTCCATTTCGAATGCTTTCTGTCGATGATTAACTAATATTTCCTTGGCTCCCATTATATTTTGATTAATAGCCTTCCACTTTGCAGTAGCAACAACTATATATTTTTTTCCAACTTTTTTAAATATAGGTTTAAATAACAGTATCATACCTAACATTACAACTATCATTAATATGCTTACCAGCCCTGCGATAAATACATCTGTATACAATAAATATATCCCTATGATTATAGCACTGAGACATTCATTCACCAGCAAAATAAACTGGTACATAATTATATATATTCCATTCGCATCACTAGTGCATCCTCTTATAATCTGTGCACTATTAACATCCAAAAAAAAAGTATATGGTCGCAACATATATGAACTCAACATTTTTATTGACAATTGCATGCTAATACTAGAACTATAATCTTGCGTTACATAATAAGAATATATCATAAAAATATTTTTTATAATATATACCACAATTATTCCACATCCAATCATTACTAACATTTGAGTTGCCGTTGTAAAACCAAATAAATTCAAAAAAAAGAGTATATATTCTTTTTTCATCAATTCTTGCGGTGCGGTAACCGCTTGTACAAAAGGAAGAATTGAAGTCACGCCTAGTAAATCCAGCATCGAACTCAATACAATAATAACTCCAACTTTTACACCCTTAACCTTTTGGTTTCTGTCTAATATATAATTCAACTTTTTAATTATTAACAATAAATTACGTATATTTTTTTTCATACTATTCCTTTACTCTTTAATTTACCAATTAGAGCATCCTTTTTTGTAGTAATCTTGTAACAAGCCAACATGTAATGAACAATAATTTTCTTTCTTATAGTTAATTTTTTTATATAATATTTTTTATTTTCTGAATCTTTAATAATCCTACTGCAAAACTTATAATATGAGTCTGCCACTTCTGCAATCGTCTGTCTGTTAATATTCGATACATAATACTCATAATTCTGTATTATTTTATCAAGCAACTCAAAAATTTCTCCTAAATTATTAAATGCTTCTCCTGCTTTTCCAATTAATTCTAAATGACTGCCATCATTTATAACAATTGCAGGCAAACCACACATCTGAGCTTCTATTAATGAATTAGAACATGCCTCTTTTCTTGATCCAGTAATATAAATATCTGAATCACGCAATTCCTTTGCCAACTCAGCAGATGGCATCGCTGGCTTCTGTATTATATTTTGAAATGTAATTGGACTATTCCCTACAAAAACCATATCATACTTGTCAAAGTCTAGTTTCTCGTCCATATACTTGTAAACATCAAAGCCCTTTTTAGGATTTGATGAAAAACTTGATGCGATTATTTTTATTTTTTTTGTTTTATCTAAAACACATTTTTTTTTCGGATAAAAAATATCACTATCCACTGCGTTAGTTATCACTGTTTCATATTTATTTCTTGAAATCCCCATTTTTATGCTGGCTTCTCTTGAGTAAGTTGATTGAAAAACTGTTCCATCTGCAACTGCATTATTTAATGCATAAATAATATCATCTCTTCTATCATGCGGATTATTATATAATTTGCACGGTCCATCAACTCTATGCACAAATATTTTCCGAGGATATTTTTTTTTAATCTTAATAAGTTTTTGAGCATCATTCCAACTATTAAATATTATCACATCTGCCTCAACAATATCATCTGTATATCTCCCCGTTTTTTTTAGTTCTTTCTTCATTGCTTTTAAAAATTGATTTGCTCCGCCATATGCTCCAGCATTGAATTCATATAATATATTAATTTTGTATATTTTTTCATCTATTAATGTATCATTTTCCGTTCTACACATACACATCTATTTCCATTCACTTGTAAATTCTCTTTATACACAAATTGACTTTTTTCAAACGTCCGTCTACTTGCAATATTATTATAATAAATTTCTGCATAATAATAGCTTATTCCTAATTTCTCCTGTGCCCAATTAATAAGCGCATTTATTGCTTTGGATGCATAGCCCTTTCCTCCTGCTTTTTTTCTATCGATAATAAGACGTCCAATTTCTGCACTTTTTATTTTGGCATCAATATTATATAATGAAATTGCTCCGATAAATTCATTTGTATTTATATCATATATTGCAAACATTAACTCATTCGTGTTTTTCAAATAATCCAAAAACCATTTCCGCTGTTGTTCATATGAAATATAGGCAGAATGAAAAAAAAATTTCTGATTATCTTTGTCATTCCGTAACCTACGATACTCCTCCATCTCAAATTCATTTATAATTTTTATGCAAATATCACAATCACTAAAGATTGCAATCTCTTTCTTTTTATATACACATATATCTTTTTTTATATTATCTTCCACACGGACAGTTCTCCTTACTCTACCACTTTAATAACTTCTTCAACTATTTTTTTTATATCTGCATATGTTAATCGCAAATGCATCGGCAAAGAAATGACATGTTCACTATAATAGTGTGCTTTAGGGCAACTATTAGCTGCATATGCATACATATGATATTCTGTATTATCCACATAATGTACTCCTGGATATATTTCTAATTGATTCAAAGCAAGCATGACTTCATCTCGTTTATCCACTATAATTTGAAACAAATGACAACTAGAGTCACATTCTTCCGGTATATTTACAAGTTTTATCTTTTTGCATCGACTGAACCCATCTCTATACCATTTTGCTAACATTTTTCTATATGCGTTATCTCTGTCTAAATATTTTAATTGTACAATACCGATACTTGCAATAACTGAATTTCCATGATATTTATCTCCCACATATTCTACATCATATCTCCACTTATATGTACCACCTTCGTTTGTGCGTAAATATGTATCCTTATTTATACCAAGCCACCCTTTTTTTCTAGCAATTTCATCGTATTTTTTTTCTTTAAAACATACCATTCCACTATCTGCAGTCGGAAGGTTTTTTACTGCCTGAAACGAATAAATCACTGCATCTGCTTCCTTGCCAGGCATTGTACCATCTTTATACCTAGTCCCTCCCATATGAGCAGCGTCTAACACTAAGCCCAACTTGTGTTTTTTGCAAATATCAACTATTTCTTTATAATGTCCAGCATTCCCACCAATTCCAACAAAGCAAATTGCTTTTGTATTTTTTGTAATTTTGCTTTCTACACTCATTGGATCTAGACATAATGTATCATCTACATCTGCAAACACAGGTTTGAATCCAGCTTTTAATATAGCATGATTCGTAGAAATAAAAGTAAGCGGTGTAGTTATTATTTCTCCCCCATCTTTATACTTTTCCTCCTTTAATATATCAAATGTGAGATATAGACCTGCCGTTGCAGAATTTACATAATATGCATTTTCTAACTCTGTGTACTCTTTCCACTTCTCTTCGAACTCAACCGTTTTATATCCTAAGCCAGTCCACCCTTTCTCCAAGCACTCGCGGATTTCTTTTAAACATTCTTCAACCTCAAATGTTGGCATAAACAACTGTATTCCCATCTTTTTTATTCTCCTTTATTCTATACTTGACATATAATTTTCTTATAACTGCTTCCTATGACAGAAAGTGTATAATTCATCTTTATAAATGCCCTACCTTCTTCTCCGATATCTTCTCTAATCTCCGTTTTATTTGTTAACTCCTGCAATTTAGTATTCCATTCTTCTTCACTGGAGCATAAAATAGCTGGCGTATTTTGATATGAAGGAACAGGTGATGCAACCACAGGTATTCCTACTGCCATTGGTAGCGCAATTTTCATAATACTATGATCTGATTTATCAATATCGTCCATACTTCTCGGTGCTATAAAAACATCACCTTTACATAGTTGCATTCCAATCTTTTTTTGATCATACTTCATAAATTCGTAATCTATTTCTTTTAATTCAGGGTCTTTATTTGAAATAATTAAAAGGTCATTTCCCCTATTATACATTCTATTAATCACTTCTTTTATTTCCAGCAAATCTCTTGCTTTCTGTGAATATCCACAATATACTAATGTGATTGATTCCTTTTCAAAGTGTACCTTCTTATTACGCAAAACATTATTTTCAATTGCTTCTCCTATCACATACACGTTTTTATGATACATCGCAAACTGTTGCCTTTGCCTCTCAGAACATGTTATGACTGCCGAAGACAAACTTATTATTGTCAAAACATTTTCCCTCATTTTTTTTTTTTCTTCACTTATCTTTCGATCATCTAATAAATTTTCAAAATATGCATCATAAATTATTTTTGTACCACTCAAATAATATTTTCTTGCCAATTTAACGGTTGTATCCGAACATGCCTTAGTTATTACAATGACATCATAGTTTTTATATGGTTTTCTCAATTCTGCCATTATTCCATTTTTATTCAAATAACCTATGATATCATAACATCGTGTACGTATACTTGCCATGGCCAAATCGTACATTTGAATATTGTCTATAACAAAGCCTACTTTACATTTTCTGATTATACGTTCAAGGTCTTTTCTCAAAAAAAAATCTCCCTTTAATGCTCCTGTAAATTCCTTAAGTAATTGATTCATTTTTTAGACTTCCCTACTTATTATTTTTTTGATATATTTCCATTCTAAATTCACTATTACATTTAATGAATATTGCTTTTTTATAACATCTTGTGCATTTTTTCGCACCATTTCTATATTTTTTTCGTGCTGCACTTCTTCTATTTTATTTCTGATATCTTCCCAATTGGTACTTCTACTTAAATACCCTGTTGTTTTATCTTTGATAATTTCATTTATGCCTTCAACGTTTGTACCTATACATACCAATCCACAAGCCATTGCCTCTAACAGAGTTTTGGGCATACCTTCGTATTCAGAAGCAAGTATATAATACTTATAATTATTTAAAATTTCTGGAACACGATTATTTTCAATCACTCCCATAAAATTCACATCATAGTTATTTATTTCAACATATTCTCTCAAATTTTTTTCTTGCACGCCTCTTCCAAAAACATCCAGTCCATATCCCGCTTCTGCAATTCCTTTTATAGTATTATACAAATTTTTCTGTTCACTAAGCCTTCCAACAAACACAAATCTCTCATATGGTCTTATATTAATATCTTTTCTAAACTTATTACAATCTATATAATTTCGAACAATCTCAACTTTGTATTTTTCAACTTTATAATTTTGGCAAATATACTTTTTATCATGACTGCTTGACACTGTTGCCAAATCACATTGTGCATACAGTATTTGTTCAATTCTTTTGTATTTAGAAATCTTCCACTTTAATTTTATTTTTTTTAAGATATGATGTTCTCCTTCAAGCATCCGTGATAAAAAAACTGAATATGTATATCCCGTTCTTAGAAGAAATGGTATACCATATTTCTTATGAATAATAGCAGCTGTCCATGCTCCTGCCATCTGATTTGTCTTAATTATATCTAACTCTTTGCATTCATTACGATGTATATATGGAATAAGATATGAATAAAGCGGTTTTAAGACTTTATTATCAAATAGTTTTGGCATAGGTATGACTAATATTTTCTCATCTAATTCTCCATTTTGTACTAACTCGTTGCGAATATATTGGTCATTAACCCCATATGTAAACCAAACTATTTTATCAAAATGATTTTGCTTTAAGTGTTCTTCATATATTTGTTTTTCTCTTGAAAATAATCCCTGATCCACCCATTGTTCCAAAGACACACCATCTGTAAATACTAAACCTAATTTTTTCATATATACCTCAATTAAAATGCATATCTATATACAATTTTGTGCGCCACCACATATATTTCGGCGTTATTATATAATTTCTACTTTGTCTGCATAAACTATTAAATTCTTTCTTTTTTATTCTTGTTATAACTATCTCTACCCAAATATTTACCAATGCGTAATGCAAAATCTTATCATCATAAATCTTCAAATTTTCATTTGCTTTTTCTATTTTTTGAAAAACCTGTTCTAGTTCATTCATGTTTAGTATAGTTTTTTTCAAATCAAGAATTTGTGCCATCTGCTTTTCTGATAATTGAATCTGTAATTCATCAAATAATCGTCTTCGTATCCTCTCACTGTAAAATTTCTGTTGTTTAGAAGCATAAACTGTTATTTGCCCGGAATGTAACCGATATATAAACAATTTCTCAGGATACACTGCCATTTTAGTATATTTCAACAATTTTGTCCACAACTCATAATCTTGTGATTTTTTTATTGTCTCATTATATTTAATTTGCTCTTGATCTAAAATGCTTTTTCGTATCATGGCTGTTGGATGTGCGATTCCGCAATTTCCAAAAAGCATTTCTACCCTTCTCCACTCCGAAGAAACATTACCGCACCAATGTTGAACTTTATTATTCACATTATTTCCTGTCCAACACCCTAATACACCAATTTCTTTATTCTTTTCCATATAATTATATTGCTTTTTTAATCTATCAGGCATTGATATATCATCAGCATCCATTCTTGCAATATATTTTCCCTGTGCAATTTCCAGAGCGATATTCAAGCTCTGTGTCAACCCCAGATTTGTTTGATTGGTTATAATTTTGATTCTTTTGTCCACATACTCATCTAATGTTTCTTGTGTTTTATAATCACTTCCGTCATTAACAATAATAAATTCAAATTGGTTAAACGTCTGATTTAAAATACTATCTATCGCCTCTTTTAAATACTCTGTTTTTGTATTATACACAGACATAATAACCGATATCTTTATTTGATCCATAGAACTATTCTCTTTCTATTATTATCCTTTTATATAAGTTCACATATTCCTGTATCATTTTATCACAAGAATACATTTCATTTGCACGTTCCTTACACTTTTCGCTTTTTTTATTTATATTTTCTAATTTATTGTTAAAAATTTCAATGATTTTATTTTTTAGACTATATATATCATACTTATCAACGATCCAGCCACACTCTGATCCAATAATTTCCGGTATTCCACCGGTATTGAATGCTAATATTGGAGTTCCCTCAGAAAGTGCTTCAATCGCAACTGTAGGAAAATTTTCAGCAACACTCGGCACAACAAGCAGGTCTGACATCGCATATATTTCATTTAACTTTTCTTTATCCGTTAATCTACCAAAATGATACGTTTTTATTTTATGTGTTAGTTCTATGCTTGGTTTTCCCTGACCTACCATAACTAAACAATAATTTTCCGTTTTCTCCATGCAGAGTATTGCTTTCTGTAAATACTGAAATCCCTTATATTCTGAGTATATCTTACCTGCCACAAATAACATTACATTTGCATTTTTTGCAATTCCATATTTTTTTCTTATACACTCCTTATCTTTAATCACCTCGTTTGGTAACTCTATACCATTATTAATAACCTCTACCCTTTCATTTCTCAAATAAGATTCCATACACATTTTTTTTAACCATACAGATGGTGTAACAAATATAATACCTTTTCCAACAAACGCATTTTTCTTTTTTTCCCATACCGTATGTGCGCAATTATACTTCAATGCAATATCTCGTTTTATGTCTGGACATTTTTTGCACTCACTAGTTTTCCAAAAATCACAATCCATCGCATGTCCACAATGTCCTGTCAAAGCCCACATTTCATGCAATGTCCATACTACTTTACAATATTTTGTAAGTTTCTGTAAATCTTCCAATCCAAAATAATTGTTTGCAATATTATGAAAATGAACAATATCTACATTCTCTTTTTTCACTACCTCTATAATTGCGTTTAATGCATAGCTATTAGTATAACATACTCCTCCATGAATATCTCTACGCAATGCATGTGTCACTTTAACAAACCAATTATTACATATAACTTTAACATCCCGATTTTGTACTGTTCCTCTCCCGACCATATAAGAAACATCTATATCCTTTTTCTTTAAACCTTCATATAATTCAATTGCAATTTTGGCTGCACCTCCACCATTATAATTTCCATTTATCAATAATATTTTCACTTTGTCCCCAACCTTTGTATCCTGTTTATAATTTATTTAATATTAATTGCACCTTGAATTTTAAATTATAAATCCAATACTTTGTCCGATATTTTCTCGAAACCAATATCGTCATTCTCGTAAAAAAGGATTTTTTACTTTTTACAATTTTTTCCGCCAGCATTTGATTCTCATATGGCATATCACCCTTATAACCATTCAATATCTCATTGCACACGTTAGCTGGTTTGTAGTTAAAATCAAAAAACTTTTTTATTCTATATACCAGTAATTGTACTTTATTATATTTTAATTTATTGATTCCGCCAACTACATTACAAGTATGCTGTCGATATAACATATGTGGCTGTGGATCATAGACGATATTGCCTCCAATCGCACTACACACATGGAGAATCCATTCATCATGCATCAAACAATAATCAGGGTAATGCTTCTTTAAAAAGTGCAGCATTTTCCTATCCCAGACCATTGTACACCCTGCTCCACCTGTAAAGACAATTGTTTCGCTAAATTTTTCTGTATGGTACTGTTTTTTAAACGGATTATTTATTCTTTCGAGTTTTTCATCCACAAGTATTGCTGTCGAATAATATAGGCTAGGCTTATCGTCTTTCAATGTATTTAACTTTTGAACCGCCACCTCTAACTTGTCAGGCATCCAGTAATCATCCTGATCTGCAAAAGCATAATAATCATATCCATCCGGACATTGTTCGATCAACTGCAAAAAACTATTTTTCGCACCTATATTTTGTCCTGCTGAAACAGTTATGTTTAATGTAGTACTCCACTTATTGATTATTTCGATACTTTGATCCGACGAACCATCATCCCTGATCAAAAGATCTATGTTAACATTCTTCTGCTTCTCAATACTTTCTAACTGTTTATCCAAAAACTCTTGTCCATTATAAACAGACATTAACACCAAAATTTCCGGTCTATTGGATTTACTGTCTACCATATTCATACTCTTATCCACACCTAATCCATGTCCTCAATAACATGTATCCATTGTTTGCAAATTTCGTCAACATCATATATCTGACTTCTCGCTTTTGCTTTTATTGCGTATTCCTCTCTAAGCCCATCATTTTCAAGGATTTCCAGAATCGCATCTGCCAGACACTTTTCTGCGTGTTCTAATTCATCTGCTGCCTCTAGCATATTCTCTGAGCAGCATTCTGTAATAATCCCATACTCGCCTTTATAAAATCCATTAATTTTTTCATGATATTCCGGTGAAAGCATTTCCCGTGCTCCACTAATATAATCGGTTGCCATACAAGCTATGCCACATACCATTGCCTCCTGCAAAGCTGTTCCAAAACCTTCATACAACGAAGGAAATACGAAAAGTGCACTTTCTGCAACATATTTTTCATACTCATTACTAAATCCATATAAAAATACATTATTTTCCAAATTATAATCTGATATTAATCTTTCTAAATATTCCTTAAGGCTTCCCTCGCCAAAAATAACTAATTTTGCTTCTGGTATTTTTTTTACTACTTTATGAAAAGCCCGGATCAAATGCCACTGTCCCTTTTGTTTTTCTAATCTTCCTGCTGTAATGACGGTATACTTTTTTGAAAATATTTGCTCATTTTCTTCATTTTGTTCGTTCACTAACTTATTTATTTTTTCTTCGATCTGATCAGTTGTTACAGATGTGTATATAGCTTTTATCCTATCTGTTTTAATTCCAAAATGAGATATCATATCCTGCTTCACATCTTCTGATACAGTTATAATTTTATCCGCCCTGTTATATAATAATTTTGTCAATGGATTTATGATATACCTGTTAATAGGTTCATTCTGCGTTGCAACAGACATATTGATCACAATATTAATAATTACCTTACAATATGTGTTACCTGTTAAAATATTAGCAACATTAGCACTATCTAAAAAGCTTATACATGCAGCATAGCGATTTTTTTTCTTGAGCCTGCGTAATACCCTTAAACGTTTTACTAAAACTTTTCCCTGATAAACTAAACTCATACGGCTTTTTGGTTCTTTAATACCTAAGGAAATTATCCTTCCTTCATACGGAAACTTGATGTTTTGATCGGAATTTATCAAAATATCAATGTCCCAATCATCCGGTAAATGTGTTGTAATATTTGAAATGATTTTTTGTGCCCCGCCATGATCTAATGATGACGATACAATTAATATTTTTTTTCCCATATTATTTATTTGCCTTTTCTGTTAAATAGTCCTGCCATCCGTATGACGGAATAAAATATTCTGCCGCCTTATTCATTGAGATATTTCCATCTATACTCACCTGCTCAGCCTCTTTATCCACTAAATCCCACCACTTATTTATAAAGCTGTTTTTTACCAATGGTAATTTCATGTAATCATATTTCATTAATTTTGTTGCACATAAATCAACATACACAGGATTCATCCCACCAAATATCACACCAAATTCTTTTGTTGTCTGTTCCATTGGCCCCTCGCCTTCCCCTGCTTTTAATGCGTCAACAATGCAAATATAGCCCCTCTGCTGCTCATTACGCATGTTGCCTTCCCGATCTGCATATAATAAAATCTTATTCAGATCTTTTACGCAACGCCACAGCGTATCATTTCCGTACCAGCTGCCTTCTGAAAATACCTCTGGCTTGTGCAGCATATTATATTCTTTAATGGACTGCCCTTTCCAGACATATTTTTTAAAAAAATTAGCTATCCCGCCTGCCACGAATATACCTGCTTTATTTGTTTTTAAAAAAGCCCATATTCTCTGTTTCACAATAGTCTGATAATTTTTTTTATTAAATTCATCTCCGACTGTCCCTTTGACACCTCTCGTGTGATGTGCCAGACATGTTTTATCCCCATTTATACCCACTATATTTTTAAGTGCACACGTCATTCCGGCTTTCCTGTGGGTTTTTAATTTCGGTACATTTATAAAAAAGTCTGCCTCTAAAACCTCGATCGGAATAATGTACTCATTCACTTCTTTATTATGGTGTTTCGCTACAGAACCATACCCGTAATCTGTAATTTCAAATTTTTTGTATGAATTAATAACTTCATATAATTCGGTCTTCTCCTTTAAGTCAACAGTCCGGTACATTTCGCTATTTCTGGTAGGATTTTTATATTTTTCACCTAGAATTCCATTCTTATTTCTTTCAGAAATAAGAATCCGTAGATCCAGCAATTCAATCTCCACACCTATTGATGAATAATACTGAACGAGTGCTGTCATACCCGAAAGCTCTGTCACCTTACGAAAGTCAGCCCCCTGCACCGGTGCATCTGCGATTATAATGCTGCACTTACCACTTGTTGCTAAAAGCACATAATCAATCAATGGTCTGACTACTGCTGCATTCGTGACCATCCCTAAAACTTCTCTGTCTCCCTTAGGATGCGCATGATACACTTGGTTTGGCTTTATCAAAACTTTCTGTCCAGGTTTTACAAATTCACGAAATGGATTCCACTGTGTAGTTCCAACATGGTTTGAGTCCAGTCCTAAATTGATCAATACTTCCCTGACTGCGCCATATACTTCATTTGTTTCATCTATTTGTATGTCAAAAGCCAAGTTACTTAATTCTGGAAAAATGTGATCCGGATTTGCCGGAGACTGAGGATATTGAGCTTTATGTAACTTATAAAAATACACGTCTTTTTGCATTGATCACTCCATATTCTTCAAAAATAATACTACAGACTTTGCATATTCCTCTGATAAATCTGATACTGCTTCTACTTTTGTCCATACTCCATTATCATACTCATAATATTCCTTTGAATTTATTAAGGTATATGGTCCAAAATGTAGCCCCTGAAATTCAATCAGATGTACTTCATTCTCTTTATCAATACATAAATCCATGGAAAGAAACGGCACATCCATTTTTTTGTATATTTCATAAGCATGATCTAATATTGGTTTTGGTGGCTCTATGTAAGAAAACTTTCCACTTCCGCTTGCTCTAAAATCATTATTTCTGACTTTTCGGTTTAATGCATAGAATTTTTTTCCAAACGCCAATACCTTCCAATCTTCTGTCAGCCCCGGAACAAACTGCTGGACAATAAATTTTTTTAAATATTTTTCATCCTGCTTATACTCTTTTGTCACAGTTCTCTTTATCGTTTTGTATAGTAATTTTAAATAATATTCTATGTATTCTTTGTTCCGCCCATTTTGTTTTACCCTTGACTTAAGTTGTTTTTCATTGTTCACCTTATATACAGAGATAGACCCGGAACCCGTACTGGCCTTAACGATCGCCGGGTAACTTATTTTATCTGCATATTCCAGCACATCTTTATAGGCAGCAAATACATATGATCGTAACGAAGCTATTTCTTTTTCTTTCAGATAGATTTCTTCATAGTTTTTGTTTTCATGGCACTTGAGCATATCATATTTAGGTACAAGAATATTTTTTTTCCCTAATTCGTATATGATGTCGTCAATATAAGAGCGATATACCTCACTTTGTGAACTTGTATAAAAAATAATTTTATCAGAGACATTCTGGATTCCAACTTCATTGACAATTTGATCATAATTGTTAATACACACTGTATATCCATTCATCTCGAATATCTTTTTTACTTTATCCAGATCAATCCCCAGATTTCGGTTAATGCCCTGCCGATATAATCCACGGTAATCAGTAAGAATTAAAATATCTTTTCTGTCCTTAACTTCGTTCATAATTAGTTGTCCTTCTTATTCTCAACAATCTCTTTTATACTGTATGTAGAATCGATTCCCAATCCATGATAAGTTTTTAACATAATGTCACTCATTAAGCCAAATACAAACATCAATAATCCTATGACGCAAAAGAAAATCGTCAGCAGTGGTGGCATAATATTGTTCGACATTTTTGCCCCACTTATAAACAGCACAAATGACCAGACAGCACATAAAAATCCAAAAAATAAAAATGCGATCCCTGTTCCGCCAAAAATATGCAGCGGTCTGGACGAAAATTTGCCCCAGAACCATAATGCGATCATATCAACAAATCCTTTGATCGTACGTTTCCAATTATACTTTGTCACTCCTGATGTCCGGGGACGATGGTTTACAACGATTTCTCCTACTGTAAATCCCTTGATTTTCAACAATGCCGGAATAAAGCGATGCATTTCACCATATAAATTAATATGATCAAAACATTCCCTTCGATAAATCTTCAGAGAACATCCACTATCATGTATATTATCCTTTACGATAATCCCACGCAGAAAATTTGCTCCTCTTGAAGTAAATTTTTTCATCGGGGAATCCTTCCTGTGTTTTCTCCAGCCGGATACAATGTCTAAATCTTTTTCCTCTAGATATTGAACCAGACGTGGGATATCTTCCGGATCATTTTGCAAATCCCCATCCATCGTGACGATATAATCATATTGCGCTGCTTTGATCCCGGCATCCATTGCTGCGGTCTGTCCGAAGTTTTTTCTCATCCTGATATACTTTAACGGTGCCAGCTCCTTACATATCCTTCCTGTTCCATCTTCCGAACCATCATCAATAAAAATCACTTCGTATGTATATCGTTCTCTTTCGCACACCTCAACGATTTCCCGATGCAGCTCTCTTACATTTCCTTCTTCATTATAAATAGGTACAACAATTGATATTCCCTGCATGTCTATTCCTCACTCTTTATTCTTATCCTATCGAATTCCATCATGTATGCATCTACGATCGTACTCCATGCAAACACTTTTTCTGCTCTTATCCGGCTATTTTCCCCCATTTTTTTCCTCAGTGCACTATCCAGGCATAATGTGACCACATATTGGGGGAAGTCTGAAATCTCTGCGATATATCCATTATCTGTGATCAATTCCCTGCTGCCTTCACATGGAGTCATAACAATAGGCAGTCCACACGCCATTGCTTCCAGCACAACATTCGGCATCCCCTCTTTCCGGGATGGCAGAATGAATATATCTGCATCCTGATAATACGCTAATATATCTCTCTTATCCTTGTATCCCTCAAAGCAGACCATGTCTTGTGCATCACTTTCTGCAGTAATTCGGATCAGTTCTTCCTTATATGGTCCATCTCCCACAATGATCAGCTTGATCTGCTGACCGGATTTCTCTTGGATCTCTGACAGCTTCGGGATAATATGCTGCAATCCCTTCCGCTCGATCAGCCTTGATACGAAAAGAATTTTAATAACCTTCCCTTTTTTATCTCCCGGCACAAAATATTCTGTGTCTACCCCATTGGTTATAATTTTAACCTCTTTCTTATCATAAAAACGATATGCCAGCTGCTGCAATCCTTCACTGTTGGCTACCAGAGTATCTGCATTTTTCCATATTAACCGGATAGCCGGGGCGATCATACGATAAACTTTAGCAAATCTCTCCTGAAACCCCGGTATATCCCCTCCGCCAAAGCGGATGACATATGGAAGATGATACTTTTTTTTCAGATAAAAACCTACCGGGCCACTTGGAATGCCAAAAAATATCTGACATATATCAAATCTTTCCTTCTTTTGCAATTGGTCAGCCACCGGCAATGTTTTCATTAGAAAGCTTAGCATTTCCTGAAAGCTGCAATGTTCCTGATGTTTTCTCTTTGCATCGACACGAATGATCTGAACGCCAAGAATGGCTTCCCGTTCCGGCAAGCCATTATAATTCGCTGTTACAATTGTGACCTTATGACCATGCTCCGCAAATCCTCTTGTCAGATAGGAGCAGGCATTGGCACCTCCACCACCAATTGGCGGATATTCATGGGATATGACTAATATTTTCATTTTGTTTTTCCCTGTACATCCTATTCAAAAATTATTTTTCCTATTTACTCTTTTAAAGATTTTACTATACACGGAACTCGCTATCAATACTTTTCCTTTTATAACTTTATCTTCTTTATTATATTTACCTTCTCCAAATCTTTGGAGGTACGATATTCTACTGTTCCATCATACCAGAAATTCAATTCCGGATTCTCCTGTATCTGCTTCATGCTATCTTTATAGAACTGACTTCCATTTGCATAATTCCCATCCGATGCTATCTTCTGATATTTTTTCAGGTCACCCGGAAGAAATTTGTAGTGTAATAATGCACCCATGCACTCTGTATCAAAGTTATGATAAAACGGATAGACATAATGATAGCGATAGATCTCTCCCTTTTTCAGGTATACAAGTGGATATTTATTCTGGATCATCGTAATGCCATCCTTATTTTCAGTGCCTAATACCCTGTCTCTTGGTCCACCTGTCACTTTGTAATAATGCAGATTTTTGCTCAATCTATAAGTATCTGAATCAAAATACCGGTAATCCTCTAATGACCAGTCCGACAGTTCATCTATTTCTGACAAATTGTACTTTGCATACATATCCAACATAAAGGTAAGCATTCTGGTCTTATGATTTTTTTCCATATAAGAAACCAGCTCATTCACCTTTCTGGTCTCACAACCGGGATATACAAATAATTCATCAGAGTCCAGAATAAGATACCAACGATCATAGCCCCATTTTTCAAACACCTGCATAAGCCATGCACAGCGCGCTGCGGAACAATATTTTGCATCTGTCCATAACACATTGACATCCTGCTCCATCAGCCATTCATAGGTTCCATCATCTGAATTATTATCGATAAAAATGAAATTTTCAACTCCAATTTTCCTGTGATGTTCCAGGGATTTTTGAATACGTTTCAAATCATTCTTCACCGCACAGATTAGAATTGGACTTTGTGGATTAGTGAAAGCTATCTCTTTTCTGGTTTCTATCTTATCCTGAAACAGACTTTGTGCTGTGATCACTGCATTACCCGGATTTACAACTGCATAATTTAACAAGATTTTTTCGTATATTTTTGCGTCAAAATCTGTACACTGATTCTCACGGAATATTTTTTTTACTTTTTTTCTTGCACTCCAACTGTCCTTAGGTTCTCTGGCAAAATCCCTGCAAAGTACTATTTTTTCGTATAGCGCTTCATTTTTTATCATAATCCCATATCCATACTTTCTTTTATTATTATCTGCCATTTACAGATGAAGATTCAAATTAAACCTCATCGTATAAGTTGCAAGACTTACCAGAAAAACCAGTACGCACAAAACTATTGCCAGATACCGGTATATCCTGCTCGATTTAGCTCCAAATTTATTTTCCACCATAGCTGCTGTTTCCGGTTGCATAAGAAGCACCGGTATCAGCAAATCCATCATAATAACCATTCTGGCTGCTGCGAGTGGATTAAAACTGATCAACGCAGCTGCTGACAATGTTCCTGCCGCTGCCTGATAGACAATATTGGATTTTTCTTTTTTATTCAACATCAATAGTATACTGATAAAAATGAAATAACACAAATAGTATAACATCTTTATCCCCATGTGTCCGCTAATACTTTCTCCTGCATAGACAAGTAACCGATCTGTCAACGGATTACTCGGCAGCCATGCGGCTAACCACGATGCAAAAGCAGTAGCTGACATAAGAAATCCTGCTGCCACGAATACCAGTGTACCTATACAATCTGCTTTCCAGCTTTTTATAAAATAAAAGAACAAAAATGCAATTAATATTACAGCGGCAGAATAATGGAAGGAACACCCCCATGCTGCAATGATAAGACCTGCAATAAATTTTTTCCTATATATCATTGACAGACCAAACAATAAAATTGATAAAGCAATCCCCTGTCTTACAACATTGACCTGCATTAAAATTGTATATGGCATGCAGAAAATAAGGACGAATACAAGGTTCATATTCTGCCTGCATTCCAGCATAAAATTACGACATGCTAATGCTATAAATATAACCGAAATGAAACACAATAACCAAATAAACATTTCGGCATTCACAGCTAATTTCCGTAAAACACTGACTAGCAATGCAAAATTCGGTTCTACTGCATATTTGGTTTGAAAACAGTCCTTTTCTTTATACATTGTATAGTAAGAAATTGTGTCATGGCCAATATCGCATGTTCTTATCCCATAGAGACAGGTAAATCCTATAGTCTGAACTGCCAATAGTATATCTTTTATTTTATCACTTTTCCTCATTGCTATAAATGCTATCAAAAATTGTGCAAAATAGACCATGCTCAAAAAAATTATATTCATATCTGATCCTCATTTCTACTCAGCAACCAAAATGCGATACAGGCAAGTTTTCCCTATCAGCTGTGATATAGTCAAAATCATACAAACAACCATAAAAGGATTTATTATAAAAAGCACAAAACTCGTTTTCTCCGTTATTGGTATTATAATCCGTTCCATCTGCTGTAGAATCGCTATCAGTAATGGATGTAATGCATAAATAAAAAATGATGCCTTCCATGCATCTGGTATTTTATTCTCCATTCCGAAGGTTTTATATATCATTAGAGCCCCGACGGAAAGTATAAGTACTGACAAACATCTAATGTGCCCATTCCAAAATCTCGTACTCATATATAATACTGCTTCTCCAAATATAATACAGAACAGTGCAATATATTTTTGCCCTTCCTCTTTCTGAAGCAATAGTTTTTCCTTATAACGCCCCACATAAATACCAAAAAAATACCACACAAATGCATCAAAACGGATATAGGGAATATTTATTATATTTATTATATTTATGTTATTCATAAATAATATTCCCAGAAGAATACACATAAATATGATTCCGATTTTTTTTGTCTTAACTGTATAGATAAACAACGGTGTCATAACTTCTAAAATAAGAAGTTGGAACATAAACCACCATGGATTATTATACTCATATAAAAAAATCCCTTTTAGAATATCGTTTAACCTTATTTGTATATTTCCCCCACTTGCCAATAACTCTTTTAAATAATGGTAACACATGTATATCATATTCCATAGCAAATACAAGTAGGCCATCTTTAAGATTCGATGCTTATATTTTCCCATAATCTGTTTTTCATCTTTATTATAAAAGCAAAAAAAACCAGATAAAATAAAAAAAATCGGAACAGCCACACAATAAATATTATTAGTAATCCATACCTGTATTTTCCAGCTTATGCTGTCTGCTGGCAATTGAAAAGCCAAACCATTCTCAGAATGGATGCCAACCACCATCACAGCACATATTAACCTGATCCAGTAAATGCGATTAGATGCTTCTTTTGTCATAATTTATCCTTTTTCTGCTATCACTTTTCCAAGCTCCGGAGTTGTCATAAATTCCACATCCGGCCATTTTTTTGTAATCTCTGTCAATAACTTCTCTAATGAAACCAAATTCCGTTTTCTGTTTTCCTCATCGATTCTTCCAATATAATTCAGACGATGCGAACAAATAATGGCAGGCTTTTTTTGTTCGAATGCAATCCGAACTCCATTCATAGCAATGGCAACCCAATCCTTATGATAATTATAGCTCGGTTCAAAGTTACAATTCCGGATCAGATAATACTGCCCCAGTTCATTTTTTTCGCCCATATAATGTCTCACCTGTTTCATATCAGAAGTTCCAAAAGCTTCTGAAGGAATCCGCTGTATTGGTTCGCCCTGAATATAACGGATGTTAACATCTGCCATATTTTTTTCTAATTCTTTTCCCCAGATATAGCAGGAAGCGATAAATGACTCGGAGTCATATCCAAAAATATCTTTAAATATATCAGCTCCATCTTTTAAGATTTTACCAAGGCTCTGCTGTTCTTCTTTCCTGTCATAATTAAAAGAATCCATATAAGAATTTTCATTTTCGGATGTCTTACAGGATGCAGTACTGATCATATGATGTTCAAATGCCATTTTTATCCACGGATCATCATCTCTTAACGCTTTCATCCAACGGTTTACGTTAAAATGTTCCCTGCAATGCAATTGTGGCATGAAGATATGATCCTCTATCCCCTGCTTCCACAATTCAAATGATGTTTCGCACCCTTTTTCCCTCTTTAAGCTCTCCGTAAAACATTCGTAATGGTATTCTTCAAAACCACTTGCTGCAATTCTCTCAAAATCCGGATTTGCCATGGCACAATTGGCAGTTATGACCGGATGTTTTCCATTTTTATCCCGAAACTTTGTCAATGCAGAATATAAAGCTTCTAAATCTGCTGATGATGCCAGACCATCGTAGCGGAAATACGGATGGTGATCTGTTTTCGGATCTAATTCTCTTATTTTCCGGTACACATCCCAAGACTTCATGCGGATACTTCCCCAGTCATCCGATTCTATGACAACAATCTTACGATCCGTCGAATATCCCGACCTATTTGCATTCCTGCTATACTTTTTTTCCAGATAAATTGTCCGGATATTTTTCAGATAATTCTCTATGTCCATATCTCACCTGTCATGATTCTACCAATGCTTCTATCATTTCTTCCAGTTTCTTTCCGTGCACAGTCATATGATACTGTAAAGAATTCTCATATGCCAGATCTACCTTCTGTTGTAATGTTGCTTTATCTTTTTCCTGTAATACACTGCAGATACACTCTGCCATTTCTTCATCATTACCGACATCACATAATTCACCGGCTTTTCCGTAGGACAAAAATTCCTCCGGGCCATGTGGACATCGTGTAGATACAATCGGTGTTTTTAAATATGCTGCCTCCATTAAGACATGCCCCGGATCTTCCCACAGTGAGCTTAAAACGAACACATCTGCTTTTGCTATATATTTATATGGATTTTTTACAAATCCCGGAAGGAATGTCTCCTTCTCAATGCCAAGTTCTCCTGCATAATCTTCCAGCTCTTTCCGGTCCTCGCCCTCTCCGAGAATTACCAGTCTGGAAGGCACACGTTCTTTTACCTTGGAAAATGCCTTCATTAATGTCTTAAAATCTTTCTGTCTCGTCAGTCTTCCAACTCCCAGAATGATTTTTTTATCCGTCTCATAAAATTTATCTGTAATCTGCTCCTCCTGCAATGCGTCCATAGATGCATCTATCACCGGATTGGCAAGCACCATATATTTTTCCCGCGGAAGTTTTAATTTTTCCTGCATATCATTTTTTGTGCTCTCAGTGAGCGTAATGATTTTATCTGCCTTCGCATATAACCGGTTCCAAAGTACTTTTCTCACAGAATGGTATTTTGGTTTTCCCTGAATACTGCACACTATTTTAGGCTGAAATTGTGCATGCTCCCTCACTAAAAGCGGCAAATATCCTAAAAGACTGGAAATGATCACGTCCGGTTTATCTGTTTCATAGTTTTTCTTCAACAACCCAAATGCAAAAAAACTGATTTTGAGCATGGAAATCCGGTAGCCCACACCCTCGCTGGAAAGATCAGGAAGTTTTTCTGACAAATGAAAATCAATAATATCAATATGATTCTCTTTTAATACTTCTTCATATCCTTCCCATTCACGATAAGGTTTGTATAATTTTACCTCATGCCCCATTCTGCTCAAAGCAATTGCACTGTTAATTGTTGCCTTAATTGTTCCAACCTGCTCCATATATGGTGTCCAGTAATATATTTTCATGCCTCAATAACCTCTAAATATTTTTTTCCGACTTCCTGCGGTGTAAATCGATCCAGATGTTTATATGCATATGCTGTCTTTGCTGCCGTCTCCTCCTGATGTGTCAATGCATATTCCATCGTATTTGCTAACTCTGTAATATTGCCAAGTTCTACCAGATAGCCGCCTTTTCCTTCTGACAATATTTCCTTTGGTCCACTTTTGCATCTGGTTGATACACATGGAATCTTTAATGCACATGCTTCTATCAATACGTTCGGCAATCCTTCATAATAAGATGTCATAACAAATAGCGATGCTTTTGCCATGTATTTATACGGATTGCTGTCATATCCCGGAAGCCAGACACTCTCTGTAATTCCGTTTTTCTGAATGATCTGTTCCAGTTCTGTGCGCTGTTCTCCCTCTCCCAAAATCAAAAGGTTTGCTTTTATATGCTTCCGCATAAGTGTAAAAGCTTCCAAAAGATCCCTGTACCCCTTTGATACCACAAGACGACCTACCGCAATAATTGTTGGAATATCATTCCCCTGCCATGGGAACTCCACAGATTCTTCTGCCATTTTATCAAATGGCTCTGACAGAGTAGGATTATAAATATAATCTGCTCTTTTCCCTGCAATCTCTGTGATCATCTCAGCCGTTTCTTTAGAATTTGCAAGAATGACATCTGCTTTTTTATAAAAATGTTTCATCAGAAACAGAATTAGTTTTCCCTTCCATATACTGCTGCTTCCATATTGAAACTCTGTCGGATTTGATCTCTCTGAAATGATCAATTTCATGTTTCCGCATTTCTTTGGTCTTGCAAAAATTGCTGTGAGATTCGCATAGTTTTGGCAGCTGATGAATGTGAGTCCATATTTCCCGGATTCATTCGCCATATATTCCCGGATTTCCCCTATGGCATTCATGGTACGCTTGGCTTTCAGGGAAACTCTGGTAATTCCAATTTCATCCATCTCCTCTTTCAAATGGTCAGAAAACGAAAGTGCCATGAATTCTACGACATAACCATGTTCAATAAAATATTTTGCCAGACGGATATTCGTTTTTTCTACTCCACCATATATAAAATATGGATGAAAAAAAGTAATTTTCTTCATCATCTTTTCTTCCATTCTTTTCTTCCCTGATTCATCCACATCATCGCCTTTTTGACACCTACTCCGTCAAATTCTGCTTTATGGCGCAGTGCATACTGCAGGCACAACCAATAACCGTACCGATTTGAAATCGCCTGATATAATGCCCCCTTATCCACAAAGAATTTTTCCGTATATCCCTGAAACCATGTGGACTCTTCCTGCTTAGAATATGCCAGAAGTTTCGGACATGTATATATTTTAAGTCCTGCTTTCAAACAGTCTGTCAGGAACAGACTGTCTTCACCTGAACCGTATCTTGCTCCGCCGCCAAACAGCAATGTAAACTGTATATTCTTCTTCCGAACTGCCTCTGTCCTCACTGCAATATTAAACGTTCCATAACGAAGACAATTATAAATATGTACTCTTTTATCCTCTCTGATTTCCGGATTTTTTCTTTTAGGATTTTCACTCGGCACATAAAACAACAAAATATCTGCATCTTTATTTTGTTCAAATGCAGATATCACCATATTCTCATATCCATCTTCAAATTGCTCATCATCATCTGCAAAAATGCAGATATCTGCATCTGCGCGCATAAACGCCGTGTTGCGGCTCAAGCCTACCCCACGTTCAGCGCAATCCATCCACAGAACTTTTTTTCCGTGGTAGTCCTTTTTTTCAATCCGGTTACGATCGCATTGATTAATGATGATAGCATCAGACTGTATATTTAACTTTTCTAATATAGAATCATCCGGCTGATGCATTACCGATGCCAATACCTGCACTCTGCTCATGAACATTTTCCTTCCAACTATCGTTTTATATATTTAAATCCTGTCATGCAAATAAAACTTGTGATCTGTCTTACACTATGCCAAAAACTTAACTTTTGATTATGACGATATATATTCCAGTTCCATCCGATCGTCTTTATCTTGTTAGAACTTACTGATCCTTTTACTAATCGATAAGATGCCAGGATTCCCGGAACACACTCTGCTGTCAGTTGATGATTTTTTAAAACATTTAACCATGCTGCATAGTCCTCATGCTTTAACTGTGGCATGAGATTATCCTTTATATATTCACTCTTTATCACAGCTGTACAACATGCAATGATATTGGTATTCAGCAGTTTCTTATAATTTACCGCATTCCAATAAGGCGTGATCACTTTTTGGAATTCATTTTCTTCATTTATGACTTCATATGCTGAATACACAAATCCACAATTGTTTTCCTGCATATAATTTATCTGAATCTCAAGTTTTTGCGGCTTCCACAGATCATCACTGTCAAGGAACGCAATATATTCACCTTCTGCCGCAATAATCCCTTTATTTCTTGCTGATGCCACTCCCTGATTTCCGGTAGACGGGATCATCTGTATGCGGGCATCTTTCCCGCAGTATTCCTGCATGATTTTTACAGAAGAATCGGTACTTCCATCATCTATCATAAGCAATTTCCAATTTTGATATGTCTGTGCCAATATAGAATCTATGGATTGTTTCATATAACGCTCTGCATTATATACCGGCATGATCACTGTCACTAATGGTTCCATACGTTATCCTTCCAATACCTGCTCTAACAAATTAATATATCGTTCCATTGTCGTTTCATTCTTAAAACGATCCAGTTTTTCTTTTGCAAATCGCTGCTTCTCTTGTAACTCTTTCGGATCATCGAAATAAGCATCGATTCGTTCAGCCAGTTTTTCTGCATCTCCAATCGGAATCAGATCTCCTCCCTGACCTTGTAACAGCACTTCATCCGGTCCACTCAGGCAATCTGTTGCGATCGCCGGAAGACCTGCCGCAACCGCCTCGATCAAAGCATTTGGACACCCTTCATAAAGAGATGTCTGCACAAAAAGATCTGCATATTTCATAAATTTATAAACATTGCTCTGATATCCTAACAAATGAACATGTTCTTCCAAATGTAATTGCACGATCAACTGACTGATTTCATCTCTCTCGCCGCCTTCTCCTACGATCCACAGCATAGATTTCTCTTTTGCTCTCGATGCAGCGTATCCTTTCAGCAGCGTCTGCATATCCTTCTGTCTGGTGATACGTCCGACTGTAATCAGTAGTCTTCCCTTAAAATCCGCAGCCTCTCTCTTCAATTCCTCTGGTATCTCTTCTGTAACTGCCTGCTCAATCTGTGTGAAATCGATTGGATTATATATCGTAATCACTTTTTTGTGAATAAGTTTTCCAAAATCTTCAGAAAGTCTTTCGGAATTGCCAATTACCTGATCTGCTTTTTTATAAGTATATGGTTTAACAAATTCAGAGATCTTACGGAGTTTACTCTTCTCATACTTCACCGCACTTGGATGATTTGACAATCGGCAGATCACCTTCACCTTATGCTTTCTGCATACACCAATTGCAACTGATGCAGACTGAAAAGCAAGAACTACAGTATGTTTATTATCCTGTCCTGCCAGATACTTTCCAAATTCCTTTCGTATAGAAAACGCATCCGAAAGCCGCTGATTCAATGCTGGAATCCGTTTGTATTGCATTTTTACACAATGGACCAATGGATGGAATTTCTTTAACTGGCCTTCCTCGCTCCTCACAAATACGACATCAACCTCATATCCACGCTTAGCAAGTTCATTTGACACCCAGATCGCATTTCTCTCAACGCCGCCTTTTTCGATTGCCGGGATAAAAATTATAACTTTCTGTAACACTTATTCGTCCTCATTTTCATTGGAATTAGCAGTGGCTTTGCCTTCTTCTAAGCCCTCTGTACTCTCCTTCATAAACACGATCTTGATCGTCATAATGATCAGTTTAAGATCAAGCCATATAGAAAATTTTTCAATATACATCAGATCCCATTTCAACTTATCATAGGATGTTGTATTATACTTTCCGAATACCTGAGCATATCCTGTTAATCCGGCTTTTACTTTTGTACGATACATAAATTCCGGAAATTGTTCGCAATACTCTGCTATAATTTCAGGTCGTTCCGGTCTTGGTCCGACAATACTCATATCCCCTTTTAACACATTGAAAAATTGTGGTATTTCATCAATACGCGTTTTACGGATAAAATGTCCGATTGGTGTAATCCTGTCATCATTTTCAGTTGCAAGTCTTGCCACACCATCTTTCTCTGCATCTGTGATCATACTTCTGAATTTTATGATCTGATACACTTTGTTATCGATGGTACACCGGCTCTGTCTGAAAAAAACCGGTCCTCCGTCATATACCTTGATCGCAATTGCCGTTATCAGAATGATCGGTGAACTCAAAATAATTCCTGCCAGCGATATTACAATATCCATGCACCTTTTTAAAAATCTTTGTTCAATGGATATCTCTGCATTCTTTGATACCAATATCGGAGTGTCGAACAAATTTAATTCAGAGGCATTGCGGATCAGTATATCCGAAATTTTAGGAATCGAATATGTCCTGATATCCTTTTCAAAACAATATTTCAAAATATCATTTCTGATCTCAGCACGGATATCATAGATCATAACAGCCTCAATCTCATCATTCATATGCTCAAAGCGTTCCTTCCAGTTCTCGTCCACCAAAAGCGTTTTTGTGATATGATACTTGTCCTCTCTTGTCTGGATCTTTGCGATAATGTGCTTTGGTGCCTTTTTTTCATACATTACCAACATATTTTTAGGTGGGTACAATTTTCTGAAAATGGCAGTTTCAATTATGATCAAAAAAACCGATACGATGATCTGCGCAGCAGTAGCTATCCCCATATATTGAAAAATACTCCCAAAATATGCGATCTCACTTATCATCAGCATCAAAACAACACATATGATCGCATTGGTACATACGATAGCTATCGCCTGCGACAGTGCTACACTCGCCTTGCGATAAACTCCTATCTTAAAGCCGCCAAGAACCGATAGAAATAAAATCAAAATCACAAGATAGACAGCTAAAATAAGCATATTTCCTTTGTTCTCATATGGTCGCAGCATTAAACCATTTAATTTTTCATACCAGCACCATGCAAATATACCTGTGAAGCATACTAACAGGCACAGACTTTCCAAAAATTTTACAATATTTTTAAAAGATTCTCGATTTTTATTATTCATCAGGTTATCCTTTTGCTCCTGCCTCTATTGTTCTTTCCGCCAGACCATTTTATTTACCACTCCTACATAGGACTGTATGATCTTTACCACTTTCGTAGATACATTTTCCTCTGTATAATACGGAACCGGGATTCCATAATCTCCATTTCGGTTCATCTCAACTGCTGTATCTACTGCCTGCAATACCTGTTCTGTTGTAATTCCTGCAAGAATGAAATCCGCCTTATCCAAAGCTTCCGGGCGTTCTGTTGATGTACGGATGCAGACTGCCGGGAACGGATGTCCTGCTGACAGGAAAAAGCTGCTTTCCTCCGGCAATGTACCAGAATCAGACACAACTGCAAAAGCATTCATCTGCAAATGATTGTAATCATGGAATCCCAATGGCTCATGCCGGATCACACGCTCATCAAAGACAAATCCCCTCTGCTCAATATACTTCCTGCTTCTCGGGTGACAGGAATATAGAATTGGCATGTTATACTTTTCCGCCATTGCATTCACTGCATTCATAAGGTTCATGAAGTTTTTCTCGGTATCAATATTTTCTTCCCGATGCGCAGAAAGTAAAATATAGTGTCCTGCTGTAAGCCCTAACTTTTCCAACACTTTAGACTCTTCGATTTTTTTCAGATTGCTGTGAAGTACTTCTGCCATTGGAGATCCGGTGACATAGGTTCTCTCTTTCGCAGTTCCCTCTGCATTCAGATATCTTCTTGCATGTTCTGAATAACACATATTGATATCTGAAATATGATCAACAATTCTTCTGTTTGTCTCCTCCGGAAGACATTCATCAAAGCATCTGTTTCCGGCCTCCATATGGAAAATAGGAATATGAAGCCGCTTTGCACTGATGGCTGACAGGCAGCTATTCGTATCTCCAAGAATTAACAGTGCATCCGGGTTCTCCTCTGCCATAAGCTTATAACTCTTCGCTATAATATTACCAATTGTCTCTCCGAGGTCATCGCCGACTGCATCCAGATAATAATCCGGCTCTCTTAATCCCAGATCATCAAAAAACACCTGATTCAGACAGTAATCATAATTCTGCCCTGTATGCACTAAGATCTGTTCAAAGTAAGCATCACATTTTTTTATCACAGCAGACAACCGGATAATCTCCGGTCTTGTCCCGATGATCGTCATTAATTTCAATTTACTCATTGTCAATATCAACCTCTTCAAAGTAAGTATCCGGCACTTCCGGATCAAAACATTCATTGCACCACATAAAGGTTACGAGATCGCTCTCTCCTATATTTGCAATACTGTGGGTATATCCGACCGGAATGTCCACAACCTCAAGCTTCTCTCCACTTACTTTATATTCAATAATCTCTTTCGTTCCATGCTTTCTAAAACGTATCAGCGCCGTTCCGCTCACCACAACGTATTTTTCATTCTTCGTATTATGCCAGTGATTTCCTTTTGTAATACCGGGCTTTGAAATATTTACCGAGAACTGCCCTCTCTCAAGACTTCTTAAAATCTCAGTAAAGCTTCCCCTCTGATCTTCATGCATCACTAATGGATAACTAAAAGACTGAATTGGCAGATAGCTTAAATAGGTGCTATATAGTTTCTTCTCAAAACTATCCTTTGCTGTATACGGAGTATCCAGACTTGTCCTGCTCTTTTTGTACTCTTCCAGCAGTCCGGCAATTTCTCCCAGTGTTCTTTCATATACTTTTGGCACATAACAGATACCATTTTCATCCCGATGTGCTTTATCTTCCAACGCAAGTATTAGTTCCTGTACCACATCATCAATATACACAAGGCGTAACTGTGTCGCCTCATTATCTATACGAAGTGCAAGACCATTTGCTGTGTTATAACAAAATGTTGCCACTGCGCTATTATAATTCGGTCTGCACCACTTTCCGAACACATTCGAGAAACGATAGATATACGTGTTTGTTCCGGTTTCTCTGCCATATTTTCTGATCAATTCTTCCCCTGCACGTTTGCTTGCTGCATATGCATTAGACAAAGCCACCTGTGTGGATGATGCATACATCACCGGGCACTCATTATGATTCTTTTTCAACAATTCCAGAATTGTATTTACAAAAGTAACATTGCCTTCTGTAAATTCAGCTTCCTCTTTTGGTCGGTTCACCCCTGCAAGATCAAAAACAAACTTACATTCTCTGCAATACTGTTCTAATTGCTCTTCTGTCGTCTCTCTTGTACATGACAATATCTCTACATTTTCTTTGTATTGTAATTCGGCAACCAGATTCTTTCCAATAAATCCATTTGCCCCGGTAACAAGAACTTTCATTTTCCTACCTGCCATTCTCTTTTCTTTATGCCTGCCAGAAGAAGCTATACTGCAATCCATGGCGTGCAAATAATGCTATCATGCCTGCATAAGCGCAGACTGTGAAAATATTTTTCCATTTTTTAGGGAACAATAATAAAATCTCCGGGATCAGTATCATAAGAAACATATAGTAAAAGTAACTCAATCTCATGTATACACTATCTACCTGACTAAAAGGAAGAATAAGCGTTCCTAATAATACAGCATTGATAATTCCCTTATTCTCTTCCCGTATTTCAACCAGTTTATCATATTTCCATAAACAAAACAACGTTATCGCCAACATGATAATCACCATGTTGAAAGCTTTAGCCCCTTCACTTCCGGCATATGCTAGTCCTGTTACGTTTGACAGTACTTCGATAATCTGATCATGAAACATTAAAAGAAGCAGCACAATTCCAATATATACCGCCTTTGCCACTTTGCCCGGCTTATAATGATACACAAAATACAATGGTAAAATAATAATTGCGGATACATGGAATAACATACCAGCTGCGACGCATATAAAAAACTTCCATATTTTTTGTTCTTTTACAAAGTGATATCCACCAAGGACTGCAATACTTAATGCCAACGATTGTCTGACAGCAGTGATTCCAAAACACTGAAAAAACAGACACATATAAATCATAAAACTTAATGCAACATTCCTTGAATTATCATAAATAAACTTTCCAAGCGGAATCATAATTATAATTGCAATGACCGACAAATAAATCTGTGGATTATCCGTAAAAATATGTACACACTTTACAAACAATGTAAACAATGGTTCAAACCATCTGCGTTCCCCTAAGAATCCTCCTGCCAGATAACTTACCATCTGTGACCATGTATAATTGTCATCAATTGCCTGAAAGTACTCTATGTAATATTGGGTATCTGCACCAACCGTACTGTTTCTAAGTGCTGACAAAAGCAAAAACTGCACTGTCACAAGAATAACATACACTCTATCATTTCTTTTTATACTCAAAGTTTCTCCGGTTCTGGCATTAGCAACAAATAACAAGCAACTTTCCAAAACCAGTATCATAATATAAAAAATATAATATGTCATATTCCCCTATTTCCTTCTCTTTCCAACAATTCTATTTAACAAGCTGGCATAACCCTTCAACGGAAGAAAAAACATCGCCCAGTTTACCAGTGTATGTTTCCATGAAACACCTGGTTTCCAATCCTCCCACACCAAACCATATGGATACATTCCTGCATTTTTTAATTTCTTGATTTCCTGTCTAAAATAGTCCTGATCTAAAAAAACTAATGCAAAAACGGCTGCCTGTTTTGCCTGATTTGTCACCAGTTCCAGTTCTTTTCCGGCATATCTGCTATCGTTTTTCAATTTTTCATACTCTTCTGCCAGCATAGCAAAATTTTGATACAATCTATTATTATTTGCCCTTGACTCCTTCGCTGAACGATACGCAGAATTTTTTCTCATACGGTAATAATAAATAAATCCATTAATATAATATTCATGATCACCTCTTTTACTATTATGAGATACCATGTGATTCCACAAAAAATCTTCCCCGTAAGCCAGCCGTTCACAAAATTTAATATCTTCATCAATCAAAAATTGCCGGCTCACAATTTTAGTCCATGGTCCACAATGTTTAAATTCTTTCTTATTTTTTGAGTCGATCGATATTTCATGTTCCACCACTTCACTGTCTATTGCTGTTGCTTCCTCTACAGATTTTGCATCCAGATAAAATAGATATATCTCATCAGCAGTTAAATATGGGCGAAGTTCAGCCATGCAATTGCACAATATAAAGTCATCTGGATCTACGAACCATACATACTTTCCGCTTGCACTTGCAAGTCCGGTATTTCTTGCGGCAGACACACCGGCGTTTTGTTTTGATATTAATATAATATCATATTCCGGATTTTCAGCTATAAATGCCTGAACTTTTTTCTCCGTTCCATCTGTGGAACCATCATTTATAACTATAATCTCATATTCTTCCACCGAAATATTCTGCTTCACAAGTGATGCCAAACATTCTGTAATAAATTTTTCCACATTGTATGCCGGCAAAATATAAGATATCAATTTTTCCATAGACAATTTAACCCCTGTTTGTCATTACTTTCCCATTATCTTCTTAAAAATATATTTAAAATCGCCATATCGAATGCGTAACATAACGCTTTCAATCCGCATCTTCAATCTTTTTTTTCCTGAACCTGTAACTTGTTTTTCAAATTGCATATCTTTCAACACATAATTCGGATGCACTAATGGGAACTCAATTTCATATCGTTTCATATTAATTAATTTTCTCGCATCTTTAGGAAGGAAACGGATATCCGAAACTGAATGAGTCGTTTCCTCGCCTACTCCAATATTGGAAATCATATTATATTTTGGAACAATATTATACTGTCCATTCAAATATACTGCTGCACCATGAATTGATTCATAATGTGCTCTTCCTGATGCCTTATGCATCCGTGCGGTTGTTAAAAATCCCTCATATGCCTCTTGATTATAAAATTTTTGACGAAGGTTTTTAACTGTCACATCATCTTCCAGCCAGCGATAATGTTCATCCCATGTGTCTACCACACGTCTCCATGTTGCCCACCCCCAGATAGAACCATTCAGCGAATAAAAATAGCTCGATTTAATATGTTCTGAAACGCCTGTATTATTCATTCCACAAATCATTCCAACTCTTTCGTCATTCTCATAACGATCAAGGAGTTCCTTGCAATATGGAAAAAAAGACTGTGATGGCACATCATCATCTTCTATGATAATTCCTTTTGTTTCTGTCTCAAACATCCATTTTTGAGCAAGAAACTCGGATGGATCACACCCGACATTTTTTTCCTGATACCATGTGTGCACTTCACAATCCCAATCAATATCCTCAGCTATTTTTCTACAGGCAGCAATTCCGGTTTTATCACTCTCCCTGCCTTCTCTTGCACCATCCTGATAAAGATACAATCTCGATGGCCGTGCTTTTTTTACCTGCTCAAATACTGCTTTAAACTGTTTCTCCCTACAAAAGAAAATTAATAAAACTGCTACATCAATCTTACTATTTTGCATTTTTGCCTCCAAATGATATTCTCCTGACAATACCAGTCTTTACCCTTAGATAAATTCTTGAAATATAGATACGATTTCGATTAAATCTCTTTATATTACCTGTATTTATATTCACATAATCAGTAAATTTATTTGGCATAACCAAAAATTGTTCTGCCTGCTTCACACTCGAAATTAAATTTTTCATCTTTCTTTTTTGCAGATGAATATACATAAATTCTTCTTTTCTGATTACATTGTTCTCACTGTAATATCGATATAGTTTTCCCTGCTCCCATGCAAACACAGATTGTTTTTCTTTTCTCTGTTCCTGTTCTGCATCCTTCAGATCAGACTGTCTGAATGCATAATGTTCCACATCTATATCTGCAAAATAATATTCATCAAATACCGCTATTCCTGCATCTTGAAATATACGATTGATTCCTGGTACATCTTCCGGATATCCTTCATCAAAATGATGGGCTCCTGCCTCCGAAAATGCAACTTCGTATTGTTTCACGCCATCTATCTCATTTCGATACAATTGATTTACTTCAGCCACATTTCGAAACAGTGTGAAGTGCCCCCGCATAAACAGTTTTTCATACTTTTCAAGTAATTCTTCTGTCAGAAAATGCCTGATATCTCCATAAATCAAATCACAATCACAAAAGCCCCAGAAATCATATGGTTCTAAATACTCCTGAAATATTTCTCCATAAGCCACTTTGAAATCACACAGATCATATGGTTCATTCAAAACAATTTCAAAATCATAGAGTTTCTGAATCCTCTCCTTCAAAGCAGTAAAACTCATAATGACTCTATGTACATTAGGTGGATAATCATAATTTTCTACAATATCTGTAAAGACAAAAAAATCTACCGTTGGATTATATGCACATGATTTTAAAAAAATCGAAAAATAATTATGAAATTTTCCGAAGTATGGAATCACCAATGCAATTCTTTTTTTCATTTTTTATTCTCCATTGCTTTTATACATCTCATACAACTGCTTTGCGGAATTCTTGATATTATACGAAGAAGCTTTGTTTTTTTCCTGTAATTCCACTTTATTAATCAACTTCTTATTTTCATAAGCATATTGTATTCTTTGAATCCAGCTCTCTTTATCATCAAGCGGAAGATATTCCATCAAGCCATACTGCAAATCCGATTCTCTGGAAACCTGATCAGATACGATGCACTGCAGTCCACAAAATTGTGCCTCCACCAAGGCGATTCCAAACCCTTCAAATAACGATGGCATAACCCACAAATCCATAATCTGCATACAGATTGGCATATCTTTTCTCACACCCACAAATCGTACTTTATCATCTATTTTCAGTTCTTTCACCAAAGTTCTTATTTCTGATTCTTTACCTGCATCTACTCCCCCTAAAACCAAAACCATATTTTCTTCTTTTTTTACTATTTCCGAAAAAATCTTCACCAGAAACTTTTGATTTTTTTTCTCATCAAATCTTGTAATGTTTCCAATAATATACTTACCGTCGAGATCATATCGATGTTTCAGATTACCGATTTCTTCGAAATTACATTGTTGATATGCATCAGGATCAATACCATTCGGAATAACCTGCGCTTTTCCTGTTTCAAAAGCATTTCCAAACAAGTATTTTCCGGCATCAGCAGAACATGCTGCTAACCATGTAGCATCATGAATCATTCTATTTCTTCTAAATATCTGTTCCATTCTTCTAATTTTATTAGAAGAATAACCTGCTGTATCATGAGAATGTGCAATTCTCTGTCTTATACCAAGCTTATATGCACAATGCATAATAACAAAACTTCCCAGATTCATATGACTATGAATCACATCTACATGCTCTGCCTCTTTTATTTTTTTGATATCTTCATATATTTTCCTATAATTTTTGATACTTGGTACTTTACTCTTATATATTTTTATTCCAAGTTGTTCAAAATCTTTTTTTCGTTCCGGATTAATATGTTCACCACATATCAGGAGAACTGCTTTGCATCCATAATCACTTATCAGTTCCCTGCAATGATTATACACAAATGCTTCTGTTCCCCCATATTCAATACAAGACATTACTTGAAGAACTATCATAAAATACTTCCTTTATTTACAAACTCTATCCAATATTTTTTTTACTTGCATATCCGATTCTATGATCTGCCCTAATTGCTCTTTGCATTCTACTATTTCAGTGTCACTCCATTGCTCCCAATCCAACTTTTCGTTCAACATCTGTCTCACAGGATCTTCAAACCGATATTTCACTACTTTTGCTGGTACTCCACCAACAATTGCGTACGCTGGTACGTCATGTGTAACAATACTGCCAGCCATAATAACCGCTCCCTGATGAACTGTAACACCAGACATAATCATTGATTTCATTCCAATCCATACATCATCTTCAATCGTAACCGGTCCTTTTGATTTTGGTCGTTCTATTGGGACTTCGCTAAAATCCAGTGCAAACGGATATGTACTCAATCTATTCAGCGGATGATTTCCACCAAGTACAAATGTCACATCATTTGCAATGGAGACAAAATTCCCAATTTCCAGCTTTTCATTTTTTTCTCCCCATGTATATACTTCAATTGGGCCATAAGAATGTCTGCCAATGTTTTTTATACATGAACAGTCAAAAATATTAGCCGGAAATACTTTTGTTTGAAATTTTTTATGAAATTTTTTTCGAAAAGCATATAATCTCCATGCATATGGTATTTTACTTTTTATTTGCTCTATCAATTTTTTACCTGCTTTAACTTCTTAATTGTATAATTTTTTGATTAGTTTATATGGCATAAAATACATCAGCCATGATTTTCGCATACTGTCCCTTGACTGTCGTAACACCTTTCGCATATCCACTTTTTCATTTTTTTCCCTTGTACTTCTTCCCTCTTTATGAATCAGGGGATCTGTCTTTATTACTTTACTTACAAGATCTGCTTTTTGTAAATATATCAATAAATTCATCTCTTCCCAATATAAAAAAGTTTTTGGATACATTTGTGTATAATATTCAAAAAAATGTTCTGTAAGCACAAAGGCACATCCACTCACTGAATATTTCCACTCTGCTTTATGACTCATGTCACTATTATCCGTATGACCATCTTGTCTCGGTCTGACTTTACGATATAAACTTGCCACAAAAGAAATTTGTAGAATACTTGTAAGCAGAATATCAAAAACCGTTCTAAAAAACTTTATATACATATTATTGGTATTGCCACTCGGAAAAATTTCTTCCTGATTTAGTGAATAAACTGTAGGTGATATGATTCCTGTACCTGTTGTATCTGTAAGTAAATACTGTTCTAATATTCCTGGTGGCATAATAATATCACTGTTAATCACAAATATATCATCACATTTTAATTTTTCTTTTGCATATTTAATACCGATATTATTTCCTCTTGCGAATCCTACATTCTGTTCACTACACAGTACAGTAATATTCTCAGCTTTGGCATATCTGTTTTGTAAAATATCAAGAGACTCATTCTGTGATCCATTTTCTACTATGACAATCTGATAATTCTTATATGTCTGCTGTAAAATAGAATCAACACATTCTAATGTTTCTTCATACTTTTTATAATTTAATATAACAATCCCTATTCTTTTTTCCATGATTCCAGCTCATTTCTGATATATTCCAATCCCATTAGTTTCTCCACTACCGCATCAACATCGAGCAGATCTGTATTATTGGAATTAAATTCTGTTAATTTATTCCGTTCTGTATCTCCTTCAACAAAGTACTTATCGTAATTTAAATCTCTTTTATCACATGGAACTCTGTAAAAATCACCAAGGTCAATTGCATTTGCACATTCTTCGTTTGTAAGCAGTGTCTCATACATTTTTTCTCCATGTCTGATACCTATCACCTTAATAGTAGATGGATCCCCATGAAATATTTTAATAACTGCTTTTGCAAGCGTATCAATCGTACATGCCGGTGCCTTCTGCACCATAATATCGCCCGATTCCGCCTTCTCAAATGCAAAAAGTACCAATTCCACAGCTTCTTCCAAGCTCATGATGAATCTGGTCATCTGGGGTTCTGTAATTGTAATTGGCAATCCATTTTTTATCTGATCGATAAACAGCGGAATAACTGATCCTCTGGAGCACATAACATTTCCATATCTGGTACAGCAAATACTTGTCTTCTCCGGTGAAACAGTTCTTGATTTTGCAACGATCACCTTTTCCATCATTGCTTTAGAAGTTCCCATTGCATTGACCGGATAAGCGGCTTTATCAGTCGATAGACATATTACTTTTTTTACCCCTTCTTCAATTGCTGCCGTCAATACATTGTCCGTACCGATCACATTCGTTTTAACAGCTTCTAATGGAAAAAATTCACAGGATGGCACCTGTTTTAATGCTGCTGCATGAAATATATAGTCCACACCATGCATCGCATTCTTTACACTTTGCAGATCCCTGACATTTCCAATATAAAATTTAATCTTTTCGAAATCCTCCGGATATCTTGCCTGATATTCATGCCGCATATCATCCTGCTTTTTCTCGTCTCTTGAAAAAATACGGATTTCTTTAATATCTGTCCTTAGAAAACGATTTAAAACCGCATTGCCAAATGATCCTGTACCACCTGTAATTAACAATGTTCTATTTTCAAATATTGTTCCCATATGAATTATTCCTTTCTGCGAATAGCTTTATCTTCTTTTCATTTTTCTCAACAAAGCACTCAATGGCTGTATTATCAGTTCTTTTTCCTGCGCATTTAATGCTCCAAACCATATAAGTATACAATAAATTCCGGCAGAAATCATTCCTTTTATAAAAAATAATATCCAACCTCTGCTTCCCATGATATGCTGTATTCCAACTGTAAGAATACAGGCTGTAATAATCGGCAGTAACATCCGACCAAAACAATCCATATAAAAACGTATAATATCTAATTTAAATTGTTTAAAGTAAAATACATCCATGATCACAATTCTTCCCAATGTATTTCCAATGCAAACACCTATTCCTGCACCAATTGCTCCGCCTTTCACAGAAAATAAAAATGCCCCCACAACGGCGCACACCGCTGTAACCATCGTTCCATAGGCACTATATTTGATTTTTCCGGTTACAGATACAAATGTCTCAGCTATTCCCTGCACTGCAATGACTGCAGTTGGAATTATCATCAGCAAAATCGTTCCATAGGTTCCTTTAAACCCTTCCCCAAGCCACAGCCATACAAATTCACTGCCTAATGCAATGAATATGGACATGATTGCACCAACGATCACTAACTGGATTCTCCCAACTTTTATCATCAAATCTGTTATTTCTTTTGCACTGGCTAACTCATTCTGCTCATTCTTATAAATCATTCTCGCCATTCGAGGCATAAACATGCCACTGATCACGGAAGTAAATGTATATACATAACCTTCCATCGTAGACGCCGCAGTAAATTTTGATATTTCGATCGTATTACTTGTAATTCCAAGAATTGTAGGCATAATATTAAAGATCATATTTTGTGCAATTGTTATCAATGTTGCCCACACCGAAAAACTAAAGATCTCTTTTAATAATCCATTGTCCCAATATTTCCAATCCACCCGGATAGGAGCCTCTTTTTTTAAATAAAAAAGTTTAATCACGATTATAACAAGCCCAACAAATGCATTTACCATTACTAAAGCATACAATCCGTATCCATGCATTAGTAATGCGACCATAATGATAATTGTACCTGCTTTATTAATAAAATCGATCAGTTTTTGAAAAACAAACTTTTCACAAGCTGTAATCACACCATTCAACGTCTGAAACGGAAAAGAAATCGTTGTAAATAATCCTGCAATGACAAAAACAATTCTTAATTTTTCTATTTCCTGACCACTTAATCCTTTATAGATGCTCGACATAAATATGAAACAAAACACCAGAATTGCAAAAATGATCGCATCTAAAATCAAATATAATTTTAACGTCACACCCATAAACTGGCTGATCTTTTTTTCATCATTCTGTGCCTTATATTTTGATAAAAATCTCGTTGCAGCACTTCCCAATCCAAAATCTGCTGAAAACATTGCGATCAACGATGTTGCCAGTCCATAAATCCCATAATCACTCTGTCCTATTTCCCGGATCATCCACGGCGTATAGATCAATCCTGCCAATATATTAAAAGCAATCGTTCCGTAAGCAAGCACTGCGCCTATTTTAATCTGTCTGTTGTCTTCCATCTATCCTATTCTTTCTTCATTTCTATAAGACGTTTATAAATGTCCATGTACTGTTCAATACATTTGTCCATAGCAAACTGCTTCCTTGCCCAGCTCCTGCAATTCTCTGAATAGAATGCCTTTCCTTTTCTCCTGATCACTGCAATTGCCATCTGCACATCTGCCATAGAATCCTGACTGAGTACAATACCACACTCTTCCCGACAAGCTCAGGGTTAGCAGTTGTATTGTAACAAATAACCGGTGTTCCACAAGATAAGGCTTCTGCTGACACTTTTCCAAAAGATTCTTCCTTCGAAAATGTAACAAACACATCTGCCATACCATATATCTCTGCAAGCATTTCCACACTCTCTGTCTTGGGAATCAGTGCAATATTCTCTGGCACAACACTGTTTTCCGGTACTTCTCCTACCAGCACGATCTGTTCATCCTCATTTAGCAGTTCTGATAATTCCAGAAACTTTCCAAAGCCTTTTTTTTCATCCCACTGACTTGCAACACCAAGAATGATATACTTGTCTTTTAGTTGATATTGTATCTTTTTTTCCTGTACTTTTTCTCTCGTTACCGGATGAAAAATGTCAATATCCACCCAATTATACACTCGCTGTATGATTTTTGCATTCTGTAAAAAAGACTGTCTGGCTTCGTCTGTGATCCAGTCAGATACACCCACAACTGCTAAACGTGGAATTTTTTCAAATGCACTTTTCTTCTTTGCCCACATCTGTCCTGATGTATCAAAAAACCAGCTTGCATTCCCATCATGTATCTGTGGACAGTGATTACAACCATTTTTCCATTTGTCACAATCTATTAACGTATAATGAAAACAGTGCCCTGTGTAAAACCAGCAGTCATGTAAAGTAACCACTGTTGCAATATCCATTTCTGTTAAATATCCCAATAACATGGACAAATGAATATAATTAGAATGCACATTATTAATATGAACTACATCCGGTTTTATCTGCTTTATATACCGGATCAGACGCTTTGTTGCACACGATGAAAAACATGCCTGATATCCCGTTACCCTTGACAACAATGCATGTATTTTATGATCATATTGTGTTCCGATCACATACTCATGATCTTCTCCACTTGCCACTGATGTCGCAACATATCCGTCATCGCCATGTTCATTCATATACTGCACAATTTCATATACATTTCTGCCTGTGCTTCCTGTCTTATTTACTGCATTAATCTGTAATACACGCATCTACACTTCCTCTGCAATCATTTCAAGCTGCTCTAATAACTGTCGCTGCTGTCTTACTTTCTCGTGATTCTGATATCCACATTTCCATGCTTTCTCACGATACTGTTCAATCATTTCCGGATGTTCTGTAATCATCTTCAGGACATGGATAATTTTTTTCTTATCATCGATACAAATTGCTGCATCCTCGTCTCTCAGATACCGGTATCCCGATTGAATCTCCGGACACACAGCCATAACAGCACATCCACTTGCAAGGCAATCAATAATCTTGGTTGAAAATGAATATCTGGTCAGAAGTCTGTTTTTCAGATCATTTGACTCAACATGTAGTGCAATATCTCCATCTGCATATATTTGTTTTAACTGTTCTGCCGTTACCGGTTGTCTTAGAAAGATACTGCGCTCGTCATGCAATGCCTTCTTCTGTTTTTGATTTGTTGCATCTTTCGTATAAATTTCAAGTGTCATTTTTACTTCATTCTTATTAATTTCTTTTAATGCTTTTCCAATCTGTTCCAGCACTTTCCAACGATTACAATATAATTTTCCAGCATATATCATTCTAATTGGATCATGCAATTTTGTCTCCACTCGCTGCGCCGGAAACGCTCCATTTTTATATAAGCATTCCGTTTCCATATGAAATTCTTTTGCATACAGCTTTGCCTGATCTCTGGAAAACATAAAATATTTGCGGTAAAATTTTGTATTCTGCCTTAAATCTCTTCTCGACAGGATCCTTCTGATCCAATATACCGGTGTGATCCGAAACTGCTGTAATGTATATTCATCATCAGCTGTAAATGCAACAAATGGTACATGCGTCATACTATGTACCATCCTTTCAAGTCTCATTATTTTTCTTGTCGCATATCTGGGCGAATAAACAATATCCGGGGCAAATTCCATAATAAATCTTTTTAATGCCGCCTCATCATATCTGCCATGCAGCCACAACCATTCCCTGACAGCACGGATACTTTCCGTCGTGATGGACTTCATAAAAGAATAGAATTTCTTGTTTTCTGCCTCTGCACTTGTGCCTGTATCTTCCTGCTGTTGATTGCTCTTCCACACAAATGCTCTTCCTGCCTTTTGATTTCTTTTCAAGATACTTTTTGCCATCATCCCATCGGTTATCTGAAAATATTTTTGACAACACTGGTTATCCGGCATCCCCGGACTGCAATAAATATTCGCAATCTCAATATCCATTCCCTCAAACCAGTTTGTTAATATATTATTGCCATGTATTTTATCATTCCATACTTCATCCGTAATCAGTAGAAGTCTCATCTTTTACTCTCCATTATTAAATCCTTCTGTATTTTCTTTTTTAAATAACACTTTCACCGTTTCCAATATAATTTGCAAATCTAACAGGAATGAATAATTTACGATATATTGTAAATCCATAATCAATTTGTCCTCCGGTGTTGTATTATATTTTCCATACACCTGTGCATATCCGGTAATACCACCACGCACTTTCAATCGATAGCAGAACTCTGGAATTTCTCTTGAATATTTCTCTACATGTTCAATTCGCTCTGGACGAGGTCCAACCACACTCATATCCCCTTTCAGTACATTGTAAAACTGTGGAATTTCATCGATATGAAATCTCCGAATAAATTTTCCAATTTTAGTAATTCTGTTATCTTCATCCTTTGCCGGAATAACCTGTCCATCTTTTTCGGCATCAACAATCATACTTCTAAATTTATAGATAAAAAAGATTTTTCCATTCATCGTACAACGTTTTTGCTTATAAAAAACTGGTCCACCATCCTCAGCTTTTATCAAAATCGCTACAATAAAAAGTAACGGACTGCACAATATTAAAAACAGTACAGAAAAAACAATGTCAAATATTCTTTTTACCGCCAGCACTCCATAAGATAATCCAATATTCTCATTCATATAAAGTGGTGTATCAAAAAGATTAATACAATTGGCACCTTTCACAAATACATCCATAACTTCCGGCTTAAAATAGGTTCGTATTGAATTCGTATAGCATAATTGAGTTATCCGTTTTCTACCTGTATCTGACAGTCCATTCAATAAAACAGCATCATGATATTCCATTTCCTGTAATATCTGTTCATTGGATATTTCGTTTTCCTGAACTATATTACCGATCTCATATTTATCTTCCCTGCTCATCACTTTCTTTGTAAGCTCCGAACTGTTCCTGCCATTAATAATCAGTAATCGAAGAGGCTTAAATAAATGTTGGTATACTTTACAACAGATAACCGTAATGGGAATACACAATACAACATCATACCCTGACAAAAGAATCGCATGATAGATAATATTCTTTGTTTCATTTAATTTTGCAACCATCAGTGTCATCTGTACTCCAAGAAACAGGTTGGCTGAAATAATTCCCAGACATTGGGACAAAATCAAGTTTGCACTTTTCAAATAACCAATTTTAAATGCTCCCCATAGTTGAAACAGAAACAGCACAACAATTCCGTACAATAAGACCATCAACAGATTTCCCTTTTGACTAAACACCCGATCTAACAAATCATTAAATGTAGAAATCCACATCCGCTGGAACTGCCATATCATCACGCTGAACAATATTATATTGATAAAATATACATATACTTTTCTCAAAAAATAATATTCTTTTTTCTTCATTCATTTTACCTTTAATAATCAATCTCGTTACTGCTTATCTTCTTCTATATACAGCCACCTGATTTTCATTGTCTATACTCTCTAATTCAAACTCAGGATCTGTAATTCGATTATCCCAATCCGTCAAATGTGCAGTCAATACATAAACTGTATTGATTTCTTCCGGCACATTTCCTCCATCTAATTTAGTGACTGCCGGTTTTTTATCATTTCTAAAATTATCTGTATAAAAATAATTAAATGCATCTCCCCACCAGGATGAATAGATTACTGCATCTGTCTGTTCATCTACCTGATTCTCTGCAAAGTATTCAATTGTATTTTTATATTCCGCCTTTATATTCTGTTTCGTATTCCACGGAATTGGTACCCAATTAATTGCAATGATAACCACAAGAAAGCCATATGTAATCCATGTTATCCACCTTTTCTGATTGTTTCCAATTTCGTCTAAGGCAAATGCACATACAAGATAAATGACCGGCATCAGTCCACAAAAATATCTTCTTACCCACATTGACCCATCTGCTTTGATATACGCTGAATATACAAATGAGATTCCAACATAAACAACTATGACAAACAGATATAGCAATGACGCCTTTTCATATTTTTTATTTGCTTTATCTTTAAATAATTTATAAATAAAATAAATAAATATAAGAGCAAAAATACCAGTAATTATAACATTGTCAAAGAAATAATAGATTAATACAAACAAATCTTTCACAGTAGGTGTTGTGAGCCATGCAAATACAACTTCTTCCAGTTCATTGTATTCTCTTAAAATAACACCAAACAACCATGGCATAAAAGCTGCCAGACCTATAACATATGGTACAAGCAGCCATAGCATGCTTGCTTTTTTATTACATTTTTTCCAAGTAGCGATAATCTTTATCAAATCTGCTAATCCCAGACCAAATGCTAACAGAATTCCAAAATAATGACTGTAAAACAGTATAATAAGTGCTAAACCTGAAAATAAAACTGTTCTTAACCGGATCGTTCCGTTTTCATACTCTTCAGCTAATTTCAAGTGAAACCAATAAACCATAACAGATGCAAGTACAAAAATCCCGTATGTTCTGGCTGAAAACACACACTCTTCAAAGGAATATGCTGAAGCGGCCATAAGAACCCCCGCGTAAATTCCTGCTCTGTCACTCTGCCCTTTTCCATCAGCCGGGCAGGTTTTTCCCGATACAACATGTAAAAAAAATAGAAAGTGTCACAGCGATCACAGATGGCATTTTAATCCAGTCTACTGTCGCCGGTGTAAGTTGCGTCCATAAATAGAAAATAATTGCCGGGAGTGGCGGTTGTAATCCCATAAGTTTATTCCGCTCAATCAGCTCCGATAAACTATGCTTTCCGGCAATCACATGAACAGAGGCAAGATCATCCTGATTCAGCCATCTGGCATGTGAATGCGTGATATAGAATAAAAAAGCTATAATGGTAATGATTCCATACCAAAAATATATGTTTTCCCAAAATTTACGTTTCATTACTATTCCTCTCTATGCAAAACCAATATGTCTCATCATAACAGACATTAAGCGGGGACAAATTAAAAATGCTTTTAAAAATAATGCTTCTTTTCTTGACATTCTGGCTTTTTTGGCAATTTTATAGTCTTCATGATACAATTTCAGAAGATGCTTTTTGTCATTTTTATTATTTTTATCACCAATACATTTTCCATAAATCTGTGCCAATCGGACACATTTTTCTTTATAACTGATCAGCTCCAATTGTTTCTCATTTTTATCCCTGAAATATTCAATTCTTTCATCATAAGCTTCTATAAAATTTTCCGGATAATATTCCTTTTTCGTGCGCATAATACTACCATTCGAATTGTAATAATAATATAGAGCCCGGCTCAGTAATGCAATGTTTTTTGAATTATAAATTAATTTATATGTGATAAATTCATCATCATGAATGCTCAGTTTGGGATATCTTATATTATTAAATAATTCTGCTTTATATAACTTGGCACATATTATAATCTTTGTTTTTCTTGTTTCGAACGCTCCCCTGTTATCAAGTACAACTGGTTCTTCGTCTTCTTTTTCTTCCTCAATGAAAGAATAATTTTCTTCATTTCCAAATAAGAAATCGCATTGGACAATCCCGCAATCATATTTTTCTGCTGCATGTAACATAATTTCAATATAGCGGCTGGAAATATAATCATCAGAATCAACAAAACATATATATTCTCCCTGTGCTATATTAATCCCACAATTACGGGCTTCTCCTGCTCCTTCATTTTTTTTATGAAGGACCTTAACTCTTGTATCTTTTTGTGCCACTTCATCGCATATTATACCGGAGGAATCTGTTGACCCATCATCTATTAATATCAATTCCAACACTTTATATGTCTGGTCTAAAATGCTTTCTATACACCGATGCAAATATTTTTCTGTATTATATACTGGTACAATAACACTTACTTTTTTCATCACTTTTCCAATTTATCAAATCTCAGAATATAACTTTCTCATAATAATATCCACGCAATGAATATCAAAACGTTTCACTTGTTCCTTATTAAACTGTCCCATTCTTTCTCTGTCTTCCGGTGAATGATATAATTTCCTGATTGCCTCTGCAAACCCGTGCGCATCTTTTGGTGCGCAACTATACCCTGACTTTCCATTAATTGAATAATCATTAATTCCATGTACATTGGATGTGATCAGCGGAAGACCTGCTGCCATTGCCTCCAATGCAGATAATCCCAAACCTTCTCTTTGAGATGGAAATGCAAAAATATCAGCACAATGGCACAACTGCTTGGCATCTGTCCGAAAACCCAGCAGTTTTACCCTGTCTTCTATATGAAGTTCCTGGGCAAGTTCTTTTACATGCCCAGCTTCATTTCCTTTACCGCAGATCACATAATATATATCCCGCAATCCTGATTCTGCCACTGCCCTGACAATTGTTTCATGATTTTTATTTTTATTTATCTCTCCTATAGAAAAGATAACAAATGCATTTTCTGGTATTCCAAGTTCTTTGCGCTTTTCCTTTTTATCAACCTGAATCTGATTTAACTTTTCAAGATCAATTCCAACCCCTGGAATGTATTCTGTCCTTTTAGCATGAAATTTACGCTGTGCTCTTTTATAATCTTCCTGATTTATTGTTATAAGAATATCTGTATACTTTGAACAGTACTTTTCAATTGGATAAATAAATGCCCAATATCTTTTTGGCGCACCATGAAAAAAATGGAATCCATGAGCTGTGTACATTACTTTCGTTCCGGTTCTATGACCTGCAAGTCTTCCGATCATTCCGCCTATTGGAGAATGACAGTGAATAAATTCATATTGGTTTTCTCTTAAAATCTGAACCACCTGATAATAGGCCTTTACTGCGCGGTCCAGACGATACACACTCCTTGAAAAATCCACCTGATAATAAGTAATATTTAATTGTTGCAAATCCTGTTTGATCAGTTCTACCTTTTCATCAGAACATGTGCTTCCTTCCTTAAAATTACAGGCCACATGCACTTCAAAACCCATTTGTTGTAATAAATATATATTTGGCATATTAAATTGATTGATCATAGAAGCCACTGATGCCAGCATTAAAACTTTTTTCACGATATTCTCACCTATTTCTTCTTTGTTAAAAATGATTTTTTATATCAAACCAATAACCATTGGGTGCACACGCAATTTTGTCCTCACGGTTTACGCTCAAATAACATCCCCACCAGCTAAAGGAACTAATTGCCAATATATTATGTTTGCAATACGTCATCAATTGCATATCACGATAACTTTCTTCTCCATGATTCCAGTCAATAAAACAAACATCATCCGCATTTGAAATCCCTAACTCTTCCAAATGTGTGCTACACCAATCCGTTTCTTCAGAAAAAACATAAAATTTCAAATTTTCCGCGTTTTGCCTTATCAAATCAACAGATTTTTTAAAATAATTTCTTTCAAACAGAGCTATATTATCATACATATGATCGCTTCTTCGCACATGAAGTGCCACTGATTCCGTTTCAAGCATTTCTTTTGCAATATTTTTGTTCTTCTCATCTTCAAATTGTGGAAAAATAAATGCCTGTCTTATCTCTTCGGCTGCATCTTTAAAATAAAAGTCAGATGTATGATTAAATTCATCATAATAAATATTTCCATCAATACTCAAATACTCAGATGGATATTTATCAATATGTCTATCATCATGCATTACCTTTTCAAACCAATATTGGTTTATGATGGACTGCACCTTTCCTTTTAGTCTGACTCCAATATTCTGCTCTGTTCCATATTTTATAACTTTTCCGCGATTTGTGCAATAAAGTGCACGATCCGGCTCCATGTCATGCATTTTTTTCATTGCAATTTTCTTATAAGGTACATCTTCAAACTGCTTTTTTTCCTGTTCTGAATATAAATCGCACAAGTCCTGTTCTTTTATTCCAAAAATACGATCCAATTCATATCCATTCCACATCTGCAACGTATGAAATGGTGTTGTATCAATATAACAGCATTCATTCTGACATTTCTTTTTTACATCCAAATAGAATGCGTATTTTGTCATCTGACTTCCAAGTCCACCTAATATTGCAACTGTTTTCACTTTTCGGTTCCTCTCTTTTTCATAAAACCTTTTATCATTTGAAATACATAGCGGAATTCGTCACTTCTTCCAAGAAATAAGACTGTTCCCACTCCCATAACTCCAATACTGGAAACGCATCCAATCACTATGTTTAAAAATGAATTTTGAGTATAAAACGCTTTAAAAATCAATACTGAAATTGATGCAAACAATATTGTAAGCATTGCATATTTAAAATATAGCTTAAAATATTCAACCAAATTTCTTTTTAATATATATTTAAATGCAGCATGTGGCACAACAATTGTCGTTACTAATGTGCTTACAGACGTTCCAAGGAAAACACCATATACTCCCATATTCAACACCTTAATCATAAATAAGGAGGCTACTATATTAACTATCCCTTCGGTTAATGACCAATATTTATAAAACGGATACGGACTATACATTCCTGCTCCACTCAACATAACACCTGCTGCTTCTGACATGTACCGGGAAAAATTATTGAATACAAGAATTATTAATAATACAAATGGCCAAACAAATTTATTGCCAAGCCAGATTCCACCAATAAATTCATTTGTAAGTGTTATTAGTGCAACAGATGTAAAGCCTGTGATCAAAAAATTAGCAAAAAATATTCTTTTAAATAATTTATATCTATCTTCTTCTCCCTCTGTCACAAGATAATTTCCTACATTTGATTTCATACTTGATATTGCTGTATTAAATGTCTGATTCACCATAGAAATAATCGTAGAATAATTCGAATACACTGCCACAGCAGCTAAACCAACAAAATAGGTAATCAACATGTTATCTGTACTAAATACCAAAAATGAAGAGATGCTCATCATAAATAAAGCTTTAACATTTTTCACAAGATTTTTTATATACTCATCTGTTAAGGGAATCGTTTCTTTCTCCTTCAAATATGGGTATACTTTATACGATTTCACATAAAAATACATATTCATAGCTACAGTTGCGATCAATTTGATCAAAAGATATACAAAATAATTTTTTGTTAATATTAATGATAAAATCTGCAATATTGTGTAACCAAACGTAACAACTGTCGTTGTATTCGTTATAATATATTCTTTCTGATCTGCGCTAAAAATATTTCTTCTGTAAGCCAGAAAATACGATAAAACTGAGTCAGCCAAAAAAATCAGATAAACCTGATACACAAACGCCATGCTAATTGTATTATCCGTGATTTCACGTTGAACCAAAATCCTTAAAAACGGCAAAATACATAATCCGACTGCCATTACTGCCAGTCCAATATAGCTATACAGTTTTCTATATAGTTTCATGATGGCATTAACCTGTGCATCATCTCCCTCCGCCAATGGTTTGTATAAACTGAAGTAGATTGCATTTCCAATGCCAAGTTCCATCAGGCTTAACATGGATAAGATACTCGTCATGAGACTGCTCAGTCCAAGAACCGTATCTCCTAGACAATATATAAAAATTTTTCTTGTAACAAAACTTAAAACTGCATATATCGTGGCATACATTGCCTTTGATAAAACATTTCTCAATGCATATTTTTTTCTCATATTTTTCCTATCTATGAATAAAATAAATTTTTCAATTTAATACTGACCTTGCTTCCCTGTTTATTGCCTGTAAGAAGTAATAAATCCTTATACAAAAATTCCTTTAACTCTCTTGCTATCTCTCTGTATTGCTTATATTGGATCATTGGTAATAACTTCTCCTGATAAAAGAAACGTTTGTACGTCCTGAAATACTTCTTTCCGACAATTGTTTTACCCGTGGTGGTTGTCAACGAATCTTCCGTTCTTCTATAATTTACCACAATCTTATCAAGCAGTTTTAGCTGTTCACCATTTTTTGTCAATTTTAACCATAATGGATAATCTTCCATAAATGGAAATCTCTCATCGCAATAACCGTTTTTGACTAAAATACTCTTCCTTATAAATACCGTTGGTGCAGGCACTTCATTTACCGCTAATAGCTGTTTATACTGCTCCCTCGCTGTCATCTGGTAAAACTTATAATTTACCGGATATTCGTGTTTGATCATATTCGTTCCAAAAGCCTCCATTTTTCCAAATAAAACATTGCATGCTTCTTCCTCTGCCTTTGAAACCATTGCTTCTATACAATCTTCTACTAATTTATCATCTGCTGCAATTAGCTTGATATATTTTCCGTTACATTCCCTATATCCCAAATTTACGTTCTTTGTGACCCCCTGATTGTCTTTACTTTTTCTAACAATCATGTTCTCAAAACGTTCCTTATTATCCTTGCACCATTCTTCTACTATTTTTACTGTATTATCCGTAGACGCATCATCAGAAACTACTAATTCTAATCTCTGATATGTCTGCATTTTTATACTTTCCAGCAAATCTGTAATATATTTTTCTGCATTATATGCCAGAACCATTACACTAACTAATTCTTGATTCATATATTGTCCTTTTTATCGATTTCCTGTTAATATCACGAAAAGTTTTGGAAACGCTTTATATAAAATCCACTGTGATGTATAAGTTATTATTAAAATAATACCAAACAAAATCAAAAGCATCTCCGATGGACTACATTTTCCTTGAAAATGAGCCCCTACCCAATCACCACATATCCATATTAAAGGTAAATGTATAATATATAAGTAAAATGGACTTTTCTTTACAATCCATGTGACTTTTGGATACCAGTTAATAAAATACATGCAAAATAATATGATTGCAATAGAACAGAATCTTTCCAAGTCATAAGTCATATCTATTTTTCTACATCCCATGCAAAAAATACCGTATATAAAGAATACAAATAGGAAAGAAAAACTTTTCCATGTAAATTTTTCTTCACTCCCTGACAATTTCTGCTCAATTGTCTCATGGTAGTAATATGCCATATATGCTGCTGTTAAATAAAACGGCATCCAATAAAGAATCGCATAATAGTTTAAGTCTGTAAAGAATACAATAAAATAGTTAACAATCATTACCATCCAGAACACTCTCTTGTTCCGTATCAGTCTAATAAATACTGGTGCCATAATCTCATAAGTAAGCAGTCTTACAATAAACCATGTTGCTCCTATAATGGGCTCATGAGCTTTATCATAAATTGGTATATAAACAAACGTCATCGCCTTAGCAAAACTAAATAATGAAAGCACAGTGTAGCCTTTCCAAATAGCTATAAAATATGCTATGAAATTCCAGCAAGCATACGGAATTACCATAGTCTGGATTCTTTTCTTTAATTTCGTTATATAGTCAGTTTTGTCATATTCCCGGTAATGAAAATACGCAGATGACATAAAAAAATATACCATCGCTGGCACTGCCAACTGCTGACACAAACTGATAAACCATCCACCTGTCTCACCTGCAATTTTTGTTGCATGTCCCAATGCAATTAAAATTGATGACAAAAACGCCATCCAACGAAATTTATCTGATGTAACCTGATTCATAACTGTTCTCCCCAATGTCTTTCTTTATGATCTGTATTCATTGATATTCTTCTGATTAATTTCCACCTAATATTATCTTTATTTTATCCTTTACTTTCTTCCAATAAAATTTCATCATCTTCAAAAATCCCTGATTTTTAATGCTATCTACCGGAATCCATTTGCTTTTATCCCTGATCAATATCTTCATTGGAAACTCTGATTCTTTCCCCTCCGGATAACAATAAGCAGGCGTAAGTATGCGGTAATCATCCCGCCCTATAATATAGCGATTAATATGAGATTCGTCATGCCATAACGCAAGCTGTCCATTCTTCTTGTCCACATCAATATTACGTCTGAGTGCTTCCATCAATGTCAAAAATGCCTGTGTCTTTCCACCATTGACCCCTCCACAGATATAATACCTGCCTTCCCCTTTTGGAATATAAGCTGTTGATTTTGGATTCCGGTCATAGGTGTATTCCAAATTCGTCTTCCCCCAAAATGCAAGATGCGGAACCACTAACAGTTCCTTATCACCGGGTAAGAATTCTTCCTCTGTGATCGTATCCATTGCCTGACAATTTGCATTCATGAAGAAAATATAATCATACTGTTGCAGTTCTTCCCGAATGCCAAGGAAAATATGGAAACGCATCAAGGTACTATCCGGCCAGTCTAACGGCTGCTGATAAATTTTATGGATACGTTCACACTCCTGTTCCCTGTAAATTTCATCAGCGTCTGTAAAGACATAATAATGTTTCTCTGAATGTGGCAGAAAAAACTTTTCATACGAATCAAAAAAATCTTTCCAAAACACAACATACTTTCCAGTGCAAATATATAAAATGGCTACTTTGTTCAAAAGTTTTCCTCCCGTTGCTACAGCTTCATCCATCCCTCTGCCCATTTATCCGGCGTGCTGCTGGTATTCACCCATTTTTGCGGTGCAATTACACGCTTTGTTGGATTGGCATTTAGCCATGCCCCCCACCAGCTGAACGAGCTGTTCGCAATGATATTATTTTTACATTTACTCATCAAAAGCATATCATACCAGTTTTCATAAGTATCAAACATGCCACTGGTGATATAAATAAAATTCTTTCCTTTAAAATTCTCTTTCACCCAGTCCATATCATTTGAAAAAATATAGAAAACCGGATGTTCCAGATGATTCTCCATATCATCTAACGCTCTCTGATAATACTCCGTTGTACAAATTCCGCCATACATATCTTCTACACCTTTGTAGTCGCCCCTGCGCAAGTGTACAGATACCGTATTCTCCTGCTGCTCCATTTTCCGGATAAAATCTGCCAGAGTTCTATCTTTTACCGAAAACGTAAATGTATCTCTGATCTCATCTTCAATTTCTTTAAAATAACGTTCACTCTGCCAATAACCGTCGAATGTTCCACCAGTTCTCTGGAACACATCCGGTTCAAAGACCGCATCCTCACGTTCTCCTACGTAAAACACTTCTTTTCTGCAAAGTAAATTAATTCCTTTATGAATCCGCTGAAGTCTTCTGGATTTCTTACAATCGTTATCATTTGCCATCGGTATGATTACTTTTGGAAATACTTCCGGCAACACAAAATTTAAGGATGAATTCTGGTTTTGTTGAAACCATTCCATATTCGGATACGCATCCTGTCCATGGGCAATCAGACTTCTCATAAACGCATATTGGAACATCTGATTTCCAAGTCCCCCCATAAAACGCAGATATATTTTATTTTCCATGTTTATCTTCCTTTTTTATTTCCTACTATAGTAAAATCTTGCCATCCATCCCGGAATCAAAAATTTCATCACTTTTTTGAATTTATCCTTTCTGGCATATTTCTTATATAAATGATCAAACTTTCTATCCGCAGCTAACATAACACGTTCTTTGTCTTCCGCATCCATCTGTACCAGATATGGATTGGATCTGTAATCCGGGAAATGTTCTTCCATATAATCTACCAGTTTCCCCTGCAATTCACTGTTTGCATCTGCCATATTGATCCTTCCCATAACAAGGATCAATATTTTCCATATTGCAAGATATTCTATCTCGTTTCTGTATTTTTCATATGCATTGTGTTCTTTGTAATAATCGCAGATGCTGTCAAAAATATCCAGCATTTCCATATTACGTACCACGTTTCCATCACTCATAATGGAACCTTTACGCTGTACATAATAATATAAAATATCATCTATAAACAAAACCCATTCTGCTTTCAGATATAATTTTAATGCGACATCTAAATCTTCAAACCACTTCTTTTCCTGATACCGGATGCCTTCATGAAATAACGTTCTTTTATACAGTTTATTCCACGCTGCCGGATACGTCTGCAGCAATTCCGGACTTTCTGCCAGGGAAGTATTTTTCTTTTGGGGTGGCTGCACATTTAATTTCTGCAGAACTTTTCCCTGTTCATTAACCACATAGGAATTAAAATACACCATATCATACTTATCATCTTCTGTAGCCTGATCCAGAATTTCCAATGCATTTGCTGCCAGATAATCATCACTGTCAATGAAAAGCCAGTAATCTCCTTCTGCATATTCCATGCCGGTATTTCTGGCTCCTCCCAAACCCTTATTTTTTTGTACAATGATCTGCATATCTGCCTGTGGATGCTCCATCTTTATACGTCTCGCAATTGATTCACTTCCATCGGTAGCACCATCTATGACAATAATTATCTGAAAATCCTGAAATGTCTGATTTAATACAGAGAGCAGGCACTTCTCAAGATATTTTTCCACATTATATACGGGAATTATCACTGAAAATTTCATATTTCTATCCTTTATACATTTGATACCATTTTTTCATTACCTGATCCATAGAAAATTCTTCTTCCACAAGTTTCTTTGATGCAGCACCAAGTTTCAACTGTTCATCTTCCGTCAGGTTCATAACCATAAGCATAGCTTCCGCCAATGCCACAGAATTCTTCTTCTCTACCAGATAACCATTTTTTCCTTCCAATACCACCTCATTGCATCCTCCTACATCGGTAGATACCATTGGAAGTCCTACTGCTGCTGCCTCCTGCAGCACCAGAGGAAGTCCCTCATAGTTAGATGATAATACAAATCCATCACTTGCATTTAAAAGAGCTGAAATATCACTCCTAAGTCCTAATAATTGCACTTTATCCCGCAAAATTTCCGACTTGCTTATTTTATCTTCTAATGTTTTCCGCATAACGCCCTCTCCGGCAATCAGCAGGTGCCAATTGGGGTTTTCTGCATCTAACAATTCACATGCCTCCAACAAATTGCTATGATTCTTCTCCGGTGAAAGCCTTCCTGCGATGATCCAATTAAAATTTGTATCGTAAAGTCCAAGTTTCTCTCTATATTCTTTTCTTATTTCTGGTTTCACGCAATAAATCTCTGTACTGAGACCATTATAAAGCGAAACCACCCGTTCCTTACTCACTGCCTTCACATGCAGCATCTGATACTCTAATGCCTTGCTCACACAAACCGTATAGTCAGCTTTCCTGTCTGTTGTCCAGTAGAGTTTTGCACGTTTTCCAAGAAAATCTTCCTCTCCATGCACGGTATTGATCAATCTGTATCCAGAATTCTTTTTCCGCAGAACCCGGGCAAACATATTGGCATGGATCATATGTGTATGTACAATATCCGGCTGAAATTGTTTTAATACTTTCTGATAATTCCGGATTGCATACACGAAATTACCATTCTTCTTTAAATTCAAAGAGATAAATGGTACTTTTAAGTTCCCCAGTTCTTCTACAAATCCCTGATATTCCGGCTCAATAAGTGAAATCACGCACACTTCATCACTTGTATTTTTAACAACATAACGTACCATACGCATTAGCTGCGTCTCGGCGCCACCGAAATTTAGCCCGGTGATCACATATAAAATCTTCATGTATATGTCCTCTTACTCCATCACATGCTGATACCATTTTTCAAATACATACAATGTCCACAACTCACTTTTACGGTTCTTTCTTCCGCTTAAGTGTTCTTCTATAATGGTATGAATATATTCATAATCAAAAATCCCCTGATTTTTGATCACTTCCTCATTCAGCAGATTCGTTAACTCCTCTTTTAATTCATTACGGAACCAATAATCTAATGGGACTGCAAATCCTGACTTTGGATATTTATCAAAATTTTCCGGAAGAATATCCACGAATGCATCTTTCAGTATTCGTTTCAGGTTCTTCTCTTTGATCTTATAAGATGATGGAAGCTGCATTGCAAATTCTACAATATCCCTTGAAACCAATGGTGTTCTTGTCTCTATGGAATTCAACATGCTCATTCTATCAACTTTGGTAAACATATCCCCTTCTAATACCACTCTGGCATCCAGCTTCTGTGTCTTTGACACTTCATCATCCTGACTGTTTTCCTCATAAATGTCTTTCAGAAACTCCATACAGGTCTCATCATAATAAGAATCCTGCAATAATTGTTTTCGTTCCTGTTCCTTAAAGCCAAGACTCATCAATGCTTTTCTCTGTTCAAACAGGTCTTTTTCTGCGTTGTCGATCACCTTTCTTATTTTTCTTGTGATTGCACGGTTATCCGGGAGATGATAAACAACCGGTTCAATGATTCCTTTTCTCAGGAACTTCGGAACCTTTTTATATTTTCTGCTGTAATAGTCGATCAGATATTTACTGTATCCCATAAACATCTCATCTCCGGCATCTCCGGTCAGGACTACCTTTACATGTTCGCCTGCAAATTCAGATACAAAGTAACTTGGCAATACAGAGGAATCTGCAAATGGTTCATCCATCTTCATAAGAATATGATTTATAAGCGAAAGTGCGTCTTTATAATCTAGCACTTTAGCATGATGATTTGTTTTATTAAGATCAGCTACCATTTTTGCCCGATCTCTCTCATCATATTCCTTTTCATCAAAACCAATCGTAAAAGTTTCTACCGGCTGCTCCGATAATTTTGACATCAATCCCACAATAATGCTGGAATCAATTCCCCCACTCAAAAAAGCCCCTAATGGCACATCACTTACCATACGGTCTTTTACGGACTGCTCTAACAATGTATAAAGCTTATTTTTTGCTTCCTGATAAGACAGATCCTTTTCACTGAATTTGGTTTTTGGATAGTTCCAGTAGTTATGTTCTGTCACAGTCCCATCCAACGAAATTTCCATATAATGGGCTGGTTTTACCTTTTTCACATGTTCAAAAATCGTGAGAGGCGCAGGAATATATGTCAGCTGCAGATATTGATTCAAGGCTTTCTTATCAATTACTTTTGGAACGATTCCAGTGGAAAGTAAACTTTTTAATTCTGAACCAAATACAAAATAATCCTCGTTATAATAAAAATAAAGGGGTTTCTCCCCCATCCGGTCTCTCGCAATCACAACTTTGTTTTGTCTTGAATCAAAGATTGCAAAAGAAAACATACCATCCAGTCTGTCAAATGCCTGATTTCCAAATTCTTCATAAGCATGTACGATAACTTCGGTATCTGCGGATGTATAGAACTGATGCCCCTTTTGAATTAATTCTTCCCTTAATCTTTTAAAATTATATATTTCTCCATTAAAAACAATGGCAAGTGTCTTATCTTCATTATAGATAGGCTGCCTGCCGGTAGAAAGATCTATGATGGAAAGTCTGCGCATTCCCATTGTTACATGTTCACTGTCAAACAGCCCTTCCATATTAGGTCCACGATATATGATTTTTTCATTCATCTGATGAACGAGTTTATTTCTCTCTTCCATCGAATAATGTTTATGATAATCAATAATTCCGTTTATTCCACACATAATCTTTCCTTAATTTTTACAAATTCTTTTTATACCAGTCAATCGCAAGTTCAAGTCCCTTTTTAAAATCATAATCAGGATCATATCCCAATAATTTCTTTGCCTTGCTGATATCAGCATTACTATGCTTAATATCCCCGGCACGATCCGGTCCAAAATTTGGTTCAATATCTTTTCCAAGTGCCTTACACATATCATAATAAATATCAATCAGATATTCTCTTCCACCATATGCAATATTAAAAGCCTGTCCACCCGCCTCATGCGGAGCAAGACATGCCTTTAAGTTTGCCTCAACGACATTCTCCACATAAGTAAAATCTCTTGACTGTTTTCCATCACCATTAATAGTTGGTGCCTCATCTGCCATCAGCTGTTTTAAAAATTTAGGGATAACTGCGGCATATGCACCATTCGGATCCTGACGTTTTCCAAATACGTTAAAATAACGCATGCCGTATGTATCAAGACCGTAAAGTTTATAATAAAGCTTTCCATATTCCTCATCTACACGCTTAGTAAGTGCATATGGCGACAGAAGATCTCCTTCCTGACCTTCTACTTTCGGAAGCACCGGATGATCTCCATATACAGATGAACTCGATGCGAAAACAAATTTTTTAACACCATTTTGTCTTGCAGCCTCCATCATATTCAATGTACCACGAATATTCACCTGCTCATAATAAAGCGGCATCTCAATACTTCTTGGCACACTTCCCCAGGCTGCCTGATTTAATACGTATGTCACACCTTTACATGCTTCCATACAGGTATCTAAATCTGTAATATCCCCCTTTATAAAAGTATAGTTTTTGTCATCAATAAATAAATCCACATTTTCCTGTTTTCCTGTAGACAGATTATCTAAACATTTTACTTTATATCCTAATTTTAAAATTGCCTCGCAGAGATTAGAACCAATAAAACCTGCTCCACCAGTCACAAGAAAAACTGCATCCTTATCAAATTTCAAATCTGAATATCCCATGTTTTGTCCTTTCCGATTGCATATCTTTTATGACATTTTTATTTTATAAACGCCAATATACATATCCTGCATTTTCAAATTCTTTTCTATCCAGAATTCCCTTAATATCAACAAGTACTTTTTTCTTTTCCGAACCTGCCGGATAAAAACTGTCGATTTCTTTCATGGTAAGATCCTTAAATTCATCATGCTGTACTGCAAGAATCACTGCATCCATATTCTTTACTGCATCCATGGAATCAAATTCTAATCCATAGAGACGTTTTGCTTCCTCTGCATCTGCAGCAGGATCTACGATTACAGGTTTTATTCCATACTCTGCAAGTTCATGCACGATATCAATTACTTTAGTATTTCTTGTATCAGGACAATTTTCTTTGAATGTGAATCCTAAAATTGCAATTTTAGCGTTCTTAATCGGAATATCTGCCATAATCAGTTTTTTCACTAAAGATTCTACTACGTATTTTCCCATGTCATCATTAATTCGACGGCCTGATAAAATAATCTGAGAATGATATCCCAATTCTTCTGCTTTATAAGTCAGATAATACGGATCCACACCAATGCAGTGTCCGCCAACCAATCCCGGCTGGAATTTCAGGAAATTCCATTTCGTTCCTGCCGCTTCGAGCACAGACTTTGTATCAATTCCCATCTTATTAAAAATAATCGAAAGTTCATTCATAAACGCAATGTTAATATCACGCTGACTGTTTTCAATTACTTTTGCAGCCTCAGCAACCTTGATACTCTCTGCACGATGCACTCCTGCCTTTGCAACAAGACTATAGATATTTGCAACCTCTTCTAATGTCTCTGCATCCATACCGGAAACAATTTTTACGATTGTTTCAAGCCGGTGAACTTTATCTCCCGGATTGATTCTTTCCGGAGAATAACCTATTTTGAAATCCACTCCACATTTCAGTCCGGATTCCTGCTCCAGGATTGGAACACAAATATCCTCCGTCACTCCTGGATATACTGTGGATTCATATACAACAATGGATCCCTTTGTAAGATTACGTCCAACAACATGACTCGCCCCTTCAACCGGAGAGAGATCCGGTGTGTGATCGCTGTTTACAGGTGTTGGAACAGCTACAATATGAAACTTTGCCTCTCTTAACTTTGTCTCATCAGAAGTAAATTCTACTGCACATTTTGCAATTGTTTCATTTCCCACTTCATTTGTCGGGTCAATTCCCTTTTTGTATAAATCAATCTTATGTTCGTTGACATCAAATCCAATGACATTTACCTGTCTTGAAAATGCAACTGCAATCGGCATACCTACATAGCCTAATCCTACCAGACTGATTTTTTCCTGTTTGTTTAAAATATCCTCATATAATGACATATTAGCGTTCTCCTTTGCTGATTTGTTCAATTTCGTTCATGTATGCATCAATCACAATATTGCGATCAAATTCTTTTTCCACTTTTGCGCGCCCTGCCAGTCCCATGGCTTTTCTCTCCTCTATTGACAGATTCAGGAACTTCTCCATAGCCTGCGCTAAATCTTTACTGTCCCGAACCTTAAACAGGATGCCACTGACGCCATCATCAAAAGTTTCCCGGCAGCCGGTAATATCACTTGCCATAACCGCCCTGCCGGATGCCGCTGCCTCTAACAGGCAGTTTGCCATTCCCTCATGGTAGGAAGGCAGCACTCCACAGTTAATGCTTTCCAAAACAGTTGCCATATCTCTCACCATGCCGTGATATGTCACAATTCCTTCTTTCTGGTAAGCATCTATCATATCCTCATACTGTTCCTCGCAGAAACCATAGATATTGAAGTGTGCTTCAGGATGATCTTTCTTGACCTGCTTCGCAGCCTCCAAAAACTCTTCAATTCCTTTTTCTTTCATCACACGCCCGATAAACGCAAATGATATACCATTTTCCTCGCTGTATGGTCTGACCGGATAATGTTCCAGATTTACCCCCGAGCCCGGTATCAGGCGATATTTTCCTGCTGCGATATTATGGCTTGAAAAATAACGTTCGTTGTCTTTATTCTGAACAAAAACGCAATGTATTTTCCGAAATGCCACACGATACAGCAGTGTTACCCACTTCAACAGCAGACCACTCTTCTGAACAGTGGATCCAAGTCCTGTGATATTCGCTATAAACGGAACATGGCGCCACTGTGCTGCCATACCTCCATAAACATTTGGTTTGATCGTATAAGACAATACAACCAGCGGTTTTACCTGTTTCATAATTGTAATATACTTTTTCATGAGTTTAAAATCCTGAATTGGATTTTTTCCATGACGCTCAATCTGCGTATCAATAAAATGGCAGCCAATCGCTGTAAATTCATCGATAAATTCTCCATATGGAGATGAAATATAAACCTCGTATCCATCTTTTATCAAACGCTCTACCAGTTCAAAACGAAATTTATAGATTGTAAGATCAAGATTTACCAGAATCAACACTTTATTATTACGGTGTTTTTTCAGTTCTCCGGTTCCACCTTCCACAACTCCGTCATGGCGTAACACTGAAATAAATGTTCCAAAAAAACATCTGAGATCAAATAAAAATCCCATTCGCTGTACATATTCTCCATCCAGTTTTGCTTTATATGGAATTTCCAATTCATCTCTGCCATTAATCTGCGCCCATCCTGACAAGCCAGGTCTTACATCATTAGCACCATATTTATCACGTTCCGCTACCAGATCATCCTGATTCCAGAGCGCCGGTCTTGGTCCTATAATGCTCATATCACCCTTTAAAATATTAAAAATCTGCGGCAATTCATCGAGACTGGTTTTTCTCAGGAAACGTCCGACCTTTGTAATATACCGGTCTGGATCTGCTAAAAGATGTGTTGGCATATCCTTCGGCGTATCTGTATACATCGTTCGAAACTTTAACATTGGAAACAGTTGCTTGTGAATGCCAACCCTTTTCTGTTTAAACAAAATCGGTCCCCGGCTATCTACTTTAATTGCGATGCATATGATAAGCAGCACAGGTGACAAAATGATACATCCTATCAGGCTTAAAATAATATCGATTCCTCTTTTGAACGGCAGATAAATTTTCTGCATAGTTGATAATCGATTTTTTTGCATTGGATATTTCTCCTTTATTTGTTCTGAATGGAATAGGTCGGCACAATTCTCTGCACCCATTCACGAATATCTGATGGTTCCTGTACCACGTACTCTTTCAACTCTTCTAACTGTCTCAGGAACTTCTCATCATCCATCTCTATTGGTTTTCCAATATGTATGAGTTTATTCTCCGTATCCTGAATCCCTTCTTCTTTCATCAGCATCTCTTCATAAAGTTTTTCTCCAGGACGCAGTCCTGTAAATACAATCTGAATATCCTCATCTGGTTTATGCCCCGACAATAAAATAAGGTTCTTTGCGAGATCAACGATCTTCACCGGTTCCCCCATATCAAGAACAAATATTTCTCCACCTTTTGCATAAGCTCCTGCCTGCAGTACAAGGGAAACAGCCTCCGGAATTGTCATAAAGTAGCGGATGATGTCCGGATGTGTAACCGTGACCGGTCCTCCCATCTCAATCTGCTTCTTAAACAGTGGAATTACACTTCCATTACTTCCCAATACATTTCCGAAACGAACTGCCACATACTCTGTCTTCGAACGCTTATTATATGTCTGAATGATCATTTCGCAGATACGTTTCGATGCACCCATAATATTAGTTGGATTTACTGCTTTATCTGTAGATATCATTACAAAACGTTTTACATGATATTTATCTGCCGCCTGTACAACCTTCCACGTTCCCAGTACATTATTTTTCACTGCCTCATTCGGGCTGTCTTCCATCAATGGTACATGTTTATGCGCTGCTGCATGATATACAATATCCGGACGATATTTTTCAAAGATCATATCCATACGCTTTGTATTCCGGACAGACGCAATCAGAACAACCAGATTCAGATCCGGATACTTGCGCTTTAATTCCTGCTGAATATCATAAGTTGTATTTTCATAGATATCAATAATGATCAACTGTTTTGGACAATGGGATGCAATCTGACGGCACAGCTCACTGCCGATAGAGCCTCCTCCACCGGTTACCATAATTACTTTGTTAGATACATAACCCAAAATAGACGATAAATCTACTTTTATCGGATCACGTCCCAGCAAATCATTCACATCCACATCTTTTAATTTGCTGACACTTACCTCTCCGTTTACCAGCTGGTAAATTCCTGGAAGACGTTTTAATTCACAGCCTGTCTGCTTACAGATATCTAAAATATCTTTTGTTTCTTTCGCAGTTGCTTTTGGAATTGCAAGAATTATTTCCTGTACATTTAATTCCTTTGCCTTTTTTATAATATCCTCCCTGCTTCCAACAACCTTCACTCCATGGATGTATCTGCCGTACTTCTGCTTAGCATCATCAATCACGCCAACAACTCTTTTATTGATATATGGGCTGTTGACAATCTCACGAATCAGTGCATTTCCTGCTTCTCCAGCACCCACTACTAAAACATTTACACGTTCTTTTGCATCATTATTTCGATTTTTAATTGTACGTAATCCCCGGTAAGAATAACGACTTGCAAAAATAAGTACAAAGAGAATCAATCCATACATAATATAGTAGCTTCTTGGTAATGGAAATCCCTGATAATGATTCATCAAAAGAATACACAACATGTTCAACATTGTATCTACCACACAGGCCGCTGTCAGATACAACAGTTCTGTTGCCCCCGCATAAGTCCATAAACTGCTATATAATCTGAAAAAAGAAAATATAAAGAGTGTCATTACAATCGTAAAGCCCAATGTATCCCATACAACGGTCAAATACTCTACTGGAACAGATGTATAATCAAAATCAAAGCGGATAATCAGCGCCAACAAACTAGCCATAATGACTGCACACGCATCATATCCGCATAAAACTATTCTTCTTACCCATAATTTTGTATCAAAATTTTTCATTGCCATATCCTGTCCTTCGCAATCAAAATCATTATCTCTCATATAGGAAAAACTCTGCTGTATGATCCAGTAACGTATAACCATACCGGTTCATAACATATTCATTATTATCCTCTGCCTTTAAAATAATACATGTTATCCCCTGTTCTTTCAACTGTAAAAATGTCTTATTAAGAATATCATAAGAACTATCCTCTGCCTTCAGCCCCTCACTTAGGGTATACTGTTCTATCGCACCTGCCAAATGGAGATTTCCATCATATTCGCAAATTTGCTCCAGCACTGTCTTAGGAACTAACATTCTCTGGTCTTCCACTTTATGATCTCTGATGATCTGGTCTAATTGTATCACATTATTATCTATATGATAAGCATTCTCTGCTATCTTAAACTGTTGTGGTGTCACATCATAATTTAATGCCGCAAGCATTATTATAACAAATATTCCGCTAACAATCCATTTCTTTTTTCTTCTGCCATACGTACTGATAATTTCGATTATTGTATAAGATAATACAATTGTTGTCTGCAATAAATAATACAATGACCAGCTTTCACTACGACTAACCCAAAACTTCAAAGCTACCGGTATTGCAATAGGGAAAAATAAACATAATAAAGTTACAATCCCATACTGCCCCAGACATTTGTATTCTTTTTTAGCTGTGGTACATAAATATATAACTGCCATCACATAAATTGTTATGTTCATTCCAAACAGACAATAATTATAATACGCATCTTTTGTGATTTTCAGGCATTCGAGCATCTGTTCCACCTCCGATACAGCCATAGAATTATTGTTACAAATGCCATTGCAATAATATAATAAAATCCTTTAAATATTGCTAATTCTGCTGCACCAGCACATAATAGCAGCTTAAAAACCGTTTTCAGAATAGTCTCTTTTCGTTGTAATGCACTCATGCATACGAATAGCGCAACCGGCATAACATAGCTGCACAAAAAAGCATCCCTCTGCCAAATGCCATTTAATACCCATAACCCATATCCTTTATTTGATAACACAGGATATAAGCTCAAGAAAATACCTGCAAGCACAAACATGCATTTTTTTTTCTCATATGAAGGATATACAAAGTCACCCCACATATAGTACATGCAATAAGAACTTGTAATCCATATCATTGATATTACTGTTTTTATTAATATTGCCGGATGTATACCTGTAAGTTTTGAGATCACCGCATAGTATACCTCAAATGGGGCATATTTCAGCGACCTGTCAACTGTTGCAACTGCTTCCCCTGTATATGCATCATATCCATACAAACTGTCTGTTGTAACAATACGATTTGTTATTTCAACGACATTGCCGGATGTCCCCGGCTGAATAAAAAACACTGCTGCAAAAATACTCACTATGCAAATAGCAACGGTAACATAAAACATCCGATCCTTTTTCCGGATTCCATCATGTAGTCTTTGTAAAAAGTCTTTTATTTCCTGTCTTGCAGCCACAATACCACCCACTGTTATGATTCCGGCTACACTACTCCATATAAGAGACAGAAAATGCAATGTTTTCATGCTCCTGATCATTGGCACTGCAATTATTAAAAACAGGCTGCACACCCCTATCATTCCATAAGTCATGCACTCTGCCAAACCGTACTTTTCTTTTATTACAGTTTTTTCCAAAAGCAGTCCCAGTGCGAATGGAACCACACATAGAAGCCATATTGCTATGACCACCTGCAATATCAAATTCATCTTTTCACCCTTTTTAAAAACTAGTATAAAAATGCAATGCAAACAATCCGGCAAAACAAATCAATGTCACAATATGCCATAATGTTTTTCTCAAAATACTGGAACGATTAATGATAAAAACTGCAAACACATTTTCTACCGTGAGCATTATAACACGAAGAACCACCTCATACGCAATTCCCTTTTCTAAAACAATAACGAAAGCTATCATAACAATAAAACATATTAATATTGCTATCTTTTTCTTATTCTTTCCCAGTTCTATCGTTTGAATCAGGCAATATAGAAAAGCCATGACTAAAAACGCAATTAGCCAGCCACTAACAGGTGTTCTAAGAGGATGATAAAACATTAATGGTATGATAAACAACAACAAATCGTAATAAAACGGCAATCTGATACATTCATATTTTATTCCCAGTACTTCTAATATCGCAGTTCCAAGTAACATAATGGGAACTCCAAAAAACAAGTACTCTGCAAGCGTTACAATCTGTATATCCTGGTGAAACACCCAGAAAATTGTCTGATTGACCTGTTCGGTAATACTTCCCAGACTTTCAGGCATCCCTTCCTGCCTGCTTGCAAACAATAACATCATCAGAAAAGAGCATCCTAATAACCCCACTGTTAGTATTTTTTCCCTTTTTACCCGTCTGCGATAAATACCTTTGATATCGTTTTTCAATAATCCAATGCCCGTCAGTCCATATATGACTAATAGCAGGATAATAACCGGAAGATATGATATTTCAAACTTCATTGTCTTTACATCCTTTTCTGTATATACTCGTAATAACGTCTAATTCCCTCTTCCGGAGTTACCAGTGGAAATGCACAGATAGCACGGATTCTGTTATTTTCCAGAACGATCTTCTTTGCATCCACAGTTCTTGCCGGAAGATAATTTACTGCAACTTCTGATGTGATCTGTCTTAAAATATTGACCACATCATTTTGTGATGTGCCTGTATTGGAACTGAGATTAAATACTTCAAATTCACCGTGATAGTCAATCAATGCATATAACATCTTACACAGATCATCAATAAAAATATAATCTCTGACAATATTCCCATCGCCCCAAATTTCAATTGTTTCATGCTTCAGCGTACGTTTAATTGCTGCATCAATAAACCCTACACCCTTATGGTAATCCTGCCCTGGTCCATAAGGATTGGAAATCCGTGCCACAAGCATATTCTTTTTCATCTGAAAATTAAAGGTTCTTATTGTATTCTCTATACACAGCTTCAAATTCCCGTAATGATTGATCGGAACTGGCACTGCTGTCTCTTTGATCGGCTGTTCTATCTGGTTTCCATATACAGTACCGCCTGACGAAAAGAAAATCATCCTGCAATCCGTATCCTTGATAAATGAGCACAATTTCGCTGTCTGTACAAAATCTCTCTCATATCCAAGAATACATTTTTCATTCGAATTTCCCGGATTTAATGTACAGATTGCATGATAAATGACATCCATTCCATCTATGATTTTCTGCAGTGTATAATCATCAAAGAAATCGCCCTCCAGATAGTGGATTTCCTGACTCTCTTTCTCTGGCAGAGACATGTCAAAACTATATACATCTTCTCCCATTTCAACAAGATGTCTGCAAAGATTTCTGCCAAGGAAACCATTACCGCCCAATACTAATACTTTTCTCATCTTCATTTATTCCTTCTTCAATGGCTTTTCTTACTTTCTCTCCCTCTGTTTTCCATGAAGTACTATGCGCAAAGTTTAAGCCTTTCTCTCTGAGTATTGCAAGTTCCTCTAAATGTTCAAAATAATAACAAACTTTATCAGCAATCGCATTCGGATCTGTCTCTACCATAACCGCATTTTCTTTATTTACAAGCCATTCACTGTTTGCCCCGGTAGTACATACCGGTACAGAATTAGATGCCATAACCTCCAACGGAAGTAATGAAAGATTCGTTCCTGAAATCACAAGACACATATCACACTGCGCATACAGATCTGCCAATTTATCTAATGCTACACTTCCAAGATTCTGATGCCTAAATGGTATCTTATAATTGCTTACGTCCCAACCGGCGAATACTACTTCTACTTCTGGGTTTCTTTTTGTAATCTCATTTAATGCAAGTAAGCCAAGTTCAAAATCTCTTCTTGCTGTTACAGGTCTTGCATAAAAGAAAATTCTTGGAACACTGTCCCTCTTAGTTCCTGCCTGGTATAAATCATGATCATATGAAAACAAGAAACTTTCCGTTTTCATACCATATTCATCTCTGAGTTTATTTTTGAGCCAGTCTCCCGCTGTTAATCCTCGAAAGCCAAATTTATAAGTATTTTCTGCAAACGCATAATCTGATCCTACCGGGAAAAATAATGGTTCAAAATCCTGCACAAAATAAAATTTGCTGATGGTATTGTCAAAATCTCTCAGATAATATGCTGTATTCCATGCGGTCGCAATCGTAGCATGTGCAAATTCCATATTCCTTATGTCCACATGAACTTCTACTTCGTCAATGTCCAACACATAATTTTTCTTTAAAAATGCCTTGCATTCTTCATCTGAATGCAGATTCTGTGGCTGCAAAATATATATTTTATTTTGAAATCCTGCTTTCTGCAGCATCATGACAAATCGAAAAATGTTAATATGTCCACCCGAGCATACACCCATCTCCGGAATGATCCAGTTAATGATACGTTTTCCTGTTTTTGACATTTCATATGCATTTTTATCAAATACTGCCCTCTGTTTTTTGATTGCAAAATCATAGTATCCAATCACATCGATCCCATTAAATACGGGTGCTTTTTTCTCCCAGATTATCTTTCCATTTTTATCCAGATTTTCCGGATTAATAAGCAGCCACTTCCAAAATGCCTTTTTGTTATCCATTTTTACTGTATCTCCATCTTCACCATGAATCTGATCATGCTGTTGTGAAATCTTCCTATCAAAATATTCTTTTACCGGTTCCGGAAAACCATGATAAGAACCACCAATATAGCCTGCAATACTCTTATAACGGTTTCTCACCCATGCATAATGCATCTGTTTTAACTTATGACTGATATGATTTTTGGGATTCCATATATATTTAAAATCCCGCCCTATGAGATAGAACATTCCGTGAAGCATGCCTTTTACAGAAGTGTACATCTGATATCGGTGTATCTCGTAAATAGCTTTATATTCATCATAATAACGTTTAAAATATGTTTTCAATGGATAATTGTGGGAATGATATACCGCCGCCGTAGGGCAATACACCTTTTTATATCCCAACTCGATCATCCTCTTTGCCCATATCTGATCCTCCGAAAAATCCACATCCGGATATGGGTGCTTTTCCCATATACTTCTTCGTAAACACGAATTATTATCTGAAAAAAAGGCGAGGAAATGACGATATCCTTCTTCTGTCTGATATCTCACCGGATCATCCATGTAATAAATAGTATTTTTATCTCCAAAACCTTTAAAATGTAATGTTATATCCCTTTGATCTAACACATTGCATCCCGGATACGGTTTATGAATTCCAAATCCCCCAGCAACTTCTTCATCTATTTTCATTGCATCTATAAAATTTTCCAGCCAGTTTTCATCCACCGGCAATGCATCCTGTGTAATGAATACAATAAATTCTCCTGTTCCCTTCGATGCACCATAATTTCTTGTTTTTCCATGTCCAAATTCCTCTGGCGAGATCTGATATAACTTGCATGGAAATTTTTTTATAATGTCAATTGTATTATCTGTCGAACCTGAGTCCACACAGATAACCTCATATTCATATTTTGTTTTCTGCTCAAATACTTTTCTTAAAACCTGCTCGAAAAGTTCCCCACCATTTTTGGTAGGAATTACAATTGATACATCCATTTGATTTCCTTTATTTTCTACCTAATAATTTTTTTACAAATGTAACAGCTTTCCATGACCGGCTATTTTTTATCCAATTCAGCTCGCTCTCTTCCCGGATATGTTGTACAAATGTCCCTATATACTCATTCGCATTCTGTTCAAGCTTCTGCACTTTATAACTAACTTGAATTGCATCGCAATCCTCCGGTACTACTTCCACCACTGGTCTACTCGTATAGTAATAACGCCCATATATTAACAAATCTGTATTTGTTGTAAATTCTACTTTTGTGATCACATTATCTTTTACTGCAAATACTTCTAATTCTCTGATAAGTGCCGGTTTGTCAGCAAGTTCAATTTTTATTTTTTTACCATTATAAGCTTTAACATCAACACTAAAATTCGTTTTATACTGAATCCAATATTCTTTCTGAAAAATGCATTTTTCTTCATCCAAGAAAGCAGAAGCAACATAAATTGTATTTAATAGATCGCATGGATCCACCCAATAGTTTGTAATATTCATTTTATCATAAAGATTATTTAATGAGATACCCGTAATATAATGTTGGAATGCCACTTCCATCTGGAAGAAAACCTCTTCTTCCTCTTTCGATATCTCTAATAAATCCATCACCTTACTTTTCACATCGTCTGGTAAAGTATTAATCGTACCATTTAAAAAGATACTACGATATACAATATATTTTAATGGGATTAAAAATTCACGATTAAAATATAAAAGTCTTATTAATAAACGGTAGTTCAAGAAATAATGGTTGTACATCAGTTGCCTTAAAAGAAGTAGAAAAAAGCTTTAAATGAAGAAGATATAGAAACAGAAACGATCTTTATAGGAAATAAAGCTTTACTAGATTGTTTAGCCTGTCGTCAGTGTAAGAAACTAAAAAAATGCATTATCAATGATGAAGTAAATGAATTTATTGAAAAAGCTAAAAAAGCGGATGCTTTTGTATTTGGGTCCCTCGTTTATTTTGCTCATCCAAGTGCACGTTTACTTACATTTATGGATCGTGCGTTCTACGCTTATAGAGAATCTTCTATGTACAAACCAGCAGCTGCTGTTTTAAGTACAAGACGAGCGGGAACAACAACTTCATTTGATGTGATTAATAAGTATTTTACAGTAGCATCAATGCTAGTTATTTCATCAACTTATTGGAATCATGTTTATGGTGGACAACCAGATGAGGTATTAGAAGATAAAGAAGGTTTGATGACAATGTATAACATTGGTAAAAATATGGTATGGATATTAAAGTGTATAGAATTAGGAAAAAGTAATCATGTTGAACATCCTAATAATAAAAAAGTTTCAACAAATTTTATAAAATAAAGAGGTAATAATGGAATATGTAACACTTAATAATGGTTATAAAATCCCTCAACTAGGATTTGGTACCATTCAACAATTTGATAAACAAATTGAAGATAATGTAGCTTTTGCTTTAAATAATGGTTATGAACTTATCGATACAGCAAACCGTTATGGTAATGAAGTAGAAGTAGGAAAAGGATTAAAATTATCAGGATTAAAAAGAGAAGATTATTTTTTAGAAACAAAATTAGGACCAACACTTTATGAAAATGATCAAGCAATTGATGATACTTTAAAAATGATATTGAGTGATATAAAAAATCGTGATATCGGTTAAACAATAAACTATAAACAATAATATAGTAAAAAGCAGTATAGACCACGCTATACTGCTTTTTATTATATATCAATCACAATTTCAAACAAATAATCCTTATTGCAAAAAGGCAACAGAAAATCAATAATTCTTGCATAGTTGAATTTATCATTTGAAATATCAATCGAATATTGACTTAATGGTATTGTTTTACCGTTTATTAATTCAAAGGTATCAACGCCTAAAATACCAATTCCAAGAGATTTGCACAATTCCGCCAAGTGCTTAGAATTTTCGTAGGTCAGCAAGTCAATATTATAATTTTTGATTGCATATATTTCAAGAAATTCATCAATATCTTTTTTCATTATTTACTGCCCTTTTGGAA